>Ga0157378_10003257_pt1 | contig 14435 bp, 10 predicted proteins | sample M65metaG_FD_115309 | JGI IMG/M metagenome (GOLD analysis project Ga0157378, IMG submission 115309) | Miscanthus rhizosphere microbial communities from Kellogg Biological Station, Michigan, USA - M6-5 metaG | ecosystem: Host-associated > Plants > Roots > Rhizosphere > Soil | place: USA: Michigan...
CCTACACCGAATCCACCACCACGCCCATCGCCAGCGTCGGCGCGGGCGCCATCTACGCCGTGACCGACACCCAGACCATCGCCCCCGGCGCCACCGCCACCGTCGCGGCCCTCCGCGTCTCGGGCGCCACCATCGGCGGCGGCGCGGCCTCCACGCTTGCCGTCGGACCAAACGTCGCGAATCAAGGCGCCGGAATCATCCTCAACCAGGGCGTCCTCGACGCCCCCACCCTCGATTTCGGCGCGTCCGACGGCGTCATCTACGCCAGCCGCGGCGTCAATGCCACCTCGCCCGGCGGCAGCGTCCACAGCGTCATCACCGGCTCCGGCGCGCTCACCACCTACGGCCCCGGCATCCTCGAGCTGACCGGCGCGAATACCTACACCGGCCCCACCTACGTCCAGAGCGGCACCCTCCGCGCCGCGAATTCCACCGGTTCCGCCACCGGCCTCGGCGACGTAAACATCGCCGCCACCGGCACCCTCGAGGCCGCCGGCTCCACCAGCCGCGTGCAGGGCAAGGTCTCCGTCACCGATGGCACCCTCGCCCTCACCGGCGGCACCATCGGCGGCAACGTCACCCTCGGCGTCCGCGGCACTCTCGGCGGCGCGGGCACCATCGAAGGCAACCTCACGGCCGACGGCGTCATCGGCGCGGGCCCGCAAACCGGCACCCTCACCCTCAAAGGCAGCGTCACCCTCACCGGAAACAGCGTCTGGCAATGGCGCCTCGACCACCTCGTCGATGACACCACCGGCCAGGCCGGCGTGGATTGGAACACCCTCGCCTTCGCCCCCGGCTCCGGCGCCCTCATCACCATGGAGGCCTTCAGCCTCACCGGCGACTTCTCGCACGTGAACCCCGACGGCGGCGAGACCTTCTGGACCCAGCCCCACCACTGGACGATCATGACCTCCACGGTGGACCTCTTCACCACCGTCAACGGCTTCAACGACTCCTGGGGCTTCACCCAATTCCAGAGCGGCAGCTTCACCTGGACCGGCGAAAACAGCGGCACCTCCATCGTCCTCAACTTCGCCCCCGCCGCCGTCCCCGAGCCCGCAACCGTGGCGCTCCTCGCCCTGGCCGGAACCGCCGCCATCCCCGCCCTCCGCCGCCGCCTCAAAACCGCGATCTAAAACCGGAGCGACGCATCGCCCCCAGACCTGTAGCGGCGGTCTCCGACCGCCGGATCGTTTTGGCTCGGCGGTCAAAGACCGCCGCTACAGCAACCGCCACCAACCGCCACCCTCACCGCCCCACAAGCGGCAACGGTTGATAGAAAAGGAAAAAGAACGCGAGGATGCCCCACAGCGCCAGCAGTTGCGCGCCCTCCAGCCAGCTCGTCCGGCCGTCGATGCCGATGTAGGCGGCGAGGGCCACCGTGATGACCACCGCGATCACCTCCGCCATCGCGAAGGAGAGCGTGAGCGGCGTGGCGCTGAAGGCGCTGAGAAACACCAGCAGCGGCACGACGAAGAGCGACATCTGCATTGCGCCGTTCAGCGGGATCGAGATGGACAGGTCCACCATGTTGCCGCGCGCCAGCCGCACGCAGGTCACGATCTCCGAGATCGCCCCCACCACCGGGAGGATCACGATGCCCACGAAAAGCGGGCTCAGCCCGAATGCCGTGCCGAAGGGCCCCACCACGCGGCTGAGGATTTCCGCCACGACGGCGATGCCCAGCGTCGCCGCGAGCAATACGCCACCCGCCCGCGCCCGGCTCCATTCGGCAATCTGGGGCGGATGCGCCGCCGACGGCTTCTGCCGCAGGCTCTCCTCGCCCGCCGGCGACCGCAGCTGATAGATCACCGTCACGAGATACAGGAGGAACAGCACCGCCGCGACGGCCAGACTGAGTTTATCGACCGCCGCGTTTTGAAAACTCGACGTCACCGGAATTCCCTCCTGCCGCTGGATGACGATCGCAAGGAACGTCGGCACGAACAACCCGACCACCGCCAGGATCATCGTCGTCGAGGCAAGGCCCACGCTCTCCGTGTCGAAACGCTGGATCCCATGGCGCAGCCCGCCGAAGAGAATCGCCGCCCCCACCGTGAGCAGCAGGCTGATCAGGATCGACCCCACGATCGAGGCCTTCAGCAGCTCCGTCTGCCCCGAGCGCAACAGGGCAAACATGATGATCAGCTCCGTAAGCGTGCCGAGCGTGGCATTGAGCAAGCCGCCCGTCTTCGGGCCGAAATGCGTGGCCAGCGCCTCCGTGGCATGGCTCATCGCATTGGCCAGCGGGATCAACGCGATAAACGCCAGCGCAAAAACCACCGCCGGCGGCCATCCCAACAGCGCCGCCACCACGGCCACCGGCGCCAGCAACAACGGAAGACGACGCAGCACGGACATGGAAAACCGTTTTGCCGCATCCGCCGCAATTTGGCCAGCCACGAAGTCGGACCCTTCGGAGAGCCGAAGGCAACCATCCTATCCTCGTTTAACCCCGTGGAGCAGCCGCCATTGTGCACCGCGGTGACGTGAAGCGCGTCCAAGACGTCGGACGAGAATTCATGTCCAAGGAAGGTCGCTTTTGAGATTCCCATGAGTTAGCTCCTTCCCAGAAATTAGACTCGTCGCTGCAGTAGAAAGAGGTAAAAGAAACCAATATGTCCTACTTCTGCATGTCAGATCATCTCGTAACGGAGAGCGATGTAGAGCAAAAGTTAATCTACCCTTTGTTGATCTCGCCCCATGGACTCGGATTCGCCCATGACGAAGTAAAAACGAAACAGTATCTCCGCCCTTCTGATCTAGATAAGGGTGCAGGAAAAACCGTAGGATACTATCCGGATTACAGTGTTATTTTGAGCGGACTGCCCGTCCTTGTTCTTGAAGCGAAAGCACCGCACGAAAACTGTCAAACTGGGTTTCGCGAAGCACAACTTTATGCGCATGCCATAAACAAGGCGTTCCCGTCGGGCGCCAATCCTGTGCGAGTTGTTGTATCAAGTAACGGAAAGGAAATTGTTTATGGTAAGTGGGACACTGACGATATCCGAATTATTCCTTTTGAAGCCGTTGTGCCAGGAATCGAGATGTTCGAGGAATTTCGTGATTTTTGCAAACGAGAAGCGCTTATTCTGTTTGCCAAACACTGCCAAGCACAACTCTTCCCGTCCTTTCGCTACAAAGCAATCAAGTTTTTAGGCGGGCCGACTAAACAAAGTATCGAGCTCCCTCCGAATCGCTTTTCGAAAGATTTAGTTCCTCTTCTTAAGAGATATTTCGATTCGGACGCTTCACGCTCGCGCCGTGAAGTCATCGAAAAGGCCTATTGCCCGACTCAGCAAACCACACACTACAATACGATTTTTGAATCACTACTTAAAGACAACCTTTCCAAGCACAAGTTTCCAGCGTTCCAAGAAGTAAATACCTCCCGATCAAACGCACCGGATGTGAATGACGCACTTAAGACTGTGCTCCGATCCAATGATCGCGAAACCGACACTATGCTTCTACTGATCGGAGGAGTTGGAGCGGGCAAATCAATGTTTATTGATCGGTTCTATTCTCATTTACTCGACGACCAAACGCGAGAAAATACGTTATGGTTTCTCGTGGACTTCAACAACGCACCAGCCGACCTTGCAAACTTAGAAGAGTGGATGGCTAAAGAGATTATTGCTGATTTCGCAACCCGGAACAACCTCCCCCACCTCCTCTATTATGAAGAGCTAATTCATTATTTCGCTCCAAAAATTGCGGAAAGGAAACGCGGACCATATCGTGACTTAGAGCAGTCCCAACCAGATGAGTTTAAACGACGAATTGCAGACGATCTTGCCAGATGGTCCGATGACCCAAAGCTGCTAGTTCAAGGACTAATCCGCTACTATGCCGGCGACAAAGGAATTAGAGTTGTTGGCGTCTTCGACAATGCAGACAAACGAGACAGAAACCAACAGTTGCAAATATTTCAGGAGGTTCAGCATTTTCGCGCTGCACATCGATGTTTCGGACTCCTCGCCTTACGAGATGAGACATACGATCGCTATAAATCTGAGCCTCCGTTAGATGCGTTCCTCACCCCGTTTGCTTTTCGAATCGCCCCACCTAGATTTCTAGACGTCGCCAAGAAGCGATTAGAATTGATTATTGCCGACCTCTCGACCTCGGCGCCGAAAAAGTTGTCGTATTCGCTCGAGAACGGAATGGTAATTGAGTATCCGGCAACGGAACTTGGCACCTTTTTAATTGGTGTTTATCGTTCACTGTTCAATCCATCTCGCCGTATTCGTCTAATACTTGAAGCTCTAGCTGGAAACGACGTCCGCGAGGCCCTCAAAATGTTCGTGGACATCTTAATTTCAGGTCATTTAGCCGACGAACAAATCTTCGTGGCGCGATATGCGAACGAAGGAATCCGGCTAAGCGAATCACTGATCATCAGGATTTTGATGCGAACGAAATTCCAATATTTTCAAGAAAGCCACGGATATGTAGTCAATCTTTTCGACATCGACGAAACGAGCAACACTACTAGCAATTTTCTGCTAACAGAAATTTTAACGCTTCTAGCAACAGCACGAAAGAAACAGGGGGAGTTAGGCATTGAAGGATATCGACATGTTGATGCGCTAGTTGAGACCCTGACCCCGTTAGGCTACCTCGCTGAGGACATATTATGGGGGCTTGCGAAGGCGTTGCGAACAAGGCTCATTATCGCAGACCACCAGAGAACCGATAGTGTTTCTCGAGAGGATTACGTGAAGATTACCGCTAGTGGATTTTACCATCTCCGCATTTTAATGAAGCGTTTCGAATATTTTTGCGGAGTCAGTCTAGATTCTTGGCTCCGAAACAAGGAACTTGTAAACCGAATATCTGCCCATTCCGATCTCACACACGACCCTTACGGTCGCAAGGGGTATCGCAAGAGACAGAAAGTGTTGGCATTAGAGAAGGCTCTCGAAGAGGAACTCGAAATCCATTCACAGCAAGCATCTCTCAAACCTGAGTTTCTAACTGCGTCACGGTATGCCATTACTTCAATACGAGAAGCCGTGGAGTGGCGACCTGGTTTCGGACGCGACGATGATGACGATGACAATCTCGAACAAATTACCCTATCGGTGCGCCGGTAAACTGCTTCTCACTTAATTGTATCGCGTTGAAAAAATAAAAGACCTAACACGGAATTGCTGAATACGTTGTTGGTTCGAGCTCGCAGGTGCACCTCAATGATCCGGGCAAGGTAAAAAGTTTGGGGGCTTTGCCGAACTTGAAGAGGCGATAGAGGTGGAAGAAGCCTTCGGCCCTTTCTGACACGGCGACTTCGTTGCGGGAGGCAAAGAACGGCGTGAGCGCGCCGAAGCGCGTCGTCTTGACCTCGATGAAGCGCTCCCGGCCGTCGGTCTCGAAGGAGGCGATGTCGTAACCGAGGTAGTCCTTTCCCTTGGCGGCGACGTGTTCGATTCGGTTTGCGAGGTCCTTGTGGCCAGCGGTCCACAATCTCCGGTGCTCGAATTCCATCGCGAGCAGTTCGCCGGCGGTGCCGAGCGACCGGTTGCGGGCCTCGATCTCAAGGTAGTTACGAGGCAGAAAGACTTTCCTCGGGGGCGTCTCCCGGATCGACGACTTGCGCTCGTCATCGGATTTCGGAGCCGGAACCAGAATCGAAAGCACGTCGTCGATAGACTTGGTTTCTAGCTCCGCTGGTTTCGTGACCGCGACCTGAACAAGCGCTTCAAGGTCGGTCGCATCCGTCATCCGCTCGGCGACAATCTCGCGAAGCAGATCCTGAAAGTTGGAACGCGGTTTGTAGCCCTCGATTCCGGGAAACCCGATTTCGTGAAGGGCGGCGGTGATGTTCGCGTGCTTAAACTCGATTGCTCCGCGGCTTCGTCCCGGCAGCAGCGCCTGAAGTTGGCGGTTCTGTTCGGCCTTATTGAATACCTGCCCACGGAGTTCCCAATCGAGCATCTGGAAATACGCCGCGACGGTTGCCTCCACCTCGGCTCGGCTCCAATCGGTGCCCGTAATCGAATCGGCATCCGAGAAATCAGGCATTACCGAATCCCGCACCAAACAGCGCCAGGATTCAAGCTTTGCAGCGAGCAACTTCTATTCGGTGAACCGCACGCTTCGTGCGGCTGGCTGGCGCGTGCTCCGCGTGTGGGAATGCGACCTCACCGTGAAGAACGTGCCGCGCGTCCTCCGGCGGATTCGCCGGGCGCTGAATTTCCAATAAGGAACGCTGGGATTTTACAAAAGGTCACGAAGAAGCTCTCTCCGCGTCTCCGCGCCTCCGCGGGAGTCCCGTTTGCTTCCTGACTTCCTGCATTCCTTATTCCCTCCATCTGCTCGCCGACCGCCTCCATCGGCTCGCCGACCCCGTGCGGCTTGACGTAATAACATCCGTGGCTACGGTGAAGGTATGACGCTCCAGTTGAAAATCCGCAAGATCGGCAACTCCCTCGGCATCGTGCTCCCGAAGGAGGCGCTGGCGCAGCTCAAGGTGACCGAGGGCGATACGCTCACCGTCTCCGAGACGCCGGACGGCGTGCGGCTGACGGCGGCGGACCCGGAATTCGACAAGACCATGGCGGTCTTCGAATCGCTAAACCGGCGTTACCGCAACACCCTGCGCGAACTGGCGAAGTGAAGGAGCCCTACTGGCTCACGCTCGGCGAATGTCTCGCCCTGCATGACCTGATGATCTCGCATTACGGCGGCCTCGCCGGCGTGCGGGACGAGGGTTTACTCGCGTCCGCGCTTGCCCGCCCGCAACAGCTTTTTCACTACGGTGAGCCGACTCTGGAGGAGATGGCGGCCGCTCTCGCGGCGGGAATCGTGAAGAACCATCCGTTCCTCGACGGCAACAAGCGCACGGGCTTCATGATGGGCGCCGGCTTTTTGGAGCGAAACGGCCGGGAGTTCCGCGCGACCGAGGTGGATGCCGTGCTGCGCACGCTCGCTCTCGCCGCGGGCGAGATGACCGAGGCGGAGTTCGCCGCGTGGCTGGGGGAAAACTCGCGCCGCGCCTGACGCTGGCCGGTCGGAACTTTTCCGCACCCGGGGGAAATTACGACGCGGGAGCTTTGTGGCGGGTGGTTTTGAGCCACGGATCGACACGGATGAAACCCGGATACGGAAGGGCGTTCCTCATTCATCCGTGAAAATCCGTGTGCATCCGGGGCCTTTCTTTCCGAATCGACCGCGCAAGATCGACCTTGCCGGTGACGAGGGGCGGGCCTACATTCCGCGCAGGTGCCAAAACCTTGAAGCCCGCTTCCGGCGACGGAGGCGGGTTTTATTTCGCCGAAGATTTCCCCTCCGCCGCATGAACACCCGCGCCTGCAAACTCCTGATGGCGTTCGCGCTCGTCGCTCCCGCGCTCTGTCCCCCGGCTTTTTCCGAAGCTCTGCCGGCCGCACAATTCCAGACGGAGGTCAGCGCCCTCGTCGAGGGTCGGGCTGCCGGCCCCGCCACGCACGCGGCGGCAAAGTATTTCGGGGCCACCATCATGGCGCGAGCAAACAAGGGAAACGTCTCGAAATACCTCCGCTCGACGGTCTTTGCGCTCCGCCGCCCGGTCTTCCGCTCCACCAACAGAGCATCGATTGCGGCCAATGTGCTGCTTCGGACTTTGCTGACGTCGTATTTCAGCCACGGGAAGAGGTTCGATTTGCGCGATAAAAGTTTCAACAAGGCGCTGACTCTCATCCTCAAGGCACTACCGCCCACGGCCCGAACCGCAGTCACCGTGCAACGGCTTCGCGAGACCATCACCGCGATTGCCCTTCGCAGAGGGGTGTCCCAGGCCGAAATCGAGGCCTACCTCGACTCCCTTGTATTCCTGCCGCCGTCGCCCTGCGGCTGCACTTTCTAGCGGGCACAAGCCCGGGGCGGAGGCCAGCGGCGGCTATTGTCGGGGAACGCCGGTCAGCTGGGGATCGATCGCGAAATGGGAGAAGGTGACCGCGCCCTTCGCGTCCACGACGAAGTCCATCGTCGCGCCGACGTTGGCGGCGGAGGGCCAGCCGTCTTCGCCGATGCTTTTGACGTTCGAGTCGAGGGTGACGTGACCCTGCCACGGCAGCGTGAAGCCGGCCGGGGGCAGGTCGATCCCGATGGAGAAGCCCTCGGGAAACGCGGCGCCGCTGCCTTGGTTCTGCTTGCGCGCGGCGGCGTAGTTCTTCGGCACGGCGGCGCGGGTCTCGGCGAGCATCTTTTCCTGCGCCTGCCGGAGGACGTCGGTGTGCCACGCGACGGCGTCTTTTTTCACGGCGACGAACACGCAGGTGGCGGGGGACCATTTGCCGTCGATTGCCCAGGCGAGCACGGTGCCGTCCTTCGACCAGACGGACTTGAGGTCGAGGTGGTTGACGGTGCGGCCGCTGTCGTCCTGCACCCACGTCGCCCACGCGGGGCCTTCGAGCGTGAGCAGCGTCTTCCCGGTCTTCACGTTCACGAGGCGGTTGCACAGGGGGTTGCCTTCGTCGAAGAGCTTCCAGCCCGGCGCCAATACGCCGTAGGCGCCATCGGGGGAAAGCGTCTCGTCGGGCACGCACCAGCCGGCGGGCGGGGTCCACGCGTCGGCGGCGAGGCCTGCGGCGGTGAGCGCGCCGAGGGAGAAGAGAAGGATGACGATTCGACGCAGGGCGCCCCGGAGGGCTGAGGGACGCGGATTCATACGCGAGTTCCGCTTTAGCAGCGGCGGGCGGGGATGGCGAACGAATTGGCCGGGGCGGCGAGATCGGCCTTGCCGGCGGTGCGGGCCGGGCCTAGGTTCCGCGCAGGTGCCAAAATCTTGAGGCCCGCTTCCGGCGACGGAGGCGGGTCTTATTTTTTCCCGGGTTCGCCCTCCGCGGGCAGCTTGTCGTGGTAGAAGGCGCTCATGACGCGATTGAAGGTCATCCAGCCCTTCGCGCTGGGGTGGCCCATGCTGTCGCCAAAGAAGGCGGGGTCGCTCTGGTGCGTCTCGAAGGTCTCGACGGGGAAGCCGTAGGCGGCGATCTCGCGCCGGAGCGTGGCGTAGTAGAGCGCGAGCTGGTCGGGGGTGACGCCGACGGACTCGAAGGAAGTGGCGTTGAGCGGGATGCTAAGGAAGAGTGGGCGGGCGCCGAGTTCCTTGAGCGTGCGGAGGAGGATGTCGAGGTGGCCCCACTCGTCGGAACGCGCGAGGGCGTCGGCGAAGGCGCGGGGATTTTTCTTCGCGTCGAAGAGGTTCTCGAGGCGTTCCTCGCCCTTCTCGCGGCGCGCCTGGCCGTGCGTGATGGGGGCGGCGTAGGAGGTGGTGCGGGCGAAGTCCGTCGCCTCGGCGAAGAGCCGGGGCCAGTCGGGGCGGGCTTTCGTGCGGAGGCTGGCGCCGGACAGGCCGGCGGGGTGGTCGAGGATTTCGCCGGAGAGGGCGAAGACGGTTTCCGCGCGGTCGAGGAGCTGCTGGAATTGCACCTCGGAACGGCCGAGATCGCCGAGGAGGCGATCCTCGATGGAGCGACTGCCGGTGGCGAGGTGCTGGAGCTCGAGGCGCAGGAGGCCGTGGCCGGCGAGGGAGTCGGGCTGCCGGAGCATCTCTCGGGCGAAGCGGCGCTTCAACGAGCGTGAGAGGGGGCTGTCGAAGACGAGAGCTTCGGCCTGCAGCGCGGAGAAATTGCTGTCGTAGGCGGGGGCGGGTTCCGGCGGAGAGACGAACCACGTGGGCGAGAGGATGATGACAACCTTGCGGCCACGAATGGCATTCCCGAGCGCGGCGAGACGCTCCGCGATGATGAGCGTCTTCGCCCCGGCCTTGCCCACGGCGAACATCTCGAAGCCCGTGGGCGCGTGCGAAAAGAAGACCCGGCCGGCGAAGGGCGTGTCGTTGCGGAATTCGGAGCTGCCATAGACGGGCAGGAGATTCCGGTCGGCGAAGGCCGCCTCCTGCAGGCCGATGCCCTGGTCCTTGACCTCGAGCATCTCGGGGGCGGTGAGCCGCGAGAGCCGCCGCTCGAGGTGGAGCGGACCGAAGAGGATGGCGAACAGCCCGGCCGCGAGCACGAGGGCCACGGCGGCGGCGGAGAGGTGCGGGGCGCTCTCGCAGAATCGGGCGACGCGGGAGGGACTCATCGTTCCGCGCGGACGGAGGCGTATTCCTGCTGCGCGATTTGCTCGAGCAGATTCGTGGCCACGCGATCCACGGGGAGGCTCGGGTGACTGGCGAGGATGGCGACGCCGATTTTCAAATTGCGGTTGAAGGAAATGCGGCTGCAGAAGCCGACGAGGTTGCCGCCCTTGGTGACGATCCAGATGGGCGTGCCATGCACCTCGGCGGGCACCCACGTCCACGCGAGGGCCTGCAGGATGGTGCCATTGGCGATGGAGAAGCGCGGCTGCGTGGAGATCTCCATGCCGAGCGGAATGCCCGCCGGCAGCCCGCGCTCGCGACCAAGCTCCGCGCCAAGGAATTTGCCGAGGTCGTGCGTGGTGGATTTCACTCCATCGGCGGCGGCGAAGGCGTCGAGCGGCCAGCGCTTCGCCGGCAGGCCGTCGGGCGTGATCCCCTGCGCGAGGCGGCTCGCCTGGTCGGCATTCGGGATCGCGGTGGTGTCGCGCATGCCGAGCGGAAAGTAGAGCGTGCGCTCCTGCTGGTGCTGCCAGGCGGCGAGATTCATGTGGCTGAGGCAGAGCGCGAGGAAGCCGACGCTGGCGTCGCTGTAAACGCGCGCCGCGGGGAGCGTGCCGGGACGCAAGCGGGCGATGAAGTTGACGAACTTCCGCACGGAATAATCGGCGAGGCCCCACTCATCCGAGGGGCGCCGCGCCAGCGCGGGCGGGAGATTGGGAATGCCCGCCGTGTAGGTCGCGAGCATGCCGAGAGTCGCGTGCGCCATCTCCGGGGTGACGTGGCGGTGGATGTATTTCGTGATCCGCGCGCCGAGCGATTTGTGGCCCTGCGCAACCTCGATGCCAAGCAACGTGGTGGTGAAAACCTTGCTGATCGAAGCGGTCTCGAAAAGCGTGCGCGGAGTGACGGGCGCGCCCGAGGGATCGCTGGTGCCGGCGTTCTCGTAATAGGTGCGGCCCTTCACCACGGCGACGATCGCCACGCCGGGAGCGCCGTCGCGCCGCAGCTCGTTCGCCGCGTGTTGCAGGAGTGCCGGGATGGAACCCTGCGCGGGCGCCGCCATCGCGAGAGCAGCCAGGGCGAAAGAAGCGGCGGGGAAGACGGCACGGAATCGCATTTTGAGCGCCGCCAAAATAAGCCGCACCCGCGACTTGTCCAGCCGAGCCGGCGAAAGCCCTCCCATCCCTTGCCTTGCCGCGGTTCCTCGACAATCATCGACCCGCGTGAACCGCGCCGCCTTCCTTCGCCAGCGCCTGCCCTGCCTGGGTCTGTTCCTGCTGGCGGCGCTGGGCGCGATCCTTGGGCGGTTCGTGCCGCTCGCGGGCGGCGGCTTCGCCCTTGCGGCCGGGGTCGCGCTGCTGGCGGCGCTCGGCTGGCGGCGACAATCGGGAATTCCCCTCGCCCTCGGCGTGGTCCTCGCCTTCGCAGCGGCGCAAGCCTGGCAATACCGCGAATGCGCCGCCGTGCACCTCGCGGCGGAGCTAACGCTCAATGAGCAAGCCTGCACGGCGCGCATCACGGTGCTGGACGCGCCGCGCGCGTCGGAATCCTCGACCGCGCAGCGCTACCACTTCGCCGCGTGGGTGGAGGAATTGCAGCTCGGCGAAACGGCGCTGCGCCCGGCCTGTCGCGTGCTTGTGAGCTGGAATGGCGCGCCGCCCGTTTATGGCGGGCGCTACGAGGTGACGGCGGCCATTGCGAACTGCGCGCCGCCGCGCAACCCCGGAGAGTTCGACTACGCCGCGTGGCTCGCCAACGCCGGCATTCGCTCGCAAATGCAGGTGCTGCGGGAGCGCGACGCCCGCTTGATCGATGTCGGCGGCAATCCCATCGTGCGCTTTGCGAACGCCTCGTGCGCGTGGATCGAGTACACGATTTCGCTCGGAATCGCGGGCACGCCGGAGTCGAACCTCATCCGCGCCATGACGATCGGCGACACCGCCGACACGCCCGACGCGCTCAAGGATGCCTTCCGCGAGACGGGCACGTTCCACCTTTTTTCCGTGAGCGGGCTGCACGTCGGCATCGTAGCCGTGATCGGGTGGATGCTGCTCGGCATGCTCGGCGTGAGCCAGCGGCGCTCGGTCTTCATCATCATTCCGATGCTGTTTTTCTACGCGCTGCTCACGGGCCTCAGCCCCGCCAGCCTGCGCGCCGCGATCATGCTCTCCGTCATCGCGGCGTCGCTGCTGCTCGACCGTCCGCCGACGGCGCTGAACAGCATCGGCGCCGCGGGCTTCCTGCTGCTGCTCGGCGATTCGAGCCAGCTTTTCAACTCCGGCTTCCAGCTCTCGTTCGGCGCGGTCGCCGCGATCATGCTGCTCGCGCTGCCGGTGCAACGCCGTCTCGAGGCGCTCTTCGCGCCGGATCCTTTCCTGCCCACGCGCCTGATTCCGCCGTGGCATCATCTCGGCCTGCGGCTCGCGGGCGGCGCGGCCACGCTGATTGCCGTGTCGTTCGCCGCGTGGATCGCCTCGCTGCCGCTCACGCTCTACTACTTCCACCTCGTCTCGCTGTCGTCGATTCCCGCGAACCTGCTCGCCGTCCCGCTCGCGAGCGCGTCGCTGGCTCTGGCGGCGGTTTCCATCGTCTGCGGCGTCGTCTCGCCGTGGCTGGCCGACATTTTCAACCAGACGAATTACCTCGTCGCAAAAATCCTCATCTTCGTCGTCCACGCCTTCTCCACGCTGCCCGGCTCCGCGATTTACGTCAGCCCGCCTCAACCTCACGGCACGCTCGCGACGCTCACCATCCTCGACGCGGGCGCGGGCGGCGCGCAGGTGCTCCTCGCCGGAGGAACGTCCTGGCAGATCGATGCCGGTTCGGAATTCTTTGCCGATACAGTCGTCCTGCCCTACCTGCGCCTGCGCGGCGTGAACACACTCGACGCCCTCGTTCTCACACACGGCGACATCAAACACATCGGCGGCGCGGAACGCATCCTCGCCGCGCTCCCGCCGCGCCGCGTCTTCGACTCCGGCCTGCCGGATCGCTCGCTGTCACGGAAACGCATCCTCGCCGCGCTCGCAGCGGCGGGCACTCCCATGACCCTGGCCGACGCCGGCTTTTCCGTCGCACTCAACTCCGCCACCACGGTCTCCGTCCTCTATCCGCCCGCAAATACCCAAGGCGTGTATGCGGACGACAAAGCTCTCGTGCTGCGCGTGCAGGTCGGCAACTTCGCCGCGCTGCTCACGTCCGACGCCGGCATTCCGACCGAGCAATGGCTGCTCGCCCACGCGCGCGACCAGCTCGCCTGCGACGTCCTCGCCATGGGCCGCCACGTCTCGGGTCTGTCAGGCGACCCGGATTTTCTTCGCGCCGCCCACCCCCGCGTCATCATCGCCACCGCGGCGATTTTTCCCGCGACGGAACGCATCCGCCCCGCCTGGGCGCAAGCCGTGCGCGCGCTCGGGATCGATCTGCTGCGGCAGGACGAAACCGGCGCCGTCACGGTGACAATCGCCCGCGACGCGTTTACCGTGCAGCCGTTTCTATCCACCGGAGGCGCGCGACGCACCTTCCCGAATTCCGGCGACGCCCATTCCCGCCATTGAAAATCTCACCCCTTCACTAGGCGGCGCGGCGATCTTCGTCGCGAAGGTAACAGCCGGGATCGGACCCCCAGAGGTCGCCGTTGTTGGCGAAGGAGGCGCGGGTGCGGAAACCTCCGCCGCAGATGCCGAACCATGTGCAGGCCGCGCAGGGGCCGGACATGCGGGCCTGCCGTTCCCCGGCGGTAAGCAGCCCGACGGAGCGGATCGCTGCGAGCTTTTCCGCGGAAGCCGGGTTCCCGCCTTCCCAGATTTGCGAGAAGGGCATGTCCTTGACGTTGCCGAGCGTGACCTCCTGCCAGAATTGGTCGGGGTGAACGTTCCCCTGAGTGTCGATATTGGCGATGCCTCGGCCGGAGCTGTTCGCGCCGCCGCCGTTCCAGGAAAGCAGGCGGCGGGCTTCTTCGAGATTGGGATGATTTTCGGCTTCCATGCGCAGCAGCAAATGGGCGCCATCGGCAGGCTGCGTGACGGTGAGCAGCTCGCGGGAGACGCCTTGTTTGTGCCACGCCTCGACGCGGGCGATCAGGGTGTCGATGGCACCGCGTGCCTCGTCGGCGCCGAGCACCTGCATCGCGCTGCCGCGGCCGGCGGGAACGAGGTGATAAAAGCAGACGCGCTGAATTTCGCGGTCTTCGATGAAGTCGAGGATCCGATCGATGTTCTGGACGTTGTGGCGGGTGAGCGTGAGGCGAAGGCCGGTCTTCTGGCCAACGTCGTGGCAGTTCTGAAACCCGCGCACGGCCCCGTCGAAAGCGCCTTCCTTGCGGCGAAATTCGTCGTGAATCTTTCCGATTCCATCGAGCGAGATGCCG
>Ga0157378_10003261_pt1 | contig 14423 bp, 14 predicted proteins | sample M65metaG_FD_115309 | JGI IMG/M metagenome (GOLD analysis project Ga0157378, IMG submission 115309) | Miscanthus rhizosphere microbial communities from Kellogg Biological Station, Michigan, USA - M6-5 metaG | ecosystem: Host-associated > Plants > Roots > Rhizosphere > Soil | place: USA: Michigan...
ACTGATACCGCTTCTTCTGCCACACAAAAGGTTCCACCAAAACCGCAGCATTCATCGTTTCTATCCAGATGAATCAGTTCCAATCCTTCCACCATCTGCAATAGTTGCAGCGGTTTCGAAAAAGGCGCATCCACCAATTCCGTCATCTGTGAAATATGCAGGCCACGCTGGCCATGACAACTCTGGTGCATCCCTACTTTATGCGGAAAACGGGCTTTGATATTTTTTACCTGGAGTATATCTGTGAGGAATTCTGTTAGTTCGTATACTTTGCCACGAATGTTTTTTGCAGTTGCTTCATTGCTGTCATCGTGCAGGTGATCTTTGATATGCAGGGTGCAGCTTCCTGACGGACAAACAATATAATCGTAGTCTTTAAAATTTTTTACAAAGAGATGATTGCAGGATTGAGAAAGGTGCTCATAGCCCGAATTGGCCATTGGCTGCCCGCAGCAAGTTTGGCACAGGGGGTAATCAACAGTACAACCTGATTTTTCCAGTAGTTGCAGGGATGCAATAGCCACCTGCGGATAAAATTGGTCTACATAACAAGGTATAAATAATCCAACAGTCATATTTCAATCGCCTCAATATCGGCATAATGTTTTAATTCAATTAACCCGGTGGGGAAATTATTTTTATTCCAGTAAGGATGTACGGCCAGTGCAGCTCCGATGGCGGAAGCCTGGGCCACCGATGCAGCATACACGTCGATACCCGGGAAGATGGCGGATAAAAGCCGCATATAAATTGTATTCTTCCCGAAACCCCCGTCTACAAATATTTTCTTTACGTTGCCTTCTTTTGATACAAGCCTGGTAGACACAGCCTGTATTGCAATAATATCCATCATCAGCTGGTGATACGCCTCGCTGTATGTTCTGAATTGTTGCAAATCTCTTTGTCCAAAAACGGGTTCCTGCATAAGCATCTTTCCCCTTGCGGCTTTCGTATCCGAAGCCGCATTCCTGACCAGCCGCTGAACAATGCTGGCGTCAAAGGAAATATCCTGATAGGTATTTTCTGCTTTATTAAAATGTTGAGCCAGCCTTTTCACCTGCTGTTCGTGTTCATATCCGGCAAACAACCGCGATGCCTTAATGGGTTTACCACGGTATTCCATATAACACAGGCAATCATCTTTCAGTTCCTCTGCCGTTAATTTAGTTTGGTTAAACGGGTTCAGGCTGATGCACCATGTGCCGGTAGATATCAATACAAACGGATCATTAAATCCGGAGAGATAAGGAATCAATGCGGCTGAGCTATCATGTAATCCTACCCCACACAAAAGCGGTTTCCCTTTCCAGTTAGTATTCATTAATTGATCAGAAGGAAAAATAGGCGCCAGTTTACCGGCAATATGTTCTTTGTGCAACCACTCATGATACCGGTTGAGTGTAAAATTCCAGAGTGCAGTATGGCAACCGATACTGGTAATATCTGAATACAGCCGGCCGGTAACCAGGTAACTCATATATTGCGGCAGGTGCAGGGAAGTATGTATTTTTTTAAACAGTCCGGGTTTTTCTTCCTTCAGATAATATAGTTGCATTCCTGAATTAAGGTTACCCAATACCGGCGAAGCAGTGTGCAGCGCAAAATCCATTTCATCTCCGTATTTGCCGTGAAACTTTTTCTTTAGCTTTTCGGGGAAAGGCTTTAGATAATTGTACAGTGGCGCTACAGGATTCCCTTCCTTATCCAGATGCACAAAGCTGGCGCCATAAGTGGAAAAATTTAATGCTACGATTTGAAAATCCTGCCTATCCATTAGTTCCGTAATGGATTGTTTTACCCAATAAGTTAAAGCACTGATGTCTTCACAGGCATCGCCGTCCTCGTCTTTTATTTCTTCAAACTGATTGGATTTTTCAAGCAGTATATTGTACTGACCGTCGAATACAAACAGTTTTTTATTGGTTTTGCCAATATCGAAGATGGCTATGGCGGGGATCCTGTTCATGTGCACGTTACTCAAAATAATTTTTATTCCTCGAAATGTTTAAGGAATTAGTAATTGGTAATCAGTAATTCGGTTTCGCGGCAAACGCCCAATTCCAAATTCCCGATTCCTAATCCCTGGCTTCATAAGCCCGTGGCCACGGTTTTTTCTCCTCTTTCTTTTATTAAATGCTGCCGCACTTTTTGCTGGCGAAACAGTTGAATGGGTTGCAAGGCCGCGCCTGCAAGCAAACGGGCTTCTGCCACCAATGGGCGCACATCGGTACGATAGGCCTGCTGTAAAATTTCCTGTGCCAACGCCGTATCATTTTTATCCTGTGCTGCTGTCAATGCTTTTTTATCTACCAGCAGGGCCTGCGCATACGCAATCTTTATGGCTTCTACCGACTGCAGCAAATCCTCCAGCGGATCCTTTACATTGTGTGACGCATCTATCATCCATCCCAAATCATTCGCATGATCCATACCTCTTGCGTCCATTCCTTCCACCAGTTCATTGAAAATTAAAAATAATTGGTAAGGGTTGATGCTACCAACTGTTAAATCATCGTCGCCATATTTACTATCATTGAAATGGAAACCACCCAGTTTGCCTTCCCCCAGCAGCAAAGCTACAATCTGTTCTATATTGGCATTTGGTAAATGATGGCCGAGATCTACCAGTGTGAAAGCTTTTGGCCCCAGTTTGTTTGCATATAACAAGGATTGTCCCCAATCCCCCACGCTCATTGAATAAAAATTGGGTTCAAATGCCTTGTACTCCACGAACATTTTCCAATCTTCCGGTAACGCCGCATAGATAGCGGCCAGCCCTTCCAGCGTACGCTGAAACGCTTTCCTGAAATTTAACTGGCCGGGGAAACAGGAACCATCGCTTAACCAAACAGTCAATGATTTTGAACCCAGCGCTATACCGTGTTTTATTACTTCGATATTATGATCAATCGCCTGTTGCCGAACCGCCTTATCAACATGTTGCAGTGAACCAAATTTATAACTATGCTGCTGACCGGGCTGATCCTGGAAAGTGTTTGAATTCATGGCATCAAAACGCAAACCATATTGCGCGGTAAGTGTTTTGATTGCCTGTACGTTCTCCGGTATATCCCAGGGAATATGTAATGAGATAGCACCGCTTGATTTATTCAACGTATGCAACAGGCCCACGTCTTCAATCTTTTCTTCAATATTGCCTGGTTCTCCGCCGCCCGAAAATCTTCCGAAACGCGTACCACCGGTACCCAATGCCCAACTGGGTATAGCGATTTGAAAATCCTTTAATTTTTGAAGGACTTCGTTGACATTGTCAATACCCGCCGATGTATAGTCAAATGCCCGTTTGTGCGCTGCAAGCAGGTTGTTATTGTGTTCGTCCAGCACATATTTTTCTATCTGCATATCAATCGTTTTATGGTAGGTAAAAAACTTCTTTTAAAGGTACGCTAACAGGAGAATTATCAGGATTGCTCTCCATGATATCACCCATGTATTGCCACCAGCGTTGCATCACAGGGTGTGCCGGCAGGTTATCCAGTGCCGCGGGGTCGCCAGCCTTTAATACGCCAAATAAATTGTTAGTGGTTTCATCCAAAAAAATAGAATAATCGCTGATACCGGTTGCTTTCAGCAATGAACTTAGCTCAGGCCACAAGGCATCATGCCGTTTCCGGTATTCTTCCTCAAAGCCTTTAAACAACTGCATTTTGAATGCGATGCGGTGCATAGTCATGGTTTGATTTGTTCAGCTATTAGCTGTTAGCCGTTAGCTATTAGCAGGATCAACAGAACAAAGGTCTGATTTCAGGGAATATGCCCTTATTTATGAATTGTAAATTGACAGGAACTGCGAACAGCTTATAGCTAATCGCTTGCAGCTAACAGCTACCTGACAAACGCCATCGCTACTCCTCCATCTACATTCAATACATTACCGGTCGATTTATTCAATAATCCGCCCACGAATGCGAAGCAGGCTTTCGCAATGTCTTCCGGTAAAATAATTTCATTGAGCAAGGTACGTTTGGCATAGTAGGCCGGCAATTCTTCCACTTTAACACCATAGGCTTTTGCCCTCCCCTCAGCCCAGGCACCAGCCCATATTTTACTATCAGAAATAACAGCATCCGGGTTCACGGTGTTCACGCGTATTTTATCTTTTCCCAACTCCGCTGCATTTAAACGGCTCAGGTGCAATTGTGCCGCTTTTGCCGATCCATAGCCGGCGTTATTGGGGCCTGATACCAATGCATTTTTGCTAACGATATTCAGCACATCGCCACCGATATCCTGCTTACGCATAATGTCAACAGCGCCCTGGGTGATAAAAAATTGCCCTTTCACCAATACATCATATAGTAAATCCCAGTCTTTCTCTGTATGCTCTTCTATCGGTTTGGAAATAGAAAGGCCGGCACAGTTTACAACAATATCAACACCGCCAAATGCCAATGCCGCAGCAGCATAGGCCCGTTGTATATCTGTGGCACTTGTTACATCCAGTACCACATCGGTAAATACGTCTTTACCATATTGTTGCTGGAAACTGTCGCGCGCAGTAGCCAGGCGCTCTGCATCGTTATCATTCACTACTATACAGGCTCCTTCGTCGGCAAATTTTTGTGCAATGGCTTTGCCAATACCACCGGCGCTGCCCGTAACCAGCGCAATACGGCCCGATAAGGCTTTTGGTTTTGGCATGCGTTGCAACTTTGCTTCTTCCAATAACCAGTATTCTATATTGAAAGCTTCCTGGCGGGGCAATGAGGTATAGGAAGATATTGCTTCTGCCCCTTTCATTACATTGATTGCATTAATATAAAATTCCGCTGCTACCCTGGCTGTTTGCTTGTCTTTCGCAAACGTAAACATGCCGACGCCCGGATATAAGATTACCACGGGGTTGGCATCGCGGATAGCCGGACTGTTGGCATGTTTGCAGGTGTTGTAGTAATCAGCATACATCTTACGGTAAGCCTCAAACGCCGGCGCCAGCTTTTCCTTGATTACAGCAGTATCGCCCAGATTTTCCGAAGGCGTCAACTGCAACACCAGCGGGCTTATTTTAGTGCGTAAAAAATGGTCGGGGCAACTGGTGCCCATGGGCGCCAGGCGTCCCAAATCTTTTGAATTAATGAATTCCAGTACGCGATCGTCGTCTGTAAAATGGCCAATCATATTTTGTTTGCTGGAACAAAAGCCACGCAATACAGGTGCCAGTGCTGCTGCCTGCTTTTTTCTTTCAGCCGCAGGGAGGCTTTGCAATTGCTGACCACCGAACACTGGTCCCTTTTTTCCATAATTATCCTCCAGGTATTCTGCACAGCGTTCGATCACTTCCAGCGTATTGATATAGCTTTCATAAGCGGTATCACCCCAGGTAAACAAACCGTGCGAACCCAGCATGATGCCCCGGATACCCGGGTTCTCGTCCAGGCATTGTTTTAATTTAAGACCCAGGTCAAAACCCGGCTTCTGCCATTCTACCCAGCCGATTGATCCGCTAAACAATTCCTGCGTGATCTTTTTTCCATCTTTTGCAGCGGCAATAGCAATAGCCGCATCCGGATGAAGGTGATCAATATGTTTGAATGGAAGAAAGCCATGCAGTGGTGTATCAATGGACGGTGCTTTTGAAGACAGATCGTAAATACAATGGTTGAACAATTCTACCATTTCGTCTTCATGTTCAATGCCGCGATAAATGTTTTTTAAACTACGGAGCCGGTCTACATACAGGGCTGCCAATCCGTTTCGTTTCATTGTACCCAGATCGCCACCGCTTCCTTTTACCCACATCACTTCCGTTTCCACACCCGTTAAAGGATCTTTCGCCATTGCCTTACAGGAGGTATTTCCGCCACCATAATTGGTTAAACGGAGATCCGCACCCAACAGATTCGAACGGTATACCAGCAGGGCCACTTCATCGCCTGCCAGCTCGGCCGCTTGCTTTTCATCCCATAAATAACTAACGTGCCTGAAATTTTTTGTACTAACTGACATGGTTATGTCTTTTATAAAGTAAATAAAATAGTTCTATTGATGCAATGAATTACCATAGCCTACCACCAATACCGAAATAATGATTGTGATGATACCCAAAGCAATCGTAGTAGTTGTCTTTTTGTTGACGCCTTTCCATTCTTTTAACACGATACCCCACATATTGGCAGTAAGAATGATAAATGCCATATGCAAAATCCAGGAGCTGGCACCATTACCCAGTTTGCTTTCTCCCATTCCATAAAAAAAGAATTGAAGAAACCAGGTGATGCCTGCCAGGGCGGCAAAGATATAATTCGGCAGCAACGGTGTTTTCCTGTTGGTATAGTCGCCAAAAGTTTTGTTGCGCGCATTCAGTATCATGCACCATATAAAGTTAGTGGTTAGGCCTCCCCATAAAACCACTACATAGGTAACATTGTTCTGGAAAAGAAATTCTCCCTGTCCCGGGTGCGCATTCTTCCAAAGCTGGTTGGCGGTTTCAGCCATCGGCTTTCCGGCTTCCAGTCCAAAATTAAAACACGCGCTTAATACGCCTGAGATAATGGAGACCAGCAAACCCAATCCAAATTTGTATTCAGTAGCTGTTTTTATGCCGTGCGGATCGGTACCGGCCGCAGATAACTGCCTTTCTTTCATAGTACCTGCCTTTCCGCAAAAGATAATTCCCACTACGCATAATGCAAGGCCCCCTAAAACGGTAAGCCCCCAGGTGGAACCGGTTAGCATGCTGAAAGTATCCTTACCGGTTTTTGGAAAAAAATCATAGTAGATAGATGGAATGAGTGCACCAAATACCATGCACAATCCAAGAATGATGCTGCTACCTAAGGATACGCCCAGGTAACGCACGCCCAGGCCATAGGTAAGGCCACCGATTCCCCATAACAGGCCGAAAAAATAGGCCAGCCCGATAGAGCTGGCAGCGGTTTGCCTGATAATGTCTGCAAATCCGGGTATGGTAAGCCAGGCCGCTAAAGGAGGAACAATTAACCATGAAAACAAACCGCCTACTATCCAATAGCTTTCCCAGGCCCATCCTTTTACTTTTTTGTAGGGTATGTAAAAACTCCCGGAAGCAAAACCCCCGATAAAATGGAAAATAACGCCCAGTATAACACCCATGGTTTAAATTTTTTCAGTATGGCCTGCAAAAGAAAGTAAATGTAGCAGATAGGTGCAGTCTATCTATCATGTACTATCATGTTTGTATGTTTATTTTTCGTAATTTTTCCGCCTGCTCCGGCGTCGTTTATACAGCGCCCCGGAACGGGAACGATTGCGTAACAAAATAAAATCCTTTGGAATAACAACTGTAGCATTGAACCGGTAATTTAAAATACCTGCACCGGCCGTCGTCATGAAAAAAGATTCTATATTCCAGCATTTGTTTATCGATTATTATTCTGCCACACCCAAATACCTGCAACTGGCAAATTCTATTGTTAAAGCCATTGCAGCCGGCAAAATACATAAAGACGAGATACTTCCTTCCATTAATGAGCTGAGTTTTGAATTTGAGATATCAAGGGATACCGCCGAAAAAGGATACAAGCACCTGAAAAAAATTGGCGTGCTGGGCTCCGTTCCCGGCAAAGGATATTTTGTAAAATCCACAGAGCTTAACCAGCAATTGAAAATATTCCTGCTGTTTAACAAATTGAGTCCGCACAAAAAAATTATTTACGATGCATTTGTAGCTGCGTTGGGTGATACCGCTTCCATCGATTTCTATATTTATAATAACGATTTCGCCATTTTTAAAAAGCTATTGCTAAACAAAAGAGACGATTATTCTCACTACGTGATCATCCCGCATTTTATGGATGGCGGTGAAAATGCACATGAGATCATCAATACCATTCCCAAGGAAAAATTAATACTGATGGATATCCTGGTGCCCGGTGTTGCAGGTGAATACGGCGCTATTTATGAAAATTTCGAAAAAGACATTTATGATGCATTGGAACAGGCGCTGGAGCAACTCAGCAAATACCATACGCTTAAAATTATTTTTCCCGAATACACCTATCACCCCCATGAAATATTGAAAGGCTTTTACCGGTTCTGCCACCAATATGCATTTAACAGCAAGGTAGTACACGATATTTCCATTGAGCCGATCAGGGAAGGTGAGGCCTATATTAACCTTATGGAGAACGATTTGGTGCTGCTGATTGAAAAAATATTGGCCACCAAACTAAAAGTGGGTAAGCATGTAGGCGTTATTTCCTATAATGAAACACCCATGAAAAAAATAATTCTGAACGGCATTACAACGATTTCCACCGATTTTCAGATGATGGGCGAAAAAGCCGCGCAACTGGTACTGGAAAAATCAAAAGAACATATTGAAATACCGTTTCACCTGACATTGAGAGCATCATTGTAGTCTGAACCAGGATTCAGAGGATTGGGCTGATTAACAGGATGCGTTGCGTCGCTTGCATTTCTACATTCCATATTCTTTATTCGATAGTCAATATTCTCTGCTTCATTTGCTCTGTGAACACCTCCGCTTCTCCTCTGTGGTTAAAAAAATCGTTATCATTTTGGCAGAAAATCTTCGCGATGCGGGCTAAACACATCCACCAGCATTCCGGCTTCTATGCAAACAATACCGTGTTCCTGTTCCGTTGGTACAAAATAACCATCGCCTGCATACAGCCTTTTTGTAACCCCATCAATGGTCATATCAAAGACACCGCTTTCGATGTAAGTGGCCTGGCTGTGCGGATGCCGGTGCAGCGCCCCCACCGCTCCTTTTTCAAATTTTATTTTCAGCATCATCAGCTTATCATCGAAACCAAATAATTGACGCTGCAGGCCATTTTTTAAGTCATCCCAGGGCAATTCCTTATTGAATTGGAACGAATCGCTTTGCATATTACAATGATTGGATAAATAATATTTTTATGCAATGTAGGTTTTTGTGCTGTTGTCAGCAATCCACAAAGAAAAACGAAACCATTTACCGGTTTCATTGGCCGTTCACCGGTAAAAAGCACCTGTCAGCCATAAACTCCTGGTTGCCTCAAGTACAAAACCAATATCTTAGCATGCTTATCAGAGCAACATACACAATACAATACAAGGACTACATTTATTCCTTACAATTATGCAGATTTCATCGAGTAAAACAGTTTTGGTGGTAGAAGGGCTGGAAGTTAATTATGGCCCCTTCCGGGCTGTGCGAAATATTGCTTTTGAGGTACAGGCCGGCGAAATCTTCGGTTTATTGGGACCGAACGGTGCCGGCAAAACCAGTACACTCAGTGCAGTGGAAGGATTGCTTCAACCACAATCAGGTAATATTACGGTGGCTGGTTACAACTTAAAAACTGATCCACTTCATGTGCGGGCCAATCTTGGTGTACAATTACAGGCAACCAATTTTCAGCCGGAACTCACCGTAACCGAAATACTGCAATTATATGCAGGTGTTTATGGCGTGCCCATGACCAAAGAGAAGCTGCAGCAGATTCTTATCGATATTAAACTGGACGATGCTGCTAAAAAACGTTTCGGGCAATTATCGGGCGGCCAGCAGCAACGTGTATCATTGGTAATAGCCACCATTCACAACCCGCAACTGGTATTGCTGGACGAGCCTACTACCGGCTTGGATCCGCAATCGCGCCGGCAGCTCTGGGAACGAATGGAAGCCATGCGCAATAACAATCATGCCCTGCTGCTCACCACACATTCTATGGAAGAAGCAGAAGCAGTTTGTGACCGCATTGCTATTATCGATCACGGCCAGATAATCGCGATCGACACGCCGCAAACACTTATTGACAAACACCGCAACGACCCGGAAGTTATCAGTGCATCCCGCAAGGGAAGAATAACCCTGGAAGATGTTTTTATAGGTCTTACGGGCCGTACTGTTCGTTCTTAAAAATAGTCATCATGGAAACAACCAACATACCCTCCAATACCACCGTTCTATCTGCTTTGTTGCGGGCCGATTTTACCACGCAATGGCGTAACCGCAAATCGGTGCTGCTTATTTTATTGGTCCCTGTGGCCATTCTGTTGTCGTGGAAAGGGGTTGTCGTTAAATTAGGAGGTCCTTTTGTGCTGGCAAACAGTATTACCATTGGCTTGAATGCTATTGGACTGATGGGCTATTCAAATGCCATTGCGCGTGACCGTGATAAAGGTATTTTTCAGCGCCTGCGGGTAGCCCCTTTAACAGCCTGGTCTATTATGGCCAGCCGCCTGATGGTGCAATTGGCCATGATTGTTTTGGTTACCGTTGCTGTTTTTATCGTTGGCTTTTATGCTGATGGCATTAAGCTGAGTGTTGCCGGCTATGTGGTGGGTCTGCTCGCGGCAGTGCTGAGCGGGGCGGTATACCTGGGACTGGGCCAGGCTATTGTAGGTTTTATAAAAAACGCGGATACCGTAAATGCTGTTTCCCGGCTCGTCTATATTGTATTTATTATGGTAGGCATGCTGGCCGAATTGGGAGCCATGGGCCAAAAGGTAAAGGAGGCTGTCAAATGGTCTCCGTATAGTGCCGTAAAAAATTTACTGTCCGACGGTATGCAACCACAGCATTGGACCCAGCAAAGTACAACAGCGCTCCTGGTAACCATTGGCTACGCAATACTGTTTTCGGCAATGGGTATTAAATGGTCCAGGTGGAGTTCAAAATGATAAGTATATCAGATGTAGATAACATTAATATGCGTATTACTCCGGCAAATTGGTGAAATTTATAAAAGAGACCGGCAAAGGTCCTCTTCTGCATGAAAAAAAAGATACAACGAATATGGCAACTGGTTTCGCTCGAATTCATTGTTGTAGCCGGCGTTTTTCTGCTGGCATTGTTTTCTTTGTCTTTTATTATTCATGAAGCCCTGTACGAACATGAGGATGTTTTTGACAATAATGTCATGCATTTCTTTGCACTCCATTCATCTCCTTTGTTGATAGCAACAATGAAGAAAATTACTTTTCTCGGTTCCACTACCTTTCTTTTTCCCGCGTACCTCGTTTTAACCGGCTGGTATATTGCTAAAAACAAATTCGCCTATGCCATCGACATTGCCATTATAGGCATTAGCAGTACAGCCATGATGTTTGCGTTAAAACAATTTTTCCACCGGCGCCGCCCGCAACTCCCCATTATCAAAGGCATCTCAGGTTATAGTTTTCCCAGCGGCCATTCCCTTTCTTCCTTCGTTTTTTGTACCATTCTAATCTATCTTGTCTGGAAGGGCAACCTGCGAAGGGGATACAAATATCTTTTAACGGTGCTTCTCCTGTTGTGCCCGCTGATGATTGGCCTTAGCCGGATCATACTCAATGTTCATTATGCAACTGATGTTATCGGCGGCTTCTGCCTGGCGATTGTATGGGTGATCCCTTCGCTCATTATACTGCAAAAAATCAGGAAAAAGAAATTGCCTGACTTCGATGAAGCTGGTTCGTAAAATTCAATTGACTATATTTATTTTATGAATATTCTCACAGCAATTATTATTATGATGTTGGCAATTTGTTGCTTGGGCCAGGCGCAAACCCTGACAAATTCCCGCAACAGTTTTAAAGTCGTGCCGCTGGGAGTGAAAGGCGGTAGCGATGAAAGCAATCTTTCTGCCTATATGATAGCACCAACCGGCAGTAATAGTTATATATGCATGGATGCAGGTACCATTCACTATGGCATTGAGAAAGCAATAAGAACAGGCATATTGAAAGGAACTGTAACACAGGTACTGAGAAATAATATTAAAGGTTATTGTATCTCTCATCCACATCTCGACCATGTTGCAGGCCTGATCATCAATTCACCCGACGACAGCACCAAGAATATTTATGCGTTGCCATTTTGCAAGGAGGTACTGGAAGAAAAGTATTTTAGCTGGAAAAGCTGGGCCAATTTTGCCAATGAGGGTGAAAAGCCGATCCTGAATAAATACCATTATAAAGTTTTAACGGCTGGCGAAGAGACGTCGCTTGAAAATACCAGCATGTTCGTTACAGCATTTTACCTCAGTCATTCCAATCCATATCAAAGCACGGCTTTTCTATTGCGGCAATCGGATAAATATATGCTCTACCTCGGTGACACGGGTGCCGATACAACAGAACATGCTGGCAATCTGCAGCAGCTCTGGCAACATATTGCTCCTTTAATAAAAGAGAAAAAACTGAAAGCTATTTTTATTGAGGTGTCATTCAGCAATGAACAACCCGACAAACTATTATTTGGACATTTAACGCCCCGGCTGCTGATGCAGGAAATAAATGTACTGTCGGGCTTAACAGGCAATAAGGCACTAAGTAATTTTCCGGTTATTATTACGCATGAAAAACCAGCGGGTAAGCGGGAAATGCTTATAAAAAAGCAGTTGCTTTTATCGAACAAACAGCAATTGAAGCTGATCTTTCCCGAACAGGGAAAAATGATTTCGTTTTGATTTCTTTCGCGCAAACAATTGTTAGCATTAAATTGGTTTGCTAACAGGTATACATGGTCGCCGTTGTGCAGAAAACGCAGAAAAAAGAATACATTAAACCTTTTTTTGCCTGTTTTTTAAGCCTGCTGCAGGGCTTGGGCATCATTTAAAGATTCTGTTAAAATGCTTGCTGGTAAAGGGTTCCAGGGAACACTCCACCTGTTTAGCATACTAAAACGTCTAATATTTAGATTTGCGGGCTGCAATACCCCGTTGTATGTTTGCGTTAGAAATGAAAACAAACACACCAGCTCTGGTGTAGCAATTTAAAAGAGCCGTTGCCCCCATTCTTCCTTTTGTCTGCCATACACTCTACACGATTAACAGCCTTCTGAAAAAGAACTTAGCTAAGTCTTAATCAAATTAATTTATAAACTATTATTTAACTATTTAATCACACACAATTAAACTTAACATTATGAAAAACTTAAGAACAACCGCAATCGCGTTATTCGCAGCCCTGTCAATCGCTTCAGTAAACACCGCAATGGCAGGTGAAGGCACAAAACCTAAGGCAGGTATCGATTTGAAATTTATCGGCAACAATGATAATCAGCCTGTATTCCAGCTGAATGTAAATAATACAGAAGACGACGAATATATTGTTACTTTCCGCGATGACCAGAACAATGTATTGTACGCCGGTAAATTAAAAGGTACCAACATCACCAAAAATTTCCAGTTGAATACTGAAGATGGTGCAGACAATGCCCTGAGTGTTGAAGTAAAATCTAAAAAGACCAACAAAGCTGAAACCTACAAAATAAACAGGACAACCAGCTTTACCCAGGAAATCGTTGTAAACAAGTTATAATAACTATCAACGCATAAGTCATGAAAAGAGCAGGAAAATCCTGCTTTTTTTTATTGCCTTAAATCAAAGAGGCTGTCTCAAGAGCATGAGACAGCCTCTTTGATTTACATTTATTCGAGTTTAATGCTTGGCCCGTTCCCCGGCAGATCGTTTAACTTTTGAGACGGCCTCTTAATTCTTATTGTCTGCTGTCGTAATTCGTTAACTTATTTTCCATTTTCCCCTGATGTTTGCTTTTACCAGTTGGTTGGCTTCGCTGCTATTGGTAAACTGTTCTTTTGCAGGATCCCAGTTCAGGGGTTTTCTTAGCCAGTAAGCAATATTGACCAGGCAACAAACACTGCTGGTGCGGTGACCGGTCTCGGCATCGCAAACAGGCTGCTTACCGGTTTTGATACAATCCAGCCAGTCCAGGTAATGATCGGCACTGTTGTATAAATGAATTTCGTTGGGTTTGATTATTTCCGTCGCTATATTAACCGGGTCGCTATCGAGAAAATCGCGGCTGATATCAATCTTCCCTTTATCGCCGATAAACCGCACGCCGTATTTCCTGCCAAAATCCTCATGTTTTACCTGTACGCCGTTTTCATATATCATTACCAATCCTTTCATTGCATTTCCTTCCGGTGGCAAAAATTTTACCGGGCCTGTTTTATCCATACCCAAACCCCATTGCGCAATATCAAACATATGTGCCCCCCAATCACTTACCATGCCGCCACCGTATTCTTTGTATAATCGCCAATTGGGATAAATATCCTGTTCAACGGGTGGAGAAAAAACGGAGTTGTACGGAAGCAATGGTGCCGGGCCAACCCATTCTTCCCAATTCAAATAATCCGGTACCGGTTCAGCGCCCAGATTTGAAGGAATGGCAGGGTCACCCACATTAACCAATACTTCTTTAATGGTGCCGATATAACCGTTACGAACCAACTCACAAGCCTGCCTGAAATTTTTCCAGGAACGTTGCATGCTGCCGGTTTGCAATATTTTATTATTTTTTTTCATGGCGTTTACCATGGCTCGCCCTTCTTCAATTGAATGTGCCAGGGGCTTTTCACAATACACATGTTTGCCTGCGTTGGCAGCCATCACCGCATGAACAGCATGCCAGTGATCGGGTGTTGCTATTACGATAGCATCGATGTCTTTTCTTTGAAGTA
>Ga0157378_10003262_pt1 | contig 14422 bp, 12 predicted proteins | sample M65metaG_FD_115309 | JGI IMG/M metagenome (GOLD analysis project Ga0157378, IMG submission 115309) | Miscanthus rhizosphere microbial communities from Kellogg Biological Station, Michigan, USA - M6-5 metaG | ecosystem: Host-associated > Plants > Roots > Rhizosphere > Soil | place: USA: Michigan...
AAATTGTTCTTGTCCGGATTGATCAGCGCGGATGAGAAGGCTCCGCTATAAGGACCGACACTTGTATACGAACCGACGGCGCCCGCAACCACGGGTGCTACCGCGGTGAAACCCGGTGCGATGTCCAGGTTGGCCAAGTGCCCGTATTTCTCCTGGATAGGCGTGAAGTACTCGTAGCGCAGCCCCAGGTTCAGGGACAGATTGCTGCGGATGCGCCAGTCGTCCTGGCCGAAGAAACTCATGGTCTGGGAGCGGAAATACTGGCTCGACGCGCCATAGCGAATCGACGACGACTGGGGCCGGTCGAGCAGGAAATCCGCCAGGTCCCATCCGGTCTTGGCAACGGGCAAACCGTTCGCGTCAAAATTGCTGGTCGCCAAGCCCGAGAACACAAACGTGCCGCGACCGTTCGAATCGGCGATGGAGTTGGTCATCGCCTTGCTCCACTGGCCGCCCCAGCTGAAGTTATGCTTGCCGACACGATATGTGATGGACTCAGAGAGGTTGAACGTATTCACGGCGGAAGTGTTGGGACTCCCGTCATTCAGGCCGGCGTAGTTGGTAAAGCTCAGCGTGGGCGGGCCAAAGTTGCGCGGATCCGGAGAGGCGCCGAAGATTCCCAGTTGCGCAGCGACATTCGAGCCCAGCGTCTGAAAGTACGGAACGGTCTCACTATAGTTGCGATTGAACCCGACGGTGAAATTGCTGAACAGGCGTGCGCTAAGATTCTTGGTCCATCCTACGCTGGAGTTCGAGCCATTGCCCTGCGTCTCATCCCGGAATGCGAAGGGCGTGCTGTTCTGGCCGTTGCGGGTTTGCACGTTGGAGCTGAACGAGATCCGGTTGGTTCGATCGACAGTCCACTGGACGCGCGTGTTGATGTTTTGGGAATTGGCCGGAACGGCTGTGGTGTAGAGGTAATTCTGGATCAAGCCGCTGTAGATCGGCAGGGGGATGTATTGCAGCAGTCCTTGCGCGATGCGATTGATTCTGGTCAGCGGAATCTGGTTACCGGAAAACGGAGTAAGCTGGCACGGCGCGGGCTTGTCCTTGCATGAATCCGGATCGTAGATTGGATTCCGTCCGGAGAAGTCTCCGCTGCGCTCCGCGGCACTCGGTAACGTGGCCGTGGCGTTGTAGGGATTCCGCGATAGGACTCCGTTATAGGTGATGGTGAAGTTCAGAATCTTGCTGGCGTCGAACAGTTTGGGGATGATGACAGGTCCGCCGATGTTCAGGCCATAGCGGTTGTTGGCGTAGGAACTCTTTACCTGTTCCTGACCGTTGAGCGAGAACGGACGCGCATTCAACGCCGAGTTCTGCGCCGTAAAGAACACCTGGGTGCGAACCTGGTTGACGGAACGCCGGGCTCGATTTCCGATTACAGCCGCGTTCTGTTGCCCGCCACGGCCGCCGCGTCCACCCGGCCCTCCACGTCCACCGCCTCCGCCGCGTCCCCCGCCACCGCCGGGACCGCCGCCACCGCCAGGGAAGCCCCCGCCTGCTGCGAATCCTCCGCCGCCGCCTCCGCCGCGACCACCCCGGCCGCCTGCAGGTCCACCGGCTCCGCCTCGTCCACCGCCTGCACCTGGGCCTGGGCCGGCACCAGGGATTCCAGGTTGATCGCCTCCGGGTCCGCCTGGCCCGCCGAACTGGCCCAGATCGCCGCCCCCAAAGCCGCCCGGGCCGAACCCGGCGAAGTCGGCGTTATTTGTCCGCAGCGCTTCGCTGACGGTTCCATTGACCACAAAAGATTCGTTGGAGCTATCGGCGGAAACCTGCGGGGCGAATTCTGCCGTTGCCGTGGGTGTATCCGGCTGGACAGCCGGGAAACCAGATGTGTTGTTGGCCTGTGCCGGCTGTGCGGGCTGTCCAGCCGGACGCGCCGCTCGCGCGGACAACTGAAGAGTCAAATCAAGACTGGTGGGCGTGGCGGCTACCTGAACTTCGCGCCGGAGATGATCGAAGCCGAACATATCGGCTTCAACGACCCATGCGCCGGGCGTCATGCCATCGAAGTGGAACGCCCCGTTATCGTCGGTCAGAGTTACCAGGCTGCGCTCGCCTTGCGTGGCTCGGACTGTGGCTCCCGGGACCAACTGACTACCTGCTTTCACGGTGCCCGATTGGGCGAAAGCAGTGGCTTCAAAAACAAATGGCAGGCTCACTGCCAGAAGCACGAGAATCTTGAACACTAGAACTAAATCCTCCCGTTCGGCAATGGGCCCGCCACTTCGAGCTATTTGGCTAGGCTTATTTCTTCTTGAAGGCGATGTCCTGCGGACCGCCACGGCCTTGCGTGGTCAGAGTCAGGTCGCCGCCTTTGAGCGTGCCCTTGTATTCCTGCTCCTGCTTGCCGTTCTTGCCTTCACGCACGATCTTGAACGACACGTTGGGGCCTTCGATCTTACCGTCGGTAATGTCGAGGGGTCCGCCGCGTCCGCCGTCCAGTTTCCCGGTCAGCACGCCACCCTTGGAAAGAAGAGTGAGGGTCTGGGTTTGAGGACCGTTCTTTCCTTGAGTTTCAGCCGTCCAGGTGCCATCGATATCGGCCGCCAGCAGCACCAGACCGGTGAGCGCCAGCAGAGCCATCAGTGATACTAGATACTTCTTCATTGTGTTTAAGGATCCTCCCTTGGAGTTGCGTTCAAATAACGCTACCCAGTAATGATGCAATCAACCTGGCCAAAGGTTACAAAACAGGTTCTTAAGGCTCCTTAATTATCATTCGTTTACATCACTTAAGAAGACGCGGAAAGGCTCCCCAGGGATGACACCCCGTGCGCTATTTTCCATCCTGCGCGTGTGCTAGCGTGGGAGTTCCTTCGAGAACACCGGGATGAGACCTAACCTCAACACTCTGCGGGGCGAAATTGAAGAGCACCTGGAATCACGCGGGATGGTGGTGTTCCGGTGTTTCCCCCGGGCCGAATCCGAAAACCACATCCATGGAGCGATTTACTGGGATTCCGAGCATCACCCGGACTACCGCGAATTCATTCAAGCCGCCGCCGCCGCCGGAGCCCGCATGGTCACGCTTTACGCCCGCGAATTCACCGCCGAGCTCGTGGAAAACGCCCTGACGGAATTGTCCGATTCAGACCTGGAACGGGATGAACGCCGGACGCTGGAATTGCGCCTGAACGAAATGCGGGCCTATGAAGGCTTCATCTGCCAGATCGAGTTGTCCTTCGATCACGCGCAGCGAACCTACGTCTTCGACATCCGTACCGATTGGTTCGAAGAGCTGAACAACCTGATCGAGCGCATGGAAGATTTCTTTGAAGACGATGAGGATGAGAATCCGTTGAGCGGGTACTATTCCAATAATTGAAGTGGGCGCAAATTGAAGTGGACCTGCCCAGAGTGTGACCTCGCAAGCGCCGCCGAGCTTGGCCGCGCGCTCAACCTGACGGCTCCCGCGGCACGCGTTCTATGGGCGCGAGGCTATCGAACGGTGGACCCCGCACGCCGCTTTCTAGAGCCGTCTTTGAGCGATCTGGCGGATCCCGGACTGCTGAAAGACATGCCCGAGGCAGTGGCGCGGCTGCGGCGAGCCATCGAAGGAAAAGAACGCATCCTGCTCTACGGCGATTACGATGTGGACGGCACCAGCGCCATCGTGATTCTGAAAAAAGGCTTGGATCTGCTGGGCGGGATCGCATCCTATCATGTGCCGCACCGGCTCAAGGACGGCTACGGAATGCGCAGCGAGGTAGTGGAGGAAGCTGCCGCCGCGGGTGTTTCCCTGATTGTCAGCGTGGATACGGGGATCCGCGCAAACGATGTGGTGAAGCACGCGACCGCGCTGGGCATATCCGTGATCGTCACAGATCATCATCTACCGGAGACCGAGCTTCCGGCGGCGGTGGCGGTGCTGAATCCGAATCGTCCGGATTGCGGGTATCCGGAGAAGAATTTGTGCGGAGCCGGCGTCGCGCTGAAGCTGCTGGATGCGTTGATACGGGATTTTGGATGGGAGCAGGCTCGCCGGGAACGTTTGATCGATTCGCTGCTGAAGCTGGTGGCGATCGCGACGGTGGCCGACGTGGTTCCGCTGACCGGCGAGAATCGCGTGATCGTCAAGCGCGGACTGGCCGGGCTGGATCGCGTGCGGAATCCCGGCCTGCGCGCACTGCTGGACGTGTCGGGATTTCCCGAAGGCGATTCGCCCAGTTCCCGCGACGTGGCGTTTCGCGTGGCTCCGCGCATTAACGCCGCGGGGCGCATGGACAGCGCCGCGGACGTGATAGAGATGTTCCTGACGGACGACCCGGAGCAGGCTCGCGGACTGGCGGCGAAACTGCACGAGTTGAATGCAGATCGCCAACAGACCGAAGCGGAGATCGCCAAAACCATTTTCGAGCAATGCATCCAGCAGCCGGTGACCGACGAGGATGCCGCACTGGTGTTCGCGGCGGAAGGCTGGCACAGGGGGGTGGTGGGAATCGTGGCGAGCCGTGTGGTGGAGCGCTTCCATCGTCCGGTGTTCGTGCTGGGGATTGAAAACGGGCTGGCGCAAGGGTCGGGGCGCAGCATTCCCATTTTTCATCTGCTCGAAGCCCTGGAGGCCATGCCGGACCTGTTCAGCAAATTCGGCGGGCATCGGCAAGCGGCTGGCGTGACTATGGGCGCCGACAAGGTGGAAGAATTTCGCAACCGTATGCGCGGCTACGCGGGCGAACGGCTCGGCCCCGCCGACTTCGAACGCGAGCTGGCGGTGGATGCCGAGATCGGCTTGGACGAGATCGACGATCGATCGGTGGCCGATATTCTTCGGCTAGCCCCATTCGGGTACGGCAACGCAGCGCCGACGTTTGCGGTGCGGGGCGTCGAGATTGTCGCGCCGCCGGATGTTCGGAAAGAAAAGCACCTGTTCCTGAAGCTGCAGGTCAACGGCCGTGTGATTCGCGCGAAAGCGTGGAACTTCGCGGATCGAATCGGTGAGTTCACCGCGGGAACGCGCGTGGACCTGGCGCTGCAGTTCGAGGACGATTCGTACTCAGCGGCGCGCGGGTATGCGCCCTGGCAAACGATCGTTCGGGATGTGCGTCCGGCTGCGGTGGCGGCACCCGCCGGCTGAAGCGTCAATACTGATATTCGGCGGGCGTGATCCCTTTGGCGCGCAGATACATCTCAGCCGAGGCACGATGATGCGTGGTGTGATCCATCAGGAACATCACCAGTTCCAATCCGGTCATGGAACCTTCGCCGCTGTTGTAAGTTTTGGACAGCTGTTCCGGAGTCAGTTTCGACACGGTGTCGATGGATTTATCGAACGCCTGGCGGACATAGGCCGTCACGTCCTTCTTGCTCATCGAAGCCGGCCTCCCAGGATTGGGTTTCCCGGCCGAAAGAGGCGCCAGCAATCCGGCCTGCTCTTCGGCGAGGTGCACGATCTGTTCGGCAAAGCTCATCTGCGGCGGAGTCAGTTTGAAGGCGTAATCCGCCTCCGGCATCTGTTCGGCGACTTTCAGGGTGAAATCGCGCGAAGTCTTCAAATGCTTCACTAAGGCAGCCTTAACGTCGGCCTGGGCGAACGCCGGAACACTTGCGACAGCGATACAAGCTAGGGTCGTGATGAATCTGGATGCCATGGATTTCACTCCTCATAGAATTGTAGCGTTGTGCTAGCTCCCGCGCAGTTCGAGGATCAGCCGCATCACCAGCGCTTCGATCTCGGCGGCGACGGAGCGATAGACGCTCTCACTTTGACCGATGGGATCGCGAACGCGCCACTCGATCAAACGATGCGCCACAGGCCGGGACGGAAGCGGCTCGCCACTGATATTCACCACGACGTCGAACACTTCAGCCGCGACGGATTCGAGTCCCTTGGGAAACTGGCCATCGGATGCAATGTTCTTCTCCGCGAGGACCTGCCGGGTGAGCGGCTGGACGATCGAGGCCGGAGCCAGGCCCGCGCTCCGCACGCTCAGGATGTCCGAGCCGTAGGCGCGCGCGAGAGCCTCCGCCATCTGACTACGGCAGGAATTGCCGATACAGACAAAAAGGACGTTTTTCCTGGCTTTCCGCGAGGCTTTCTGCGAGACATCCGGCGCGGTTTGAGGCGTGGGCTTAACTGGGCTTTCGCCGCGCAGGCGTGGACGGCCGCCCCGGATGCCGCCTGTCATCCCGCGAGGCGGTACCATTCCAGGGTTCTCCGCAGGCCTTCCTCGATCGAAATGCGCGGCGCGTGTCCCAGGTCGCGAACCGCGGATGCCGTGTCGGCTTTCGAGTGCCGCACGTCGCCTGCGCGCGGAGGACCGTACTTAGGCGGCAGATCGACGCCCTCCATCTCTTGGAGCACTTTCCAGATATAGTTCAACGTGTACTGATTTCCGTTCCCCGCGTTATACATGTTGCCCGCCACGCCCGGGGTCTGCGATGCTTTCCAGCACAGCTCGGCTACATCCTCGACGAACGTGAAATCCCGGGATTGCTCACCATCCCCGAAAATTGTAGGCGGCGTCCGGGCGAGAAGGTGTTTCATGAAAAGGCTCAACACACCAGAATAGGTGCTGGTGGGATCTTGACGGGGTCCGTAAACGTTGAAGAACCGCAGCGCCACGCCTTCCAGGCCAAAGCACGAATGGAACACCGAAAGATACTGTTCCCCCACCAGCTTCTGAACGGCATAAGGAGATTTAGGACGGGGCGTCATGCTCTCCGTCTTGGGCAGAGTTTCTGAATCGCCGTAGGCCGACGAAGAGGCCGCATAGACTACGCGGCGCACTTTTTGTTCGACGGCGGCTCGCAGAATGTTGAAGGTCCCGTCAATGTTCACTTCGTGCGAAGGAACCGGATCGTCAATGGACCGCGGCACGGAAGGAATCGCCGCCAAATGGAACACGGTGTCCGCGCCGCGAAGCACTGGCCCGAGCGCGGCGGCATTCCGGATATCCACATTGTGGAACTCGACCTGGCCGCGTACTTCCTTCAGGTTCGCTTCGTTGCCGGTCAGGAGGTTGTCGATAACCGCGACGCTGCCGTGTGGGAGCAAGTTCCGAACCAAGGCGGAGCCGATAAAACCCGCGCCTCCGGTCACTACGAATTTCAGTTGAGCCATGAATCTTTCAGTGTAACGGGCGGCAGGCTTACTTCGCCTTGAGACGGGCCACGATAATCAAGGAAAGACCCCTCCAAGGCATCAGCGGATCGACTCGACGCCAGAACCACACCGTCTTGTCCCACAGTTTGAGGCCGGGGCGGTTCATCTTCGCACGTCCGAGCAGTTTCCCGAAAAACCACCAGGACAGCGTGCCGATCTTATTGATCTGGTGCTCCTTCTCGATCTGGTACCCGCGAGATTCGAGCATGCGGCGCAGGTCAGCCTCGTCGAAACGGCGCTTATGGCCCATGCCGCGGTCGAGTGCGCTGAACAGACTCTTTCCCTGCGGAACCAGGACCACCAGAGCTCCGCCCGGCTTCAAGCATCCGGTCAGCGCCGCGATCACGCCTTCGGGATCCTCCACTGATTCGAGCAGATTCACGCACAGAGCGCTTTCGAACTTCCCAGCCCACTGCTGATAGTCGGAGGCATTCTCCGGGTCGAGCTCGCAGACGGTGACGTTGGGCGTGCGCAAAAACCGGTTGCGAAGTGCGTGCAGATAGAGCGGATCTTTTTCGGCAGCGACGTAGAGCAACTTTTTGCCCATCAGCCGGCCGGTCCAATTGCCCAGGCCCGCCCCGATTTCGAGCACGGTGATCCCCAGATACGGGCGCAAGATCCAGGTTATCCAGCTTTGATATTGGGGCGTGCCGGTAAGACTGTTGAGCAGTCCGCGGCCGTAGGATTCGGCGTAGAGATCGTCGATCAGCCAGAAATACAGGATTACGCCCAAAGCCTTGGCGCCGTCCTTCCAACCGATCTTCTTACCTTCCTCGTAAGTGCGGCCGTGATAGCTGATGGGGACTTCGTACACGCGCAGCTTTCGCTTAGAGACCTTCATGGTGATCTCGGGCTCAAAGCCGAAGCGGTCGCTGCGGATGGGAATACTCTTGAGAAGGTCGGTGCGGAAGACCTTGTAGCAGGTCTCCATGTCGGTGACGTTCAGGTTGCTGAACATATTGGAGACCCACGTCAGAAACTGATTGATCTTGGTGTGCCAGTACGGAAGCACGCGGCTTTGTTCTCCGGCCAGATAGCGGGAGCCGAATACGGCGTCGGCGTGGCCATCGAGCAGGGGCCGCAGCAAGCGCGGATATTCCGACGGATCATACTCCATATCGGCATCCTGAACCAGGCAGAAATCGCCGACTGCTTCCTGGATCGCGCGGCGCACGGCCGCGCCTTTCCCTTGATTCACTGACTGCCTGAACAGACGGATACGCGGCTCATTGGCGGCCAGCCGATCGAGAATATCCGAGGTGCCATCGGTGGAACAATCGTCCACGATGACCAGCTCGCGTTCCATGTTCTCGGGTAAAGGCGCCGACAGTACGAGTGCCAGGCTTTTCTCGACCACCGTCCGTTCGTTGTAGACCGGAATCAGGATCGATAGCAGCATGGGTTCATAAGTCCTCCGCGCGCGGACCTGGCGGTCTTCGTAGAGTAACAAAAATAGCGCCGAGTTCTCTTGTGCGCGCTGCATAGAAACGTATAATTGGGTTTGGCACCTACACCCCACTCCACACCCAACGTGCTCCTTGAGAGCGACCTGAAGACTTACAAGTTATTCGCGCGCGGAAAGGTTCGCGACGTTTACGAAGACGGCCATCGGCTGCTCATCGTAGCAACGGACCGTATTTCCGCGTTCGATTACATCCTGCCCACCGGCATCCCCGACAAGGGCAGGGTCCTGACGCAGATGACGCTATTCTGGCTGCAATTCCTCAAGAGCGTTGTTCCCAATCATTTCCTCAGCAGCGACATGAGCGATCTCCCGCGCGAGTTTGAGGGACGCTCCATGTGGGTAAAACGGGCAGAAATGTTCCCCGTGGAATGCGTGGCGCGCGGGTACCTGGTCGGTTCCGGCTGGAAGGATTACCAGAAGACCGGCGCAGTCTGCGGCATCGCTCTGCCAAAGGGACTGCGCGAATCGGATGCGCTGCCCGAACCGATCTTCACGCCGGCAACCAAGGCGACCACCGGGCACGACGAAAATATTTCTTTCGACGAGATGGCCGAGCTAACCGGCGAGCCCATGGCTGCGAAGCTTCGTGACCTTACCTTGTCGATCTATAAGAAGGCGGCGGACTACGCCCGCACGCGCGGCATCATCATCGCCGATACCAAGCTCGAATTCGGGACGGTGGGTGGTGAGGTCGTACTGGCGGACGAGGTCCTGACGCCGGATTCGTCGCGCTTCTGGCCGCTGAATACATACGAGCCGGGCCGCGCCCAGCCTTCCTACGACAAGCAGTACGTCCGCGATTATCTGGAATCGATTCACTGGAACAAGCAGCCCCCGGCTCCGGCATTGCCCCAAGACGTTGCCGAGCGAACCAGTGAGAAGTATAAGGATGCCTATCGCGAACTGACCGGCAAGGCTCTGGAGGCCGTTCGTTGAGCTTGCTGGATCTGCTGCTGGCATTGATCGTCGGCGGGTCCGTTCTGTTTGGATTTCTGGCGGGGTTTGCCCGTGCCGGCGTGAGCTTTTTAGCGGCAATCGCAGGCGTATTGTTCGGATTTTGGTTTTACGGCATTCCAGCCGATTTCATTCACCGATACGTCGGTTCCCAGACTTTCTCGAACATCGCGGGATTTCTGGTGGTGTTCTTCGTATGCGTGCTGATGGGAGCGCTGATCGGGAAGCTGCTGGCCAAGCTTCTGAAATGGACCGGCCTATCCTGGCTCGACCGGCTGATGGGGGCCGGCTTCGGACTGGTCCGCGGAGTGATCGCCGCGGTGGCGTTCGTCTCCATCCTGCTGGCGTTCACTCCCAAGCCCGTGCCCAACTGGATGACGGGCTCCATGCTGCTGCCATACGCCATCGATGCGTCGAATATGGTGGCAACGCTGGCGCCGCGCGGGTTGAAGAATTCCGTTCGCGAGACAGTGGCCGAAGTGCATCAGTTGTGGGATGACCAGGTTCGGAAGAGCCGGCGCGACCCGAAAAGGGAGAAGACAGCCGAGCCCAAGTCGCCGCCGCCCAAGCCTCTTAACCAATGAGTGCCGACCTTCTGGTGTTCGACCTGGACGGGACGCTCGTCGATTCCCAGCGCGATTTAGCCGACGCGGTGAATGCCACGCGCGCCTGGATGGGGCTTGAGCCGCTGCCTCCGGTTACCGTCGCGCAGTATGTCGGCAATGGCGCGCCGGTGCTGGTGCAGCGCGCGCTGCCGGATGCCGGCAAAGAGGACTGGTCGCGCGGACTGAAGTATTTTTTGGAGTACTACCGCGATCACATGCTGGATTCGACGGTTTTGTATCCGGGCGTGCGCGAAGCGCTCGACCAACTGCATGCCGAGCGCGTTCCGCTAGCGGTGCTGACCAACAAGCCGATCCGTTTCACCCTGCAGATGCTGGAGGGCTTGGGACTCGATCTGCATTTTTTCCGTGTCTACGGCGGGAACAGCTTTCCGGAGAAGAAGCCGGATCCCGCCGGGCTGAACGCGTTGGTGGCGGAATCCGGAGCCGACCGTGCTCGTACAATCATGATCGGCGACAGCGCCGTGGATGTCGAGACTGCTCGCAATGCGGGCGTCCAGGCCTGCGGGGTGCGGTGGGGATTCCAGCCGGAGACTTTTATCGCGTCGCCGCCGGATTTTTTGATCGCCGATATGAGGGAACTGATCGGGCGGTAAATTCAGGCGGCCTCGGAGAGCACGCGGATATCCACGATCGCCGAGGTGATGATGGGGCCCTCATACTTCGGATGCCGAAATTCCAGATGCATCCCGCGCCCGAGATAGGCGATCTTGAGCATCGATCCGCCCCAGTTGCATCCGCAAATCTGCACCAGGACCGGTTCCGGGCAGAACTCAGGATGGCCCGAGATCCAGGCCGATCCGTCCCGGCGCGGCACGATGGTGTAGTAGCGGTTGCGCGTCTGCACCTCGACTTTGGCGGCGTCGGGCAGATCTCGAAGGTAGACTCCGCCTTCGATCTCACTGCGAATAATGTTGCGGTTGATCTCGTCGCTCAAGTTCTGATGCGGCAGGAACATAACCTCCGACCATTATGCCCCTTTTGATTCATCAGTACAATGAAACTGCCGGTGACCCACCCCTCCGTTCGCGATCTCTTTCAGACCCTCGGCCGTCACCAGGCGTTCCAGCACCTGGTTTCAGCCATCCTGCGTCACGAACCAGGACCGTTTTCACTGGCCGGCCTGACGCCTACCGCTAAGGCTATTTACACAGTTCTACTGTGGCAAGTGTCGGAACGGCCGCTGATCGTCATAGCGGACGGCAATCAGCGCGCCGAGGTTCTGGCGGAGCTTACGGGCACGTTCTTCGATCTGCTGATCGGGCGGCCGGAAGTGGGCCGGCCGGCATTACTGCCCGCGCTGGACGTCCTGCCCGGCCAGCGATTGTCGCCCCATAGCGAAATCAGCGAGCAGCGGGCCATCGGATTGTGGCGAATGGCGGCGGGCTCGGCGCCGATCACCATCGTTCCCGCGGCTTCCGCCTTGTTGCGGACACAAGATGCGGAATACTACCGGCGGCTGGCTTTGACTCTTCGCAAGGGCGAAGAACTGCCGCTTGAAAGTATCGTGGCGCATCTGCACTCGATCGGATATGAGAGGCGCGACCCGGTGGAGATGGTAGGCGAATACGCGCTGCGCGGCGGAATCCTGGATGTGTTCGGCGCGGAGAGCGCCAAGCCGCTGCGCATCGAGTTCTTCGGCGACGAGATCGAGTCTATTCGAAGGTTTGAGGTCGAAACGCAGCGTTCGATCGTAAAGGTCCCTGAAGCCGAAATTCTGCCGCTGCTGGAACAACCTCGTCATGGATCGATCTATCCAGGCTGGGAGTTTGCTGCGGCGGCCGAGGAGCCGCGTAAGCATTCTTTCCTGGCTTTGGCGCGCGATCCGATCGTGATTCTCGACGAGCCCGAGGACGTCCGGTCCGCTTCTGAGCGCCTGTGGAAACATCTGGAGCAGCTTAAGGGCGAGCATCCGGAATTCGCCGAACTCCCGGCCGCGAACTTCTTCGAATGGCCGGAGTTCGAGAAACGTCTGCTCGGTCCGGTGGTCAGTCTGCGCCAGTTGTACCTCGGCGAAGAAGCGCCCCACATCGCGACCCGGCCCTCGCTGGCGTTTCAAGGCAACATGCCGGTAGCGGTAGCCGAGGCGAAGACGTTGGTCGAACAGGGCCATCGCGTAGCGTTCTTCGCACCCACCAACGGCGAACTGGAACGTCTGGCCGACGTCCTGCGTGAATACGGGATGCCATTCCAGTTGGGTCTCGCGCCCAACGAGGCCGCATCGTCGTACCTGGCGGAGCGCGCGTATATCTCCGGTCCGGTGGTCAGCACGTACCTGGTTAAGGGACTGGTCCGGCGCGGCGGAGTGTTCGCGGATTCCGGAATCGCCTTCATCGGCTCGGAAGATCTCTTCGGATCGTCAGAGTTCGTCGCCCAGCCGGGGCCGAAGAAGAGCCACATGGCGACGTTCGCCGCCGACCTGGCCGATCTGAAGCCGGGCGATTTCGTGGTCCATACGACCCATGGCGTCGGCAAGTTCCTGGGGATTCGTGAAATCGTCCAAGGCGACCAAAAGGGCGATTTCATGCTGCTCGAATACGCGGGCGACGCCAAACTTTACGTGCCGCTCACGCGTATGGATCTGGTGGACAAGTATCGCGGAGGCGGCGATTCCCCGCCCCCCATGGATCGCCTGGGCGGGACCACCTGGACCGCAAAGAAATCCAAGGTCAAGGCCAAGATGCGCGACATGGCGGATGAGCTGCTCAAGCTCTACGCCCAGCGCCGCATGTCCGAAGGCTTCGCGTTTTCGCCCGATTCGAACTGGCAGCGCGAGTTCGAAGACGCCTTCGAATTCACCGAGACCAAGGACCAGATCACTGCGACCAAGGAGATCAAACGCGATCTGGAATCCCCGCATCCGATGGACCGCCTGCTGTGCGGCGACGTGGGATTCGGTAAGACCGAAGTCGCCATGCGGGCCGCGTTCAAAGCTCTGGGCGACGGCAAACAGGTAGCCGTGCTGGCTCCGACCACCGTGCTCGCCTTCCAGCATTTTGAGACCTTCAAGCGGCGCTTCGCGGCATTTCCGGTACGTATTGAGATGTTCTCCCGGTTGCGCAACTCCAAGGAAATCAAACAGTCCCTGGAAGAGCTGGCCGAAGGAAAAATCGACGTCGCCATCGGCACGCATCGCCTGCTCTCTAAAGACGTGGTCTTTCGCGATCTGGGTGTATTGGTCGTCGACGAAGAGCAGCGTTTCGGCGTCCGCCACAAAGAGCGTTTCAAGCAGATGCGGAAAAACGTCCACGTGCTGACCATGAGCGCGACGCCGATTCCGCGCACGCTGCACATGTCGCTGCTCGGCATCCGCGATATGAGCGTGATCGAGACGCCGCCTAAAGACCGCCTGTCGATCAATACCGTGGTCGCGCATTTCGGACCCGATATCGTCCGCACGGCAATCGAGCAGGAGCTGAGCCGTGGCGGTCAGGTGTATTTCGTCCACAATCGCGTGGAGTCGATCTTTACGCGGGCGGCGTGGATTCAGGAACTGGTCCCTCAGGCCCGCTTAGGGATAGGCCATGGACAGATGGGCGAGGCGGCGTTGGAAAAGGTGCTGCTGGGCTTTATGCATCACGAATACGACGTGTTCGTTTGCACCACCATCGTCGAAAACGGTCTGGATATTCCCCTGGCGAACACCATGATCATCGAGCATGCCGAGCGCCACGGGCTCTCCGAGCTGTACCAGTTGCGCGGCCGCGTGGGGCGATCCAACCGGCGCGCCTACGCTTACTTGCTGGTACCCGCTGACAAAGAGCTATCCGAGATCGCCCGCAAGCGTCTGGCCGCCCTGCGCGAGTTCTCCGATCTGGGTGCGGGATTCAAAATCGCTGCACTCGACCTGGAGCTGCGCGGAGCCGGCAACCTGCTGGGTGGCGAACAGCACGGCCACATCGCCGCGGTCGGATTCGATACCTACGTCCGCTTACTGGAGGAAACCGTCCGCGAGTTGAAGGGCGAGGAGGCTCCGCTGGAAGTCCAGTCCGCCCTGAACCTGGGTCTGGATATCCGCATCCCAGCCGAATACATCGCCGATGAGCAGCAGCGCCTGCGAATCTACAAACGCATCGCCGATGTGCGCGAGCCGGAACAGGCCGAGGCTATGCGCACGGAGCTGACAGATCGCTACGGGACATTGCCGGATGCCGTGGAAACTCTGCTGCGATTCGCCCTGCTCCGAAGCAACGCGCAACGCATCGGAATCGAAGCGGTGGATCGGCGGGGCGGCGGCATGAATATCAAGTTCCATCCCGGCTCGAAAAT
>Ga0157378_10003263_pt1 | contig 14421 bp, 13 predicted proteins | sample M65metaG_FD_115309 | JGI IMG/M metagenome (GOLD analysis project Ga0157378, IMG submission 115309) | Miscanthus rhizosphere microbial communities from Kellogg Biological Station, Michigan, USA - M6-5 metaG | ecosystem: Host-associated > Plants > Roots > Rhizosphere > Soil | place: USA: Michigan...
CGAGATGCTCGACCTCGGCTTCATCGAGGACGTCGAGAAGATCCTGCGGATGTGCCCGAGCGGCCGCCAGACCGCGCTCTTCTCGGCGACGATGCCGCCGCCGATCCAGAAGCTCGCCGAGGGCTACATGTACGACCCGACGACGATCAGCATCACTCCGGAAACGCTGACCGTCGACAAGATCCAGCAGGCCTACGTCGAGGTCCCAGCCAAGGAGAAGGCGTCGCGCCTGGTCGAGCTGCTGAAGACCGAAGAACCCGAGCAGGCGATCATCTTCACCCGGACCAAAATCGGCGCCACCAAGCTGGAAAGGACGCTGAAGGACAAAGGCCTCGACGTGAAGGCGCTGCACGGCGACCTCAGTCAGGGCGTCCGCGACGGGGTGATGATCTCCTTCAAGGACCACCGCGTGAAGCTCCTGGTGGCGACCGATATCGCCGCCCGCGGGCTCGACGTCGACCACGTCACCCACGTCATCAACTACGACGTGCCGAACTCCTCGGAGACCTACGTCCACCGGATCGGACGCACCGGCCGGGTTGGGCGGACGGGTCGCGCGATCACCTTCGTGACGCCGGACCAGAAGGACGAGATCGCCCGCATCGAGCGCGACGTCAAAACGAAGATCGGCGAGTGGGAGACCCCGGAGGAGCGGCTCGAGCACGCCCCGCCGCCGCGCCGCCGCCGCCGCCAGCGCGAGGAGCGGCCCGAGGCCGAGCGGGAAGAGCGGGCGCCGGCGAAGGCGGAGGCCAACGGCGACGGTGGCGAGGGCGAGAAGGCGAAGGCGGAGACGACGAAGCTCTTCGTCAACCGCGGCGAGCGCAGCGGCATCAACGAGGAGGCCCTGCGCTGGGCGTTGCGGGAGGGCGCCGTCCTCCCCGAGGAGGCGATCCATGACGTCCGCGTCCTGCACCGCTTCTCCTTCGTCGAGGTCGATCCCGACGTCGCCGAGCGCACCGTCGAGTACCTCGACGGGACCAAGCTAGAGGGCAAAGAGATCCGCCTCGAGATCGCCAAGAGCTAGCGATTACGAGATTTGGGCCCCTATAGGGGCCACAAGTTCGGAAGCACCGAATCCTCAGCCGTTCAGCGGGTATCTCAAGGTGTGAGATTTATCCGGCTCCTCCCGTTCGTCTGTGTGCTGGCGGCACTGTCCCTCGCCGACACGGCCACGGCTGACACCACTCCGACCTGCGCCGAAGGGCCGACGACGGTCGCCGGCACCACCTACGGGACGCCCTGCGCGGACACGATCGTCGCCTCGCCGCGGGTCGCCGCCGTGCAGGGTGGCGGCGGGGACGACACGATCGTCGCGGCAGCTGCCGCCTGCCCCGCCGGCTGCCACCTCGGCGTCGGCAGCCAGACCTTCGAAGGCGGCGAAGGCGACGACGTCGTTTTCGGCGAGCGCGGCAACGACACCCTCCTCGGCGGCCCCGGCAACGACCAGCTCTTCGGCGGGATCGGCGACGACTTGCTGCGCGGGGGGCCTGGGAACGACCGGCTCGCCGGCGGTTTCGGGTCCGACTCGATCGACGGCGACGAAGGGAACGACTACGTGCGCGGCGACTCGACGATCGACCGCATCTTCGACACCGGCGGCGGCGCCGACACCCTCAGCTACTCGACCGGGATCACGCCGGGGTTCGGCGGCACGGTTCCCGTCACCGGTTTCCCAGCGCCGGGCGGGGAGCGGGGGCTGCGGCTTCAACTCTCCGCCGGCGGAGAAAACGGGGAGAACGGGGTGGCGCCGAACGGCGGCGGCGCCGACGAAGTCGAAGTCGGGGCCTTCGAGACGATCGTCGGTACCGCCTTCTCCGACTACGTCGTCGGCACGAGCGCGGGGGAGAGGATCTACGGCGGCGGAGGGGCCGACGCGCTAATCGGTGGCGGTGGCAGCGACACCCTCGTCGGCGGTGCCGACGGCGACAACGTCGACGCCGGCGGCATGGCCAGCCGCGACACGAGCAAAGTCAGCGTCGGCTTCATGACCCCGCCTGGGGCGACGCCCTACGCCCAGCTGTACCTGGTCGGTAGCAGCGGCAGCGACGACGTCACCGCCGCCTACTCGCCGGCCGCTGTCACCTTCACGCTGGCAGTCGGGGCCTTCGACCAGAGCGCGAACGACGCCGGCGGCTGCACGATCGAATCGGCGACGAAAGCGGTCTGCGCCCTGGCGGCGCCGCTCGATTCGGTGCTGCTGGCGGGCATGGGCGGCGCCGACACGCTCGAGGCCACCAATTTCCCCTTCTTGGTTTCGGTGTTCGCCATCGGCGGGGAAGGCAACGACACCCTCGAAGGCGGCAGCGAAAGCGAGGATGTCCTGGTCGACGGTCCGGGCGCTGGAAACGACGTCCTCCGCGGTCTCGGCGGCGACGAGGCGCTGACCCACAACGGCGGCACCGACGAACTTCTCGGCGGCGACGGCAACGACCTCTTCCTCTCCGACTCGGTTTGCGACGGCGAGAAGGTGGTCGGCGGACCCGGGCGCGACAACGCGTCCTGGGCGCGCTTCGGTGAAGGCGTCGAGGCAAACCTCGCCAGTGGCGCCGCTGGGCGGCCTGGAAGTGGCGCTGTACCCGCCTGCGGTGGCGAACCGCTTGACTCGCTGGAGGAAATCGAGGACCTCGAGGGCTCTTCCTTCGCCGACGTCTTCTACGGCGATGACGGCCCGAATCAGCTGCTCGGTCACCCCGGCCCCGACGTCTACAGCGCCGGCGCCGGCGCCGACTCGATCCTGGCCAACTCCGGTGACGCCGACGTCAGCATCGACTGCGGCGCCGACACCGATTCGGCTCTAATCGACCATCCCCAGTACGGAGATCCCGCACCGGTCAACTGCGAGTCGGCCGCCGAGGCCGACCCCAACAACTTCCGCACGGTCACCCAGCTGCCGCCTCCAGAACCGCCAAAACCGGAAGAACCACCCGAACCGGAAGGGCCGCCGCCGCCGCGACCGGATCGACAAGCGCCGCAGACCACTCTCGGGTTCCACCCACGCCCGCTCCTCTTCACGGGCCGCAAATGGCGGCGGGTGATCTTCCGCTTCGCCTCGAGCGAGTCGGGTCCCAGCTTCCGCTGCAAGCTCGACCGCAAGCCGTACCGCGGCTGCACCTCACCCCGCGCATACGCGGTCAAACCCGGCCGCCACGTCTTCCGTGTCTTCGCGGTCGACCGCGCCGGCAACCGAGACTCCAGCCCCGACCTGTTCAAGTTCCGCGTGGTGCTGCGCCGCTAGGCGGTCAGCTCGGCGATCGTCTCGAGCAGGCGGTCGAAGTCGATCGGCTTGGTGATGTAGCCGTCGATCGCGAGGTCGGTGGGGGCGTCGGCGTCGCCCGGGTTTTGGTGGGCGCTGACGATCAGGACCGGGACCTCGCTGCCGCTGCCGCGGATCTCCCGCAGGGCGTCGATCCCGGACTTGCGCGGCATCATCGCGTCGAGCAGGAACAGGTCAGGCGCGACGCCGCCGGCGATGTGGTCGAGAACCTCCTGCCCATCGGCGGCGGTGGCGACGGCGTGCCCCGCCATCTCCAGCCGGGTCCGCATCAGCAGCAAGATCGTCTCCGAGTCGTCCGCGACCAGGATCGTCGCCATCAGCTCGCCTCCGCCGTCGGCTGGCCCTGGCCGCTGCCGGCCCCGTCGGCGGGAGCGGTGCCGGTCGCGATCGGCAGCCGCAGGCGGAAGGTCGAGCCCTGGCCGACGGTCGACTCGGCGCTGATGCTGCCGCCGTGCGCCTCCGCCAGCGATTTCGAGATCGCCAGGCCGAGGCCGGTGCCGCCGACCCGCTGGGTCAGCCCGGCGTCGCCGCGGGTGAAGCGGTCGAAGATCCGCTGCAGCTGTTCCTCCGGGATGCCGGGGCCGTCGTCGGTCACGCTGATCTCGACCTCGGCGCCAAGCGCGCGCGCCGCGACCCCGATGGACGCGCCTTCGGGCGTGTACTCGTGTGCGTTCGTGAGCAGGTTCATCAATATCTGCCTGATTCGGTCGGGCTCCACCTCGATCGGTGGCATTCCGGGCGGAACGTCTTCGCGCAGCTGCTGCCCCGCTGCCTCGGTCTGGGCGCGCATCGTACGCACGACGTCCTCGACCAGCGGCGCGACCTCGGTCGGCCGCGGCTGGATCGAGAGCCGGCCGGCGTCGGAGCGGGCGAGGTCGAGGAGGTCGTTCAGCAGCCGTACCAGGTGGCGGCAGTTGTCGAGGATCACCTCCACCGTCTCCGCCTGCCGCGGCGTCAGCGAGTCGCGTTCGAGCATCAGCAGCTCGGCGAAGCCCTGGACCGAGGTCAGCGGGCTGCGCAGCTCGTGCGAGGCGGTGAGGACGAACTCGTCTTTGAGCCGGTCGAGCTGTTCGCGCCGGCTCTCCTCCTGCTCGAGCTCCTCGGCCATCTCGTTGAAGGCGGCGCCGAGGGTGGCGGTCTCCGAGAGGCCTCCGACCTCGACCCGGGCGCCGCGGTCGCCGGAGGCGAGCCGTCCCGCCGCCGTCACGAGCTCCTCGAGCGGCCGGCGCATCGAGGAGATCAGGCCGCTGAAGAGGAGCAGAGCGCCGGTCAGCCCGGCCAGCAGGCCGGCGGCCACCAGCAGCGCCGTGTCGCGGGTGTCGCCGGAGATCTCGTCGCGCAGTTCGCTGCGGTGCTGCGCCTGCTGGGCGACGACGGCCCGGGCGGCGTCGCCGCCGTCGCCGCGGGCGATCTGTTCCCGCGCCACCATCTCCACCTGGTAGGAGCGGGCGATCGCGTCCTCGAAGTCCTGGCGCTGCTGGATGAAGCGGCCGACGCCGATCACCGCCATCGCCGTCAGCACGGCGAAACCGATCGCGAACCCGATCCGCAGCCGGTTGGCGAGCGACGGGCTCAGCCGCCTGTTGGATCGTGAATATGCTTGCGCCCCTATGGCTGACGAGGCTACCGAGCAGGACGGAACCGTCGCGGCTCCGGACGGGATCGACGCTCCCGCCCTCGAAGCCTGGTTCGGGGAGAACGTCTCCGGCGTCGACTTCCCACTGAGCTTCGAGCGGATCGCCGGCGGCCACTCGAACCTGACCTACCGGGTGACCGACGCTGCCGGCCAGAAGTGGGCGCTGCGGCGGCCGCCCCTGGGCAAGCGGCTCGGCTCGGCCCACGATATGGGCCGCGAGTTCAAGGTCGTCTCCGCCCTCGGCGGGACGGAGGTGCCGGTGGCGCCGGTGGTCGGTCTCTGCGAGGACGAGAGCGTCAACGAGGCGTCCTTCTACGTGATGGAGTTCGTCGAGGGGCCGATCCTGCGCGGCCTCGCCGAGGCGGAGACCTTCCCCGACGAGGGGGACCGCCGGGCGATCGGCGAGCGCGTCGCCGACACCCTGGTCCAGATCCACGCGGTAGACCCCGATGGCGTTGGGCTCGGCGATCTCGGCCGCAAGGAGGACTACGTCGCCCGCCAGCTGCGCCGCTGGCAGGGGCAGTGGGAGAAGTCGAAGACGCGTGAGCTGGAGCCGATCGATCGCGTCCATGAGGCGCTCTCGGCCCGGATTCCCGACCAGGGCCCGGCGACGATCGTCCACGGCGACTACCGCCTCGACAACATGATTCTCACCGACTCCGGCGAGGTCGCCGCGGTCGTCGATTGGGAGCTCTGCACCCTCGGCGACCCCCTCGCCGACGTCGGCCTGCTGATGGTCTACTGGCCCGAACGCGGCGAGGACACCATCGCCCTCGGCATGCCCGCCAACCTAGCGCCCGGCTTTCCCACCCGCGAGGAGCTGACCGCCCGCTACGCCGAGCGCTCCGGCCGCGACCTCTCCGACCTCAACTTCTACGTCGCCCTCGGCTATTGGAAGCTGGCGATCATCCTCGAGGGCGTGTACGCCCGCTACGTCGCCGGCGGCTACGGCAAGGTCAACGAGGGCGTCGAGGCATTCGCCCGCCTCGTCGAGCGCCTGGCCGAAGAGGCCGAGCGGGTGGATCGAGACGGCTAAGGGTGGGGATGAGGCTTTGCCGGCTCGCAGTTGCCCGGCATTCCCTCACAGCTCGGCATCTCGCCGACAGGTTCGTCGCCGTGGAGCTTTCGGCCCGCCCCTGGGCCTGAACGGGCCTGGTTGGAGTTGAGGTCATCCGTGCACTGGTGTGCATGTGAATCGCTGGCACACGCCGCGCTCTCTGGTGCTGCATCCGAGCCCTTCTCCTTAAGCTGCTGGCTCTGCTTTGCTCCTGCTCCGGCCTCACGGGCGGCGTTGCCCGTCTCCTGCTCCACCGGTAGCCGGTCCTCGACGGATCCGGCGCTTGGTTTTCCGGTGGTTTGATCGGGTGCCGGTTCGGCATTTGGTGACGGATGCATTTGTGGATCACCGGCCGGACGAGTGCCGCCGAGCTCGTCTCCGTTCCCGCAGGCGGAGAGGAGGAAGGACACAAGGACTACCGAAAAAGTGGCAAATGATTTGGCGGACATGCGCCGGAGCCTAGACCGAGTCCGATGGAACTGAAAGGGTTGGGGCGTTGATGCCAGACGAGGAACGCCGAGTGGTTTTCCTCGCGCACCTAGACAAGGAGTCCTAGTGAAGCAGATCAGGAAGCGACTCACGTACGCAAACGTGATGTCCTCGATTGCAGTGTTTCTCATCCTCGGCGGCGCCACCGCCATGGCAGCAGGCCTCGGTAAGAACAGCGTCGGCTCCAAGCAGCTGAAGAAGAACGCTGTGACGGCAGCGAAAATCAAGAAGAACGCTGTCACCTCGGCGAAAATCAAGAATGGCGCGATCACCGGCGCCAAGGTCAACCTCGGCAGCCTGGGCACGGTCCCAAGCGCGACTCATGCCGGCAGCGCCGATAGCGCAGGCAACGCCGACACGGTCGACGGTCAGCACGTGGTCAAGCTCTTCAAGACCCTGACCGCAGGCCAGTCCGGCGTACCGGTGGGATCGGCTGGAGGCTTCACTTTCTCGGCGACCTGCGAATCCGGCAACGTAGACGTCAACGCTGTCTCTCCCCAGGGGCCTGGTTGGGTCATGCAGTCTGGCGGTACCGCCGGAAACAGCGAAGAAGCCGTCGAGGAATACGAAAGTGGCTCACCTGGTGAACAGGACGACATCAACATCGATGAACTCTATGGGTCCGGGAACGCCACCTATGGCGTCACCTCGTTCTACGGAGCGACCTCGACTGGGGGAGTCGTGAGCGGCACGATCGGCTTCGACTACAACACGTTTGGAAACAACCCCACTGGCACCTGCGTGGTCGCTGGTCAACTGACCGTCGGCTGACGATCAGGAGGTATCTAACGGAGAGGGCCGGCCGTGCGCCGGCCCTTTCTCTTGGGCAGCCCTAGGAGTTGAGTCACACCATCCGCGCCGCGTGCCGCGGCTCGAGGTTCCCTTCGGCTTCGGCCTCGGCGCGCTTCGCCCAACGGTTGAGCTCGCGGCGGGCGAGGACCATTTTGTGGACCTCGTCGGGGCCGTCGGCCAGGCGGAGCATGCGGCTGAAGCGCCACATGATCGCCAGCGGGGTGTCGTCGGTCATGCCGAGGGAGCCGTGGATCTGGATCGCGCGGTCGAGGACGTCCATGACCATGTTGGCGGCGACGATCTTGATTGCGGAGATCGCCTGGCGGGCGGCCCGCTTGCCCTCGGTGTCCATCTTCCAGGCGGCGTAGAGGGTGAGAAGGCGGGCCTGGTCGATCTCCATCCGGCTAGCGGCGATCGACTCCTGGACGAACTGCTTGTCGCCCAGCGGGCCGCCAAAGGCGGAGCGTTCGTTGGCGCGGCGGCACATCATCTCGTGCGCGCGCTCGGCGGTCCCGATCGCCCGCATGCAGTGGTGGATCCGGCCCGGCCCGAGGCGGTCCTGGGCGATCGCGAAGCCGGCGCCGCGCTCGCCGAGCAGGAACTCCTTCGGCACCCGGCACTCTTCGTAGCGGATCTCGCAGTGGCCGGGGCCGCCGTCGTGGCCCATCACCGAGATCGGCCGCACCAGGTTGAAGCCGGGGTGGTCGGTGGGGACGCAGATCATCGAGGCACGGGCGTAGGGCGGGGCGTCGGGGTCGGTGACGACCATCGCGATCGCCAAGTCGGCGCCGACGGCGCCGCTGGTGAACCACTTGTGGCCGTTGACCACCCACTCTTCGCCGTCGAGCTCGGCGCGCGCCTGCAGCAGCGTCGGGTCCGAACCGGAGACCGCGGGCTCGGTCATCGAGAAGCACGAGCGGATCCGTCCCTCCAGCAGCGGGTGAAGCCAGCGCTCCTGCTGCTCGGCCGTCCCGTGCTCGGCGAGGATCTCCATGTTGCCGGTGTCCGGTGCCGAGCAGTTGAAGGCCATCGGCGCCGCCATCGGGCTGCGGCCCATCTCCTCGCAGAGCAGCCCGTACTCCCAGTTCTTCAGCCCGGGGCCGAAGCGCTCGTCGGGCATGAAGAGGTTCCAGAGCCCCTCGCTCTTCGCCTTCTCGCGGACGGCGACGAGGTTCTGCGGGTAGGGGACCCCGGGCGCCACCTCGGCGTCGAGCGCCTCCATCAGCTCCCGCTCCTGCGGGTAGATCTGCTCGTCCATGAAGTCGAGCACGCGCTCGCGCAGCTCTGCGACCTCGGGACTGGGGTTGAAGTCCATCTCCGTCCTCTCCTCGTCCGCTTCGGAGGAGGAACGCTATTGGATCGCCCGTTCAGGCCCGCCGGTAGCGGGCGTAGAGCTCCCCGTCCTCCTCCAACAGCCAGGCCAGCTCCAGCCCGGCGATCTCCTCCAGGCCTCCCTCGAGGATCCGCGGGGCGCCGCCGCCGGCCAGCTTCGGCGCGATCGTCAGGAAGAGCTCGTCGACGAGGCCGGCCGACTGGAGGGAGCCGTGCAGGGTCGGCCCTCCCTCGCAGATCACGGCCCGCACGCCTTCCTGCCGCAGGGAAGCGAGCAGCTCCCCGAGGTCCGCCCACGTGCCGGCGCTTTCCACCACGATGAGCCGTTTCTCGAGGCCCGCGTAGCGCTCGGCCCGCATCGTCCCGGCCCCGATCATCACCGCGTCGAAGCGGGTCCGCAGCGTCGAGAGCATCGCCGTGTCCGTGTCGGACCCGATAGGCCCGGATCGCCCCTCGATCGTCGCCCGGCCGTCGACGGTGGCGACGAAGTTCATCGCCAGGAAGGGCCGGTCCTCGTGGGCCTCTTCCCACGGGCGGTAGGTCTCCAGCTGCTCGGAGACCGTGGTCGGGCCGGGGTCGGGGATCAGCCGCCGCATCGGTGCGGAAGCTACCCCGGTTCGCTCAGCTGTAGTCGTGCCAGCCGGCGAACCCGCGGCCGGCGAACTTCTGCAGCTCGGCGACGTCCTCAGTGAAGCGGCTGCGGACCGTCTCGAAGAGGTCGTCGGGGAGCTTGGGCTTCGGCGCCGGGGGCTTGTCGGGGTCGTGGACGACCTTCTCGACCAGCCAGCGCATCGACTCGGGCAGCCGGTCGAAGTTGCGGTCGAGCGAGCGCAGGCCGGGCAGTTTCACCAGCTTCTCCATCAGCTGGTATTTGTCACCCTCCTTGGCGCTCGACTTCTCCCACTCGCGGTCGAACTGCTCGGAGGTGAAGGTCTCGTCGACGCCGGCGAAGGCGAAGGCCTTGCGCATCGTCTCCTCGCGTTCTGATTGCAGCTCCTCCTGGGTGATCAAAGTTATCTGCTCGCGATCGAAGCGCTCGAGGTAGGGCTGCAGCTGCATCCAGTACTTGGAGCGGTTCATGTACTGGGTGTCCGGGCGGGACAGCACTTCGACCAGGTCGCCGGTCTCGTAGCCGGCACCGGTGGCGTGAACCCAATGGGAGAGGATCCGCTTGATCGGGTCGCGGACCATGTAGAGGAGGCGCGCGTCGGGGCAGCTCTGCTTGATCCGCTCGGCGGCGCCGTCGAAGCGGGGCAGGTTCGTGTAGTGCGGGGAGGACTCGCCGCGCACCTTGAAGCGGTCGTCGAAGCGGCTCGAGTACCAGTCGAAGCAGAGGTCCCAGTTCAGCTCCTCGACGAAGAAGTTCAGCTCCTTCGGCTTCGACATCTGGATTTCGGGATGGAGGCCGAGGTAGTGGTGGATGCTCGTCGTCCCGCACTTGAGGCCGCCGATGATGATCAGGTTCGGCAGCTGGGCGTGGCGCTTGCGGCGTTTGCGCCAGCGGCTCTTGCGGTCGGCGGCGTAACGCTCGCGGGCGCGCGAGCACATCGCTTCGTCAGCGGGGTCTCGGTGGGCGGCGGGCGGCAAGGTGTGCGTGTCGGTGTCCGGCACGAGCGTGGCTAGTCTAGCTGCGATGCCCGCGGCCGACCTCCACGACAGCTTCCAGCGTTTCTTCGACGCTTCGACCGAATTCTTCCGCCATCTCTCGGAAATCGACGGGACGACGTTCGGGGTCGCCCTGCTCTTCCTCCTCGCCATGCAGCTGGCCCGCGCCTGGGCCTGGCGCAACGTCCTGCGGGCCGCCTACCCGGACAGGAGGATCCCCTTCCTGCCGCTCTCCGCCGCCTACCTGGCCGGGGCCGGGATCAACGCGATCATCCCCGCCCACGCCGGCGACGCGACCAAGGTCTTCCTCGTCAAACGGCAGATCCCGGACTCCTCCTACCCGGCGGTGACCTCCTCCTTCCTCGTCCAGACCGTCTTCGACACCTCGGTCGGGGTCCTCGTCCTCCTCTACGCGATCACCCAGGGGCTGCTGCCGCCGCTGCCCCGGATCCCGGACCTGCCCGCTTTCGAGATCTCCTTCTGGGCCGACCACCCGAAGCTCTTCTTCATCACCGTGGCGGCGACCCTGATCGCGATCGCGATCGCTATCTATCTGCTCGCCCACCGGGTGCGGCGCTTCTGGGCCCGGGTCCGCCAGGGCCTCGTCATCCTCACGGAGCCGCGCCGCTACATGCGCGAGGTCTTCGCCTGGCAGGGGGTCGGCTGGCTCTGCCGCTTCGCCGCCTTCTGGTTCTTCCTCGAGGCCTTCGGGATCGGCGGCTCGATCGGCAACGTGATGCTGGTGATGAGCGTGCAGGCGATCGCCAACATCGTCCCCTTCACGCCGGGAGGGGCCGGCGCCCAGCAGGCGCTGCTGGTGGCCACCCGCCACGGCCCGACCCGCGCCGCTGTCCTCTCCTTCTCGGTCGGCACCCAGATCGCGATGGCGGCCTGGTCGGTGGTCCTCGGCTTCATGGCGATCCTGCTTGTGTTCCGCACCACCGACTGGCGCGGCCTGATCCGCCAAGCCCAGGAGGAAGCCGAGGGGGAAAAGGCGGCTGAAGCCGCGAGCTCACCCTAGCTCGACCAGCCGGGGTAGCGGCCGTCGACCTGCCATTGCCAGGGCGGACGTTCGGAGGCCGGGAACTCGTAGTGGTTGCGGCCGGGGAGCGTCTCCAGGGGGACGAGGGCGGGGTCGTCCTCGGCGCGAACCTCGACCCCGGCCGCCGCTTCGACGTCGGCCCGGGTGGCGCGGCGCGCCTGCCGTTCCCAGCCGAGCCCGGGCCGGTAGAGCCAGTAGAGAATTTCGACCATTCCGGTCGCCCGGCGGCGATCGATCAGCTGGGTGAAGGCGGTGGTGCGGCGGCCCGAGGCGGTCAGGTGCGGGCCGGCGGCTGCGGCGCAGCTTTCGCGGCGGCAGCGGCGGAAGTCGACCGGCGCCAGCGGCAGCCCGGATGGTCCCGGCAGGGCCGCAGGGACGGGGGCGAGCGCCCGCGCCAGCCGCGCCAGCGGCCAGCCGTAGGCGGGAACGAGCGGGTGGTGGCGGCAGCCGTCGGGAAGGTGGGGGCCGCAGCGCATCTTCTTGCCGATCGCGTCGGCGAGGCGACGGCCGGCGTCGACCTCGCCGCCGGAGGCGATCGCGGCGATGCCGGCGAACAGAAGCAGCGCCACCAGCGCCGCCAGGCCCGCCTGCTCGACGCTGGCCGAACCCCGCTCCCGATCCCCGTGCCTGTCCATCGCCGGCAAGCTAGACCGGCGCGGCGCACGCGTGGCGCGCAGAAGCTGACGATTGTCAGCCGGCAGTGAGTCGCTTCTGCTTACATGCAGGGCGATGGAGGGCTTCAACCTTTTCGGCGACCCGGAGGAGTTCCGCGCCCGCATGGAGGAGCTCCAGGAGCAGATGCAGTCCTCCCAGCGCGTCGCCTGGGCCGACAACGCGATCAAGCTGGCGGTCGAGATGACCGTCGCCTCGATCGGCCGTCTCGATCTCACCGGCAGCGCCGACGAGCAGGCGATGCAGGTCCGCGACGCGATCCGCGTCCTCTTCCCCGAGGCCGTGACCCTCGTGCGCGAGGCCAGGGAAGGCCTGAGCTAGCTCAGAAGAGCTCGACCCGGACCGAGATCACGGCGCCGCGGCCGCTGAGGCCGCCGGCGAGCTCGACCGGGATCGCGATCAGCAGGGCCGGGACGGCGAGGACGATGCTGGCGAGGGCGTCGATCCGGCGCTGCCAGGGCTCTGCCGCCGGCCTCGCCGGGGCGCCGCGCAGGGCCCCGAGGGCGACGTCGTGGCCGAAGGTGACGCTGTTGAGCAGCGTCTGCCAGGTGGCGGCGAGGCCCGCCAGCGGCTGCCAGCGGCGCGACTTGACGACCTGGTCGCGCCGGGCGACGAGGCGGCGCACCGCCTCCACGGTGAAGAGGTGCTCCGCCTGCGGGTGCAGCCCCGACCAGCCGGCGCCCCCGAGCGAGCAGGCGAAGCTGGCGCGGTTCTCGATCCGGATCGCCTCGCCCTCGCGGTGGGCGTCGAGCTCCCGCAGCGCCTCCTCGGCCCCCGCCGGCTCGCCCACCACCCCGAGCCCGCAGCTCTCGCAGCGCCGCACCGGCCCGGCCAGCCCCGGCTTCTGCGCGATCCAGCCGAAGAGCGGCTCGCCGCAGGCGGGGCAGGGCGGGTTCTCGGGGCCGGCTCCGGCCTCGAGGGGGACGACCGCGTGGGGGCTCTCGGCCTGGTCCATGCTCGGGTAGCGTACGCGTCGTGCCGATCGAGGACAGCAAGGCCCGGACGCGGGCCCGGGAGTCCCGCTGGGCGGTCCCGGTCGGGATCGCCAGCATCCTCGGGGTCGTCCTCTTGATCGCCGCCAAGCCGCTCAGCATCAACGGCGACGGCAGCGCCGACTTCCTCCGCGAAGCCCACGCCAACGCCGGCTCCGTGCTGCTCTCCGGCGTCATGCAGGTGCTCGCCTTCCTGCTGCTGGCGCTGCCCCTCCTCTACCTCTTCAGCGCGGTGCGGGCCCGCAGCGACCGCGTCCGCCCGCAGCTGATCGGGCTGATCGTGGCGGCGCCAATCTTCCTCGCGGCCTCCTCCGGCCTCTCGATCGGCGTCACCGACGAAGGGGCCGACACCTTCGCCGCCGGCGACGCCAACTCCAGCCTCACCCCCGCCGAAGCGCGGGAAGAATGCAGCGAAGAGCGCAAGGACAAGGGCTCCGACTTCCTCGTCGAAGAATATGACCCGGCCAGCGGCGAAAGCCCGCAGCGGGCCTGCGAGAAGCGCAAGGTGCAGGATGACGAAGCCTCCAACACGCTGACCGAATCCTCGCTTGCCCCGCTGGCCACTGGGCTCGGGTTGGCCGGCGCTCTCGGCTTCGCCGTCGCCCTTCTCTACAGCGGCCTCTGGGCGATGCGGACCGGCATCCTCTCCCGCTTCTGGGGGTCGCTGGGGATGGTGGCGGGGGTGGCGGTCCTGCTCGGCCCCGTCTTCCTGCTCGTGACCCTCGTCTTCTTCGCCTACTTCGGGATGCTCTGCTTCGGCATCGTCCCCGGCGGCCGGCCGCCTGCCTGGGCGGCGGCCGAGGCGATCCCCTGGCCGACGCCGGGGGAGCGGGCCGCTGCTGAAATGGAGCCCGAGGGCGGCTGGGAGGAGCCCGACGACGCCGGCGGGCACGCCGGGCCGGCTACTCCGCCTGACCGGCGCTGACGCGCTTGCGGTGGGTGCGGATCTCGCTCATGATCCGCTCCAGCCGCGGCTCCACCGAGCTGTCGACGTGGGACATCGCGGCGGCGACGCCGGGGTGGACGGCGGCGATCCGCTCCTGCATCGCCTGCGCAACCGCGCGGTAGGTCGGGTGCCCCTCGCGGCCTGAGCGCAGCTCGATCAGGTGCATCGCCTCGCGGGCGTTGAGGTCGAGCGTGTAGCGGACCCGGTAGGCGAGGCTGAGCGCGTAGGGGGCCTGCTCGGCGAGCCCGGCCTCGGCCAGCCGCTCGTACTCCGCCCGCGAGATCTCCAGCGCCCGCTCGAACTCTCCGCCGACGCCGGCTTCGCGGACCTCCTCGGGGATTCCGGCGCCGAGGTCCGGGCTCAGCCGCTGCCACTGGCAGGTCAGCATCCGGTGCCGCTGCAGGTCGCGGAAAGCCCCGTAGTCGGAGACGATCTCGAAGCGGTAGCGCAGCGCCTCGAAGCCGCGCCCCGGCCGGTAGCGGCGGTTGGCCCGCTCGCCGACGACAGCGGCCAGCAGCTGCGCCCGCTCCTCGCGGTCGAGGACGTCGATGCGGGCGAGGACCTCGGTCTCCGGCGCGCTCGCC
>Ga0157378_10003264_pt1 | contig 14420 bp, 15 predicted proteins | sample M65metaG_FD_115309 | JGI IMG/M metagenome (GOLD analysis project Ga0157378, IMG submission 115309) | Miscanthus rhizosphere microbial communities from Kellogg Biological Station, Michigan, USA - M6-5 metaG | ecosystem: Host-associated > Plants > Roots > Rhizosphere > Soil | place: USA: Michigan...
ACCAATCCGACGTGTCGCCGTCGATGCGCGGGATCTTGTCGGCGGGGAACTGGAAAATCTTGAATTCGACGCCGGGGCGGGCGAGTGCGAAACCCGTGACCGAAAGCACGAGCACCAGCGCAACGACACTTGCCAGGATGGCCATTCCACGAGTGATTTTCATATATTCTGCGTCAATTCTACGCTACGCCGGGGCCGAAGCACAGGATGGCCAAAACGATACCCGCCCGTGTATCCGCACCCAGCGCCCGCCGATGATAGAATCGGGCAACTACACGGAGTAAATTGTAGGCCGCTCTGATGCGGAGTCCCAAATACACTTGAGTTCGCCGGAGAATCCCGATGAAAATAGATAGACTGCTGCTTGCAGCGTCGCTCCTGATTTCGCTAGCTGCAGTTACCATCTCCACAATAGCTCTCAGGCGAGATCCGCTCGGCACAGACGTGTCGGCCTACGATTTATCTAGCCCCGAGAATACCCTGCGAGCAATCAATCGAATGGTTGCGACACAAGACCTGAAGGCTGCTTGGCAACTCCTGAAGGTGAATCTCCAGAGTGATTCCTCGGAGATGAACCTGTTCCTCGCAGAGAATGCGCAAATTCAAGTTCTCAAGTCCATTGAACTCGGCCAATCCAAAGAACAACGGTTTGATCGTATCGTTTGTGAAGTTCACCATCGCAGGTGTTGATTACCACACCGTGCAGTATTTTAGAAAAGACCAAACAAACAGATTTATGCCAGGCGGCAGTTATTACGTACCATATGGAACCAAGAAGAACGATGAGGACGTAGCTCTCGAAACGGCCGTCCAGGCGTTCAAGCAAAAAGGTCAGCTGTAACCGGTCGGGTTAGTGGAATCGGGGCGACATCACCCGAACTTGTTCCATAGGTGAAAAACGGCAATGCAATCAACTGCCCATGTTGCCTTCCGGTAAGAAACAAGTGCATGGCGAACAAGCTTCCGAGCCCTGGCCGTTGAACTTGCACCGGGAATGTGTCGAAGAGTCCCAGTCGCGACAAGTTCGTGTGCAAAATGTAATTTCCCTCCGCCACCTCTAACAGTGAAAACAACTTCCAAAGAACCAACTGAATCAGGAAGAAGATTCGAAATCGCAATCGTTGCGGCCTTCCGTCCGAAATGGGCTCCCACGTTATTACGCACTCGCGCAATGTAACCGCTGTGTTTAGTAAAATACGCAACTGAACGAGTCCAATGCCTTAGAGCCGTGGTGTCAAATGCTTTCTTAATTGGTTGAAATGACGGAAGTGCGTCAATCTCGTATAGGGTAGCTGCAAATTCGTGCAACGTGGCGATAGAGCGCCGCAGAAAGTAGAACCGCCGCGCCTCCTCTCCGCACTCATCCAATCCACCAAGGTTCTTTTCGACCTGTCCAGCCAGTTCTATTCTTAGATCCTCAAACAGGACACACAGGGAAGCTACAAGCGCGTTCAAATCCTTGTCGGCATGAACCGGAAACACAGAAGCGAGCCTGCCGGATCTGGTCAACGTTCGGTATGGCCTTGCCATAGGTGTTATTTTACTGGCGTCCGCCGTGACCGAATCGCCATGGCAGCGCCCCCGTTCTGTTCGTCCGCGAAACCAACTGCCAATTGAAGATCTGAGAAAGCCCGTTGTTTGGCTATTGTCAATAATTGACAAGTATTGTTAATGGCGCTATCGTTCGAGTATGAACGTGAATCTTGGAACCGTCTTCGACCAGTTCGTTGCCGACCTCCTCAAGACCGGCCACTACCAGTCCCAAAGTGAAATTCTGCGGGAAGGTCTGCGGCTTCTAAAAGAGCGCGAAGAGCTGAAGCAATTACGGCTCGCTGAACTGCGCAAGGAAATTGCCATTGGCAGCGCCGAGGCCGACCGCGGTGAGTTCGTTGACGGCGAGGCTACGTTCGCGGCCATCCTCAAACGTAGCGCCGTATTGAAACGCGCCAAAGGATGAAGGATTTCATCCTCACGCCAAGCGCCGAGCGGGATGTCAGCGAGATCTGGGACTACATTTCCGTCGATAATACTGAAGCGGCCGACCGTGTTCTGGCCGCTTTGGAATCGGCGATGGTTAAGGTCGCGAAGAATCCGGGAGTCGGCCATTGGCGCGAGGACTTGGCCGACAAGAGGCACCGTTTCCTGCTGGTCTACTCGTATCTGATTGTTTACCGGCACGAAGCCAAGCCTCTTCAGATCGTCCGTGTTCTCCATGCTGCGCGCAATGTGCAAAGTATGTTGAGCCCTCCGCTATAAATGGCGGCGATGCGGATCGCGGCACGAGTCAGCCTGGTTGCGTGGTTTATCCCGGCGCTGGCTTTCGGTCAACCCAATTTCGCTGCTGCGGTCAAGACCGGTGAAGGACTGCCGCGCTTACATAGTCTGCTGGCGAGTCGGCGCGGCGAGGTCATCCTCGAACGCTACTTCCACGGCACGCGCCCCAGTGGCTATGAAAATATCAAGTCGGCGTTAGCCTGGAACCGCTGTCGGATTTACTTGCCTTTCAACCCGTCGCGCCAAGCGATGACTTCGAGTTCGCCCTTGACTGCTTCCTCGACGCGGATTACAGGGTGCACCTCGAATACAAACGCCGGGAGCATCGAGCAAAACTTGTGAATCGTTACCGGATCGTCGCACTCCATCAACATGTGTCCGCCCCACTCGCCCACACGTATCACGAAAAACTCGATTTTGAAATTGGCCGGCGCCTTCCACTGGCCAAACACCTCCAGGATTCGCTTCTGGGCATTCTCGTACTCCATGGGCGAACCTTGCGGGCGTTCGAACCAACTAAGCATGTATTTCATTTGTTGTCCCCTATCGGAAATGGTTTGACCGAATACAGCCGTTCAAGTCTACACTTTTGGGGTAATGGAATGCCGGTGGGCGGGCGCTTACCTGCTGCAACCCTTCTTGGTTTCTTCAAACCCGTCGAACAAGCGCCCGGCATTGGCTCCCGCGAGCGTTTCCATGCGGTGCGGCTGGCCCTTCTCGACGGTGTAGCGTGCGACCGTCCCTAGGGAGCGCAGGAATTCCGCTTCCTTTTTCATCTCCGGGTGCCACATGTATTCATCGTTCTCGCCGACGTACATGAAGACGCACATCTTCGAAATCGCCTGAAGCTTGGCGTAGCTGGGCTCCCACATATATCCGGGGAAGGCGGTGACGGACAAGAAATACTGAGGATTCGCGGCCGCCACGTGGAATGCGGCGATTCCGCCGTTGGACGGCCCGGCGATATGGAACTTGTTGTCCTGGATTTTATAATCCGCGAGGATCAGCTTTAGAAATTCCGGGAAGATGCGAGCGCCATCCTCAAAGAACAACTCATCGCTCGGCGCAGCGGGAGCGATCACGATGTAGCCGCGCTTTTCAGCCTCCGCGCGGAAGTTGCGCGTAAGAACACTATCCACCGTATTCATATTCTGTGGTCCGCCGCCGAAAGCGAGAATCGCCGGATAGGCCTTCGCCGGATCATACCCGTTGGGTAGAACGACCTTATACTGTACTGTCATTTTGCCCACCTTCTTAGTCTTCTCCAGCACCTCCGCGCGGGCCGACACAGCCATCACCGCCGCGAAGAATAACGTCATCCATTTCGATCTTCTTGGTTGCTTCATTTGGAAGGCTCCTTATTTCGGCACGGCGCCAGCGAGGCCGGCGATGGCTGCCCCGTTGACACGCGCCACATTGGCTGTGAACGTGGGCGAGACTCTATCTGGGGTGTCGGCGGTGGTGTGCTGCGAGATCAGGTTTTCCGAGGCCGAGGTCAGACGCACCGCGGTGAACCCGTTCTGCTGAAACGGTATCTGATCGCCACCGCGCGTGTAGCGATCGCTCCGCAGAATCAGTTCGATCTGTAGGGTCGGAACGTAGCGTTGCGCCGCGTCCTTTATATAGTGGGCGAGGCGGCGCGAAGGCGAATCCGCAGGCTCCGGGGAATAGACCCGCAGCCGATTGCCGGTTTCGCCCGAGCCGCCAGTGTCGTCGTCAGCGCCGCCGATATCGTTGAGTGCAATCCCGGTGCCAGTGGATGCCTCGCCGGTGACGTCGGAGCCCACGATGTCATTGTTGAAGACCGCCTCGATCTGCTCATGGTTGGCTTTGGCTCGCGACGCGTAGCGCGTGCTGCCGACATACCCCAGTTCCTCACCCGCGAAGGCGACGAAGACTATAGTTTTCCGAAAATGATACTGGCTCATCACCCTAGCCAGCTCAAGGACGACCGCCGTGCCGCTGGCATCGTCATCGGCGCCGGGCGCTGGTGCTTCGGCTGCTTTGTCGCCCTTGGCGCGCAGATTGATGGAATCGTAGTGAGCGCCCACGATGATGCGCTTTTCCGGTTCGGCGGTGCCGGGCAGTACCGCGACGACGCTGGTGATTTCCGTGGCTCCCTTCTTCTCGATGTCGTACGTGACCTCGAGCCGTGAGCTGTAGCCATGAAACTGAGCGAAGATCCAGCGGCGCGCGGCTCCAATGCCGCGGGTCTTTTGGTTCGGGTCCGAGTAATTCCCGCGCGTTTCGAAGCCAGCGAGAGTCTTCACACTGGCGCCAATGCGATCCGACGAGATATCCGCAACCATTTTCTTGATAGCCGGGTCGGGAAACGCGGTCTGCGCCGGTAGAGCGGCCGCGATCAACACCAGTGTGATTAGCAGCCTGCGCACCCGTCTTATTTCACCCTGCAGGCAAAGCTCGCTGCGTCATCGGCGCTGCCAGATCCCTTATAAACCGCGACCTTCGGATACGCACAGAGCGGGTGCGTGCGCTCCACTTTGTCGCCAGAGTAGCGCGACGCGACGATGGAATCGGGGGCCTTCCCTTGCTCCACCCACTGCTCCAGAGCACCGATCACGTCGAAGCGGTCCGTACCGTCGCCGCCCCGGCAGTGCCCCATGCCCGGAACCATGAACAGGCGGTAGGAGTCATTCACCTTGCTCGCGCCTCCCAGCGTGTCGGCGACGCGCTTGAAGTAATTCACGCTGTTCTGCGGCGGGATCAAGTTGTCGTTCCAGCCCTGGTATTGCAGGAGCTTCCCGCCGTGGCTGAAAAACGGTTTGAGATTCGCGTCGGTGGCGTTTCGCGCCTGGGTTTCGCGGTCGAACACCACGACGTCACTATCGAAATTGAAGGTCTTGTAGTCCCAGTTAGGGTTCTTGAAAACGCCGTTTTTTAAGGCGGTCAAGATCAACTCTGGCGGCTTCTCGCTCGCGGCGAATCCCCAGCCTTTCTCGCTGCCCGGTTCGAACCCTGGAAAGAGCGCTTCCTTCGTGCGCGGATTCGTGGCCGGGCTGTATACTTTCCGTGCGCTGTCCACTTGCGCGGCCGTCAGGCAGTCGGGGCCATCCGCGCCCTTGCACAAGAGGACGCCCGGATCGAACGTGCAGTGCGTGGGGTCTTCCAGCACGCCATCCTTCACACCGTCGTTCGCATCGCACGCGTTGAGGACCGCCTTCTGGATCACCGCAAACTTGGCGGCTGGAATAAAGCTGGCCGCATCCTTATGAGCCGCCTGTGCGATCCAAACCGCCTGCAGGGCGCTGCGGGGATTATTTGCAGGCGCCCCGGCGATCACGCCGTCAAAGTCGGCCGGATACCGCTGCAAGTCTTCCAATCCCTGGCGTCCGCCGGTCGAACAGCCATTCCAATAGGAAAACTCTGCGGTTCGCGAATAATATTCCGCGACGATGGCCTTCGACTTCACCACCATTTCGTGAACCGCGCGGTATCCGAAGTCGATGATCTTTTCCGGATGCCCCAGCGCGTAACTACCGTCGTCGCCTTTGCCTTCGTGCCCGGTATCGGTGGAGGCCACAGCATATCCAAGCGTCAGCGGCAGTCCCATCTTGTGATAATAGATTTCGCCCGCCTGACCGCCGTTGCCGATGGCCATGAACTTGCCGTTCCAGGCGCCCGGCGGCGGAAGCCAGACTTCGATCTTGATGATCGAGTCGCTGGTCGGCCGCATGGTCGCTGCCACACGGCAAAATGCCGGAAGGTCCTTATAGTCGACATCGCCGGGCTGAATCTTCAGTGAAAAAGAAGCGGGCGGCGCGAACGTGCCCGGCGCGACGGAGGACGCCGTTGTGATCGCGGTCTGCGGCAGCGTGAGCTTGGAAAGATCGTCACAGTTAGTCGCAGCCATCACACAAGACGCGAGTGCAAAAGTCGACGCCGTCAGGAACGTGTGAAGGTAAGTGGGGCGCTGTGTCATTCTGCTTCTCCAATCAGTCTAAGTATTTCCCGAACGGACAAAAAAAGCTTAACGCAATGTAGCGCAGTCTGCTTGATCAACATATCCCACTCTGCGGCGTCCGTGATACCTCCAGGCTGGACACTGTCAGGATAATCCCACTTGCCCGGATACAGAATTACCCGAACTTGCAGCATAAAGCGATCCAAACCATTCCCGCCTTGCCGATACCAGTCTTAGTGATGATTCACCTACTCATTTCGAGCACAGGGATGCTGGCGCAATCTCAACAATTGCGGACCTCGGTCTCATGAGCGGAATTCGTAAATCGATCGGAGATGGAAGCACAATGGCAAACAGCAAGCGTTCCTTTTCGTGTTTGAGGGTGGCTGTCCTGCTGCTCGTCGCGTGCTCCCTAAACAGCGCGTGGGCCCAGACCGCGCCCCCGATGGGTACGGCTCGGAGCTTCGCCATCTTGGGCGCCACCACCGTAACCAATACTGGTGCGACGTCCGTGATCGGAGATGTGGGCGTTAGCCCTGGTTCCGCGATCACCGGCTTTCCGCCGGGAGTCGTGACCGGCACGATTCACGCCGCCGACGCCGCAGCGGGGCAGGCTCAAGCGGATGCCGCGACGGCCTTCAACTTTCTGGCCGCCGAGTTTTGCCCAAACACTAACAACTTGACGGGCCAGGACCTCGGTTCCTTGACGCTGCTACCCGGAGTCTATTGCTTCGACTCCTCGGCTCAGCTGACAGGAACACTCACTCTTAACGCCGCCGGAGATCCCAATGCTGTTTTTGTTTTCCTTATAGGAAGCACGCTTACGACGGCCACGAACTCGGCTGTGATCGCGAGTGGCGGCTCTCCCTGCAACGTATTTTTCCAAGTTGGCAGTTCCGCAACTCTGGGCACGGGCACGCAGTTCTCCGGAAGCATTCTCGCGCTGACGTCGATTACGGCGAATACCGGCGCAAGCGTGAGCGGCGGGAGCTACGCGCTCAACGGAGCGGTGACGATGGATACCAACTCCGCTACCGCCTGCCAGGGGACTCTTCAGGTTTGCAAAGTTGCGGGAAGTGGCGTGGTCGCGGGAACAAACTTCTCTTTCAGCGTCGCAGGAACTCCGGTAACGGTTGCAGCAGGTGCCGCGCCATTGGGAACTTGCAGTACCGCGCTGAGGGTGCCGGCCATACCGACGCTGATCACCGAAACGATACCGTCCGGAACCGCCTTGGCCTCGGTGAGTACTCTGCCGGGCGCAGGATTATTAATCAGCAGCGATTTGGCTGCGGGTACCGCCACCGTAGCCGTGGATCCCGGAGGCCAGACCGTTGCTACCTTCGTAAACACGATTCCACCGCCTCCCACCACGGGCTTTCTGCAAATCTGCAAGATCGCCGGCAGCGGCGTACCCTTGGGGACGAACTTCACGTTCAACGTGGCTGGAACGCTGGTCACGGTGGCGGCGGGTCCTCCCAGCGCCGGGACGTGCGGCGCCGCGCTGGTGCTCCCAGCCGGCCAGGTGTTGATTGCAGAGACCGTGCCGAGCGGCACGTTGATGACGGCGGTCTCCACCTTGCCGAGTGCCGGACTGCTGACCGCAAGCAATCTGGCTGCGGGAACGGCGACTGTGACGGTCATTGCGGGCGCGCAGACCATCGTCACGTTTACCGACTCGATCAACCCCATCACAGGAATCCTTCAGATTTGTAAAGTTGCCGGTAGTGGGGTCGCCGAAGGAACGAACTTCCTCTTTAACGTGGTGGACACAACAGTCACTGTGCCTGCCGGTCCCGCGCCGGGAGGTTCTTGCAGCGCGCCGCTGAGATTGCCCACCGGTCAGGTGATGATCACGGAGACTCTTCCCATCGGCCTTCAGTTGACGGCCGTCAGCGCATTGCCGACCGAAACGCTGGTGAGCAGCAATCTGCCGGCGGGCCAGGCCATGGTGACCATCGAGGTGGGGGGGCAGACAGTGGTTACCTTCCAGAACGCGAGAATTCCGATACCCCCCACCGGATTTCTTCAGATTTGCAAAATCGCCGGCGCCGGCATTGTGGCCGGAACGAACTTTGTCTTCATGGTGGCGGGGACTCCGGTGACGGTTCCCGCTGGCGTCCCACCAGGGGGCGCTTGCAGCGCCGCGCTGGTCGAACCAGCCGGTTCGGTCACCATCGCCGAAGCCTTGCCATCGGGCACGGTGATGACGGCCGTCACCGCATTACCGAGCGGGTTGCTGATGGCGAGCGACCTGGCCGCGGGTACGGCTACCGTAACCGTCCCTAACGGCGGGCAGACGATCGTCACTTTCGTAGACACGATTCCGGCCGGCGCCACCACGGGATTCCTGCAGATTTGCAAGGTAGCGGGTGCGAACATCGCCGTGGGAACGAACTTCACATTTACGGTTGGGGGAACTCCCCCGTTTACAGTTCCGGCAGGTCCGGCGCCCGGAGGCTTTTGCAGCTCGCCGCTGCTCGAGCCGGCCGGTCCAGTGAGCGTGTTGGAGACACTGCCATCCGGCACCACGCTGACGAATGTCACCACCTTACCGGCCGGACTGCTGGTCAGCAGTAATCTGGCTACCGGTAGCGCTACCGTTACGGTCAATGGCGGCGGGCAGACCTTCGCGACTTTCCTTGACACCGCCATTCCCGTCCTTCAGGGCACCGGCTTTCTGCAAATCTGCAAAGTAGCCGGGGCGGGTGTTGCAGTGGGGACTCCGGTCACTTTCAGCGTCGCGGGGAATCCGATAACGGTTTTGGCAGGTCCTGCACCGGGAGGTTCATGCAGCGCGCCCTTGGTCATTTCGGCGGGCGCCGTTTTGATTACAGAATCCCCGTCTCCGGGCACGGGCTTGAGTTCGGTGATCACCTTGCCAGCCGGGTTGCTGGTCGCGAGCAATCTGACTGCGGGCACGGCCACCGTTACCGTCAATGCGGGCGGGCAGACGATCGCGACGTTCCTGAACACCGTCGTTTCCGACACCCGCCTGGGAACTCTTGAGATCTGCAAGCTCAGCGGCGCGGGTGTCGCTCCTGGAATGAGCTTTTCGTTTAACGCTGGTGGAACGCCGATCACCGTTGCGGCGGGATCTTGCGTGTCGGCCGCAACATTTCCGGTTGGCAGCTCGGTGGTGGTGAGCGAGACGCCTTCGACGGGCACCACAGTGTCGGCTATTACCGTGCTTCCGCCAGAACGCCAAGGCCCCGTGGATCTATCCGCGGGACGCGTAACTGTGAATATCGGCACTGGCCAGACCGAGGTGGACTTTACAAACACGGCGGGCGGAGAGGGCCTGCTGAAGGTTTGTAAGATCGCGGGGGCGGGCGTCACGCCGGGAACCAGATTCTCGTTCACCGCGGGCGGCGCCAGCTTTGTGATTCCAGCCGGATACTGCGTCCAGAACGGCTTGCTCCCGGTCGGGACGGTGGTCACCATTACGGAGTTGTTTTCCCCGGCGGCTGCGGCCTCAGCAATCAGCGTTCTTCCGGCGGATCGGCAAGGGACGGTTGACCTCACCACGCAGACGGTAATCGCCACCGTCGGTGTCGGTGTTACAGAAGTTTACTTTACGAACGTGGGTAGGTGAGAAAAATGAGCTACCGATTATTGTGGACTGCAATCCGAAGCGCCGTAGTATTGGTTTGCTTTTCCGATTACGCGCAGGCGGGTTTCATCGAGATCTGCAAGGAGTCGAGCCCAGCTGGCTCGCTTAGCGGCATATCCACCTTCACCATCGCCGGGCAACCCGGGACGGTGGCGGTCCTGGTGGGCGCGTGCTCCCCCGCGATTCAGTTGCCCAACGGATTTGCGACGATCACTGAACTCGCTCAAGCCGGTACGACTTTGATTGGCGTCTCCACGTTTCCGGGCGATCGGTTGATTAGCTTTGACGCTGCCACTCAAAGCGCCGTCGTGCTGATTGTCGCGGGCGACGTTTCGACTGAGACCGTACTGACCTTCACCAACGCACCCGCCACGGGTGTCCCCGAGCCGGCCACTGGATGGTTATTCGGCGTCGGCTTGACGCTCTGGGCTCTGTGCAGGCGAGGCGAAAGAAGGTCGCGGACGACCGTCCACGTACCTTCGCACACGCGAAGAATGAAAAAATGGTGCGGAGGAGGGGACTTGAACCCCTACGAGATTGCTCCCGCTAGCACCTCAAGCTAGTGCGTCTGCCAATTCCGCCACCCCCGCGGGTGGAAACTCATACCGGTTCCGAGAAGCCTCTCCGGTTACTTTTTCTGTTTCTGCGGCGGCGGCGTCTGATTGACCGGAACGTGGATGGTCTGTGGAGCGCCCGCTTTGCCGCCAACTTCGGGGGTCACCGTCATCGGGATTGTGCCGCCCGACGGAGCGCCGCCCTTTTGCTGGGTTACCGGGACAACCTTCTGGAAAATCGCCGGGGAAGCCTTGCCGGCGCGGGTCGAGAGAATCGAAAGCGTCAGCGAAGTCACCATAAAGAGAGCTGCTGCTATGGTCGTGGCCTTCGACAATACTGTCGCTGAACCGCGCGGCCCGAATACCGTCTGCGATCCCATGCCGCCAAACGCGCCAGCCAGATCGGCCGCCTTGCCGCTTTGCAGCAACACCACTATTGCCAGAAACAAACACACAATGACGTGCACAATTGTAATAAATATGACCATACGGCGATCCCGGGAAAGAAAAGCTACACCCATCCTAACACGGGATCAGTCCTATGGCGTGCGCCGCCGCAAGGCATCATTTATACGCGGCAACGCCAGTAATGCGCTCTCCGATCACCAGCGCATGAATATGGTCGGTGCCTTCGTAGGTCTTGACGGTTTCCAGATTGCACATGTGGCGCATGACAGGATACTCGTCCATAATGCCGTTGGCTCCGAGCAGGTCGCGAGCCGCGCGCGCGCAATCGAGCGCCATGGCCGCATTATTGCGCTTGAGCATAGATACGTGCGCCGCATCCGCTTGCCCGCGATCCTTGAGTCTGCCGACGTGAAGGGCCAGTAACTGCGCCTTGGTGATCTCCGTGATCATATCCGCAAGTTTCTCCTGCACCAACTGGTGCGAGGCGATGGGCCGTCCTTCGAACTGCTTGCGCACCACGGAATAGGAGCGCGCCGTCTCATAGCAATCCATGGCGGCCCCGATCACTCCCCAGCCGATGCCATAGCGGGCCTGCGTTAGACAAGACAGCGGAGCGCGCAGTCCTTGCGCTTCCGGAAGCAAGGCGCTATCGGGCACGCGGCAGTTGTGGAAAGCGAGACTCGACGTCACCGATGCCCGCATCGATAACTTCCCGTGTATGTCGGAGGCCGTGAACCCAGGTGTCCCGCGCTCCACCAGAAATCCGCGAATGCCATCCTCGGCGCGGGCCCATACCACCGCAATATCCGCTACGCTCCCGTTGGTGATCCAAGTCTTCTCGCCATTGAGGACCCATTCAGCGCCCTCCCGGCGAGCGCTGGTCAGCATACCCGCGGGATTCGATCCGAAGCCCGGCTCGGTGAGCCCGAAGCAACCGATCGCCTCGCCGGTTTGCAGTTTCGGAAGCCAGCGCTTCTTCTGTTCGCCGCTGCCGAAAGTCAGGATCGGGTACATCACCAGCGCGCTCTGCACGCTGACGAAACTGCGCAGGCCGGAGTCGCCGCGCTCGATTTCCTGCATCACCAGCCCGTACTCCACGTTGCTCATCCCCGCGCAGCCATAGCCTTCGAGGTTCGCGCCCAGGAAGCCCAGGCGGCCCAGTTCCGGGATGAGCTCCGATGGAAAGCGCCCCTCGCGGAAACAATCGCGGACGATCGGAAGCACGCGCTCATCGACGAACTGGCGAGCGGTCTGCCGCACCATTAGCTCCTGCTCGGAGAATTGCGAGTCGATCAGCAAGTAGTCAACGCCGGGAAATCGGGGCATGCGGGTTTATTTTAGCGCGCGCCCTGCGCGGGGCCATTCCATGCGCTGGTCAGCGGGCGTCATCGGGGCCGACGGGCGAAATTTCCATGCAGGCGTGGTATCGTACCGAAGAGAGCAAAGCTATCTCAACAAGGAGGGAAGCATGACTCGTATTTCAGCGCTGCGGCGCTTGTCGCTGGTCGCATTGGTGGCGGTGTCGTTCGTATGGCTCGGTTCGGTGAAGGCCGACATTGACCCGACGGCCGCAAGTTTCGTGAACCTGAAAGACATTCAATGGAAAGAAAACGCCAATGGCTCTGCGGCGTCCTATCTCATTTCTGGCGATCCCACCAAAGAGGGTAGTCTTTACGTAACGCTCATGAAGTGGCATCCACACCACAACAGCACGCCGCATTTTCACCCGCATGACCGCTTCATCACGGTTCTTTCAGGGACCTGGTGGGTGGGCACCGGCGTTAAATACGACATGAACACCACTACGCCAATGCACGCGGGCGCCGTAGTCACGCACTATGCCAATGGAATCCACTACGATGGCGCCAAAGATGAAGAGGCGGTGCTCGAGATCATCGGGATCGGAACCGCGGCGTCAAAGCCCGCCCCCGGTTTTAAGCCAGAATAATTCCTAGAATTTGCGAGGGAGCGAAGCCCGTGCTTTTTTGCGGGCCGGGAAGGTTCGGCTCGCAGCGATGGTGGGAACACCAGAGTGTCGAAAGACACCACGATTCTGTTTCCTGACGGTCGGTGCGCACATAAGTTCCTGCAACCAACTCGGCGCCGCCAGCGTCCAGCTCTTCGCGATGCTATGGGCACTTGCCTTCCTGTTTGCGATCGAAGCGGTCGCGCAGCCAGTTCCGGTCCCGCGCACCTCGGTGGAATTGAGACTTGCAGCAGTGGGTGCGAAGACCGATTTTCGAATCGGAGAAGCGATCCCGATTTCACTCGATTTTCAATACGCCGGCTCGGAGACTCTCCGGGTTCTTACTGACGTCAGAATCCGCACCATTCGACCGCAGCAGCCAGACGAATTTTCCGCGGCTTCCTTGGACGGCTCTACGGATGGCTGGGCGGACCCGCTCGGCGATCTGCATTGGCTTGCAGAGGGTGGCTTTTCTGGATCTGGACCAAAAAGCGCTCCGCTGGATTCGTTACATCCCATCCATGTGGAACGGGACCTGAACGAATTCATCGTATTCCGCAAGCCCGGACGCTATCGCGTGACGGTGCGAACCAGCAGAGTATTTGTGTATCCACAGGCCCCACGCTACGTTCCCCCTCCACCTATTAACGCAACCACGATCGAGCTGACAATTTTGCCGCGGGATGACGCCCAGTCGGCTCACCAGTTCGAAACCGCAAAGGCGATTCTGGATGCTTGGGCTTCGGGGCCGGCTGCGTTTCAAGGAGAAGCGAGCGCGTTCATTCAAGCTATTCGCACCCTGCGTTACTTGGATACGGAGCCTGCGGCGCGTTATCTGGCCGCAATCTACGATGGGGGAGGCGGAATTGGCGGCAGGGAGCTTGAGTATGCGCTTTATTCCTTTTCATATCGGGAGGCAATGATCGAGGAGCTCGAAAAGCGAATTGTGGCGCCCGACATGATGATTAACCAGAGCGTCTTAAGTGCGCCCGTTGAACTGAAGGGTTTCCTGCTGGAACGCAAGAAGGGCGAACCCCTCTCGCAGGCTGAGTGGGAGGGATTGGACGACAGCGTCAACAGAATTGTGTTTGAGGCGGCGCCCCGAAAATTACCTGAGGCAAAAGTGACGGCCTACCTTTCTTTGTATGAAATTGGCTCCAAATCCTACAGGGGAAATTCCGAAGTTCTTCGGCGTTTGATCGAGTCGTTGCCGGGCGGGCCGGCATATGCGTTGCCGGCGATCCTGACGCAGCTTTGGGATCAGTTGGGAAATGCCCGCACACAGCTTGTTCCTCTACTAAAGCGGGTTGTATCTGGCTCCTCCCTAGTCGAACCGCGCATCGCGGGAATCGCTCTCCTCCGTTTGTCTGAAATCGAACCACAAGCGGCGAAGGACGCAGCTTTGCATGATCTCATGTCGGGTGAGCTTCTAATGGATGACGATCATCTGATCGATTTCTCGCTTCCCGAGTCCGACGCCATCGATCAGGCGCTTCTGTTGCAGTATCGACAGGGCAAGAAGGTTGAAACGCGCATCGCCAAATTCGCCAGCTCCAAAATCGAGGGGGACGTATGGCGCACTTACGGGTCTCGATCGCCACGCGATTACCAGGGGTGCGCGACATCGCCGCTCTTCGCCTACTTCTTCCGGGTGAATGCCACCGCGGCAGCGATCCGTCTGGCCGA
>Ga0157378_10003265_pt1 | contig 14419 bp, 16 predicted proteins | sample M65metaG_FD_115309 | JGI IMG/M metagenome (GOLD analysis project Ga0157378, IMG submission 115309) | Miscanthus rhizosphere microbial communities from Kellogg Biological Station, Michigan, USA - M6-5 metaG | ecosystem: Host-associated > Plants > Roots > Rhizosphere > Soil | place: USA: Michigan...
GGCCCAGATGATGCACGGGTTGGAGCTGAGGCCCAGCCGCTCGGAGAGCATCTCCAGCCGGGGGTGGTGGTTCGGGTCGATCACCTTGGCCGGGGTCTCGCTGTACAGCACGCCCTCATCGCCACAGCGGTCGCAGCCGATGCCGCCGCACAGGCAGACCTGGGCGGTCTTCTCGGACGGCCACATGTTGGAGGTCACCTGCTGGAGGCGGAGATAGCGAGTCAGGACCATGGCGACGGTGACGCGCTCGCCGGTGCCCAGCTGGGCCTCGTGCTCCTCCTGGATCTCATCATAGACGCGACGCTGAGTGGGGGATAGGGCGAACTTGTGCTGGCTATAAACTTTATCCGGAATATCGAAGCAATCTTTGCGGAGAACTTGAACGGAAAAAGTTTTTAGCCGAGACTGCAACTCATGAAGGTTGCGGAAGCCGGCCAGCCGGGGAAACTCGCGGCCGGACCGGGGGTCATAGCCCTTCTCCCAGATGCCGTAGTAGTGCTTGAAGGAGGTGAAGGCGGCGTGCCCGAGGTAGCTCTCGTCGAGCCACGCACACTGGGTAAAGAGGTCGAGCGGTGACTCGTCGGCCGGGGTACCGTCCAGGATCAGGCGCTCGGGGAGGTACTTCTTGAGCTTCCGCATGACCTTGTAGCGGGAGTTGTTGGACTTCATCAGCAGGCTGGTCTCATCAGCCACGCCGAAGGTGACCCTCTTCTTGAGGAACTTGGCGGCGTACTCCTGGAAGGCGTCGGTGAGGATGGCCTCGCCGTTGACCAATAGAAAGGCGTAGGTGGGGTCGTTCAGGAGCTTGTCGGCAGCGGCAGCGAAGGCCTTGTTGTTGGGCTTGCCCTCCTTGTTCGTGCCGGCCTTGGACGCCCGCCAGATGAGAGTGTTGTGGGGGAGAGGGTAACGGGGCAGCTTCTGAAGCTCGGGGTCTCCGTCGATCTCGATGGCCCAGTTGGCCGGGACCCCCGAGGGCATGGACACGATCAGAGCGGCGTCGGTCCGCTTCTTGGTCTGGGAGAGGGCGATCCTGCCCAACGCGACTGGCGTTTTTCCCGTCCGTTGTTGGAGGAACAGGGCGGTGAGATCTCGCTCGGCACAGAACTCAAACGCGTATTGCTGGCGCTCTCTCGGAACGGTGTTGATGAGATAGTCCTTAAGGAGAAGGGGCATGCACGCGCTTCCTTCCCCGAGTGGTCAACCCAAGCTCTCTCAGCTTAAGGAGACGCTGTCTCTGCTCCTCGGTCCACGGCCGCTGACCGGTGGCGCGTCGCTTATCTGACCATGACCGGCCCTTGGTCTTTCCCTTCAAAGCCTTGGACAGAGCTTCGCGATGCTGCTCAGATGGTTTGCCCTTCGGAACGCCGCGTTGGACTTCGGAGATCCTCTTTCGGGTCTCCTCAGAATAGGTCTTGCCGGCGTTGTGTGGGCGCTGGCCCTTACGGAAACTGGTCCGGTTGGCCAGGATAGTTCCCTCGCCACCCTCAGCGCAGTTGACGAGACGCGCTCCGATCGACCGGAAGTAAGCGATCCAGAACCTCTCGGCTTCGCTGCAGGCTTCGACCGTGGTCTCCTCGATGATGAAGAAGTCCGGCTTGACTTGGGCCTTGCGAAGAGAGTTAAACCACCTGGTCCGATGAGTTGAATCGCTTCGATCCTTGCAGTGGGTCTTGATCCGGTGGGGAAGGTTACGGGTACGCCCGACATAGCGAAGCTCTTGGCTTCGCGGATCAATCACACCATAGATGAGGACGGGTAGGGACAAGCGGTTCTCCGGTTCTAAACAAGCGCGGGCGGGGAGCGCAAGGCCCTTCGCACATGATGTGGGGATTTGTTGACCAGCCCCCGCCCGACTCGGTAGGGTAAACCTGATCGGGATCAGGTGTACATAAAAATTAAATTTCAATTCAAGGCAGGTGCTCCTTGATGCGAGGCCCACCGACGTAGGACCACTCTCTCGTCTTGGGGTCACGCGTCTCGATCAGGGCACCGGGATACTGACGCTTGATCCGGTTGATCATGACGCGAAGGCGCCACAGCGCCGCCTTCCAAGACGCCGGGGTCCAGGGCACGTCGGTCTCGTACAGGGCCTCAGCCAGCTCCTTCGCGGTCATCGGCGACGGGCTGACGCCCACCAGGAGGAGCAGGTCCTTGTAGGAGGTGTTGCTCGCCACGTAGCGGCGGCGCCGGAAGGAACTGTGGTAGTTGTAGTCGACCTGGACGTCGAACCCCAGCTCGCTGGCCAGCTGACGGAGCCGGATGGCGTCGGACCGCCGCTTGCCGTCGAACGAGTCGATGAAGATCTTGCCCTCGATCCACATCTCATAGGGCGGGGTCACATCCATGGTGGTCGGAGTCTCGGGAGGGTTGGGTGGTCGGCCAGGGTGACTGAGCAGTTTTTCAGGGGGGCTATTGTCGATCGGCGGTGTCAAGGGATTTGCCATGGCGATGTGCACCTATAGGGGTAAGGGGAGCTTTGGATAAATCGTTTAATTTAACATGTACACTTCTTTTTGAAGATAGTTCCTCAATATGATCAAAAACCCTTTTCGATTTTTATTTGAATATATGATTTGATAGAATAGTCCAAATAAAACGATTTATCCAAAGCTCCCTACACCCATATAGGGTGCACGCGGAACTCGAAGACCCCCTGGACGATCTTTCGGAAACGGGAAAGGAATATCGCAGCGGGCGAGCTGATGAAGGGCTGGTGTGGGCATGAGCCTGAGATGGTTCGTGGCCTCGGTGCAACCGGGGCTGAGTGACGTCGCCAAGCGACACCTGGATCGATACTCCATCGAGAGCAGCTACCTTCGCGTCAAGGACGCGGACGAGAAGTTGGTCAGCTACTTCCCAGGCTACCTTCTCATCCGGATGGAATGCGACGAGCTCTCAGAGCTGGTCAACATCGCGAGAGAGTGTCGCGGCATCGGCCACTTCCTTCCCAAGCATCTTGCTGACCCCCTGCCCCTCCCGCGCGGTTTCGTTGAGAGTTTGCTCGAGGCCGCGAACGCCGGAGAGCTCGATGAGAAGAGCGAGGACTGCTCTGAGAGGTTCAAGGCCGGAGAGTATGTTCGGGTGATCTCCGGTACCTGGTTTGGAAAGACATTTCAAGTCTCTCGATACCGTAAGGGCAGTTTATTATTCACAACCAGTTTACTCGGTCAAGATTTTGAGGTATCAATACCTCAGCATCAAGTCGAACGGGCAGTTCACCAAGATCATAGAGACCTAACAGTAGCGGCTAAGCTACGCGGTCCACAGTTCAGCGCCGCCAGTCGGTGGCGCCATCGAGCTCAGCACAGCTCGCAGTCGGCAGCCTGAAATGCTATTTACTAAAAATAGTGAATGTAGTAAAGTGGGTCATGGGGCGTTCGCACGGTGTCATTTACAAGATCACGCATAAGGCTTTTTTGAAGTCTTACGTCGGTCAAACGACGGTTGGCGTGGAAAACCGATTTCGTGGCCATTGCAACGCGAAGTCAGCGTCAGTTGTTTCACGAGCCATCGCCAAGCATGGCCAGAAGTCTTTTGAGCTCTCCGTCCTCTATGAAGCGTTCGATGCGGATGCGTTGGACCAGGCCGAGATCGAGCTCATCGCCGAGTTTAACAGCCGCGTGCCCAACGGATACAACGTCGCGGCTGGTGGGCAGTTTAGCCCGGTTCATGCTACTTTATCAAAGAAGAAACTGGCTCGTCAGACTGTGGCGGCCTATGAACTTCTTCGATCTAAGATCCTTTCGCTTCGTCAGCAGAAGGCAGAGTATAACGGTGTTGATGATCTCTTAGCCCACGCTGTCGCTAAGCATCTCAACATCCCAAGAGAGCGGATCGCCGGGGTAGGTTACCCATGAGTCGGGGAGCGGCCCCAGGGGAGCGCCGAGGTGGTCGGGTCAAGGGCGTTCCGAACAAGCGGTCTTTGATCGTCGCTCAAGACGCAAAAGAGCGCATTCAGCATGCGCTGATGAACAAGGTTTCTCCGTTGGAGGTGCTTCTTGAGCAGATGCACTGGTACCGAGAGAGAGCTGAAGAGCTTACCACCGAGATCTCTAAACTGGCGGTGAAAGTTGAAGATCCAGACTCGGTAAGGAGCTTCTTAAAGGCCGTTCAGGACATGGGTCAATTTCGTCAGCAGGCCAGGATGTGCGCTTCCGAAGCAGCTCCCTATGTCCACGCACGGTTAGCCAACATCGAGTACAAGGACATAACGCCAAAGGCGCATACACCTCCGACTCCGCTGATGAGTCCGAAGGAAGCGATGAAGGCATACCGAGATAGTCTGGACGCGATTCCGGTTGAAGTCTGATGGCGGTTGTCATCATCGAGCGGCCCAAGCCGCTGAGTAAAAAAGACTGGCCAGCGAATTATTCCAACGTCACGACCTGGCGCTACTATAATAACGCGGCTATGGCTACGAACAAGCTCTTTCGTGAGGGAGCTATCGAGCTTTACGCCAGCAACCCGGTTCAGTTCATCCTGGACTGCTGCGATACGTTTGACCCTCGCAACGCATACGACGAAAAGCTTTCGACCACGATGCCTTTCATCTTATTTGAGAGGCAGGCAGAGATGGTCAACTTCCTGCAGGCTTGCTTAGCGACCAATACCAACGGTCTCATCGACAAGTCTCGTGATATGGGAGCGACTTGGATTTGTGTGGCCTTCAGCGTCTGGTTATGGCTCTTCAAGGAAGGAGCAGCGATCGGCTGGGGATCTCGTAAGGAAGAACTGGTTGATCGCTTAGGTGATCCCAAGTCTATCTTCGAGAAGATCAGATCTTTGATCCGAGGCCTTCCTCCGGCGTTGCTACCTAAGGGATTTGACTTCTCATCGCACGCCACCTACATGAAGCTGATCAACCCGGAGAACGGGGCCACGATCAGCGGCGAGGCGGGCGACAACATCGGCCGCGGTGGTCGAACCCTCGTCTACTTCAAGGATGAGAGCGCGTGGTACGAGCACGCTGAGATGGTTGAAGCTGCGCTGATGGACAACACCAACGTGCAGATCGACATCTCCACCACGAGCGGTGTCGGTACGGTCTATGACCGGAAGAAAGAGGTTGGCGTCGACTGGACGCCAGGGGCTGCCCCTCCGAGCGGTGCCGGTTGGTTGTTCACCATGGACTGGCGAGACCATCCAGCCAAGACGCAGGAGTGGTATGACAAGCGGGAGAAGGAGGCGCGTAACAGCGGCCTCCTTCACCTGTTCCGCCAAGAGGTTGATCGTGATCCCACAGCCACGCTGCAGGGGATCATCATCAAGCCCGAGTGGGTCAAGGCTGCGGTTGACGCGCACATTGATCTGAACTTCGGGGATGACGGCGGCTGGGCTGCCGGCTTCGACCCCTATGATGAGGGCGGCGATCAGCATGCCTTCAGCCTGCGCAAGGGCGTCGTCCTGTACGAGGTCGATGACTGGGGCGAGGGCGACACGGGCGAGGCCACCCGAGAGGTGATCAGTCGCCTCACCGGCAAGACGCCGGTCGCCGTGCAGTATGACTGCGTTGGTATCGGAGCCGGCGTCAAGAGCGAGGCAAACCGCTTAGCTAAGACGCGGGGCGATGGTGGCGAACCACTGCTGCCGCGGGGCATCAGCTTCCACCCGTGGGACGGCGGCGATGCCGTCGTTAACCCCGAGGCCAGGGTGGTGAAGGGCGATCCCAACTCGCCCATGAACAAGGACTTCTACGCGAACTTCAAGGCGCAGGGCTGGTGGGAGCTGGCACGCCGGTTCGAGCGGGTCTATCGGGCCCGCAAGGAAGGGATCAAATTTCCGCCGGGTGAGCTGATCAGCCTCAGCTCCAAGATGCCGAAGTTGCGGCAGCTGCAGCGAGAGCTGAGCCAACCGGTGATGGTCAAGACTGGTGACCTGCGGCTGAAGGTCGATAAGAAACCGGAGGGCGCTCGCTCTCCCAACCTGGGCGACTCAGTCATGATGAACTACTTCCCGGCCAGGGTGCCGATGATCGTCTCCGCCGCCTCACGCGAGAAGGCTGCTCAGTGGGCGGGCCGTCGGTGAAGAAGAAAATTCCACCCCGCTTGCCGAAAAAGCACGGTGGACGCGAGAAGAGCAGCGTCAGTCGAGCCAAGGGTGGCATCAGCTTAGACTCGCAGCTGAAGGCGATGGCCTACGCCTCGGCCACCAAGCCGAAGCAGGTGACCTATGCCGAGATGCTGCAGCGGGCCAAGCCGCCAAAAGGTGTCGTCCCGAAGGATGCGCCCAAGCTGGCGATGGACAACGCCGCCGGCTACTCCGGTTGGGCATCCAACGCGGCATACGGCATGTCGTTCACGGAGGGCTCGGCCTTCCTGGGCTATCCCAGGTTGAGCGAGATGGCGCAAACGGCTGAGTATCGGCTGATCAGCGACGTCATCGCCGACGAGGCCAGCCGCAAGTGGATCGTGATCAAGTCCAAGTCAGACGACAAGGGCAAGGCCGACGAGATCCAAGAGCTCGAGGACGAGCTGAAGCGACTGGACGCCCGGGCCGTGTTCACACTGGCATCATGGCAGGACAGCACCTTCGGCCGGGCCCACATCTACATCGACACCGGTGACGGCGACAAGCCGGATGAGCTGAAGACCAACCTGGGCGACGGTGGTAAGATCTCCGAGACCAAGCTGGAAAAGGGCTCGCTGCTGGCCTTACGCAACATCGAGCCGGTCTGGGCCTACCCGATGCAGTACAACGCCAACAACCCGTTGGCACCCGACTGGTACAAGCCCGAGCAGTGGTACGTCATGAGCAAGCAGCTCCACGTGAGCCGGCTCTTGACCTTCACCAGCCGGCCCGTGCCGGACCTGTTCAAACCGGCCTTCTCCTTCGGCGGCCTGTCGCTGATCCAGATGGCCATGCCGTACGTCGACAACTGGCTGGCCACGCGTCAGAGCGTCAATGACCTGATCCGCGCCTTCTCGACCATGGTGCTGAAGACTGACCTGAGCGCCATCCTGAACTCGACCGGGCTGGACGACAGCCTGTATGCCCGACTCGACATCTACAACCAGATGCGCGACAACCGCGGCACCTTCATCCTCGACAAGAACAACGAGGAGTTCGCCAACGTCGCCGCCCCCCTGGGTTCGCTGGACAAGCTTCAGGCTCAGGCTCAGGAACACATGTCGGCGGTCAGTCGCATCCCGCTGGTGAAGCTGACCGGCATCACCCCGTCAGGGCTGAACGCCTCGAGTGAGGGCGAGCTCCGGGCCTTCTACGACACCATCCACGGCTATCAGGAGCGCTTCTTCGGACCGCACCTGGAGACGGTCTTCAAGTTGGCCCAGCTCAACATCTGGGGCAAGGTCGATCCGGACCTGACCATCGAGTTTCTCCCGCTCTACGAGCTGGATGAGGAAAAGCGGTCCACGGTCGAGAAGAACAAGGCCGACACGGACAAGACGCTGGTCGACGCGGGCATCCTTGATCCGACCGAGGCTCGCACCCGGATCGCCAACGACCCGGCCAACGGCTATGGCGACATCGACCCGGATGACGTTCCGGAGCCGATGATGCCGGAACCGGGAGAGATCCATGAAGCCATCAAGACCGACGATCCTCCCTCCGATAAGGAGTAACGCCGGAACGACGGCGCTGTACCGGAAGAAGCTGATCCGGCTCATCGCGGAGATGCACGAGTCGGTGCTCTATTGGCTCAGCGCCTCCTACAAGGCGAACGAGCCGGTGATCGCCCAAGACGAGCTTCCGGCTGAGGCGCTTCGCCGGGCCGTGCAGCAGCTGTCGCGCCGCTGGCAGAAGCAGTTCGATGAGGCCGCGCCCAAGCTGGCCAAGTACTTTGCCAAGGCCGCCAACCAGCGGTCGGCTCGTCAGCTGCAGCGTATCCTGGCTGAGGCCGGCTTCAGCGTCGAGTTCAAGATGACGCGAGCCATGCAGGACGTCATGAAGGCCAGCGTCAACGAGCAGGTCTCGCTGATAAGGTCCATCCCGCAGAAGTATTTCGCGGATGTTCAGGGGGCGGTGATGCGGTCGGTGTCAGCCGGCCGAGATCTCGAGAGCCTGGTCAAGGAGATCGGGCCCAAGGTGGACTTGAAGCGGATCAACCAGGGCCGCAAGCCGGGTGAGGCGCAAAAGAGCTACGCAGCCCGGACGGCCCGCCGAGCGGCGTTTATCGCTCGAGATCAGAACAACAAGATGACGGCCGTGTTTACGCGGGTCAGGCAGCAGGAGGCCGGCATCAGCCGAGCCATCTGGGTACACAGTGGTGGCGGCAAGGAGCCTCGCCCCTCGCACGTGGCGGCCGGTCGGCGCAAGCAGGAGTATGACGTGACGGAGGGCTGGTACGATCCCGACGTCGAAAAGCACATCTTTCCGGGCGAGCTGCCCAACTGCCGCTGCGTCAGTCGCGCGGTCATTACCGGGTTTTCCTGATGTACTTCACCCTGCGCCAGCTTGAAGCCGAGCTTCAAAAGGTCGTGACCGTCACGACTACCGAGATCGAGATGAGGGAAGGCCATAGCTGCAAGGGCCAATATGTTCATCGCGATTCCAACGGCCACGCCTTCATGTGGGGGCCAACCCCGGTCAGATACGCGTTTCACGACGTCGAGACGCCGGCTGAGGCCGATCACCTCATGTTCCTCTGTCCGGCCTGCTTCGCCAGGAACAACGGGCCGGTCGGAACGCACTCGGTGATGGTGACCTTCGCCGGTCGCAACGTCCCGGATGAGGCCGGCACTCGCGGAGCAGACGGGAAACCGACGCGCTGGAGCATGTCAGGCACCTCGCTGGATGACCTGGTTTTGACGCCATCCATCCTCCTGTACGAGGGCTGTGCCTGGCACGGCTTCGTCGGGTCGAGCGGTATCCCGCCGGGTCACGCGGGTTGACCAGTGAAGAAGGTTCGCATCGCTCTGGACCCGGTTGAGCACGCCATGCTGCAGGGTAATGCCGAGCTTCTTCGTCAAGAGCGTTTGAACCAGGCCCTGGTCAAGAAGCGGCTCTTGGAAGAACATCGTGCCCGGCGTGAAGAGAGAAGGGCAGCCATCGCTGCCGCTCGTAACAGCAAGCCCAAGCTGACGAACGAAGAGCGCGTCGAGCGCAGTCGTCAAGCGGCCAAGGCCTACTGGGCCAAGCGCAAGGCCGAGGAAGCGATCGCCGAGAAGAAGGCGGTTAAATCGCTGGCACCGCCGCCAACGCCAAAGCCGTTGCCCGAAGATCCTTGGGTCAAGATCCGGCAGCGCCACTACGGCAAGCCGCCGCTTCTGCCCAGCGAGCTTCGCCCCCTGAGCGTGCAAGAATTAACGCGGAGGAGAGCATGATCCGTGAAGAGCACGTTGCCGTCGCTCTCGGCCTCGGTGCCGGACTTTTGGCGCTCGTCATAGCCTGGCCGCTGAACTACGTGATGGTCGGTGCCTGGGAGCTTTGGCCCATAGACTTTGCCGCCGGTGTAACGGTGGTCGTATCGATCGCGGTGTTGGTGAGTGCCACCGATGCCGAACTTGATTAACCCCTTTAGGAGATATTCATGACGGGCGAAAACGAAAACAACTCTGCCGAGATCCCGCCGACCGATGGCGTGGTGAATGACACTCCGCCGCAACCCGAGCCGCAGCCGGAACCGCAACCCGAGCCGCAGCCGGAACCGCAGCCGGTCATGGAAGACCCGGTCCTGGCCGAGTTCCGCGCGATCTTGGAAGCCTATGACCGCAAGCTGAGCAACTTCGAAGAGAAGTTCCTCGCGGTCGAGGCCAGGTTGAAGAACCTGGAAAACAAGCTGAAGAGCTTCTTCTGAGAGAAGATGCTTTACCGCTTAGAGATCTCTGTCGGCACGGTCTTTCTTTCTCACCATGCTGCCATGGGAATCTCTGAGCAGGATGCTCTGGAAATGAAGACCGGCAACAAGCAACGTCAGCTGAAGTTCATCTGGGAACAGATGCGCTCCAGCGCCGACCGTCTCATGCAGGTTGAACCAGCGGGGCACGCATGATCATCACCGGTATAGCTCGCCTGGCCATGGATCGCAGCATCTACGATCCGTCCACCGGCAGGCGCATCATCATCGCTGATCGTATGGCACTGGACCGCAGTGCCTCGGCACGTCGTTACGACGCAGACGGTCACCTGCACATCGAGCGGTCGCCGATCAGCAAGGCCAACGTCTGCGAGTACTATGGCTCGGAGATCCCCGACGCGGAAGCGTTGGGTTTGGACCCGACTCGTCGTTATCGGTTGCTGCGCGATCCGGAAGAACTGCAGAAGGCGGCGGCATCTTCCAACGGCAAGCAGCTCCTTCTAGGGCACATGCCGGTCAGCGCGGACGATCCGCAGAAGCACAAGTGGGTGGGCTCGACCGGCACAGATGCCGAGTACGTCCACCCCTATCTGTACAACAGCCTGCACCTGCACGATCGCGACGGCATCGCTGCCATCGAGACCGCTGACCAGGATCGTGAGAGAGGCGCCAAGGAGCTCAGCAGTGCGTATCGTTATCGCGCTGACATGACTCCCGGCGTCTATGAGGGTGCAGCATACGACGGTGTCATGCGGGACATCGATTTCAATCATGTCGCCCTAGTTCCTGAAGGTCGCGCGGGGGCGGATGTAGTTGTGGGCGACTCTCAAATAGTGGACCAAAAGGAGATCCTAATGTCCAATAAGGTACTTTCTCGCTTTGCCGGTGCGTCGATGGTGGCGCTCGGTGTTTATCTACGGCCCAAGCTCGCGCAGGACGCCAAGATCGACCTTGGCCCCCTGTTCGACGGCGTGTCGAAGAAGAACTTCGACAAGAAGAAGATCGCGGCAGCGGTCACCGATCTGACCAAGGGCAAGCTGGCGCAGGACGCCAGTCTGGCCGATGTGACCGAGCTGCTCGATCATCTCGAGAAGTGCGATGTGCCGGAAGGCGCCGATGCCGATCCGGCCTCCGGTCTGCCTCTGTCCGCCGAAGAGCTCGCCAAGAAGGGCGCGGCCGATGAGGAGGACGAGGACGAGGAAGAGAAGAAGAAAAAGAAGGAGGCCATGGACGCCTTCCGCGCCGGCCTTGGCGCCGATCAGCAGGCGGCCTTCGACGCCATCATGGGCACCAAGCCTCCTGCGGCGGCCGATGCCGAAGAGTCGGAGAAGGACAAGCCGGTCGACAAGAAGGCCATGGACGCGGCGATCGCCAAGACCGCCGAGGACACGGCCAATCGCGTTCGCCGTGAGATGACCGAGCTGGCGGAAGCCCGCGAGTTCGTTCAACCCTGGGCCGGCAAGCTGTCGATGGCCCTGGACAGTGCCGAGAAGATCCATCGTGCTGCGCTCGACGTCCTGGGCGTGGCGCACAAGGGCATCCACCCGGACGCCCTGAAACCCATCCTGATGGCGCAGCCCAAGCCCGGTGAGCAACGTCGGATCGCCCAAGACGCCGCGGAACCCGGTGACTCCACCGGCTTCAACGGCCGCTGGGGTGCCGCCACCGATCGCATCGGCGTCGCCTAAAGCCTGCACCATCGAAACCCCAAACAAGGGACTGAACTATGACTGACTTCCCCAACCAAGTGAATGTGGCGCAGACGCCGGGCCTTCCCGGTGACTGGGCCTCCAAGAATCCCCGTCACTCTTTCGTCGCCGGTCCGGGTGGACTGGTGGCTGGCCCCAACGGTGTGACCGTCGGCCGCTTTGCCTGGGCGACCGCCCCGCTCGACGCGGACGGTACTCCGGGCACGGTGTCCAACTCCGGTTACGGCCTGCCGTCCGGCTTTGTCCATCGTGAGCAGCAGGCGCTGATCACCACCTATCTGGCGGCCAGCGGCAGCCTCATTCCGGCCGGCATGCCGGTAACGCTGACCACGAGCGCCGACTTCTGGGTCAAGAACGACGGCGCCACCGAGGCGCAGTTCGGTCAGAAGGCCTATGTGAACTTTGCCGACGGCAAGGTCACCTTCGCCGCGACCGGTGCTCCGACCTCCGGTGGTTCGGGTTCGGCCTCGACCATCGCGGCCGGCACCTCCAGCATGACCGGCTCGATCGCCGGCAACGTGCTGACCATCACCGCGGTCTCGTCCGGCACGCTCTATCCGGGTGCGACGATCTCGGGCACGGGCGTCGCCACCGGCACTCAGGTGGTCTCGCAGCTCACCGGCACGGCAGGTGGTATTGGTACCTACCTGCTTAATACCGGCGAGCAGACCGTCTCCTCCACCACCATCTCCAGCACCTATGGTCTGTTGACCATCGGCGGCACGGTGACGGGTACGTCCTTTGCCGTTGGCCAATCGGTCACCGGTTCGGGCGTGAGCGCAAGCACGTTCATCACCGCGCTTGGAACGGGTACCGGCGGCGCCGGCACCTACATCGTCAACAACACTCAGACCGTCGGCAGCACGGCCATCACCTCGCAGACCAACATCGAGACGAAATACTACGCTCGGTCCACCGGTCTGGTGGGTGAGTCGGTCAAAGTCTCCCCGACGCCTCTGAGCTAAACCGGCCTCACCGAGAAGGAACTACACACATGAAGATCAAGTTCAACAATCTCCAAGAGGCCACTGCTGCTTGGGCAGAAGACTCGGCCCACTTGGAAGCGCGCGGGGTGATCGTCCCCGGCGCCGTGGCCTACCTGCCGGAGTCGTTCAAGCAGAACTTCAAGCTGGCGATGGACGCCCAGCCGCAAGGGACGTTGGTGGCCAACTCCGGTATCCCCGCCTTCTTGACCAACTGGGTTGATCCCCAGGTGTTCGAGATCCTCTTCTCCCCCAACAAGGCAGCGGAGATCTTTGGCGAGGTGAAGAAGGGCGACTGGACGACCCAGACGGCTTTCTTCCCGACCAACGAGCGGAACGGTGAAGTTTCCAGCTACGGCGACTTCAACGAGAACGGTGGATCGGGCTCCAACCTGAACTGGCCCCAACGCCAGTCCTACCTCTTCCAGACCTTCGTCGAATACGGCGAGCTGGAGATGGATCGTGCCGGCCTGGCGAAGATCAACTGGGTTTCCGAACAGAACGCAGCCGCCGCTCTGGCGCTGAACAAGTTCAGCAACCTGAGCTACTTCTTCGGCATCGCGGGCCTGCAGAACTACGGGCTGCTCAACGATCCCAACCTCACCGCCTCGCTGACGCCCTCGACCAAGGCAGCCACCGGGACCAAGTGGGTCAACAACGGCCAGGTCGTCGCGACCGCCAACGAGATCTTCAACGACATCCAGTCGCTGTGGATTCAGCTGGTGGCCCAGACCGCCGGTCTCATCGACCAGAATGCCAAGGTCACCTTGGCGATGTCGCCCACCAGCGCTATCGCCCTGACTGCCACCAACAGCTTCAACGTGAACGTCTCGGATCTTCTCAAGAAGAACTTCCCGAACATCACGATCAAGACCGCGGTGCAGTACGGCCAGACCAGCGCCTCCAATCCGCAGGGTATCGCGGCTGGCAACCTGGTTCAGATGTTCGTCGACCAGGTCGAAGGCCAGGACACCGGCTATTGCGCCTTCAACGAAAAGATGCGAGCGCACAAGATCATTCCCGCATCCTCGTCATGGCGTCAAAAGCAGACGGGCGGTACCTGGGGAGCGATCATCCGCCAGCCCTTCGGCATCGCTTCCATGCTCGGCGTCTAATAGGGGTCGAACTCTAGAAGTTAGGTGGCGGCTGTCATGGCCGCCACTCTTCTTGTAGCGTTTGTCCAACCCCAGTGAAAGGAATACCAGCCACGTGTCAGCCGCAGAAAAAGCCAAGTCTGGCGAAACCGTCTCCGTCGGGTGCAAGCTCCCCAACGGTCTTATCCTCCGCCTTCAAGAGCTCGTCGAGATCGACTATCCGATCATGGGCGGCGGCGTCAAGACGGTCAAGGAGTGGCGTCCCCACCCCACCGCCCCGACCTTCACCGTGTTCGGGAACCGCGCCAAGGGCGCGGAGGGCGAAGAACCGCCGTGCCTGGTCGTCGGTGGTTATGCCATCACCCCGAACATCCCTAAGGACTTCTGGGATGAGTGGGTCAAGCAGAACAAGGACCTTGAGCCGGTCAAGCAAAATCTCATCTTCGCCCATGAAAAGGCGGACAACGTGCGCGGAATCTCCAGAGACCAGAAGGCTCTGGTCACCGGCCTGGAACCAATCAGACCCGGCAAAGACCCTCGCATCCCGAAGCGCCGCAATCCCGAGAGCGGCAAGGTCGAGGACGTCATCACCACGGGGTCCAGAAGCTAGATGTCTGGCGCGGTCACCTTCGACTTCAGCAGGTGGATAGCTCGCTATCCGGAGTTCGCTGCTGTGCCGACGGCGACCGCGCAGACCTACTTCGACGAGGCCACGCTCTACTGTACCAACCAGATCGGTCCGGTTCAGACCCTATCTGAGCTGACCATGCTGCTGAACATGCTGACCGCGCACATCGCGGCGCTGAACTCCAGCAGCCAGAACCCGGCCAACCCGGCCGACATCAACAATCCGGTCGGTCGCATCAGTGGCGCCACGGA
>Ga0157378_10003266_pt1 | contig 14418 bp, 16 predicted proteins | sample M65metaG_FD_115309 | JGI IMG/M metagenome (GOLD analysis project Ga0157378, IMG submission 115309) | Miscanthus rhizosphere microbial communities from Kellogg Biological Station, Michigan, USA - M6-5 metaG | ecosystem: Host-associated > Plants > Roots > Rhizosphere > Soil | place: USA: Michigan...
GGATTTGGTTAGACTTCCACCTCCGTCCGCTCCGGAGGTTCGCATGAAACGCAAGGCCAACGCACGATGGCAGGGTACCGCCAAGGAAGGTTCCGGCACGCTGACGACGCAAAGCGGGACGCTCACCGACACCCCATACTCGTTCGTCGCGCGCTTCGGCGACGGCAAGGGAACGAACCCCGAAGAGCTGATCGCGGCGGCGCACGCCGGATGCTTCACGATGGCGCTGTCGTTCATGCTGAACGGTGCCGGCTTCACCGCCGACGCGATCGACACCGAAGCGAATCTGACGATGGACCAGGTCAACGGCGCGTGGACGGTCACCGGCGTGCACCTGACGACGCGCGCGCGCATTCCCGGCATCGACGCCGCGAAGTTCGCCGAGCTGTCGAGCAACGCGAAGGCTACCTGTCCGATCTCGCGGCTGCTGAACGCGACGATCACGCTCGACGCCGCGCTGGTGTCGTAGCCGCGCGTGGCGAGTTCTTCCCCACGATGTCCGCCGGAACGCCGCCGCCCGTGAAGGGCCGCGGCGCGACGTTCAATCCGGGCAACCGCTACCGGCGCGAAGGACGCGAGCCGTTCGACGACGGCTGGGCGCCGCCGCCGGGAATGGTCGAGGCCGCGTCACCCCCGCGCCCCGCGGACGATGCCATCGCCGACGCGCGCGACGACGACGCGCTGCCCCCGCTCAAGACCACGGTCGCGATCCAGCTGGCGCGCACGATCGTCTCGCGCAACGCGTCGCCCGACATTCCGTTCACGCAGTCGATCAATCCGTACCAGGGCTGCGAGCACGGCTGCGTCTATTGCTACGCGCGGCCGACGCACGCATATCTCGACCTCTCGCCCGGACTCGACTTCGAGACGCGGCTCTTCGCCAAGCCGAACGCGGCGGAGCTCCTGACGAAGGAGCTGTCGCGCCCCGGCTACGTCTGCGATCCGATCGCGCTCGGCACCAACACCGATCCGTACCAGCCGATCGAGCGCGAGTGGAAGGTGACGCGATCGATCCTGGAGGTGCTGTGCGCGCACCGGCACCCGTTCTCGATCGTCACCAAGTCGTCGCTCGTCGAGCGCGATCTCGACCTGATCGCGCCGATGGCGGCCGCGAACATGGCGCGCGTCTACGTGTCGATCACCACGCTCGACCGCGAGCTCGCGCGCACGCTCGAGCCGCGCGCGGCCGCGCCGCACCGGCGGCTCGCGACGGTGAAGGCGCTGGCGGACGCCGGCGTGCCCGTCGGCGTCATGGTCGCGCCGCTGATTCCGCAATTGAACGACCGCGACCTCGAGGCCATCCTCGAGGCCGCCGCCGCGAACGGCGCCACCGCGGCCGGCTGGGTCCTGCTGCGGCTCCCGCTCGAAGTCGCGCCGCTGTTCCGCGCATGGCTCGACGCGCACCGGCCGCTGCGCGCCGCGCACGTGATGAGCCTCGTCAGACAGCTGCGCGGCGGACGCGACTACGACGCGAGCTTCGGCACGCGCATGCGCGGCCGCGGCGAGTTCGCCACGCTGATCGAGCGCCGCTTCGACCTCGCCGTCGCGCGACTCGGCTTGAATCGCGAACGCGCCCCAATGGACCGCAGCCGCTTCCGCGCGCCTGTTGCGCCGTCCGCAATCCTCCGCTCCGCCACGATGCCTCCGGGGCGCGCCGGCGCGCCGGTCGCGCCGCCCCGCCAGCCGGATCTCTTCGACTAGCGCTTCGAGTATCCCGCAACCTCGCCGCCGTCGCTGTTCCGCCCTTCTGCGACCGGCCCGACCGCGCGAGAAAACGGGGCCATTTCAGGCCCCGCTTCCCTTCGCGCCACGGCGACAGTGCTACTTGAACGTGTACTTGATCGAGCCGTAGATGAACCGGCCGCGCACGTCGTAGTTGCTCACGTCGTATCCCGCCTGGAAGTCGTAGTGCTGGTTCGTGAACGGGGGCGGCGTGTCGAACAGGTTCTTGGCGCCCAGGGCGAACTGCCAGTTCTTGAGCCCGGTGTACGCGCCATAGAGGTCCCACAGGCTCTGCGAACCGACGCGCCGGAGATTGCCGTTGCCGTCCGTCTGCGCGTCGATGTACGAGCTGATGTACGAGTTGCCCAGCGTCGCCGTCCACGGTCCGTAGTCCCACGTGATCGTCGCGTATTGCTTGTAACGCGGCGAGACGCCGCTCGTGGCGGCACCGTACACATTGGAGACGCCGCCCAGGAAGCTGCCGTCGGGCTGCTGCGTGTCGTACTTGATGTAGTACGTGCTGTTGAGGTTGCCAGTGAAGCGACCGAACGACGTCGCCGGGAGCTTCACCTGCATCGTGAAGTCCAGGCCCTGGATCCGGACCTCCCCCAGGTTGATGAAGCGCTGGTCGATGCTGACGATCGGACCCGGAATGTTCGGGAACTGCGGCTGTACCGGGCCGCGCGTGATCAGGCTGCCGTACTGCGCCTGGTTGTCGAGGATGGTCTGCGGTGATACGCCGTTGCTGATGAGGTTCGTGAGGTCGATGTTGAAGTAGTCGACCCCGAAGTTGAACGCGGAGCTCGGCTCGATAAGCGCCCCGACCTGCCACTGCGTCGCTTTCTGCGGCTGCAGATTGCGGTTGCCGCCGAACACGACGTTGTACTGGTTCTGGCAGTCGAACTGCTCGCCCGTCGTCGGGCAGCGCGCCGGGTCCGCGTTCGGCCCGAAGAGCTGGCTCAGCCCCGTGGTATTCGCGCCGTAGGCCTGGGTGAGCGTCGGCGCGACGAAGCTCGTGCCCCACGAGCCGCGAAACAGCAGCTGCGACACCGGGTTCCACCGGATCGAGAATTTCGGATTCGTCGTGCTGCCGAAATCGCTGTAGTCGTCGTAGCGGACCGCGGCCGTCGCCTCCAGCGTCTTGACGATCGGAATGTTGAACTCGGCGAACAGCGCCCACACGTTGCGCGACGCGTTGATGTCGAGGTTGTTGCCGCCGTAGCCGGTGACGTCGCCGATCTGCAGCGCCGGATTGAAGTTCTGCTCCAGCTCCTGGTGGCCGTACTGCGTGCCGATGGCGAGGGCCAGCGGCCCGGCCGGGAGCTGGTAGATGTCGCTCGAGCCTTTAGCTTCGATCGTGTAGCCGCTCGCGCTCGCGTCGAGCGCCTTCTCGCGCCACTGCAGCGCGTCGATCTGCGACTGGAAGCCGGGAGTTTGCGGGCCGAACGGATTGAAGCCGTCGGTGTTGAGGAGCGGAAGGATCTGGGAATCGCGGAAGAAGCCGTTCTTCGTCGTCTCGGTGGTCTTCGACTTGCTGTACGCGAAGTTGAAGTCCATGTCCCAGTTCCACGCGGTGCCCTTGACGCCGGCCACCGCCTGCCACTGCTCGTTCACGTCTTCGGTGCTGCGCAAGCCGAGCGCGACGCCGCGATAGCGCACGTTGAGCGGCGTGCCGGCGATGCCGGCGGCCGCGGCGGCCGCCGTGGGATAGAACGGGCTGGTCGGCTGGACCAGGATCGTCGACAGGAACTCGCCGCTCGTCCCGTACGTGATCTGGTCGGACAGCGGCGCAGGCTGGATCGTGTAGTCGGTCTGCACCCGCGCCCACGAGCCGTTCGCGTAGAGCTGCCAGTCGCGATTGAACTGCCACCGGCCGGCCACGTACAAGCTGTTGGTCGTCTGCTCCGGAATCGCGTTGACGCCGTCGATTGCCGCCGGGTCGTACCAGCACCGGCTTTCGCTCGACACGAGCCCCGCCGGGATCGCCACCGACGGCGCGCAGTTCGGATAGGAGAGGCTGCCGAGCGGCTGCCCGTTGGCGCCGCGCGTGCTGATGTAGGCCGGGAACGTCTGGCCGGACAGCGCGAACAGACCCTGGTCCAGGTCGATGCTGTGATCCGACCAGCGCCGCTTGTTCTGGTCGAAGGAATTTTGCTTCTGGTAGAAGTACGAACCGAAGATGTTGTACTTGTCCTTCGAAAGATCGCCGAAGCCCGCGGTGATCTGCGCGTTCAACGTGTCGCCCCGGCCGCCGCCCGACGGCGCGCCGTAGTAGACCTGCGCGTCCAGGCCGCTGTAATCCTGCCGCATGATGAAGTTGATCACGCCGCCAACCGCGTCGCTGCCGTACACCGCGGAAGCGCCGTCCTTCAGGATTTCGACGCGCTCGATCGCCGCGAACGGGATCGCGTCCAGGTTGACGCCGTACGCCCCCTGGATTTCGCCTGACGTTTGCGTCAGCCGCTTGCCGTTCATCAGGACCAGCGTGTTCTGGCCGCCGAGGCCGCGCAAGGAGGCGGTCTGCACGCTGTTGAGCTGCGCGCCGACGACGTTGTTCACCGTGACTGCTCCGGCGCTGTTGTTCGCCGACACGTAGTTCAGGATCTCCATCGCGCTGGTCGCGCCCGTGCGCTCGATGTCCTCGCGCGTCAGCACCTGTACCGGCAGCGCGCCTTCGCCTTCGACGCGCTTGATGTTCGATCCCGTCACCTCGACCTTGATGTCGGCCGCCCGCACATCCGCGGCCGGTGCGGCGAACAGGCTTGCGACAGCAGCGGCGACAAGCAGCCGCGGCTGGGACATGAGTACGGATTTCATTAGGTGTTTCCCCCAAACAGTGAAAATGAATGTCGCGGCCTTCGTGAGGCCGCTCCGCCATCGGCACGCCCAGACTAAGTTCGCGCGGCGAGCGCCCGCAATAAGCGGTTGGCGGGAGGCGGCGCGACAGTGGCGAATGGCGGAAACGCGGGGGTCAATCGCCCAATGTCGCGCTTTTTGCGCGCGGCGAATTCGCAGCCGGCACGCGCGGGATGTCGCAGAAACGAAATGGGCGCACGCCGATGGCGTGCGCCCTTCCGTTGAAGGAGTACCGAAGTGGCGCGCTTCGAGGCGACTGGGGGTCCCCGCCGAAGGTGTGCCCGCGCCACTTCGGGGTGAGTGAACGATACCGCCGCGCCCGCGCGCCGACTTTGTGATTGGTCAAAGGGCACGCGCGGAGGGCGAACCGGGGGTGCTGGCCGGCGGCCCGCGCGCGGCGCCGCCGGCCCCTTGTCGCGGGGTGCGCAAACGGGTATCGTCACCCAACTACTTGCATATGCAACCAGTCGCGCCGCGCGGCTGGCGCCACCCGCCGACGATGCACGCCCTCCGCCCCCGCCGCAAGCCCGCCGCCGAGCCGGCCACCCCGGTGTCCCCGGCGCGGGCCGTCGTCGACGCCTATGCCGGGCGCGGGCGCGAATGCGCGTACGGCAACGTCAGGATGATGGCGCGCGTCCTCGGCACCGTGTACGAGGAGGCACTGCGGCCGTCGAAGCTGCGCGCCGGCCAGCTGTCGCTGCTGTGGGCGATCGTCGCGACCGAGCCGGTGGAGATGGCGCGCCTGGGGCGCGTCACGCGGACGGACGCCACCACGCTGTCGCGCACCGTCGAGAAGCTGCGCAAGGCGCGCCTGGTCACCGTCGGCGAGGGCGCGGACGCACGGCGCAAGGAAGTGCGGGTGACGGCGCTGGGTCGCGAGCGGTTCGCCGCTGCGATGCCGCATTGGGAGGCGGCGCAGCGGCGCATCGACGCGCTGGTGCCGGTGCGCGAGCTGCAGTCGCTCGCGCGCAAGCTGGCGGTTCAGCCGAGTGCCGGCGCATCGTGACGCGTCGAGCCGCGTTTCGCCCGCGCCGGCGACGGTTCGTCGCCGTCGGGTTGTGCGCGGGTGCGTCACGGACTACGGTCCGACTACGAGCGGACACTCGTTTGCGTGCCGTCGGGAGCGGCCCGCGCCAAGCCACGATCACGTGAGGTAACGGCAATGCGATCGCCCTGGGAAGGCTTCACCCCCGACGAGCTGATGCAGGCGCGCGACTCGCGCTACCCCTTGGACGTCGGCGGCCCCGGCAGCCTGCCGGCGGCGCCCAAGCCGTTGACGCGCATCCCCGTCAAGTCGGTCAACCGCATCGTCATCGTCCAGGTGAACGACATCGTCCGGATCGAGGCCGAGGACAATTACGTGCGGCTGTGGGCCGATCGCCCCTACCTGCACAAGGAAACGCTCACCGGCCTGATCGCGCGCCTCGATCCGTCGGTCTTCCTGCGCGTGCACCGGTCGCACGCGGTGAACATCAGCGCGGTGCGCGAGCTGCGCCCGCTGCTCCACGGCGAATACCTGGTCGTGCTCGGCAATGGCACCGAGATCACCTCGGGACGGAGCTACCGCAACGCGATCCAGGACGCGTTCGGGCTCGGTCGCGGCGGCCTCGCCGACTAGCGTCCCCGGCGCCTGCCGCGCGCTTGTCGGCGCGGGTCGAACGGGTCAGACTCCGGTCTGCCACGTTCGTCGCTGGGGGAAGGATGTCCGATGCAGGGGCGGCGCCACGCCGCGATGAGCCGTCGCTGACCTCGCGCCTCGCGGCGTGCTACACCGGCGCGGTCCACGACGTCCTGCGGATGATGGGGCACGATGACGTCGTGCTGCCGCCGTCGATCAAGGCGATCGCGCCCGGCACCCGCCTCGCCGGCCCGGTGTGGACTGTCGCCGGCCATCTCGATCGCACCAAATCGCGGCACGAATGCCTGCTCGGCTGGTGCACGCTGCTCGCGCGTGCGCCCCGCGATCACGTCGTCGTGTGCCAGCCGAACAACCACGAGGTCGCCCTGATGGGCGAGCTCTCCGCGCAGACGCTCTCGGCGCGCGGCGTGCTCGGCTACGTCGTCGACGGCGGTTCGCGCGACACCGACCTCGTGCTGCAGCAGGGCTTCCCGGTGTTCTGCTCGTTCCTGACCCCTTCGGACATCGTGGAGCGGTGGATTCCCGACCGCTATGGCGAGCCGGTCACGATCGGCGCGGTGACGATCGCCACCGGCGACTACCTGCTGGGCGACCGCGACGGCGTCGTGATCGTCCCGCGCGCGATCGCGGCCGACGTCATCGCCCGGACCGAGGAAGTGGTCGCCACGGAGAGCGACATGCGCCGCGCGCTGATCGGCGGCATGGATCCGATCGAGGCGTACAACCGGTATGGCAAGTTCTAGCGACGCGATGCTGCTGGCGCCGCACGACAACGTCGCAATCGCGTTGCGGGCGCTGCGCGCCGGCGAGCGCGTCGTCGTCGACGGCGTCACGGTGACCCTCGAGCGCGACGTCGCGCTGGGCCACAAGTTCGCGCCCCGCGCGATCGCCGCCGGCGACACGATCGTCAAGTACCAGTGCCCGATCGGCCGCGCAACGCGCGCCATTTGCGCGGGCGAGTACGTGCATACGCACAACGTCGCGAGCGCGTACCTCCCCACGTACACGCTGCCGACCTGAGATGACGCGTTCGTCGCATCCGCTGCGGGGCTGGCAACGCGCCGACGGCCGCAAGGGCATCCGCAACGTGCTCGTCGTGGCGTATCTGGTCGAGTGCGCGCACCACGTCGCGCGCGAGATCGCCGCGCCGTATCGCGAGCGCGGCGTGCACCTGATCGGCTTTCCCGGCTGCTACCCGAACGAATACGCGGCGGGGATGATGGAGCGGCTCGCCGCGCACCCGAACGTCGGCGCCGCGCTGTTCGTGTCGCTCGGCTGCGAGGGCTTCGACAAGCGCCGCGTCGCGGACGCGGTGACGGCCACGGGACGCCCCGTGCGCACGCTCGGCATCCAGGCGCAGGGCGGCACCCGCAAGGCGATCGCCGAAGGCCGCGCGTGGATCGACGCGACGTTGCCGCGCCTCGAGGCCGAGCCGACGGTGCCGATGGGCATCGACGAGCTGACGGTCGGCACGATCTGCGGCGGTTCCGACGCGACCTCCGGTCTGACGGCGAACCCGGCGATGGGCGTCGCGTTCGACCTGCTGGTGGAAGCCGGCGCGAAGACGATCTTCGAGGAAACCGGCGAGCTGATCGGCATGGAGCACCTGATGGCGCAGCGCGCCGTCACGCCCGAGCTGGGCGAGGCGCTGAAGGAAACGGTGGCGAAGGCGGCGCGCTACTACGCGACGCTCGGCTACGCGAGCTTCGCCCCCGGCAACGCCGACGGCGGACTCACGACGATCGAGGAGAAGTCGCTGGGCGCGTACGCGAAGTCGGGGCAGTCGCGCATCGACGGCATCGTCAAGCCGGGCATCGCGCCGCCGCGCGGCGGCCTGTACCTGCTCGACGTCGTTCCGGACGGTGAAGTGCGCTTCGGCTTCCCCAACATCAACGACAACGCCGAGATCGCCGAGCTGATCGCCAGCGGCGCGCACCTTATCCTGTTCTCCACGGGCCGCGGCTCGGTCGTCGGCTCGGCAATCGCGCCGGTCATCAAGGTCTGCGCCAACCCCGACACCTACCGGCGGATGGAGGACGACATGGACGTCGACGCCGGCCGCATCCTCGAAGGCCGCGCGACGCTGGCGGACGTCGGCCGCGAGATCTACGGGCTGATCGAGCAGGTGGGCAACGGCGCGCCGACGAAGTCGGAAGCGCTCGGCCACCAGGAGTTCATCCTGACCTACAAGTCGTTCGCGCCGCTCGGGCCCGCCTGCCTGCCGGCCTGATGCGCGACGCCGATTCCTCACGACCCCGGAGCCGTCCGATGCGTCCTTTCGCATGCCTCGTCACCGCCGCGCTCGCCCTCGCGCTGGTCCCGTCCGCCCGCGCCGCCGACGCGGGCGGCTCCGTCGATTGCACGACGCCCGCCGGCGGCGTGGCCGTCGCGATCTGCGGCGACACCGCGCTCACGATCCTCGATCGCCGGCTCGTCGAGGTCTACACGGCGGCCACGAAGGCCGCGACGCCCGAGCAGCGCAACCGGCTCTTCGCCGAGCAGCAGAGCTGGCTGGACGAGCGTCGGCGGTGCACCGGTGCGCAAGCGAAGTCCGACTGCATGAAGGATCTCTACGTCCGGCGCATCGCCGACCTGCAAGCGACGTTCCGGCTCGTGAAGTCGCGCGGCCCGTTCCGCTTTCCGTGCGGCAAGGGCGCCGACGACTACCTGACGGCGCAGTATTTCGAGACCGACCCGCCGTCCGCGCGCTTCTTCCACGACGGCCGCACCGTGACCGCGTTCGTCGCGCGCTCGGGCAGCGGCGCGCGCTACGAGAATGCCAACGTGAGCTACTGGGAGCATCAGGGCGAGGCGTCGGTCGTGTGGTACGGCCGCTCGTTCACGTGCACGACGCGCGCCGCGAAATGAGCGCGTCCGCGCGCTGAGCGGCGCCGGACGCACGATGGACGCGCTGTTTCCGCACGGCTACGCCCACTATCTGATCGGCGGGCTCCTCATCGGCGCCGGCGTCGCGTGGCTGTTCGTCTCCACCGGCCTGGTCGGCGGAATCAGCACGTTCTATACCGCGATGTGGTCGCTCGTGTCGCGGGCGCCGCATTTCCAGCAGCCGCGCTTCACGGCTACGCGCGCGTGGCGCATCGTGTACGCGCTCGGTCTGGTTGCAGGCGCGTTCGTCTGGCTCCTCACCTCCGGCGCGCCGGCGGTCGTGACCCACGTGGCGCCGTGGCAGCTCGCGCTCGGCGGCTTCGTCGCGGGGTTCGGCGCGCGCCTGTCGGGCGGCTGCACGTCGGGCCACGGCATCTGCGGGCTCGCGTCGCTGCAGCTTCCGTCGCTTCTCGCCGTGCTGATCTTCCTGGCGACGGCGATCGTCACCGCCAATGTCGTCCGCGCGCCGGGCGGCGCGTGAGATGCGGCCGCGCGCGCTCGCCTTCGTGCTGATCGCCGGACTGCTGTTCGGCTACGGCCTTGCGCTGTCGACGATGATCCGGCCCGAGGTCGTGCTGTCGTTCCTGCGCTTCCAGGACTTCGGGCTGCTTCTGGTGCTCGGCGGGGCCGCAGGCGTGACGCTGCTCGCGTATCGGTTCGCCCCGCGGCTCATGCGCCGGCCGCTCGCCGGGGACGCGTTCGGCGTGCATCCATCGGCGCTCAACGCCCGCACGCTGGGTGGCGCCGCGATCTTCGGCGTCGGCTGGGGCCTGTGCGGCGTATGTCCGGGCCCGGCGATCGCGGGGCTGGGCGCCGGCAACGCCCCCCTCGTCGTGGCCCTGATCGGGATGCTCGCCGGCGCCTACGTGCAGGGGCGCTGGTTCGGCGACTGAGCCGCGAGTCCGCGCGCCGCCTCGGCGCGCAATCGCCCCGAGGCATCGATCACGCCCCGGCGCCCGGTTTAAGAACGTTTAAGGACCGGTTTCACATCGCTCAAGGACGCCGGGCCTCGACGGCCCGCATCGTGCACTCACGTTCCATCCCACCCCGAGGAGAGCACGATGAACCGCACGCGCCGTCCCGAGTTCGACCCGTCGTCCCCCCTGCTGCGCAAGGCCTTCGGCGTCGCCGCCGTCGCCGTCACGTTCGCCGTCGCCCACGCGATCGACGCACTCGCCCTCGGCTACGGCACGTCTGCGCCGCTGTTCGTGCAACACGCCCCGATCGTCGTCGCGCACCGCTGATTCGGAGTACGCTCCAGGACGCTCCGCTGCCGGCGTCGGTCGAGAGGCAGCTGACCCGCCCGTCGCGCCGGCCCGGCCCGGCGGGGCAACTTCGCAAAGGAGATCTGCCATGAAGCGCTTCCACGTCCAACTCTGCAGCGCCGCCGCGTTCGCCGTGCTTGTCCTGGCGGCGCCTTCCGCAAGCGCCGACGACCGCTGCGCGCGCCCGAACGGCTCGATCGAGCAGCGCGCCTGCGCGATGGCCGCGGCGGGCCCGGAAACGCTGCGCCGCTTCATCGAGCGCACGCGCGGCATCTATCAGCTCTACTACTTCGACTTCGTGCCGAGCGATCGCTGACGGCGCAGCACGGTCGCGAGCGTCGTCACCCCGGCGGCGATCTCGCGTTCCGGCACGGCGGCGAAGCCCAGCAGCAGGCCGTTGGGCCTCGCCGCGCCGTGCGCATGCCGCGACAGCGGCAGCGTGCCGACACCCGCCGCCGCCGCCGCGTCGGCGACGGCCGCATCGCGCCATCGGCGCCCCAGCCCGAGCGCCGCGTTCATCCCGCTGCCGACGGGCGCGAGTTCCGCGCCGCGCGGCAACAGTCGATCGCAGGCGTCGGTCAGCGCGTCGCGCCGCGCCTGGTAGACGGCGCGCATCGCCCGCAGGTGCGACGCAAGGTGGCCGCCGTCGATGAAGTCGGCGAGCACCGTCTGCATGAAGCCGTGCGTGTGATCGTCGAGCTGGCGCCGCACGGCGTCGAACACCGGCACGAGCACGCGCGGCAGCACGGCGTAGGCAAGCCGCAGCGACGGGAACACCGCGTTGGTGAACGTGCCGACGTGAATCACCGATTCCGCGCCGTCGAGGCTCGCGAGCGACGCCACCGGGCGGCCGTCGTAGGTGAACTCGCTCTGGTAGTCGTCCTCGACGATCCACGCGCCCGTATTTTGCGCGGCGCGCAGGAGCGCGAGCCGCCGCGCGAGCGACATCCGCGCGCCCGTCGGGTACTGGCATGACGGCGTGACGCAGACCACGGCGGGGAACGGCGCGAGCGCGGCGGCGCGCTCGACGTCGAAGCCTTCGCGGTCGACGGGCGCGAATGCGATGCGCGCGCCGGCGAGCCGGAACGTCGACGCGAGGTTCGGGTAGCACGGGTCCTCCAGCCAGACGGCATCGCCTGGGTTCACGAGCACCCGCGCCACGAGCTCGATCGCCTGCAGTGCGCTGTTGACGATCATCACCTGCGAGACGTCGGCCGCGATGCCGCGCGCGAGCGCGAGGTGGCGCAGCAGCGCCTCGCGCAACGGCACGTGCCCGAACGACGGGAAGTAGCCGAGCCGCCGCGTGCCGTCCTCGCGCCCGCGGCGCGCGGCGAGCCGGCGCCAGCGTGCGATGGGGAAGAGCTCGAGGGCGGGCATCCCCGCCAGGAACGCAGCGGGTCGCGGCGCGGCGGCGGGCGACCGCGTGGCCGCGATGTCGCGGCTCCACGCCGACACGGTCGCGACCGCGCGCCGCGCCTGCGCGGTGGGCGGACGTCGCGGCTCGCGCGTCGCTGGCGCCCGGCCGGCGGCACCGTCGGCGACGAACGTGCCATCGCCGACCCGCCGGCGCAGGAAGCCTTCCGCGTGGAGCTGGCCGAGCGCGTCGTCGATCGTGTTGCGCGCGACGCCCCAGTCGGCGGCGAGCTGCCGCGCCGACGGCACGCGCGCACCCGGCGGCAGGCGGCCGTCGACGATGGCGTCGCGGAACGTCGCGTACACGCGGTCGCGCAATCCGGCGGCCGCCAGCAGCCCGGCGGCGAGCGGAAAGGGAGCGGGCGAGCGGCGCGACATGGCGTTCCCGGGGGGGCGGACCGCAAAATGGCCCAATGTACTACGCAGGAATGGCCCTTGCCGCAGGGCCATTGAAAGCGGCAACCTCGGGGTCGTCGCGCCGACGTGCGCAGGAGGATTCGATGCAGCGAGGAAAGAGGAGCCTGACGGTGGCGCTGGGGATCGTGGGGGCGGCGTACGTCACCAGCGTGCCGTCCGCCGCCGCCGCCGACGGTGCGCCGACCGCATCCACGCCGTCGCCGCCGGCAAGCGCCGCGCGCAAGCCGGCAGGATGCACCACCGCGCCCCACCGCCAGTTCGACTTCTGGCTGGGCGACTGGGAGGTGGTCGACGCGAAGGGCAAGCCCGCGGGCCGCAACCACATCGTCGCGGTGCACGACGGCTGCGCCCTCCAGGAGAACTGGGCGGGCAACGGAGGGTTCACCGGGACGAGCCTCAACGCCTACGACGCCGAGCGCAAGGCATGGCATCAGACGTGGGTCGACAACAACGGCGGCGTGCTCCAGCTCGACGGGAATTTCGTCGACGGACGGATGGTGCTCACCGGCGAATCGACCGACGAGGGCCGCAAGGTGCTGCAGCGGATCGCCTGGCAGCGGCTGCCCGACGGCCGCGTGCGCCAGCTCTGGGAATCCTCCTCCGACGCGGGCGCGACGTGGACCGTCTCCTTCGACGGCTACTACGCGAAGCGCTGAGGCACCGCCGCTACAGGTCGCCGGCGCCGGACTGGCGGCTGCCGGGCGTCGCGAGCGTCGGGGCGGCCGACCGCGCGGCGTCGGCCGACGCGGGCGCGGCGGACGAGGCCGGGGCGGACGCCGTGGCGGCCGCCGGCGGCGGCGCCGGAGGGTCCTCGAACGACAGTTTCAGCGCGGGCGGGGCCGTGCCCGTCACGAAGTACTTGCGCCCCCACGGCGTGCCCTGGCCCGCCGCGACCAGCGCGATCGCCGTCGGACGGGCGAAGCGCGCCAGCAACGCGCGCACGGGCTCCGTCACGTCGATCTCGTAGGTGCCGTTGCCGCTCCAGCGCGAGTTCTCGGCGTAGCGCGCGACGTGTTGCGTCAACGCCCGGTCGGATGGAAGGGCGTGCGCGCCGAAGTCGGCAGGATTGCCCGAGAGCTCGGCCGCGATCCTCACGTCGACCGGAATCCACTGCGTCCACGCGGCGGTGAGCACCAGCTTGGCGGACCGGAGCGCGGCGCGCGGCATCTCCGGCACGGCGAAGATCATTCCCAGCCGCGACACCTCGGAGTTCGCGCCGGTGCCGAGCCAGCGCGCGCCGCCGCTCTCCACGGTCGTCCCCGACTGGTTGACGATGGACCGCGGCGCGAGCGCCAGATCGGCGGCGAAGGCCACGGATACGGCGACGGCGGTGGCGAGAGCAAGGGCGGCGGCGACGGATTGCCGCAGGAACAGGGCCATGGTGCCTCCGGGGTGCCGGCCGCCCGTACCCGTGCGCTCTCGCGGGCGTCGGCTCGGCCGAAGTCATGACGATGTCATGAAACGGTAGCATGCCGCCCGGCGGACTGGCAATTGCCGCCCGTCGACCCGACGGCTCCGCCCGCCGGGCGCGAGGGCGGCGGCGTCAGTGGCTGACCTTGCCCACCTTGGCGCCGGAGGCGCCCACGAGGAAGTCGAGGTCGACCCCCTTGTCGGCCTGGAGCACGGTGTCGCAGTAGAGCTTGACCCAGCCGCGCTCCGAATGCGGCTTGCCGGGCTTCCACGCCTTGCGCCGCTCGGCCAGCTCGGTCGCCGAGACATGCAGGCGCAGCAGGCGCTTCGCGACGTCCAGCTCGATCGTGTCGCCGTTGCGAACCAGCGCGAGCGGCCCGCCGGCGGCGGCCTCCGGCGCGGTGTGGAGGACGACGGTGCCGTACGCGGTGCCGGACATCCGGGCGTCCGAGATGCGGATCATGTCCTTGATGCCGCGCTTCAGGATCTTGGCCGGCAGCGCGAAGTTGCCGACCTCGGGAAAGCCCGGGTAGCCCTTCGGCCCGCAGTTCTTCAGCACCAGGATGTCCGTCGGCTCGACGTCGAGGTCGGGATCGTCGATGCGCGCGTGCAGGTCGTCGATGTCCTCGAACACGACCGCGCGGCCCTTGTGCTTCAGGAGCTTCGGCGTGGCCGCCGAGGGCTTGAGCACGGCGCCGTCCGGCGCGAGGTTGCCCTTCAGCACGGCGATGCCACCCTGCGGCTTGAACGGCCGGTGGATCGGCGTGATCACCTTCTCGTTGTAGTTGACCGCGTCCTTGACGTTGTCCC
>Ga0157378_10003267_pt1 | contig 14409 bp, 12 predicted proteins | sample M65metaG_FD_115309 | JGI IMG/M metagenome (GOLD analysis project Ga0157378, IMG submission 115309) | Miscanthus rhizosphere microbial communities from Kellogg Biological Station, Michigan, USA - M6-5 metaG | ecosystem: Host-associated > Plants > Roots > Rhizosphere > Soil | place: USA: Michigan...
ATGTGTCGGAGATTGCGGGTTTTGTCTCGTATCTTGCATCCGATGAGGCCGGATTCATTACAGGGGCCAGCCTCACAATCGATGGGGGATACATCGCATAATTGACAACGAGGAGAGATGGATATGGCCCGACCGAAGGAATTTGATCTAGAAAGAGTGCTTCATCGTGCCATATCCGCCTTCTCTCAAAAAGGCTTTGCCGCCACGTCGACCGACGAGCTGATGCGCGCAATGGAGGTAGGTCGGCAAAGCATGTATGACACTTTCGGGGACAAACGCGCCCTCTTCTTGAAGGCTCTCGAAGTCTATGTCTCGGAAAGCGTTCGAGCCATTAATGTCGAACTCCGAGCTCCCGGGTCACCGCTTGCTGCTAGGGCGAATGCTCACGCATCTGTGGACTTGTGGCGGATGAGGGACGCTCGGAAGTCGTGATGCCAACCTTCGGCTGTTATGAGCCCGCAGGGACTCGCATCGGGACAAGAAAGTTGCTGGCCAAGAGATAGGCGAATAGATGCCCAAAAGGCGGGGAATGACGGAGCTGGCCGGCAGAAACCCATCCATTCGTCTCTGTCCACTCCCAACCGGTACTGGAAGCACTCTTCAGCCATTCCCGCAGGTCCGTGGCGGTCATCGGATAAACGTAGATGCGGACATTCTGGGCGAAAAGACGTGCGAGCGCTTCCAGACGTGTGCCTTCGAGATTGCCGTAATCGTCTTCAGACGCTCGAATCATCAGGGAAAGACCTGCGACGAAGCGCACAGGCGCGTTCGTATGGCGATTTACGAGAGCTGTCATGTGGTAGAGCTCGGGTTGACGAAAAAGCAGTACGTCGCCGCCAGCGGCAAGAAGCGCATCGATGCGACGAAGCAAGTCGGGAATTTCCGGGGCTGGTTCGTCCGGCGTGAACGGCGCAGCTGTTAGGCAAAAAAAACCAGCGGTGGCCGAGCCTGCCTCGCCAAGTTCCGCCTGAAGCTCCTGAATACCCGAAGCCAATAATCGCAAATGAACGTCCGAGTGAACTGCATCTGTATGGCCGAAATATCCCGGTGCAAGCACGACAGCTTTCTTGTGCAGAACCTCGGTAGGGGGAACGGTGGAGCCCTTGGAGGAGAAACATACAGCCTCGGCAAGTCCGGCATGCACCAAGTGGACTAGCAGGGCACGGCGATCCCAACTCTCGAATGCCGGTCCGCGAAGATCGACGTAGTCGATCTCGATTCGCTCCGCGACAACGTCTTGTGCCAGGCCTTCTAGAAATGACTGCTGAGTTTGCACCTCATAGAATGCGGCGTAGATAAGGTTGACGCCCAGGATACCGATGGCTTGCTGCTGGAAGGCGTTGGAAGAATCGCGCATATTGATGTGCAGCACGACATCGTTGGGAGGACCGCCGGGCTGCAACTGAAATCGGATACCGACCCACCCATGTGAGTCATTGGTTCCGGCGAAGTTACGGGCGGAGACGGTATCGACAAAGCAGAAGAACCGAGTTTGCTGCCCACGGGACTCGCTCAATTGCGTGAGAAGTTGGGTCCATTCGTTGTCCAGCATCGCCTCGAGTCGTTGTTTGGATACGTAGCGCGATCCGGAACCGTAGAGATTATCGCTGACTTCTTTGTCGTAAGCAGAAATGGATTTGGCTACAGTTCCAGATGCCCCTCCCACGAGAAGAAACCAACGGGCGACTTCTTGTCCGGCGCCGATTTCAACGAACGAACCGAAGGTGGACGGATCGAGATTCAGGGTGAGGGCTTTGTGGTGAGTGTCGAGTTTTTGAGCGGAAGGCATAGAGATTCTGGCGGGGCGCGCGATGCACCTGGCTACCAGCGGGGAAGGGTAGGGGCCAAGGCGCACCGCAATTCGCGCCCCACAGTCACGACATGCGTCCGGGATTCGGGAATCCACGTTCACCTCGAACAGTCCCCCTCATTCTCTAAAAGCCCTAGGAGTGCATTTCGCCTTTTCGTTTTCTGACGCTTAGGCCGCGAAATTCCGCGTCACCGCCGATTCTGCGCTCTAAGCCAGTCATCAAGGTCGTGACCGCCCTCTCTTCCACGCAGTTCGTACATTTCGTAGGCTCGTTGGCGGATTTGCCCCTGAATCTGGTCTGGAGGTTGAAACGCGTTTGATTGCGTGAAAGGTCCGGGTTGTGGCATCTTCATGGCGACGTTCCTCCTTGGTTCGAATATCGTTGTTGATGAACGTACGGATTCTTCTTTTCTCGAAGGCGTATGAATGTGTCATGGCTTCCGCAACCCGCCCCATAACAAGATCGTCAGTGCCCCAGTCATAAGCACAATATCTATCCCCTCTCTCAAGTGCGAACTCCACGACGGAGACAAAAAACAGTGCAAGCAAGGGTATCCGCTTCACTCGGGCCATCGTTGTGTCAACTCAAGTCTCCAGCCAAAGCCAGTCCAATCCCAGTGGCGTCTTATTGCTGCCACCCTCCACCGAGGTTTCTATAAATGCGGACCAGACCTGCAAGCTCATTCAGCTGAGCTTGAGCAAGTCCGAGCTGAGCATCAAAGTAATTCGTTTCGTTCGTGAGCACCTCCAAGTAGCTGGCGGCCCCGCCTCGATATCGCATCTCGGAAAGTTGCGCTGCGTCTTGCGCCGAGAGCGCCAGTTGCTGCTGGTACTCCCGGAACTCCCGATCCTTGCGATACTCAACCAGCGAGTCCGAAACCCCACGAAAGGCTTGTTGGATCGTTTGCTGGTAAGTCAGCAGCGCTTCCTGTTGTCGTGCCTCGGTGAACCTGACGTTGGAACGGATCCTTCCACCGGTGAAGATGGGCTGCACCAGCGATCCTCCGAAACTCCACCACCCAGCCGGACCTGTGAACAGATTCGTTAGTGCCGTACTCTGATATCCAGCGGTCGCGGTCAAGTTAATTTGCGGGAAGTACGCTGCTTTCGCTACTCCAATTTGAGCATTCGCCGCGATCAACTGAGCTTCTGCCTCGCGAATGTCAGGTCGTCGCTCCAATAGGCTCGAGGGAAGCCCCGCCGGAATCTCCGGTACATGCGGCTGCTCGGTCAAAGTCATTCCTCGTGCAATGGGGCCAGGGTTGTTGCCAAGGAGCGTGCTGATGAAATTTTCCTGCTGCTCGATTTGCCGCTCCAGATCGGGAATGCTTTCAGCCGCAGTGAACACCAACTGCTCCGCCTGGCGCACATCGAGCAGGGACGTAGCCCCACCGTTTGCTAAGGTCTCCGTGAGCTGCAGCGAGTCCCGGCGGGAAGTCAGGGTTCGCCGCGAGATTTCGAGCTGCAGATCGAGCGAACGGAGCTGGAAGTAGGCGGTCGCAACGTCACTCACCAGTGTGCTAACAATCGATTCACGTGCCCACTGCGTGGCCAACAGACTTGCCCGCGCGGACTCGGTGGCGCGGCGATACTTTCCCCAGAAATCCAGCTCCCACGCCAGTGAGAGATCCACTTGGTTCGCGCTTGTTTCGTATTGATGGAAAAGTTTCGTCTGCGGATTGCGTTCATTGACGGCCGAGGCTCCGCCGCTGATTGTCGGCAGCTGGTCTGCGCGCGTGATGCCGAGTTGCGCCTGTGCTTGCATGATTCGCGTCGCCGCATTGCGAACATCGTAATTCTGCTGGAGAGCCGTGCGGATAAGGTCTTGTAGCTGTTTGTCCTGGAAGACCTCCCACCATTTTTCGTCTCCGAGCGATTCCGCCGCCGGCTGCGCGGCGTCTTGCGGAGCAGTTCCGCGGTACATCGCAGGAACGTCGACGCTTGGCCGCTTATAGTTCGGTCCCACAGCACAGCCCGTACTCAGGAGCATGGTTAGCGAGAGGCCCAGTAACAGGGCCGTTGGTTTTGTCACTTTAGTCTCCTTCCGACAGCTTTAGCTGTGGAACAGTGGTATGACCGGGGGCTTCGCCACCGCGACGGATCGCCAGACGCTCGACCAAGACGAATAGTGCAGGAACGACGAGGATGTCGACGGAGCTCGCTAGCAGCATGCCGCCGATTACGACCGTGCCCATGATTTGGCGCGCCACCGAGCCCGCGCCGGACGCCGTCCACAGCGGCACACATCCGAGAATGAATGCAAACGAGGTCATCAGAACGGGACGCAGACGAAGCCTCGCCGCTTCTAGAGCCGCATCCACCAGAGGTTCCCCTTTTTCGTACCGTTCTTTGGCAAACTCGACAATCAAAATCGCGTTCTTGGCGGCCAGACCGATCAGCATCACCAAGCCGATCTGGGAATAAACGTCGTTCTCGAGTTGCACCATGTAAGCCGGATAGAAAGCAGTGAGCACCGCCCGCCGCAGCCACAAGACTAGAAAAGCCCCGAATACCGCCCCCGACGTGCCAAGGAGCACGCTGAACGGCAATGACCAGCTTTCGTAGAGCGCGGCAAGAACTAGAAAAACAAATAGGAGCGAGAACCCAAAGATGACTGTAGCCGGAACTCCCTCCCGTGCCTTTTGCTCCTGAAAGGACATACCCATGTAGTCATAGCCCATTTCGCCTGGCATGGTTTGCTTGAACACATCTTCCAGTGCCGCTGTGGCCTGGTCCGAGCTGTAGCCTGGTGCCGCGCTGCCGTTGATTTGCGCCGAGCGGTACTCGTTGTAGCGCATCGTAAATTCGGGACCGTCACGCGACTCGAACTTCGTGAGCGCTGTTAGCGGCACCATTTCGCCGCGGTTGTTACGCACGTAGAATTGCGCCAGGTTCGAAAGGTCGGCTCGGTAAGCAGCTTCCGCTTCCACGTACACCTGCCATGTGCGGCCGAACTCGTTGAAGTAGTTGACGAACACCCCGCCCATAAAGGCCTGAATGGCCTGGTAAACATCGCTGATGGCTACACCTTGCTTCAGCACTTTTTCCCGATCTACTTGCACGAACTGTTGCGGCACACTCGGCAGAAAAGTGCTACTGACCATGCCAATCTCGGGACGCTTGCGGGCCGCCGCCAGGAACTTGTCCAGATTGCTTGCCAGGAACTGCACGTCCCGCCCTGCACGGTCTTCCAGCACGAACTGAAACCCGCCGGAAGTGCCGACTCCAGGAATTGCCGGCGGTGAGAAACTGAAAACGGTCCCTTCCGGAAGCTTGCTCAGTTGCTGGTTCAGGCGCGCCTTGATCTCCTGATATTGTTCCGCCCTGGTTGTGCGGTCGCCCCAGGGCTTCAGAGTGACAAAATAGAACGCGTTGTAACTGGTCCGCACAAAGCTGAGCAAGCTGAAGCCGGCAACGCTCGTGGTGTACTGGACGCCGGGCGTACTCGCGAGGATCGCTTCAACCTGTCTCGATGCTGCCGCCGTTCGCTCCAGAGAAGCCGCGTTGGGAAGTTGCATATTGACAAAGAGGTAACCTTGGTCTTCATCGGGCAGGAAGCTCGTGGGGAGATGTCTGCCGAAGAAAACCGCGCCGATGCCGAACGCCGCAATCACCACGAAAGCCAACGCACCCTTCCGAATAAACCCACCGCATACACGGACATAGAGATTTGTCCCCCGCCCGAAAATTCGATTGAACCAATCAAAGAACCTTCGGAGAAGCCCACGGCTCTCCTTCTTTGGCCGCAGCAGGAGCGATGCCAGTGCCGGACTAAGCGTGAGGGCGTTGAAAGCCGAGAGGACGACCGAGATCGCGATAGTTAAAGCAAACTGCTGATAAAGCCTTCCGGTAATGCCCGGGATGAGGGCCGTAGGCACAAAGACCGACGAGAGAACCAGGGCAATACCGATCACGGGACTGGAGAGCTCTTCCATGGCTCTTCTCGCCGCGTCCTTGGGTGCAAGACCTTCCTCAATGTGGCGTTGTACACCTTCGACCACCACAATAGCGTCATCAACCACCAGGCCGATGGCCAGCACCAACCCGAACATTGAAAGGGTATTGATGGAGAAGCCGAACAGCGGGAAGACAGCAAACGTACCCACAAGCGAAACCGGCACAGCCAACAGTGGGATGAGCGTCGCGCGCCAGTCCTGCAGGAAGAGGTAGATGACAAGGATCACCAGCACGATGGCGATCAAAAGGGTTTCAACGACCTCCTTCAGGCCTTCTGTCACAGCGGCCGTCTGGTCAAGCGATATAACGTAATCCATGTCGCCGGGGAAGCGCTGTTTCATCTCTGCCATCAGCTTTCGAACAGCTGCCGCCGTTTGCACCGCATTGGAGCCGGGCAACTGGTAAACGGCGATAATCGCGGCCGGCTGGCCATTCAAGCGGCTGACAATGCTGTAGTCCTGCGCGCCCAGTTCGACCCGGGCGACGTCTTTCACGCGCACGATTCCGCCATCCGGAGCTTCACGGACGACGACGTCTTCAAATTGCTCCGGCGACCTCAGCCGGCCCTGAGCGAGAACGGAATAAGTGAATTGCTGATTTGCGGGAGCTGGTTCGCCACCAACTTGACCAGCCGGATTCACCTTGTTCTGCGCCTGGACGGCATTGACGATGTCGGTGACGGTGATGCCCAGTTTCGCCAGTTGGTCAGGTTTTACCCACATCCGCATCGCATACTGCCCCGCGCCGAAAACCTGCGTCTGCCCCACACCGTACAGCCGCGCAATGGGATCATTGAGGTTGATGTACGCATAGTTGGCCAGGAACTTCGTATCGTGGCTACCATGCGGCGAAGATAAGGAAATCAGCATCAGCGGGGCGGTGACTGACTTTTTGATCGTGACCCCATAGCTGTTAACTTCAGGTGGAAGCTGACCGCTGGCCAGTTGCTCGCGCGACTGTGTGAGGATGAGATCGGTGTTCGGATCCGTCTTAATGTCGAAGTCCACGATTAGGGTGGTCTGCGAGTTGGCGGTGGCGTTCAGGGAATACATATATTCCATGTTGTCCACGCCGTTAATCTGCTGCTCGATCGGCGTGGCTACAGATTGCTCCAGCGTCTGCGCGTCCGCCCCGACATAGGTGGCCTGCAGCTGAATTTCCGGTGGAACGATGTTCGGAAACTGTGCTACGGGCAGGCTAGCTATGGTGACTGCACCCACGATCACCATAAGGATGGAGATCACCATCGCGACGATCGGACGGTTGATGAAGAACTTCGACATAGCTCAGTTTCCTTCTCGGGGAAGTTGTGCGGGCTTGGGAGTAACAACGGTTCCTTCCTGGAGCCTTTGTGTCCCTGCGACTACAACCTGCTCACTCGGATTTAAGCCACTGTCAATCACCCACATCGTCCCGACAGTTTCGCCCGGCTTCACGGTGCGCATATTAATTTTGTGATCGCCGCCGACAACCGCCACCTGATAGCTTCCTTGCGATTGCTCAACCGCACTCTGAGGCACTAACAGCGCGCCTCTTTTCATGTTGGTTTCGACATGCACCCGTCCATATTGGCCGGGACGCAGAATATTGCCGGGGTTCGGGAAGGCAGCGACGATGCGGATGGTGCCCGTGTTTGGATCCACCTGCCGGTCGGCCAGCAGGATCTTGCCTTTGTGAGCGAAGATACTTCCGTCAGTCAGAATCAGGTCGAGCGAGTTTCCGAAAAAACTGATGGCGTGCTTGGAAGAAACGGCATTGCTCTGTTTCTGTGCGAGGACATACGCCTGCTCGCTAATCGGAAAGTAGGCTTTGATGGGATCCAGTTGCGAAACTGAAGTCAAGACAGAATTCAATCCCACGAGGTTCCCCACCTGAACTTGTGCGATGCCCGCAATCCCATCTATCAGTGAGGTGACTTTAGTCCACTCAAGATTGAGTTCAGCCTGCTCCACGATCGCCCTGTTCGATTCGATGGCGGCCCGGGCTCCGAGCTTGGCCTGAATCTCATTATCTAGTTGGCTCTGAGCGATAGCCCTGGCCTTCGCCAGAGGCGTGTCGCGCTCCACATCAAGAGCGCTTTTGCCAAGTTGCGCTTCTGCCTGTGCGAGGTCACCCTTCGCTCGGTCAAGCGCCGCCTTGAAGGGCCGCGGATCTATTTCAAACAGTACCTGGCCTTTTCGGACCAGCGACCCTTCTTTGTAGTTTTGCTTGATTATGTAGCCTGAGACCTGGGGCCGGATCTCAGCGTTCACGTAACCATCCAACGTCGCTACCCATTCGCTGTACACCGGCACATCTTGCTGAACAATTGGAGCAACTCTTACCTCGGGAGCTGGCGACGGCGCTGCGGCTTGAGTTCGTCCGCAACCAATCATCGCCAAGGCGAAGCCGGCAACAAGACTGAATAGTAGAAGCCCGGTCAAAATAGATCTCTTGCGCTCATGCATCAAAGTCTGTACTCCTCGTCGATGTGTGGCAGGATTTGTCGCCATGAAGCAGTAGAGCAATGCGCTAGCCAAAGCTCGCAGCACATCACATTTGTGTAAGCGGTTGAGACGCAACGGGGGATTCAAAAACTGCAACGTATCAGCGCGTGCCAAGTGTTGAAGGTGTCGAAAGTGGCTTCAACAGCTCGAGCAACAACGAATCGGCGAAGATTGCAAGACATTGCTAGCGATTTCCTGCCCTGGCGCACTTCTTTCGCATGTGCACTACGGTGCCACCTCGCTCGAAGTGGACTTCGTCCATCAAACTTTTCATCAGGTAGATGCCGCGGCCATGCATCGACTGGAGTTGCTCTGCGGTGGTTGGGTTAGGAATCTCGGCACTGCTAAATCCCGATCCTTCGTCCCTGACCACAATGGAAACTTCCTCATCGGGCACGCAGCGGCAGTCGACGTAAACATGCTTGCTGGGATCTTCATGATTGCCGTGAATGACGCCATTTGCCAAAGCTTCTCGCAAGGAAATTTCAACGTCAAATTCGTTGCCAGGAACGCATTGGCATTTTCTTATGAAGACCATGAGCTTATCGACGAATGGCGAAATCGCAGAGACTTCGCTTCTCATGAACTGTTCCATTTGAAAGAGAGGGCCGGCAGAGTGCAGGATGCTGGTCGAAGGTTTTGAGTCGCTCTGTTCGCTCACTTCTCCGTGTCCTTTCTGAATGTGAGATAGCACGACGCGATCGGCAGCCTCTTCTCAGAGTTTCCAGATCCTACAATCCCCGGAAGTGAAACAACACAACGACCATACAAACTATGCAAATTAGCGCCACTATAGCGACGGTTGCCGCGATGTCACACTCCCTCTGAGCTGATTCCGGATCGAGATAACGAATTGCAGACCAGATTTCGCGGTCAGAAATGATTTCATTATCGTTCGCTTCCTTCTGCTCATTACGCCCCGGCATTTTGGACCTCCACGACGAGTTCGCCGGAAAGGTAACCCCAATCAAAACTTGGTTTTCAATAACTAGTCATTGGCCCACCCATCCTTAACATTGCATCGGCCAATCACGGCATGGGGGCGATAGCGCGATATATTTGGTCTCGGCTGCTCCGCGGTTAAAAACATCTGTTCGTGCTCGTTGTTTTCGCATAATTATCAACTGTGTAGTTCACCAAAAGAACTGGTCGCCTTTCTGGCCTTCCTGAAATCACGACGGACCTGCTCTTCGTGCTTTAAGGCGTTGTTGAGCTCCTGCAAGATCTCCAGCAATTCGTTGGGGTCTTTTGCTTCGAGCGCGGCGTGGCACAATTCCCTCCAGTTCTTATGCTCTCCCATTGCCATACTGAACTTCCTCCGAAGGTTGGTCCTGTTTCGAACACTTGATCGATCGGCCGACCATCTAAACGTGTAAGTCCTCGCGGCGAGGTTCGCTGAACGCCCGAAGCACATCGGTCTCGTACTCCTGCCTGTCTTCGAGATTACGAAAATCCATATTGGGGCGGTTGTAGGTTTCGGCGATCTACCGCTGCTATTTCGGTGCCGGATCTCAGCGATCTGCTGTAGCGCTCGTACTCGTGCCTCCCTAACTTCCTCTCGCGAACAACTTAGAAGAACAGAACAATCCTGACCGGAATACCCCTCGAGTACAAACAGGACAAAGACGAAACGCTCGAAGTCTCCAAGGGCGAGCACGGTCGCGATCGTGGCATGTTTTGCTTGAGCGTTTTGAAGGTTTGCAGTCGCCGCGAAACTCTGGTCCAAGCGGCATGGTTGGGCCGCGGCGATATCATGCGAATTGCGCATTGAACGATGGTGCGCTGAGTCCAAGAGCAAGCCCACTCTTTGAAAACGAAGTTATTGTCTACACAATCCTCAAGGCCGGTAACGAGGGACTGTTCCGAGTTCTCGTGATTGCCCGTTACTAAATATGCGAGCATGTGCAGTGCGTCCGTGTCTTCAGCGAACGACTTTCTAAAGTCGTCGCTGGTCGCATAGTCGGCTGCAACAGTTGGCTTAGTCCGGTTTGGGCATAGCAGGGTCATATTTGTCCTTGGTCATCCCGCACATAGGGGTGCGCTCCCTGGTTCGGCTTCTCTTCTGTCTGCGTGCGAGCTCCTGGATCAGGTGCCTGGTGAGTACTCCGCTACAACGAAACTTTGCGCCTTGACTCATTAATTCCAGGAGAGCGCTCTCACCCTCTTGGCTGACGAGGGTTACGTTCCTCAGATCGACTACCACCGCAGACCTCCCGATCTGTTCATTCGCTGTTCGCCATGCTGTCCTCAGTTCCGCGACCCAAGGCGCGATTAGCTTGCCTTCAAGAACCAACCGGCGTTCTGTGCGACGATCGATTACAGAAATCTTCAACATGCCGTTTTTCTTCGCGCAGCTAAGAAGGGCAAATCGCGTGCCAAAATGTGGGCACCATAAGTCCATGGATTCCAAGGCGGAGCCGCCAAAGTGACTGTTGCCGGTGTCGAGGCTGACGAAGCCGTCCTTAATAGGTCGATAATTGCGCGTCGCTGAGAGAATGCCATCAGGATCAACGCAATGGAAATGACCAACCATAAGAAAAAGACAGTGCGCATGGTCCGAGTAACTTCGGCTTTTCCAAAGACGAACAACCGCTTATCAATGTTCGCACGCGGTTTACTCGTCGCGCCTCGCGCCAGGCGGCCTGACCTCATTTCCTCCATCCTCACTCATGACAGAACGTCTCAACAGCGTGCTTATTCCCGACAAAGGGAATTAGCAAAACGTATGCCAAAAGGAGGCTGTCCTAAGTGTGTGAAATTCAGAGTTGAAGTGCGAGAATCAAGTGTTGCGGTGTTGAAACTGTCGAAATCAGTCTCAACGCCGCTAACTAGTCGGTGGCGTTTAGGCTTTTGGTCGCGATGCGAGACTGAGATTGAGCGAAACAGGATGGAAGCAAAAAAGCGCGTTTCGGATCAAACAAAAAGTCTGGGGTCAATGCCAAACTTCTTCATCCGAGAAATCAATGTGGTCCGATTGATTGCCATACGTTCGGCAGCACCGTCTGCGCCCCCAACACGACCTTTTGTCTCACGCAGGACGTGGATGATCTCTTGCCGCTCCCGCTCGTCATGCTCTTTGACTGCGCCTTTGGTGGTCCCCTTGTTAATTTCGCTGATCGTTTCTCTTACAATCCGAGAAATTTCGTCCTGCGTGCCATTGTGGTTCGGCACGGGGGGGGCGGCTCCCGAGTTGCGCAATTCTGCGATCGGCACCTCAAGCGATTTGCCGCGCGTGAGGATTACAGCGCGCTCGACGAAATTCTCGAGTTCCCGAATGTTCCCCGGCCACTCCCAATTCGTCAGGGCTTTCATTGTGGTGGCCGGAATCGTTTCGATATGTTTTTGCATTTGCCTTGCGAACCGGTGGACGAAGTGGCGAACGAGCACGGGAATATCTTCCTTCCGTTCGCGTAGTGGTGGAATGCGAATGGGAAAGACATTCAACCGGTAGTACAGATCGCTGCGAAATTCGCGCGCTCCAATCATCTTTTCCAAGTCACGGTTGGTTGCGGCAACCAGTCGCACGCTCACTTTCCTCGTTTGCGTGCTGCCCAGACGTTCGAATTCCCGCTCTTGCAGAGCACGCAACAGCTTTGGCTGAATTTCAATTGGGATGTCGCCAACTTCATCCAAAAATAGTGTGCCCTGATGGGCGAGTTCCAGCCGGCCGATCTTTTGGCTGATGGCGCCAGTGAACGCCCCCTTTTCATGTCCAAACAATTCGCTTTCGAGCAGACCGGTTGGAATAGCAGCGCAGTTGAGTTTCACAAACGTGCGATCCTTGCGCCGACTGTGGTCGTGAATAGCGCGAGCGATCAACTCCTTTCCCGTTCCCGTATCACCAAGGAGCAGCACCGTCGAATCGCTTGATGCGACGGTCTCCACCAATTCCAGAACGTGCTTCAGGGCTGGACTGGTTCCAACGATTTGCTCAAAATTCAGTTCGCTGCGAATCTCTTCTTCGAGATATACCTTTTCTTGAGCAAGTGTGTCTTTGAGCTCAGAAATCTCTCGGTAGGCGAGCGCATTTTCGATGGCGATCGCGACTTGGCCTGCTACCTCGGTAAGGAACTCCGCATCGTGCTCGCTGAAAGAGTTGTCTTCCTTTCGCGCAAGACCTAATACACCAATTGCCCGTCCACGATTAACTAAAGGAGCAATACAGGCGGTCTTGATTCCCTCACCGATGACGATGTCAGACATTTCGCCAAACTCGGCTGCGTCAAATTGGTTCACAATGACCGGCTTGAGCGTTTCGAAAGCTCTCAAACTGGCTCCGCTCTGACAAGTAACCAACTCCTCGTGCAAGAGTCCCTTACTGCTGGGGAAATCAAGCACGTAAATCCGAAAGTTGCCGCTCTCAGAATCCAGTAGGGTAATCCCGACGAGATCGCACTCCATAACCTGCCGAACGTTGCCTGAGACTGCACGCAGTAGTTCGCTTAGGTCCAGGTTGGAGGTGATCCGATTCGTCAGGTCAAGGAGCAGTTTGAGCCGGCTATTTTGCCGCTCCAGTTCCAGTTGGGCAGCTCGAGATTTCCGCAGATTAAGAACGTCATCAATGGCCAGCGCAACACCACGAGAAAGCAACTCCAAGAAGCACACGTCTTCCGGGTGGTAGGCATTGCGATCACGGCTGGCGACACCCAGCGTTCCTAAGCGCCGGTGCGGTGTTGTCAATGGTACCCGAATCACAGAGCCGATCTTCGTACCGCTATTTTCCAAAATCCGTTTCAACCGCGGGAACTTGTCATCCGCATCCCAATCAGCGATGTGGCACGGTTCCTGGGTGTTTAAAACCTGCCAGCTTGATGTCTCCTCGACCGGAAGGTCGTGGAAGGCGGCCGGCGCGGTTCCCCACCCGTGCCATTCGATTTCGGTGGAATTTTCCTTAAGGATGAGCACGTCGAGATGGTCGAAACTGATGAGCCCGCGCAACTGGTCGGCGAGAACTCGTGCCAGTTGTTCTGGCTCCCCGCAAGCGGAGAGCGCTTTAGAGATGTGAAACAGAGCTGCATAGCGCTCAGCATCAGTTCCCCGCGCGACCTGTGGTTCTAAGATCATATGCTATACATACGGGCGTGATCCCCACGGTTCTGATAAGAGTTTTCTTCAACATGAGAGATGATCCATTTCGCTAAAGCGTCGCACTTTTTCACCAATCGAAACTGTCGCACTAGAGCAGTAAGTGATCCCATACACCGCCATACCTAGTTGCACGAACCGGTTTAGTGCCAAAAACAATGACAGTGTTAAACAAAGTGACACTCGTACATCGGATATCAACTTCCGGCCACATAGATATGGTAAGGCTAGAAAAAGCTCTCTCGCTATAGTCCTCTGCATTAATAGTCGTCTGCGGGCCCGGCTGGCATCGAAGTTCCTAGCGACTATTGGCGCATACATGGAGGACACTGGAATGGCCTCGATGCAATCCGCGGAAAGAATGGTCTAGCCGCCAGTTGCCAGGAGCAAGCGCTCCCTTCTTACCATCTTTTGTCGAAAACCGACTGCGGCCCATCACTGACCGGCTACGACGTTTGGGAAAACTACTCACACTTCCGCGCTGATTTGTTCAGTAGTGTGCTACGACTTATTTCGTCAGAGCATCGCGAACGAGGCACGACTCGGCTGGCTGTGAACATGTTGAAACAGACCTCAATCTCGCAGTATGCAGTAATCGCCGTTCGTAACGAACCTCAGCGGAAACGGCTGTTTATTTCATACCCCAACGAGAAAGTCCCGCGGGATCTCATCGCCGCACCCAGCATAGTCACGGCAGGTTACTGCTCTCGCGAGGAAGCTCCTCGCAAACATCGACCGTTGCGTGTCGACTACTGCTGTCTCAATGCAGGAATCGAAGTTAGGAATAGTCGATCCGCGGGGTTGCTGCGCCAACTTGCACCGATATTGATCGGTGCCCTATGGAGAAGTGTGGGGGACTGGCGCTAGTGAGGCCACCATGTTTGTCGCTAATGAAAGTCTCATCACGGTCGGAGGAGTAAGCCGAGCCTTACACATGTTGCCACCAACTGTTGTTACCAGGCGGTTACACCAACTACCTTTCGGAAAGCGCGAGACAGCGCGAGACACTTGCGTGTCCCGCGCTCCCTTACCGCGCCTTCGAGAACGAGATTACGGTTGCGGTTGCGTTTG
>Ga0157378_10003269_pt1 | contig 14402 bp, 12 predicted proteins | sample M65metaG_FD_115309 | JGI IMG/M metagenome (GOLD analysis project Ga0157378, IMG submission 115309) | Miscanthus rhizosphere microbial communities from Kellogg Biological Station, Michigan, USA - M6-5 metaG | ecosystem: Host-associated > Plants > Roots > Rhizosphere > Soil | place: USA: Michigan...
ATCGGGCCCAATGGCTGCGGCAAGACCACTTTTATCAAGTGCCTGCTTGGCATGGTGTTACCGGATGGAGGAACGATTAAGGTGGACAACCAACCGATCAATGCAGGCTGGCAGTACCGTTCTAAGATTGGTTACATGCCGCAGATAGGCAGGTACCCGGAGCAAATGAAGATAGGCCAGGTAATAGATATGCTCATGGATATACGGCAGCCCACTGGGTCGCCCGACGAAGACCTGATAAAAGCATTTTCATTGAAGGAGCTTTACAATAAACGCATGGGCACGCTCTCGGGCGGTACCATGCAGAAGGTGAGCGCATCTATTGCCTTTCTGTTTCATCCGCAGATACTGGTGCTTGATGAGCCAACTGCAGGGCTCGATCCCATTTCTGCTGAAGCGCTTAAGGAGAAGATAACCGCTGAAAAAAAGAACGGAAAGCTCTTCCTGATCACCTCGCACATTCTCAGCGAGCTGGATGACCTTTCATCTCACATTATCTATATGCAGGATGGCAGAATCATGCTTTACAAAACCATGGAAGCATTAAAAACAGAGACCGGGGAGTCAAGACTATCACGCGCAATAGTGCAGGTGATGAAAACAACGCAGCATGGGTAAGATCATAAAGTACATATTGCTCGATATACTGCGCAACAAAATTGTGCTGGCCTATACAACGCTTCTGTTCGCTATTACGTTCTGTGTGTTCAGCTTGGAAGACAGCACGCAAAAAGGGTTGCTCACTGCGCTCAATCTTATCCTGTTCATTGTGCCATTAGTGAGCATCATCTTCTCCACCATTTATATGTACAACAGCGCGGAGTTTATAGAGCTGCTGCTGAGCCAGCCTTTGCGTCGTCGGAACATATGGCTATCACTCTTCTCCGGCCTTGCAGGGGCGCTGTCGCTATCGTTCATCATCGGTGTGGGCATCCCCATGCTCATCTACGACCGGAGCGCTGTGGCCCTGATGATGCTTGCCAATGGGCTGCTTATTACTATAATTTTTGCGTCGCTTGCCATGCTTGCAGCCGTTCATACGCGCGACAAAGCGAAGGGGATAGGTGTATCCATTTTGCTTTGGTTATACTTTTCACTGGTGTACGATGGACTGGTCTTATTCTTATTATTCCAGTTCTCCGATTATCCGCTTGAGAAAGCAATGATTGTGCTCTGCGCACTCAATCCCGTGGATCTCGGGCGCATACTTATCCTGCTGAAGATGGATGTATCGGCGCTGATGGGTTTCACCGGGGCGGTTTTCCGTGAGTTTTACGGCACGAAGCAGGGACTGATCGTTTCATTTTCCTTCATGACGTTGTGGGCGGCAGTGCCCGTATTTTTATCACTTCGTAAATTCAATCGTAAAGACCTGTAATTATGAAACCAGATATTGCCTGCCGCGAAGACATAGTATTGCTGGTCAATCGCTTTTACCAGCGGGTAAAGGGCGACCAGGAAATAGGGCAGTTCTTTAGCCACGTAAACTGGGATAAACACCTTGCTGTGATGTATGACTTCTGGGAGAATGCGCTGTTCTATACCGGTGGATACCTGGGCAACCCGCTGAAAACGCACCAGTCTTTTCACAGGAAGTCGCCGCTTACTACCGCTCATTTTCAGCGATGGCTGCAACTGTTTGTAGAAACCGTTGATGAGCTATTCTCCGGCAATAACTCGGAACAGATAAAACAACGTGCACTCAGCATATCTACTGTAATGCAGATAAAAATATTCTCCTGAGCGGCACAATATGCGCAGGCGCATAAGGGCCAGGTAGGAATCAACCGAAATTTGTAACGTAAAACACAGAACAATGAACACAATACAGGAAACAGAGGTCCAGCCTACAATAGGCCAGATAGTAGCTGCCAACTTCAGGACTGCTGAAGTATTCAGAAAGCATAAGATAGACTTTTGCTGCAAAGGCGGCCGGCTGCTTGCAGATGTTTGCCAGGAAAGGAATCTTGACATCGCAGCCATCGAAAGCGAGCTCGCTGATAAGATCGCCAGCAAGGCGCCCATTCCCGAGGACGAATGCCAGCAGATGACCCCCGGAGAGCTGGGAGCCCTCATTGTGCGGACGCATCACAACTACGTGCGGGAAAGTATCCCACCGCTGCTTGCCTTCCTGAACAAAGTGAATAAGGTACACGGTGAGCGGCATCCGGAACTAAACGAAATTTACAATCAGTTTGAAGAATGTTCGGTGGAGCTAACGCACCACATGGTAAAAGAGGAGAACATTCTCTTCCCGGCAATCAACAAGCTATCGGCAGCAAAGGAGCTGGGGCTAAAGAATGTGCAGACATTCTTCTTCGGTCCATTAGCCAATCCCATCTCCATGATGCAGCAGGAACATGAAACCGAGGGAAGAAGGTTTGAACGAATAGCTGAGCTCACCAACAACTATACCGCGCCTGAAGACGCCTGCACCACCTACAGGGTAGCCTTTCAGAAGCTCGAAGAATTCCAGAACGATCTGTTCAGGCATATTCACCTTGAAAACAATATCCTGTTTCCAAGAGCTGCCGCGCTGGAGGAGGAATTGATGGGATAAAAAAATGCTCGGGCATTTACTACTCACTATCGGCAAGACAAGAGCAAAAGTAAACTGATAACTTTTTCGACACGAATCATAGAAGCAAATAACAAACATAGAACTGAAAGGCCTGACCCCCTGCAATAGCGGAACCGGCAGCATAATTGAAAGCCACCGGGCCATTGTAAGTATTGATGCCATATTTGTAACGGGCTCCAAGCCTAAAGTGCGCGGGCAATCTTGCCTCAAGTCCTATAACGCCTGAGAAATATGAATTGCTGAAACCCTTCTTCAGGCTGTCGTCCGAGAGTAGGTTTTCCGAAGCGGACATTTTGATACTTAATTGAGGCCCAAACTGAAGCCAGACAGGTTTCACAATCCGGCATTCAAGCAGTACGGGAATGTCGAGGTATATAATGTGGAAATCAAGGCCTGGAAGATTATTACCCGTTACCGAATAGGTCACGTAGCTTAATAGCACTTCCGTCTGGATTCCCAATTTTTTTTTTTCGATTCCGCCGATAAGCCCTCCATTAAACCCTGTCGAGTAAGAAGGCTGAACCCCATGCAGCTTGTCGAAGGCTGTACCGGCTTTCACGCCGAAATAAAACTTAGGCAGCGCTTTAGCGACCTTTGAGGCGACGGGAATTTGCGCCTGTGCGTGGGTGACTATTAGTGCAATTAATAAATAGATTCTAAAGGGCTTAATAACCGTCCACATTTTATTGATCGTTTTATTCGTAGTGTTGATAAATGCTCTCTCCCCTATATGGCTGAGAAAGACTCTATTGTTTGACGTAGAAGAACCACAGGATATTAGCCCCGGAGGCAACGCCGGTAGTGTCCTTTAATTCCATGGCATTATTGGTAATCGTAACAATGTTATAGTACTTGGTTGCGGTATCGGTAGATTTTATGTAAGTGTTATTATAGAGCAGGGACCAGGTTCCGTTTGTAACCAGCGAGTAGTAGGTAACAGAGTAGGTGCCGTCTGCATTCACCTTCATTATTTCATTGGCGAATGAAGTGTCCGTTATTTTTTCGGTAGCGTCCATGACCCCGTTGTTATTCAGGTCAACGTAAAATTGAGATATCTTCCACGTGCCCGTTAATTCTGCCGCTACGGATGTTGTGGAATTGCTGCTTTTTTTGCTGCAGGAAAATAAGGCGAGCATTGCTCCAGCCAGAAAAAGAATTTTAGTTTGCATTTTCATTTTCAAAAGATTGGATGTATCTGTTTAACAATGTTATTTCTGTCCCGTAAAGCAAACTGTATCTGAAGTAGCGGGCGCGCCGGGTGCCGCCGTTATACTTCCGTTCATCGTCAGCGTACCGCCCGTTAGCGTGGCCTTTATATATAAAGTACCCGTGTTGCCGCAATTATCGGTCACTGACTGCGATATGATAAATGTATTGCCGCTTACCTTCCCCGTAAAGACAACCGATTTGGAGCATGAAACAAAGCCGTAAACGGAAAAATTCGGATCTGCAATAGTTACAGTCGAACCATCGCTTCCCGCATTAATAATTTCGGTTGCCGCAGGACTGCCGGTAACGCAAAAGGTGCCATGCCAGGTACCTACAAATTGCGCATTGGGAGGGGTAGAGCTGCTTTTTTTGCTGCAGGAAAATAAGGCGAACATTGCTCCAGCCAGTAGTAATAAAATTGCTTGTTTCATTGTTTTTTGTTTATGTGTAGCGAATTATGAAAAGTTGAGGTTATCCTAATCTATTTTTGAATTCTTAACTTTCCGTTGCTGCGACATGCCATTGTGATGTAAAAATCGGCAGATGAGATAAAGAACACAATACCAATACATTGGCATTTTTACCTACCAATATATTGGTAGTGTGCAGAAGGTTAAAAGCGGAATTATTTGATGAAGCCGTTGCCGTATGCGAACCGCAGAAGCCCGGCAAGGTTGTGCGACCTGGTTTTTTGCAGCATATTCTTGCGGTGTGTTTCCACGGTCCGGTAACTGATGTTAAGTTTGCCAGCTATTCTGTCGTTAGTATATTCCTTTGCCAGCAACAGAAGGATGTCTTTTTCCCGGGGTGTGAATACTATTGCTTCCTCAGGTTTTTTGCTGGTGATCATGTTGTAGTCTTCCATGATCACTTTATGTACCTCATCGCTGAAGTACAAGCCCCCCGATGCCACTTTTTTTACCGCATTGATGAGTTCCAGCTTTGTGGAGTTCTTCAGGAGGTAGCCCGAAATGCCGGTCTGCAGGATATCGTGAATAATCTCTTTGTCGTTATAAGTTGTAAGGATAATGACCTTTATCTCCGGCTTCCTCTCCTTGATCATCCTGGTGGTCTGAAGCCCATCGAGCCTCGGCATATTGATGTCCATCAGGCATATATCGAATTCATTCTTGCTTATCAGCTCCAGTACCTCATAGCCATCTGCAGCGGTACCCGCGATCGTTATTTCTTTATCATCACGCAGCAGCGATGTTATCCCATCGAGCAACAATTGGTGGTCATCAGCTATCAGTAATCTTATCTTGGGCATATCGCGGGTATTTTATGTAAAATTATTGGCTTGATACCGCTGTGCAATACCAAGACTATTGTAGTTGCCGCTACCAAAAAGTTGGTATTCTTTTAAGCACGGGGAATATTTATAAGTACGGTTGTGCCTTTACCTTCTGGCATGTCAAAATCAACTGTTCCTTTCAGATACTCCACGCGGGTAGTAATGTTATTCAATCCTATTCCTGACGCTTTCTTCAATGCCTTTTCTACATCAAAACCGGTACCATTGTCTTCGACATTTATCGAGATCATTTCCGGGTGCTTAATAATCTGCACAACTACTTGGCTGGCGTGCGCATGCCTTACCACATTGTTCACCAGTTCCAGAATTATCCTGTAGATGCTCACTTCCATTTCTTCATTTACCCGTTTGTCGAAACCGTAAGCTGAAAATGTAATTACAAGACCGGTGTTGGAAATGCTGCTGAACAACGATTTCAGGGCTGCGATTAAGCCCACTTTAGAGAGCGTCGCCGGCATGATGTTGTGCGAAATGTTCCTTAATTCCGATGCGGCCTCATCAAGCAGCGACATGGCAGTTGCGTAGTTCCCGTCTTGCTCTTTTAATAAAGGCTGGGCAGCTTCCAGTTCCGATAATTTCAGCTTGGCTGCGGAAAGTATGGACCCAAGGCTGTCATGCAGGTCTTGTGCTATCCGTTTCCGTTCTTTCTCCTGCACGGTCAAAACCGTATTAAACCATTCATTTCGCTGAAGCTTCAGTTCTGTCTGAAATTTGGTTTTTTGCCGCAATTGCCGCCTGTTGTATAATAGAGCAAGTATCAGCAGCAGCAATACAGAGGAACTGATAACGATATATTGTGTTTGTTTTTGCCGCGCCACAGTTGCCTCGGTCAGTTTTTTCTCCTTACTAAGCAGGAGGATCTCGTTGTCTTTCTTCTCCAAATTGTAGCCAGCGTGGATTCGCTCAATTTCCCGGCCGGTATTTTCGTTGCCAATTGAATCTTTTAGTTTTTCATAAAGCAGGTTATAAGCAAATGCGCTATCGTATTTTCCCATTTGCGAGTACGTCTGCGCAATGTAGTTGTATGCGTCCCTGATATTTTCAGAGTGAGACATTTCTCTGGACATGGAGAGCCCTGTGTCCAGGTAGTTGAGGGCTTTGTGGTACTCTTTTAACTCTTTGTAAATATCGCCGGCATTGATGTAGTACGATGCAATATCATAAGGATCGCCGCCGTGCCGTCTCATACATCTATCTATTGCCACAAGGGTGTAGTCGCGTGCCTTGGCATTGTTGTGTTTCAGCTTATAAATATTGCCAGCCTTATATTCCGTAAATGCAATCCGCTCCCATTTGGTCATCGTTTTATTTAACCGGGCGTAGGGTCTTGTTGTCAGCAGGCGGTATATTTCAAGCGCCGAAAAGCAGCTTACCAGTGCAGAATCATACTTCTTTTCAGCTACAAAAACATCTGCTGCACAATTGCATGCATCTGCTAAAAAACAACTGTCATTCAATGCGCTGGCCTCGCGCAGATAAATGCTGTAATATTTTTTGGCTTCGGCGATCCTTGCTTCACGCAAAAAAATAAATCCGAGGAGGCTGTTATAGTGTGCGATCATATGCCGGTCGTTTATGCCCTCGTATAACTGCAGCCTTTTAGTAACCAGCTCTATGGCATATGTGAAATCTCCAACAAGAAAAAAGTGATTCAGTATCTGGAAGTGCATAAGGTTTTCGATGCGGGGGTCGAAGTCGAGCTTATTCGCATCAATTATTGCGACGACTTTCTTAAAGTACACAGAGGCCGCGTTATAATCTCTTTTGCAGGCTATTGATCGGGTAGCATATCGCCAGTAAGCCATTGCGGTTCCACAAGCGTATCTGGTGCTCAGCGCCAGTTTGTATGCACTATCTATTAGTGGAAGTTCTTCGTCGCAGGCGCCACGTAGTTCAAGAAGACTGGCAAGATTGCATAACATGTCTATTTTGCTTGAGTCATTGGCAGCTAAACTTATTTTATGCGTGAGCTCAGCTATTTGCCCGCTTTTCGTTTGACAAAATGCCGGGTTGCAAATCAAAAGAATGGACGTGCTAAATAATATGAGGCATAGCTGTCGCATAACGTCTTAACAATATTGCAATGTAAGAATTATAATGATAACTGCATATGTATTAATGCTGGTGTTGCAGCGCAATTGTATGAATAATGCCGGCGCTGCTACATTTATTTTATAAAACAGGGGCGGATGAGAGTGGATCCCACGCCCCAATTTATGTGCGAGGCCAATTGCATTTTTTGAAGAGAGCCGACCATGGGACTTGAACCCACGACCTACAATTTACGAAACTGTTGCTCTACCAGCTGAGCTAGATCGGCTGTTATTGGTAGTACAAATTTGCGTATTTCCGATGAATTTGAAAAGGAGCAGGATTAGATTACTACCACTTCGTAAAAATTCTCGGGATTGTAATACTTCTGGGCCAATTGCTGTAGTTCAGCGGCCGTAATTGTTTTGTAGATATTGATATTGTTGTAGAAATAGTCTTCTTTGAAATCATTCAATATCAGGGTGCGCCAGCGCTGCAGGATGGAGAATGGCCCATCGAGATCTCCGAGCAGACCACCGAGCAGATAATTTTTCACCAGTAGCAGCTCTTCGTCTGTGGCCGGCTCCTGGCGCAATACATCCATTTCGTGGTATATCTCTTTGATGGCTTGCTCCACTACATCGCGGCCTGTTTCGGTATGAATGACCATGGAACCGCCATTGATATCCGGAGTTATACTGCTGTAAATGCCATAAGTAAAGCCCTTGTCTTCGCGTATATTGCTCATGAGCCGCGATCCGAAATAGCCGCCCAGCAAGGTGTTGAGCACTACCATGGGCGTATAGTCGGGATGATGACGGTTCGGGAACAGCCTGCCTATTCGTATGGCGCCCTGCACGCCGTTAGGGTCGTTTGATACTCGCTGAACGCGCTCACCCATAGCTGGCGCGGTAAACGAAGACAAAGGACTTTCGGTCTTGTTTAGCGGCAGTTTGCCAAATACGTCATTGATGCAGGCTACTTCCACGTCACTCACCCTGCCTGCCATAAATATCTTCGCATTGGCGAGGTTGTAGTTGCTGTGGTAAAAGGCAACAATGTCCTCGCGGGACAATGACTCTATGTTCTCTTTCTTCGAATATCTTCCATAGGGATGGTCTTCGCCAAACAGCAGTGCGTCTATCCGCTGGTTAGCTACAAACTCGCACTGCCGCAGATTCACAAGCAACTTTTGTATGGCGTTCCGCTTATGTATTTCTATCTCATGTTCCGGGAAGATAGAGTCGGTGATCACTTCGTGTACCATGGGCAACAACGATGGCAGGTGCCTGGTAAGGGAATAGAGCGTTACCGTGGAATAGTCGTTACCGGCAGCGCTCTTGAGTTGCGCGCCGTAAAATTCCAGGGCCTCATGTATCTCCTCCGCAGTATGTTTCGATGTGCCGTTCTTTAGCATGCCCGCAGTAGCATGCGCTACTGATGGCCGTTGTTCGTACCACAGGCCTGCGGGGAATATCCAGTCTATCTGCACCACATCCTGCACACCGGCATCCAGCCAGTATAGAGGCAGGTTGTTATCGAGCTGGCGGGTATTGATGAGCGGCAGCCTGAAATCAAACTCTATGGCGTCATGTATTACCGGTGGTGTTTTGCGATCTATTGTCATTGCGATAAGTTTTAAAAAATGACTGCACTATAAAGACTATTCCTTAACAAACAGCGCCCGTAGTTCGCCTGCCTCCTCCGTTTTCATTTTGCCACTGAGTATCAGGCGCAACTGTCTCCTACGCAATGCACCTTCAAACATTTTAATCTCCGCCTCTGTCTCGGGTACAAGCTCAGGCACTTTGCGTGGGCGGCCGTTTGGGTCAAGAGCTACGAACGTCATGTAGGCTTCGTTGGAGAGGTATTTATACTGCATGGAAAGGTCCTCGCCCCATACCCTCAGATAAACCTCCATGGAAGTATTGAATGTCCTCGTCAATTTCGACTCTATGGTAAGCAGGTTGCCCAATCTTACCGGCTGGCTGAAAGATATATTATCCACCGATGCGGTAACAACAGGGCAGTTGCAGTGTTTTTGCGATGATATAGCCGCGGCAATATCCATCCAGTGCATGAGCTTTCCGCCCATAAGGTTACCTAAAGTATTAGTATCGTTTGGCAGCACCAGTTCCGACATGACTACAACGCTGTCCTGGGGTCTTTTAGTTGGCATTCTTCTTTGTTCGTTATAAAGAGGGCAAAAGTACGGTATAAAACGGTCATCATTTCATCAGCTCGTCATGCGACATTATGCTGTATGGATGCGTAGTATCTATAGTAAAATAAGCGCCATTAAGATTCTTAGCCGGCAGTGCGCCAAAAATGGTGCAGAACTTATCAGGCATTAGTGCACTGATCCCCGTTTTATTGTCTCTATTGATAAAGAGGAATATCCGTTGCGGCTTTTCGCCTTGCATTGCTGAACCGAGCAGGCTCTCGTAGGGGGCGCCCCAGTCGAGCATATACTTTGCACGCACGGGAGGTATATCATCATAGAGCGCCAGTTTTGTGATCCCTTTTTTGCTCATTTGTGCAAATACTTGCTCCTGGAAATCAATTCGCCAATGAAATAACGGATAGACCGACATAATAGAGTAGATCCTTACCGAGAAGACCAGGACCAGTAGCGGAAATGCCCATATTTGTTTTTGCCATTGCAGAAATGAAAAAACAAAGGGTGCGGCCATAATAATGGAAATGCACTGCCACTCACTCTCTACGTGGAAAAGAGCCATGGCGCCGTTGTCAGCCGCATAGGTGAGCCCCATAATAACGAGGTAGCCGGCAAATGAAACGACCACCCACAGCAGCCTCTTCCATTCCTTCTTCATGATCAGTCCAGCCAGTCCCAGGGTAAAGACAATGGTACCCGGCCAGTAAATGGAAAGACACCGTTGCAGGAAGACCGTGACTACCGGCGTAGAGAAGGATTGAATGATATCCTTTATAGAGAAGTGAGTGACGCCATGCAGGTGGTCGCTGTCCCATGACGGGCGTAGTAAAGTGAAAGTGAATTTTGCAGCAATGGTTGCGACAACAATGAGGCTTAGCAACCAGGACTCCTTTTTGGCAAAAGGCCAGTCAGTGCCAAGCCACAAAAAGACCCACAGAAAAACTAGTGGAATAATGACAATGAAATGAGTGAAAATAGTGAGAAAGCATAGCAGAGAAAATAGCGCAAAGAATGTAATGCGCTTGCCACTCCCTGCCACACCTTTGCCCAATGTATATCCCAGCAGCAGGAACATCCAGGCCACAGCCTGGTGTATCTCGTCATTGACCCAGAAGTAAGACTGGCTGACCAACAGGAAGTAGTAAAGCGCCATGACGATAGCCAGCATATACTGCCGAAACCTGTAGATGAGCAAAGCTGCCACTACAAAATAAAAAAGATTGAAGCTGACCGAATAAGCCATGAGCATGGCCCTAACCGGCATATGTATTTTCTGGCCTAGCCACGGTGCCAACTGTGTTATGAACGATCCATACCGGTGCTCCTGAATAGCCAGCGAATGGTAATTGATGATATCGAACAGGATGTAGGCGGAGTCGGAAAAAAGTATGCGCTCTTTGTAAAACACGATGCTGCCCAGCAGCAACAGCCCCATGGCAGCCAGCGCTATCTGCGATTGTTTTTTCAGTGGCTGGCCTTCACCCATATAGTTTGTTTGCTGCAAGATATGATTACGGGCAGCATTAATTGTTAATGGTTATAGCGGTGGCAGATACCTTGTTTGGGCCGTTGAACAATGTGAGCCAATAACTGCCAGAACGTATCTGTCCAGGGAATCGAATTGTTGCAACGCTATTAAGCTCTTTAATGTCTCCGGTTGATACTGTGCGACCGGATACATCGGTCAGTTCGTACTGCCAGGCGCCCGGGAGATTAGGAAGCTCTATGAATATGGACCGGCCGCCTGCCGGGTTGGGATATACTTTTATCTTCCGCTCACCTTTGGCCTCTGCCACCCCTACATTCTGCAGCCGTTGTACATGGGTAGTGGCCCGGAAAGGCTGGGTATATGCGGCATCTCTGAATTCCACCTTCGCCAGCGGCGTTACCTCAAGCGGGCGGTAATAGTTTTGTTCGTAGGTGGTGTCTTTGTGGCCCTGATGCACGCCAAAGAATGTTTCCATTGTTGTGGAAAAAGGTGCGCCCTTCAGGAAAAAGCTATCAGTTCGGACGATCATAGTTTGCACCTGCAATACATGAAGGTACATAGAAGGACTGCCGCCAGCATCCTTTACCCGCATATCTCCCCATCCGGTCACGGAGTCCTTTTCAACAGTATAAGTACGGACAATGCCGGGGGAGGAAGTATCGCCACCTGCGAGGTAGGTTAATTGAAAATTAAGGTCCGACTGGTACGTTGATGACCAGTAGCTACCAGCAGTGGCGGGGAAGGCGATTATCGTGTGCGGTGCAGAGTAGGATATCGTTTGTTGCGGGATAATTAGACTGTCATTAAGACCCGCAGTAAGTGATGTTAGACTGTAGGCACTAAGCTTGATGCTTATTCCGTGACGAATCAATCCGATATCGGATACCGATTTTTGTTCGTTTCCTTGATAAGCATATCCGGCGAAGGAAAATATATTGCTGTCTGCAAACCATGACGGATATGATCCCAATATTCTGTAATCAAAAAACACAGCCACCGAATCTGTAATAATACCCAAATCCCATATACCACTAGCAGCAGGCGCAAAAGAAGGGAAAAGAGATCCCACCGTTGTCACCTTCAGGCTGTCTGTCCCGATCTCAGAATCGGGATAGCTCATGCTGTCGAGGGTAATCTGAGCCCGTGATAAAGAGAATGCGAGCAAGGCACATACCAGCAGCAGGGAAGCTCTCATAAGGGGAATTTCCTACAAATATATTTAAACGCGCTAAATAATAAAGAGCGCTACTTGCTCAGATGCATGCTGCGCTCCTTGTACAGCTGCCTGAACCAGGGATCGCGCAGGTTTTTGATGAACCTGATAGCCTCGCCGGTACTCTTCATTTCCGGCCCCAGTTCTTTATTCACATTGGGGAACTTATTAAAGCTGAATATAGGTTCCTTTACCGCAAATCCGTCCAACTGCTGCTTGAGCTCCAGGTCTTTCAGCTTCACTTCGCCCAGCATTACTTTGGTTGCTATGTTCAGGTAAGGTATGCCGTAGGCCTTGGCTATGAACGGCGTGGTGCGGCTTGCCCGTGGGTTTGCTTCGATCACATAGACCTTGCTGTCTTTAATAGCAAATTGTATATTGATGAGGCCTTTTATATTCAGCCGCAGGGCTATTTTCTTCGCTATCAGGGCCATCTCGTCCACTATAAGTGGACCCAGGTTGAACACGGGCAGCAAGGCATGGCTGTCGCCGCTGTGTATGCCTGCGGGCTCTATGTGCTCCATGATGCCCATTATATGCACTTTCTCGCCATCGCAAATGGCATCCACCTCGGCTTCCTGGCAGCGGTCCAGGAAATGGTCTATCAGTATCTTGTTGCCGGGCAGGTGCTTCAGCAGGCTCACAACGCTCTTTTCCAGCTCATCATCGTTGATCACAATACGCATCCGCTGTCCGCCGAGCACATAAGATGGCCGCACCAGTACCGGGTAGCCTACTTCCTTGGCCACTTCCAGCGCCTCATCGGTAGTATAGGCCGTGCCGTAATTGGGGTAAGGAATGCCCAGCTCTTTAAGTGTGTCCGAAAATCTACCCCTGTCTTCGGCAATATCCATGTCGTCGAACGATGTGCCGATGATCTTTATACCCTTTTCGTGCAGTCTCTTGGCCAGCTTGAGCGCGGTCTGCCCGCCCAGTTGCACAATTACCCCATCAGGCTGCTCGTGCTCTATTATTTCCCAGAGGTGCTCCCAATATACCGGCTCGAAGTAAAGCTTGTCGGCAATATCGAAGTCGGTGGATACGGTCTCCGGGTTGCAGTTGACCATTATAGACTCGTAGCCGCACTCGCGAATGGCCAGGAGTCCATGTGTGCAGCAATAGTCAAATTCTATGCCCTGACCTATGCGATTGGGGCCCGATCCGAGCACTATTATTTTTTTAGCACTGCCGCGGCTGCTCTCATTAGTAAGAAGATCATCGGGGCCCGATACTGGTTGTTTTTCAAATGTGCTATAATAATAAGGGGTCTTCGCTTCAAACTCTGCGCTGCAGGTGTCCATCATTTTTAAAACCCGCTTTATGCCCAACGCCTTGCGGTACTCATAAACTTCTTCTGCCGTGCAGTCTTTTACCAGTTCGGCTATCTGGTCATCGCTGAAACCCATCTGCTTGGCCTGGCTCAGCAGGTCAGTTGGCAGCTTCTCCAGGTGTTTGTATTTTCTTATTTCCACCTCAAGATTTACTATATCCTGTATCTGGTACAGGAACCATCTGTCGATCTGGGTAAGCTCCCTGATGGTCTTTATGGACACCCCTGCCGCGATTGCCTCCTTTATGCGGAAAACACGATCCCAGGTGGGGCGCTTTAGTGAATCTATAATCTCTTCTGGCCGCAGCCTGCTGGTGCTGATGAAGGAGAGCCCGGTAGCATTGTTCTCCAGGCTCTGGCAGGCTTTCTGCAGCGCCTCGGTAAACGTCCGGCCAATGGCCATTACCTCGCCCACCGACTTCATCTGCAAGCCCAGGGTATCATCGGCGCCCTTGAATTTATCGAAGTTCCAGCGCGGCATCTTCACGATCACATAATCGAGGGCAGGCTCAAAATATGCTGAGGTAGTCTGGGTGATCTGGTTTTTCAGCTCATCCAGTGCATAGCCAATTGCCAATTTAGCTGCAATCTTAGCGATGGGGTAGCCGGTAGCCTTAGATGCCAGCGCCGATGAGCGGCTCACGCGCGGATTGATCTCGATAGCAATTATTTCTTCCGTTTCAGGGTTCAGCGCAAACTGCACATTGCAACCGCCGGCAAAATTGCCGAGGTCGCGCATCATGCTGATCGCTGTGTTGCGCATGAGCTGAAACGCAGTATCACTGAGCGTCATAGCCGGCGCCACTGTTATGCTATCGCCCGTATGTATGCCCATGGGGTCAAAGTTCTCCACAGTGCATATGATCACAACATTATCCTGCTTATCGCGCAGCAACTCCAGCTCAAATTCTTTCCAGCCGAGCATTGCTTTCTCTACCAGCACCTCATGTATGGGCGATGCGCTGAGTCCGCGCTCCAGCGCGCCGTCCAGCTCATCTTTGTGCATCACTATGCCACCGCCCGAACCACCGAGGGTGAAAGATGGCCGGATAACA
>Ga0157378_10003271_pt1 | contig 14401 bp, 12 predicted proteins | sample M65metaG_FD_115309 | JGI IMG/M metagenome (GOLD analysis project Ga0157378, IMG submission 115309) | Miscanthus rhizosphere microbial communities from Kellogg Biological Station, Michigan, USA - M6-5 metaG | ecosystem: Host-associated > Plants > Roots > Rhizosphere > Soil | place: USA: Michigan...
AAGGGCGCTAGTGAGATACTTGCGGAGGTTCGCGCGCAATGAGCATTGTCTATCTGATCGGCGCCGGCCCGGGCGACCCGGGACTCATCACCGTGCGGGGCATGCAGTGCCTCGCCGCGGCCGACGTCGTGCTCTACGACCACCTGGTCAACCCGAGGCTGCTCCGTCACGCCCGCGCCGACGCGGAAAAGATCGACCTCGGCAACTCCGCCCCGCAGCCGCTTCAGCAGGAAGCGATCTGCTACCTGCTTGCGGAAAAGGCGCGCGAAGGAAAAACGGTTGCGCGGTTGAAGTGGGGCGACCCGTTCGTGTTCGACACGGGCGGCGCCGAGGGCCTGTTTCTTCACGAACAGGGCCTGCGCTTCGAAGTCGTGCCCGGCGTGCCCGTGTCCATCGCGGCGCCGGCCTACGCCGGCGTGCCGACGACGTATGTCGGAGGCGGGGATACGCTGACGGTGATCCGCGGCTACGAGGACGCCGGCAAGGCCGAACAGGACATCGACGTGGACTGGACGAGCCTCGCGCGCCTCGACGGCACGCTGATCTCCTACGCCGGTCCGCAGCAGCTGCCGCGGATCGCGCGCGCGCTGCTCGAGCACGGGCGGCCCGCCGAGGAAGCCGCCGTCGTCGTCTTCGACGGCACGCTGCCGACGCAGCGCACTCTGGACGGCACGCTGCTCGATCTTGCGGACTTGCTGACGAAAACGCCGGCGACAGGTCCGGGGGTGCTGATTGTCGGACGCGTGGCCGCGCTCCGTGCGCACCTGCGCTGGTTCGACGAGCGTCCGCTCTTCGGCAAGCGCGTGCTCGTGACGCGTCCCCGCGGCCAGGCCGGTGAGTTCGTCGACCGGCTGGAAGCGATGGGCGCGGACGTCGTCGAGGCGGCGATGTTGCGCATCGAGCCGCCGGAGGACTGGGCGCCGGTCGACGAGGCCTGTGCGCAGGCGGGCACGTTCACGTGGATCGTGTTCTCCAGCGCGAACGCGGTGGACGCGTTCATGGGACGGCTGCTGGCGGGCGACAGGGACGCGCGCGCGCTCGGCGGCGTGAAATTGTGCTGCGTCGGGCCGGCGACGGGCGAGCGGCTCGCGCATTACGGGCTGAAGGCGGACGTCGTGCCGGCCGAGAACCGGGCCGAAGCGCTGGTGCAGGCGCTGTCGAAGGCCGCCGGCAGCGTCGCCGGCGCGCGCGTCCTGTTGCCGCACGCGGACATCGGGCGCGAAGTGATCGCCGACGAGTTGCGGAAGCAGGGCGCGGACGTCACAGAAGTCATCGCGTATCGCACCGTCGCCACCGATGCCGAGCGCGAAGGCGATCCCGACATCTACCGCATGCTGCTCGAGCGCAAGCTCGACGTCGTCACCTTCACGAGCCCGTCGGCGGTCCGCAACCTCGTCAGCCTGCTCGGCGCCGAGCCGGCGGCGGATCTGCTGCGGACGACGGTCGTCGCGTCGATCGGGCCGGTGACGGCCGAGGCGGCTTCACAATTGGGCATAGAGACACACGTGATGCCCGAGAAGTACACCGTGCCGGCGCTCGTCGCCGCGATCGTAAAATATTTCGAGCGAGCCCCGAGCCCCGAGTCCCGAGTCCCGGGAGCAACATTATGAATCCCACGCAGTCGCAGGCCACGCTGAAGCTCACCCGCCGCATGCGGCGGCTCCGCCGGACCGACGCCATGCGCGCGCTCGTGCGCGAGACGCGGCTGTCGCCGGACATGTTCATGCTGCCGCTGTTTGTCTGCGAGGGGCGCGGCGTGCGGCGCGAGGTCAGCTCGATGCCCGGCGTCTTCAACCTGTCGGTGGACGAAACGGTAAAGGAAGTCGAAGGCGCGCGCAGCGAAGGCATCCGCTCGGTGCTGCTGTTCGGCCTTCCCGATCACAAGGACGGCGTCGGGTCGGCGTCGTACGATCCGAACGCGCCGGTGCAGTCGGCGGTGCGCGCGATCAAGAGCGCCGTGCCGGACGTGCTCGTCGCGACCGACGTCTGCCTCTGCGAGTACACCGATCACGGCCATTGCGGCGTCATCATCGACAACGAGGTCAGCAACGATCCGACCGTCGAGCAGCTGGTGCGCGCGGCCGTGTCGCACGCCGCCGCGGGCGCCGACGTCGTCGCGCCCTCCGACATGATGGACGGCCGCGTCGGCGCCATCCGCCAGGCGCTCGACGAGCGCGGCTTCGAGAACACGGCGGTGATGGCCTACGCGGCGAAATACTGGTCGGCGTTCTACGGCCCGTTCCGCGAGGCCGCGGACTCGGCGCCGAAGTTCGGCGATCGCGCCTCGTATCAGATGGATCCCGCCAACGGCGACGAGGCGCTGCGCGAAGTGGCCCAGGACATCGAGGAAGGCGCCGACATCGTCATGGTCAAGCCGGCGCTCCCCTACCTCGACGTGCTGACGCGCGTGAAGATGGAGTTCGGCTATCCGACAGCCGCGTACCAGGTCAGCGGCGAGTACTCGATGCTCAAGGCCGCGGCGCGCAACGGCTGGCTCGACGAGAAGCGCGCGATGCTCGAGTGCCTGACGGCAATCCGCCGCGCCGGCGCCGACATCATCATCACGTACTACGCCCGCGAGGCCGCCCGCGCCATTGCGTAGTTTCCTTGCGGCAGCGCTCGCCGGTTTTCTCGCTCAGGCGGCGCCGCCCGCGTTCGAAGTCGCCTCGGTCAAACCCAATCCCGCGCCGGACGCGCAGGAAACCGTCACCATGGAGCCAAACGGCGGCATCCGCATGACGGGCTACCGGCTCATCAACCTGATCCTGGGCGCGTACGACCTGCGCGCGATCCAGATGCGCGATCAGATCGTCGGCGGCCCCTCCTGGGTCTACACCGATCGCTTCGACATCGTCGCCAAGGCCGAAGGCAAGCTGACGTTCGACGCGCAGGGCCGGCGGCCGGCCGAGGCGCTGAAGATGCTGAAGTCGCTGATCGAAGACCGGTTCGCGGTGAAAGTGCACACCGAAGAGCGGGTGATGCGCGCGTTCGCGCTGGCGCTCGCGCGCCGCGACGGAAAGCTTGGTCCGCGCCTCGTGGAGTCGACGGCCGAATGCACGCGCACCGGCGCCTCGGACGCCGCCACGGCGGCGCAGTCGGCCGACCGGTGGTGCGGGTTTCGTCATCCCCCTGGCAAGGTCGAAGGGCGCTACGTGACCATGTCCGAGGTCTCGTCGTACTTCGCCGCGGTGTCCGCGATCCGGCGTCCGATCGAAGACCGCACGCACCTGAGCGGGCGCTACGACCTGACGGTCGAGTACACGGAGGGCCAGGACGCCGCCGCCGCAGGCAATCTCTTCACGGCATTCCGCGAACAGCTCGGCCTGAAGTTCGACACGGTGCGCACGCAGGTGCCCGTGCTCGTCATCGACCACGCGGAGCGCCCGACGCCTGATTAGCACGTCCGGCTGAAGCCGGCCGGACACTACCGCAGAGCGTCGAGCACCTGCTTCCGCTCGGCGCGCGCGTCTTCTTTCGTCCGATTCACTCTCGCAGGGTCCAGCATCCCGGCTTTCTCTCCGGGATGCTGACGACGGTGGATGGCGACGGACTCCGCTTCTCTCTTCATCGCCGCGTCCCAGTCGAACTCCGCGTCGGGAAGCGCGCGAACGGCGGCGGCGATTTGCGCGCGATGCGCGGCATCGAGCGACGGCTGAGCCGCGGCCTTCACGAACCCCTTGAGCGCCGGCCGCAGCACGCTTTGCGCCGACAGCGCGGCGATCAGGCTGCCGCCCTGCGCGAGGTGCTGCGAGAACCGCACGCCGGCGATCCATACGTCGACGGCCTGACCCCATTGGTTGCCGGCGGCGAGACGCTGCCCCGCGAGCACGTTCAGGCGTCCCAGCACGCGGCCCTTCGCCAGATGCGCGATCGGCGTAAACGATCCGAGCTCGTACTCGAGCCCCCAATCGCAGACCGCCAGCGCCGAGGCGCGACGCATGATCTCGAGCGCCTCACGATTGTCGTCGAGCACGCGCGCGACCCGATCGTCCAGGGGCGCCGTGCCGGCGGCAATGCGGTCCATCAACTCCAGCGTGATGCCGTTCTTTCCATCCGGCGGATCCTTCATCACCGCGAACGCCATCCAGTAGCGAAGCGCCGCGTTGACCGCAGGGGATTGGCTTTGCGCGCCGGCGCGCACGCCACACAGGCATGCCGCCACGACGATCGTAACGAGCATCTTCTTCATCTAGAACTCCCTGGAGAGCGGCTGAAGCACGCCGCCCGGCGCGGTGACGTCAGGCAGAAGCTCGCGCGACATGCGGGAGAGGACGACGTCGAAGTCGCCGGGTTTCTCCAGCGCGAGCGTCGTGAGCTCGTTGACCGTGAGCGGTGCGGCGCCGGGCCGGCCGGTGTCAGCCGGCCGTTGCAGGCGCGCGGCGACGAGCATGACGGCCGCCATGCCCGCAGCGACCGCGACCCAGATCGGGCCGCGAAGAAACTGCAGGCGCTCGTCGGGAATCGCCGCCGGCCGCCGCGGCGTGAACTCGCGCAATCGATTCTCGAAATCATCCATGCCAGATCTCTTTGAGTTTTTCGAGGCCATAACGATAACGGGACGCCGCCGTATTGGGCGACACGCCGACGACCGCCGCCGCTTCTTCGAACGTCAGCTGTCCCCACGTCTTCAGCACGACGATCTCCCGTTGTTCCGCCGGAAGCCGGCCGAGCGCCGACTGCAGCGCCATCGAGGTCTCCGCCGATCCGTCCGGACTCTCGAGCCAGATGCCGGCGTCGACCAGCTCCACCTCGCGGGACTGCCCGCGAATGTGGTTCAGCGCGGTGTTGCGCACGGCACGAAACAGATACGCCTTCGCGTCGTCAATCGCCGGCGCCCTGCCGCGCAGCAGATTCAAGAACACCTGGTGCAGCACGTCTTCGCCGGCGGACGGATCCCGCAGCAGCGCCGAGGCGTACGCCAGCAGCGCCGGGCCGTGGATCTCGTAAAGCTGCCGCACCTCGCCGTTCACGCGACCGAGTCTCCCCTGTATGACACGCGAGGCCTGAACATTTGTCTAAACACGCCCCGCGGCGAACTGAACGTTTGCATGCAATTTTTCGACGGCGTCGCCGTATCGTGACATCGCTCTCTTAGACTCCTGCCTTCGCGTACTTCCACCCATTCATCAGTGAGGAGGAGAGGCTATGGAGACGAAGAAATGGTGTGTTACGGTCCTCGCCCTGACCGGGCTGCTTGCGACGGCGGGCGTTGCGCGCGCGGACGGCCCATGCGCGGACCTGCCTTCCCATGCGGCGCTGGCCGCCGCGCTGTCGAGCGCGCGTGCCGCCGCCAACGGCGGGTTCAATCTCGACATGTGGGCCACGGTGGTCAACCGGGATGGCGTCGTCTGCGCGGTCGCGTTCACCGGCGGCAATCGCGGTGATCAGTGGCCCGGCAGCCGCGTGATCTCCGCGCAAAAGGCGAACACGGCGAACGCGTTCAGCCTGCCGGGCCTGGCGCTTTCCACCGCGAACCTCTTCAGCGCCGTGCAGCCCGGCGGAAGCCTGTTCGGTCTGCAGGAGAGCAACCCGGTCGACACCGGCGTCGCGTACGGCGGCAGCCCCTCGAACTATGGACGGTCCAACGACCCGATGGTGGGAGGACGCATCGGCGGCGTGAACGTGTTCGGCGGAGGCCTCGGCCTCTACAACTCAGATGGCAAACTCGTCGGCGGCATCGGCGTGAGCGGCGACACGTCGTGCGCGGACCATAACATCGCGTGGCGCACGCGCAGCACGCTCAAGCTCGACTTCGTGCCTGGTGGCGTGTCCGGCGATGCCGCGCATCCGGACAACATCATCTTCGACATCACGCCGCAGCCCGGACAGATGCCGGGGGTGAGCTCGGGCGGGTTCGGCCACCCGCACTGCGGGCCCGGAACGCCCGCCGTCGAATCCGCGCTCGCGGCAGCGCTCCCGCCCACCGAATGATCTCGTCGCCGTCGGGTCCGCTTTGCGCGGATCCGACGGTGTCATTACGCAACGAAACACTTCGCGAGAAACTCCTAAGCAAACGCCGCGTTGGCGATCGATGACAGCGTGACCTCGCGCGACGACAGCACGACGCGCCCTTTATCCCGCACGCGAGAGATTCCGCCGATCTCGCATGGCATTTCCCCTGCACTACGGCTCCGCAGGAGGGATGAATGCGAAGGATTTTCTCAGGACTGATCGTCACGGTGCTGACCGCGGCTCCGCTCGCGGCGCAGGACGCGCACAACGCCAACGACTGGCAGAACTCGGCCGGCTACATCACGGGCCTGGGCGGATTTCAGGCGGCGACGGGCAGCACGACGGGTGACGCGCTCATCGAAGGCGGCGTGCGCGTCGCTCCGCACGTCATGGTGTTCGGCGATCTCGGCTGGTTCAGGAACCTGCAGAGCGATCTCGCGCCGACGCTGAATACGACGGTGACGTCGCTGCAGACAAACCAGGGATTGAGCGTTACCGGAGGCGGCACGCTGCCCGCGGTCTATTCCATCGGCGGCGTGAAGCTCGAGATGCCGGTCTCGAACATGTTTCTGCCGTACGTGCTCGGCGGCGCGGGCATCGCGCGGCTGCATCCGTCGCCCACGTTTTCGTTCGTCAGCGGCGTGATGCCCGACGGTTCGTCGCCGACCGCGGGCCAGGATGTCACCTCGATCCTGACAAGCTCCGGCGCACTCACGGTGCCGACAGCGAGCACGGCGTTCATGTACACGCTCGGAGGCGGCGTGCAGGTGCCGATCGCGTCGCGCTGGATCGTCGACGCGGCGTACCGCTACTCGCGCATCGCCGCAGACACAACACTGAGTGCCGCGCCGCTGAACACAAACGGAATGACCTTCGGCATCGGCTATCGGTTCTGACCAGGGGCTAGGGGCTAGGGACTAGGGGCTAGGGGGGCGTCTTCTGATAACGTTGACGCTTCCCTATGCGCACAGAGAAATCGAAGAAACTCTTCGCGAAAGCCACGCAACTGCTGCCCGGCGGCGTCGACAGCCCGGTCCGCGCGTTCAAGTCGGTCGGCGGATCGCCGCTCTTCATCAGGCGCGCGTCCGGCGCCACGCTCGTGGACGTCGACGGCAACAAATACATCGACTACGTGATGTCGTGGGGACCGCTGATTCACGGCCATGCGCCGAAAGGCCTGATCCAGGCGATCGCGGCGGCCGCGAAGGACGGCACGAGTTTCGGCGCGCCGAGCCCGCTCGAAGTCGCGCTGGCCGAGCGCGTGAGGAAGCTGATGCCGTCGATGGCGCGCGTCCGCTTCGTCAACTCCGGCACCGAAGCGGCGATGAGCGTCCTGCGCGTCGCGCGCGCGGCGACGAAACGCGACCGCGTGATCAAGTTTCAGGGCTGCTACCACGGCCACGCCGACGCGTTTCTCGTGCAGGCCGGATCCGGCGCGCTGACCTACGGAACGCCCGACAGCCCCGGCGTCACGAAAGGCGCGTCGGCCGACACGCTGGTCGCGTCCTACAACGACCTGCCTTCAGTCCACACGCTCTTCGCCGCCAACCGCGATCAGATCGCCGCCGTCATCGTCGAGCCGATCGCCGGCAACATGGGCGTCGTCCCGCCGGCGGACGGATTCCTGCGTGGACTGCGCAACGCGTGCACGGCGAACGGCGCGCTGCTGATTTTCGACGAAGTGATTTCCGGCTTCCGCGCGTCAGCGGGCGGCGCGCAGCAGACGACCGGGGTGAAGCCGGACCTCACCTGCCTCGGCAAGATCATCGGCGGCGGCCTTCCCGTCGGCGCGTACGGCGGGCGCGCGGATCTGATGTCGCTGGTGTCGCCGTCCGGTCCCGTTTATCAGGCAGGAACGCTGTCGGGCAATCCGCTCGCGATGACTGCGGGCATCTGGTGTCTCGATCGCCTGTCGCCGAAGCTCTACCGGACTCTCGCGGCTCTGGGCACACGACTCGCGGGCGGCCTCGCTGACGCGGCACGCGACGCCGGCGTCGCGCTTCACGTGAACGCCGTGGGCTCCGTTCTTACGCCTTTCTTTACGGACCGGGTTGTCCGTTCGTACGCGGACGCGACGAGCGCGGATACCGATCAGTATGCGAAGTTCTTTCGCCGAATGCTCGAGCGCGGCATCTACCCGCCGCCTTCGCAGTTCGAAGCATGGTTTCTCTCGGCCGCGCATACATCCAAAGATGTGGACCGAACGATCGCGGCAGCGAGAGAAAGCATGAAATCCCTGTAGAAACCGTTTCTTCTTTTTGTACGATATCGCTCCTTAAACCAAGGAGCGTGAGATGCGTCGTGTTCAGCTCGTACTGCTACTGCTCGTCCTTCCGACATCGGCATTCGCGCAAGCCACTATTGCCGGGCTCGTTCGCGACTCGTCGGGCGCCGTTCTGCCGGGCGTCACCGTCGAGGTCAGCAGCCCGGCCCTGATCGAAAAGGTTCGTACCGCCACCACCGACAGCACCGGCCAGTACCGCGTCGAAGATCTCCGGCCGGGCACGTACGCAGTGACGTTCACGTTGTCCGGCTTCAGCACGCTGAAGCGCGAAGGCATCGAGCTCTCCGGCGTGTTCACCGCGACCATCAACGCCGATCTCAAAGTCGGCGCCGTGGCCGAGACGATCACCGTGACCGGCGAGACGCCCATCGTCGACGTCCAGAGCGCGAAGCGCCAGATGGTGCTCAACAACGACACCGTGCGGGCGATTCCGAACACGCGCAACTACAACTCGATGGTGTTCCTGGTCCCCGGCGTGACGACGAACGTCAACGACGTCACGACCGGCATCGTCACCACGCAGTTCCCGATTCACGGGGGCCGCAACAACGAAGGCCGGCTGGCAATCGACGGCCTGAGCATCATCAACCCGCCTGGCGGCGGACAGCCGCCGACCTACGTCGCCGACGTCGGCAACGCGCAGGAAATCTCGTTTGTGACCAACGGCGGCCTCGGCGAATCCGAAACGGCCGGCCTGGTGATGAACCTCGTGCCGAAAACCGGCGGGAACAAGGTCAACGGATCGATCTTCTTCAGCGGCACGGGCGAGAAGCTCGAGTCGGACAACCTGACGCAGGCGCTGAGGGATCAGGGGCTCGCGGCCGCGACGCCGACCAACAAGGTGTACGACCTCAACGGATCGGTCGGCGGGCCGATTCGCAAGGACAAGATCTGGTACTTCGCCAACGCCCGCACGCAGGGCAGCACGAAGATCATCGCGAACATCTTCTACAACAACAACGCGGGCGATCCCTCGAAGTGGACGTACTCGCCGGATCCCGCGCGTCCGGAATTCACGGACCGCACCTGGGAGAACGGCGACGTCCGGGTCACCTGGCAGATCACGCCGCGCAACAAGATCAGCGGCTTCTGGGACGAGCAGGTCGTCTGCCGCGCCTGCGAAGGCACGACGTACGGCATCACCGACCCGGCGCGCATCTCGCCTGAAGCCGGCGGCCTGAGCCAGTACAAGCCGCTGCGGGTCACGCAGCTGACGTGGTCGTCGCCGGCGACGAGCCGGCTGCTCTTCGACGCCGGCTTCGGCACCACGTACTACGGCTGGGGCAACTTCGAGCGCGATCCGAATCCGACGCACGACATGATCCGCGTCGCCGAGCAGTGCAGCCGCGGCTGCGCGGCCAACGGCGGCATCCCGGGCCTCGTCTACCGTTCGCAGGACTACGCGCTGGATTACACGGGCGCGTACACGTGGCGCGCAAACGCGTCGTACGTCACCGGCGCGCACAGCATGAAGGTCGGCTATCAGGCGGCATACATGACCGACGACCGCACGTGGTTTACCAACACGCAGAACCTCGCGTTCCGCCTCGACAACGGCGTGCCGAATCAGCTGACCGAGCTGATCTCGCCGTGGGTCAACAACGCGCGCGCGGGCTGGCATGCGCTGTTCGCGCAGGAGCAGTGGACGGCCGGTCGACTCTCCCTGCAGGGCGCCGTGCGGTACGACCACGCCGGCAGCTGGTTCCCGGCGCAGCAGGAAGGGCCGTCGCGATTCCTCCTGACGCCGATGATCTTCCCGGAGACGAAGGGCGTCGACAGCTACAACGACATCACGCCGCGCTTCGGCGCCGCGTACGACGTCTTCGGCAACGGCCGCACGGCGATTCGCGCCAACATCGGCAAGTACCTCGAAGGCGTCGGCGTCCAGGCGAACTACGCCAACTCCAATCCGACGCTGCGCGTGCCGACGAGCACCGGCCCGTTCCAGACACAGGGCGTCACGCGCACGTGGACCGACAGCAACGGCAACTTCAGTCCGGACTGCGACCTGTTGAATCCGCAGGCGAATTCCACCGGCGGCGATTTCTGCGGGCAGATGTCGAACGTGCAGTTCGGCAAGCCGGTGTTGACCAACAACTACGATCCCAGCCTGCTCCACGGCTGGGGCGTCCGCGCGTCCGACTGGAACCTCGGGATCTCAGTGCAGCAGCAGATCGCCTCGCGCGCGTCCGTCGAAGTGGCGTATAGCCGCCGCTGGTACAGCGGATTCACGGTCACCGACAACCAGCTGGTGACCGCGAGCGATTACTCGCAGTACTCCATTACCGCGCCGAGCGACTCGCGGCTTCCCAACGGCGGCAACTACCCGGTCGCCGGGCTGTTCGACGTCAATCCGAACCGGTCGGGACAGATCAGCAACCTGATCACCGATTCGCGGGGGTACGGCGAGGAGTACCAGTACTTCAACGGCCTGGACTTCACGCTGAACGTGCGGATGCGCAACGGCTTGACGGTTCAGGGCGGCACGAGCACAGGCAAGACGGTCGCCGACGCCTGCGACGTCCGCGCCAACCTCACCGAGCTCAACGTCGCGATCGGCGCCGGCCTCGCGACGTCGACGGTGAGCCCGACCAGCCCGTACTGCCACGCCGACTACGGCTGGCTCACGCAGTTCCGCGGCCTCGCGACCTACACGATTCCCAAGATCGACGTGCAGTTCAGCGGCGTGCTCCAGAGCAAGCCGGGCGCGTTGCTCGCGGCCAACTACGCCGTCCAGGCCGCCACGGTCGCGCAGTCGCTCGGACGCGCGCCCTCAGGCAACGTCACCAGCGTGACGGTCAACCTGATCGCGCCGGGAACGATGTACGGCGACCGCATCAACCAGCTCGACTTCCGCGCCGCGAAGATCCTGCGGTTCGGACGGACGAAGACGATGATCGGCGTGGACCTGTACAACGCGCTCAACTCCAGCGCGATCCTGACCTACAACAACACGTACGCCGGCCCCGGCGGAACGTGGCTGCAGCCGAACTCGATTCTGACGGGGAGGATGACGCGCATCAGCGCGGAGTTCACCTGGTAACGGACATAGCCGCAGAGGCGCAGAGCCTCAGAGACGTCACTTCTCTGAGTCCTCTGTGCCTCCGCGGCTACGTACGTTCGCCTATTTCCAGGGATTGAGTCGCTCGAAGACCGACAGGCGCGCGAGGTCGTTGTAGATCACCGTCACCATCAGCATCATCAGGACGACGAAGCCGGCGAGCAGCATCTTTTCTTTCACGCGGACACTGAAGTCGCGGCGCGCGATGCCCTCGAGCGCCATGATGAAGATATGGCCGCCGTCGAGCATCGGGATCGGCATCAGGTTCAGCAGGCCGAGATTCAGGCTGAGGCTCACCATCAGGCCCGCGAGCGCCAGCCATCCGAGCTGCGCTGACTCACCCGAGACCTGCGCGATCGCGATCGGGCCCATCAGCTGCTTCGGCGACAGCTGACGCGTAATCAGCCCCCACACGGTCTGGCCGATCATCCCCGCCATCGCGACGTTCTTCTCGGCGCTCAGCTTGAATGCGCCGAGGACTGATGGCTTGATCGTCTTCGTGTCGTCGCTCGGCGTCACGCCGAGATAGCCGACCTTCCCGTTCAACCGCGGCGTCACCTGGATCGTCATCGGCGCGCCGCCTCTGAGGATCGACAGCGTCATCGCCGTGTTCGCGTTCTTGCGGATGATCTGGCGGAACTCGGCGTCGAACGTCACGATCTCGCCGTTGGCGGCGGTGATGACGTCGCCGGCCTTGAGGCCGCCCTTGTCGCCGGGCTCGCCCGGGCTGATCGCGAGCAGATGCGGATGGACGTTCGGCAGCACGCCGATGTCGCCGATCTCGAACTTCGCCTTCTCGTCGGAGACCGGCGTCACGGTCTTCGTCTGCGGGGTGCCTTCGCGCAGCAGCCCCACCTGCACTTCGCGATTGGCACGCGTCCCGATCGACACGAAAAACTCTTCCCAGGTGTCGACGTCGTGGCCCCCGACGGTGACGATGCGATCGCCGGTGCGGATGTCCGCGCGCTGCGCCGGCGAGTCCTTCTTCACCACGCCGACGACGACGGGCTGATCGTTGTAGCTTTCGACTTCGGCGCCCTGGTAGAGGACGACCGCCGCGAGCAGGAACGCCAGCAGCAGGTTCATCGACGGACCGGCGACGAGCACCTGGAAACGCTCCCAGCGCGTCTTCGACAGGAATTCCGACGGATCGCCGGTCGGCCCGTCTTCCGACGCCTCGCCCGCCATCTTCACGTAGCCGCCGAGCGGCAGCGCGCCGATGCCGTACTCGGTCTCGCCGTACTTGTAGCTGAGGATCGTCGGGTTGAAGCCGAGCTGGAATTTCAGGACGCGGATGCCGACGCGCTTGGCGGCCAGGAAGTGCCCGAGCTCGTGGACGAAGACGAGCACGCCTAAGACGAAGACGAATGACAGGACGTAGATGAGAGCTGTCACAGAAACCTCAGACCTTCAATTCTACTTCGCGGGCCAGCTCAACCGCGTAGTCGCGCGCCCACGCGTCCACGGCGCGAACTTCGGCCAGTGTCGCCACTTCCGCCGGCGTGTGGGCCGCCATCGTCTGTTCGATGAGCTGGGCAATGGCGGGAAATCCGATGCGGCCTTCGAGAAACTTCGCGACCGCGACCTCGTTCGCGGCGTTCATGACGACCGGCAGGCTGCGCTCGGCCTCGAGCGCGCGATACGCGAGCGCGAGACACGGAAACGCCTTGGTGTCGGGGACGTCGAAATCCAGCCGTCCGGCGCGGACGAGGTCGAGTGACGGCAGCGGCGCCGCCCACCGCTCGGGATACGAGAACGCGTACTGGATCGGCAGCCGCATGTCGGTGACGCCGAGCTGCGCGATGACGGAGCCGTCGGTGAGCTCGACCATCGAATGCACGACCGACTGCGGGTGGACGACGACGTCGATCTGATCGGCGCGGACGCCGAACAGCCAGTGGGCCTCGATGACTTCGAGGCCTTTGTTCATCAGCGTCGCCGAGTCGATGGTGATTTTGCGGCCCATGCGCCAGGTGGGATGGCGGAGCGCTTCCTCCGCGGTCACTCCCTGCAGTTCAGACGCGGACCGCCCACGAAAAGGTCCGCCTGATGCGGTCAGAATCAGGCGCCTCACCTCGGCGCCGGTCCGGCCGTGCAGGCACTGATGAATCGCGTTGTGCTCGCTGTCGACAGGCAGGATCGCGACGCCGTGCCGCCGGGCGGCGTCCATCACCATCCCGCCCGCCATCACCAGCACTTCTTTGTTGGCGAGCGCGATGGTCTTCCCGTGCTCGATGGCCGCGAGGACCGCCTCGAGGGCCTCGGTGCCCGAGGACGCGCAGAGGACGATGTCCGCGTCGGCGGCGGTGGCGACGTCCACGAGGCCGTCGCGTCCGTTGGCGGCGATCCTGACGCCGGCAGGGCCGTTCTGCTTCAGCCGATCGACGGCGGCGCCAGACGCCATCGAGACGATCGCCGGCCGGTACTTCGCGATCTGCTCCGCGAGCAGCTCGTCGTTCTCCCCGGCGGCCAGGCCGACAACGGACAGCTTGTCCGCGTGAGCATCGACGACCGACAGCGCGCTCTTCCCGATGGAGCCGGTGGAGCCGAGGATGGCGATGCGCTTCATGAGCTCGCCACCGCTGAGGACGCTGGGGACGCAGAGGATCTGTTGCTCAGCGTCCTCGGCGTCCTCGGCGGTGGAGATTCTTTATACATACTTGAGTACAACGTAATAGATCGGCGCGGCGAACAGCAGCGCGTCGATGCGGTCGAGCACGCCGCCGTGTCCGGGAATCAGCCCGCCGCTGTCTTTGACGCCGGCGCTGCGTTTCAACATCGACTCGAAGAGATCGCCGGCGATGCCGAGCGCGACGACCCCCGCGCCGAGCGCGATGCGCATCGCGAGCGGGACGTCCGGCAGCCACCAGTGCCCCACGCCGGCGAGGAGCGCCGGCCCGAAGATGAATCCGCCGATGGCGCCTTCCACCGTCTTCTTTGGACTGATCGCGGGCGCCAGCGGCCTGCGGCCGAAGAGGCGCCCGGTGTAGTACTGCGCCGTGTCGCTCACCATCACGGTCAGCATCAGCAGAAACAACCCCTCCGGGCCGCGGGTCTCGCGGACGGCGATCAGCGTGCCAATCGGCAGGCCGAGATAGAGGATG
>Ga0157378_10003272_pt1 | contig 14400 bp, 9 predicted proteins | sample M65metaG_FD_115309 | JGI IMG/M metagenome (GOLD analysis project Ga0157378, IMG submission 115309) | Miscanthus rhizosphere microbial communities from Kellogg Biological Station, Michigan, USA - M6-5 metaG | ecosystem: Host-associated > Plants > Roots > Rhizosphere > Soil | place: USA: Michigan...
ATCGTGCCGACCGCGCCGGCGGCGCGGAACGCCTGCCAGCGTTCGGAGGCCGACCCGAAGTGCGCCTGCAGCGCCCCCGGCAGCGATCGCGGCGTCGTCGCCAGGTAGACGGCGATGGCGCCCTTGAGATCGAGGCCGTCGAGATCGTTCAGGCCCCGCTCGGGAATGTTCAGGCCGTGGCCGACAAACACGAGCGGCGCCTCGACGGCCGGCGCGGGATCGACGGCCATCCGGAAGTACGCGTCGTCGCCGAGCGTGAGCGGGATCGTGCGGCCGTCGCGGCTGAGGGCGAGGCTCGAGCGCGCCTCGTCGACCTTGCGCGTCGTAAACGCGACGGTTTGCGTGAAGCCGCCGGTATCGCCCGCAGGTTCGAGGCCGGATTTCTTGAACTCCCCGGCGACGTACTCGACCGCCCGCTTGTGGCCCGGGCTGCCGGTGTCGCGCCCCTGCAGCGCGTCGTCGGCGAGAAACTCGACGTGTTTCCACCAGCTGTTGCCGTCAGCCGCGACGATCGTGGACGCGGCCACGAGCCAGACGAGAACGAAGCGCTTCATAACTGGACGACCTGATAGCCCTTTGCTTTCAACATCGTCACGAGGCCGTCCGGACCGACGAGGTGGGCGGCGCCGACGACGACGAAGGCGTGGCGGGGACGCGCGAAGAGCGCCTCGATCTTCGGCAGCCATGCGCGGTTCCGCGCGACGAGGAGGCGATCGTAGATCACCGGATCGCTCTTCACGTCGTCCATCACGAGCCGCTCGATCGTCGCCACGTCGCCCTTTCTCCACGCCCCGGTCAGGGTCTTCACCGCCGCTTTTTCCTTGTCGACGCTCTTGAGCGTCTCGGCGAGGAATCGATCCTGCTGGTCCCTCGTCATGTTGTCGAAGAGCGAGATCTGAAAGTCCGTCGTCTCGAGGCCCTGGATGGTCTTGCCGTCGACCTGCGCGCGATCGAAGAAATGTTTGTCGAGACCGAGCGAGGCGTCGAACCCGGCTTCCTGCCATTCGAGCGCTTCGAGCGTCATCGCGAGGAACCACGGCTTGAACTGCTTGAGCGCGTCAATCGGCAGCGGTCCGCCGACGTGCTGGTTGACGAGCGCCATCGTCGCCGGCGAGACGACCTTGTCGAGGGTCTGGCCGGCGGGCAGCATCCCCTTCGAGAGCATCGAGAACTGCGTGTTCGGCGACAGCATCTCGGCGAGGTCGGCTTCCTCGACGAGGAGGTCCGAATCCTTGAACGCCGCTTCGAGCGGAGGCGCGAGCGGGTAGAAATCGCTCGTCAGCATGTGCACCGAGCCGACGAGGTACACGACGCCTGCGCCGCGAGTGGCCTTCCACGCGAGCGCGCGCGTCTGCGCCTGCGGATGCGCCGACAGCAGGGCCAGCGAGGCGGCGACGGCCGCGGCAAGTCGTCTAGTGAAGCGCGGCCTGGAAATCATCGAAGCTCCGTTGAATGCGATGGGTGAATGCCGTGTCGAAGTCGACGCCGTCGCCGAGGTCGCGAACGAGATTAGCCACGGCGAAGCCGCCGGCCTCGTCCAGCATGCGCCGGACGGCCAGCGCGCTCGTCGCGTACGCCAGCGCCGCCTGTGCGCCCGAGAACTGGCCGAACGAGCGCCGGAGCGCCGACAGCGGCACCGGCCGCGCCTCGCTGACCCTCCGTTCGGCCCAGTCGAGCGTGCCGGCTTCGAGCGCCGTCGCGATGCCTTCGTTGAGCCACGTCGGAATGGCCGACTTCGCGAGCGTGTGCACGAGCGCGTGCGTGAACTCATGCGCCAGCACGCGATCGAGCTCGCGCTCGTCGGTGAGCGCGCCCCGCATCGGCACGCGGATCGTGCCGTCGTACGCGCCCGCGGCCCACGAGGGCGCGCGAGTGATGTCGGTGAACTGCTCGGTCGTGTAGAGCACGACGGGGATGGTCCGGGTCGGATACGTGTTGAGCACCGAGCAGATGCGCGCCATCGACCGGTCGAGCGACTCGACGGCTTTCCGCGCGAGCTCTTCTTCGGCCGGTCCCTCGAACGACACGGCGAAGTGGCTGCCGAACGCCTGTTGCATCCGGAGCTGCAGATCGAACTCGCGCCGCCACCGATCGAGCGTGGCCTGCGACCCGGTGTCGTTGAGCGCCTCGTAGATGCGAATCGCGCCGAGCAGATCGCCCTGGCGGTGGAGCACCTGGCCCATCAACTGCTGCGCGCTGACGAGCTTCGGATTCAGCGTGAGCGCCCGGCCCAGTTCGCTCTTCGCCTCGTCGTCGCGGCGGTCGGCGTAGGCGGCCATGGCGGCGCCCACATGCAGCTCCGCGTTGTTCGGATCGGAGGCGAGCGCCTTCTGAAAAATCTCCGCGGCGGTTTTCGTCTGTCCCGTCTTGAGCGCGTCCCAGGCGGCGCGCTCCATGATGGCGATCCGCGGGTCGGACGTCTGGGCGAGACAGGGCGCTGCCAGGGCCAGAGCCACCAGCAGCAGCAGGGATTTCACTTATTCATTCTAAATCGCGCAGGCTCGTATCCACGCGAACCGAGGCGTCGAGGTCATGTGCAATTGTGTCGGCAATCACGCGATCGGTCGCAGTGGTGCGGATTCGCAGGCGCTCGTCGCCCGGAAACCTGGCCAGTCCCTCCCGCCACGTCGCCCTCGCCTTGTCGCGGTCCTTGAGCTGCCAGTAACCGTCGCCGAGGGCGGCATAGATGCGCGCGAGGTAGGGCTTTGAGCGCGAGGCGTCCGCCGATCGTCCCGCGAGCTGGAGCGCACGCTCGAGGTCGGCGACGCCGTCGGGTGTCCGGTGAAACCAGCCTTTCTCGAAATGCAGATTCACGAGACCGCGAATCAGGTACGCGACGTCGGTCGGCTCGCGTTCGATCGAGCGCGTCAACGCCTTCGTCGCGTCGTTGCCGAGGGAGATGCGCTTGAACGCGCCCACCGCGGGAATGCGGTCGATGTACGCAAGACCAAGGCTGAGGAACGCATGTGGCCCGGCGGTGGGCCGGCGGGTGAGATCCTCGAAGAACGCAATCGAGCGGGTGTAGTCGCCGGCGGCGATGGCGGCCTGGCGATACTCCGCGGCGACGCGCAGGTTTTCCGGATCGGCCGCAACCTGCGATTCCAGCGCCGCGAGGCTGGTGACGGCGAAGGCGAAGGAAGAAGTTAGAAGTAAGAAGTTAGAAGTGAAAACAGGCACGCTGAAAGTTAGAATAGCGCCGATCGACAGCGCGGCGAAGCCGCCGCGGACCGAATGTCCGGCATGGCGTCCGGAAGAAAGAGTACGGCAATGCTTCGTGTTGTCAGTTCGACGTCCGCCGCGGCACGACTCGGTGCCGCGCGCCGCTTCCTCAAAGAACTTCCCGTCGCCTCCGAAGTGCTCGTCATCGGCGCGACGCGCGGCGCCGCCGACGACTTCGTGCGGTCGATCGCGCGCGAAGCCGGCGCCACGTTCGGCGTGACCAGGCTCAGCCTTACGGAATGTGCGTCGCGCGCGGCCGACACGCTCGCCGTGACGCGGCGGCGCGCGCCGTCGACCACCGCGGGCGCCGAGGCCGTCGCGGCCCGCGCGGTCTTCGAATGCGCCGGCGCCCTGACGTACTTCACGCCCGTGGCGGCGATGCCGGGGTTTTCGAAGGCGCTTGCGCGCACGGTCCACGAACTGCGGCTGGCCGGCGTCAGCGCCGCGTCGCTGGCCGGCCACGATCCCGCGACCGTCGACATCGGACAGCTGCTCGCGCGCGTGGAAACCGAGTTCGGCCGCGCCGCCGTGGACGACCGCGCGGCGCTGTTCCGCCTTGCGACATCCGCCGTGGCACACGGAGACGCGCCGTGGGCGGGACTGCCGATCGTCCTGCTGGACGTCCCGCTCGACGCGGCCGTCGAACGGGAGTTCGTCATGGCGCTCGCGGCGCGCGCCTCACAGGTCCTGGCGACGGTGCCGGCAGGCGACGACGTGCCGGCGGCGCTCTGGTCCGGGCTCGGCGCGACGCTCGAGCGGGTGGACGACGCGGCGAGCGCGGCGTCGGATCTGGTGCATCTGCGACGGCATGTGTTCACGGTGGAGCGGCCGCCGCAGCGCGCGCGCACGGGCGACGTGCGGATGTTCTCGGCGCCGGGCGAGGGCCGCGAGGCGATTGAGATCGTCCGGCGGCTGCTCGACGAGGCGCAGCGCGGCGTCCCGTTCGATCGCATGGCGGTGTTCCTGCGGACGCCGTCGCACTATCTCGGCCTGCTCGAGCACGCCTGCGATCGCGGCGGCGTGCCGGCGTACTTCGATCGAGGCATCCGGCGTCCGGATCCCGCCGGCCGCGCGTTCATCGCGCTGCTGTCGTGCGCGGTCGAAGGGCTGTCGGCCAAACGATTCGATGAATACCTGTCGCTCGGACAGGTGCCGCAGGTCGACGTTCGTAGCGTCCGGCTTCAGCCGGACGTTGACCGCCTTCAGCCGGACGTCGACGACCCCGAGTCGCCGGAGGAGATCGCGAACGAAGAAACAACAATTCCGGACTCAGACGACGAGGCCGTCATTGCCGGCACGCTGCGGTCGCCGTGGAAGTGGGAAGAGCTCGTCGTCGAGTCGGCCGTGGTCGGCGGACGGACGCGCGCGGACGGCGGGGCGCGGTGGCGCCGCCGGCTGACCGGGCTGGCAGCGGACTACACGCTGCGGATCGACGAGTTGAAGCGCGACGAGCCGGAGTCGGCGCGCATCGCGCGGTTCGAGCGCGACCTGAAGAATCTCCAGCACCTCCGCCAGTTCGCGCTGCCCATCGTCGACGAGATGTCGGCGTGGCCGGAGCGGGCGACGTGGGGCGAATGGCTCGATCGCTTCGTCGCGCTGGCCGGCCGCGCGATTCGCCGGCCGGAGCGCGTGCTGAAGACGCTGGACTCGCTGCGGCCGATGGCGGCGGTCGGACCGGTGGGTCTCGAAGAAGTCCGCGACGTGCTTCGCGATCGGCTCGTCATGCTCGACTGGGAGCCGGCGTCGCGGCGGTACGGCCGGGTCTTCATCGGCACGCCGCACCAGGCCCGCGGCCGGACGTTCGCCGTGGTGTTCGTCCCCGGCCTCGCCGAGCGTGTCGTGCCGCAGCGTCCGCATGAAGACCCGCTGCTGCTCGACGATCGGCGCCGCGCGCTCGGCGCGGCGCTGGTGGCGCAGGACGATCGCAAGAACGCCGAACGCCTGCTGCTGAAGCTGTCGATCGGCGCGGCGGAGGATCGGCTGTATCTCTCGTATCCGCGGCTCGACGTCGCGGAGACGCGCGCGCGCGTCCCGTCGTTTTACGCGCTCGACGTCATCCGCGCGATCACCGGCGAGATTCCCGACCATCGCCAGCTGGCGCGGGAGTCGGCCGAAGAAGCCGGCGCGAGCCTCGCCTGGCCCGCGCCGAAAGATCCGTCGCAGGCGATCGACGACCTCGAGCATGACCTCGCGTCGCTCAAGCCGCTGCTCGAGTCGCGCGATCCGGCGTCGGTGCGCGGCCACGCGCACTACCTGCTGCAGTTGAACGACGCGCTCCGCCGGTCGGTCATCAGCCGATGGGCGCGCGGACGGAGCGCCTGGTCCCAGGCCGACGGCCTGATCCGCGTTGCGCCGGCGCTCAAGACGGCGCTGGAGAAGCAACGGCTGAGCAACCGGCCGTACTCCCTGTCGGCGCTGCAGCGGTACGCGGCGTGTCCCTACCAGTTTCTGCTCGCGACGATCTACCGGCTCGAGCCGCGCGAGGAGCCCGAGCCGCTCGTGCGTCTCGATCCGCTGACCCGAGGCAGCCTGTTTCACAAGGCCCAGGCCGAGTTCTATCGCGACATGAAGAAGGCGGGCGCGCTGCCCGTGACGCGCGAGGGCGTCGCGGCGGCGTCGAAGGCCGTCGAAGCCGCGCTCGAACGCGTGGCAGACGAATACAAGGAGCAGCTCGCGCCGGCGATCGAACGTGTCTGGCGCGACGAGATCGACGAGCTTCGCCGCGATCTCGGCATCTGGGTGCAGAAGATGGCCCCGGAAAAAGATGCCAGAGATGCCCCGGTCTGGATTCCCGAGTACTTCGAGTTCAGCTTCGGCCTGTCCGACGAGGGACGCGACGAACGCAGCCTGAAGGATCCGATCACCGTCGACGGACGGTTCGTCCTGCGCGGATCGGTCGATCTGATCGAGCGCACGGCTGCGGGCGACATGCTCCGGATCACCGATCACAAGACCGGGAAGAACCGCTCGAACAAAGATCTGATCATCGGCGGCGGCGCCGTGCTCCAGCCGGTTCTTTACAGCGCGGCGGTAGAGCAGGGCCTGGGACGGAAGGTCGCGGCGGGACGCCTCTACTACTGCACCACGCCGGGCGGATTCGCCGACCACGCGATTCCGATCAACGACTACAACAGGAATCAGGGCCTGCAGGCGCTCGCCATCGTCGACCGCGCGATCGAGCAGGGCTTTCTCGTCGCGGCGCCTTCAGATCGCGCCTGCACCTGGTGCGACTTCCGGCCGGTCTGCGGTCCTCGCGAAGAAGAACGGGTCAAGCGGAAATCCGGCGACCGCATCGCGGATCTCGAAGCGCTCCGGGGGATGCGATGAGCGTCGTGCTTCGGTTTCCCGGCGCCGCCGGAACCAACGACGCCGAGGCGCGAGCGGCCATCCGCGACGCGCTCGACGAGACGCTCGTCGTCGAAGCCGCGGCCGGCACCGGCAAGACCACGGAGCTCGTCAACCGTATCCTCCGTGTCGTCGAAACCGGCCGCGCGGGCATGGACCAGGTCGTCGCGGTCACGTTCACCGAAAAAGCCGCGGGCGAGCTGAAGCTGCGAATTCGCGAGACGCTCGAGACGCGGCGGGGTGAGGCGAAGGAAGCCGACGTCCGGGCGCGCCTTGACGAGGCGTTGACGAAGCTGGAAGAGGCGCACGTGAACACCATTCACGGCTTCTGCGCCGAGCTGATCCGCGAACGGCCCGTCGAAGCGTGCGTCGACCCGCTGTTTGCGGTCCTGACCGAGCCGCAGGCCGAACATCTATATGCGCGCGCGTTTCAGGCCTGGCTTCAGCAGGCGCTCGCGAACCCGTCGGAAGGGCTGAGACGCGCGTTGCGGCGGACGAGCTCGCCGGCGTTTGGTGGTGCCGGCAATGGCGACGGCCCCGTCGATCGCCTCCGTCGCGCCGGCCGATCGCTCGTGGAATGGCGCGACTTTCCGGAGCCATGGCATCGCCCGCCGTTCGATCGCGGGGCGGCCATTGTCCGCGTGCTCGGCCACCTGCATCGCCTCGCGCAGTTGACCGACGAGCCGGTCTCCGAGCGCGACAACCTGTACGTCGACACCGACGCCGTCCGCCGGCTGAGCCGGCAGATCATGCTCGAGGAGTCCTTCGATCAGATCGATCACGACGGCTGGGAGTCGCGCCTCGTCGATCTCGTGCGCGATCGCGGGCTGTCGCGGACGCGCAAAGGCAGCGGCTACAAGTTCGGCCGGCACGCGCTGCGGACGGAGGTGCTGGCGGCGCGCGACGCGCTGTATGCCGAGCTGCAGCAGTTCAAGAAAGACGCGGACGCCGACCTCGCGGCCTGCCTGCAGCTTGAGCTCGCGGGCGCGACAAATAATTACCAGGATCTGAAAGCCGCGGCCGGCGCGCTCGACTTCGGCGATCTGCTGGCGAAGGCGCGCGAACTCATTCGCACCAACGACGCCGTCCGCACGCACCTTCAACACAAGTTCAGGCACATCTTCGTCGACGAATTCCAGGACACCGATCCGATCCAGGCCGACATCGTCCTGCTCCTGGCCGGCGGCACGCCGGGCAAACTCTTCATCGTCGGCGACCCGAAGCAGGCGATTTACCGCTTCCGCGGGACCGACGTCGCGACGTACTGGCGCGTGCGCGACGAGCTGCAGGCGCAGGGCGGACGGACGCTGCAGCTGACGACGAGCTATCGGAGCGTGCCGTCGATTCAGCGGTTCGTGAACGCGGCGTTCGAGCGGCACATGGTCGAGAACCGCGCGACGCTGCAGTCGGGGTACGTGCCCCTGGGGAAGTCGCGCGATGAAGAGCCGTCGCAGCCGTCGGTGATCGCGCTGCCGGTGCCGCGGCCGTACGGGCGCCGGAGCTTCGGAGGGCTGAAGGCGTCCGCAAAAGCGATCGAGGAATCGCTGCCCGACGCGGTGGCCGCGCTCATTGCCTGGCTCACGCAGGAAGATCGCGGATGGACCGTGGCCGAGCGCGACGCCGACGGCCGCGAGCGCCGCGTGCGCCTCGAACCGCGGCATATCGCCGTTCTGTTCCGCCGGTTCACGAGCTTCGGCGAAGACATCACGCGTCCCTACGTCGACGCCATCGAAGCGCGCGGCATCCCGCATCTGCTCGTGGGCGGCAAGGCGTTTCACGGGCGCGAGGAGGTCGAGGCCATTCGCGCGGCGCTCTCGGCGATCGAGTGGCCCGACGACGAGCTGTCGGTGTTTGCGGCGCTGAAGGGCCCGCTGTTCGCGATAGACGACGAGCACCTGTTCGAGTTCAGGTCGCGCTACGGGACGTTCCATCCGTTCCGCATCCCGCTCGAGCTCGGCGGAAATTCTGGCGGGGAGCTCGCGCTCGCCGGCGAGCCGACGTCGCATCTGGTGCCGATTGCCGGCGCCCTCCGGCTGCTGCAGCTGCTGCATCGCGGCCGGAACTATCGGCCGGTGGCCGACACCATCAGCCGGCTGCTCGCCGACACGCGCGCGCACGTCGGGTTCATTCTTCGCCAGGGCGGGGAGCAGGCGCTGGCCAACGTCCTGCACGTCGCCGAGCTCGCGCGGCAGTACGAAGCGGGCGGCGGCATTTCATTCCGCGGTTTCATCGACGAGCTGCAGCACGCCGCGCAGGCCGAAGCGGCCGAAGCGCCGATTCTCGAGGAGGGCAGCGACGGCGTCCGGCTGATGACGGTGCACAAGGCCAAGGGCCTGGAGTTTCCGGTCGTCATCCTCGCCGACATGACGTGCCGCATGAGCCGGAGCGACGCGAGCCGGTATCTGGATCCCGAGCGGAATCTCTGCGCGATCAGGCTCGGCGGGTGGTCGCCCCACGAGCTGCACGATCACGAAGCTGAAGAAGTCGCGCGAGACGAGGCCGAAGGGATCCGGCTGGCGTACGTCGCGGCGACGCGGGCCCGCGATCTCCTCGTCGTCCCCGCCGTCGGCGACGAGCCGTGGGACGGCGGCTGGCTCAGCCCGCTGAACGGCGCGCTGTATCCGGACCCGGCGAACCGGCGGACGGCCGCGCGCGCGCCGAAGTCTCCGGCGTTCAAGTCGAAGGACACGGTGCTGCAGCGGCCGAACGACGAGACCGCGACGCCGATGACCGTGTGTCCGGGTCTGCACGAGTTTCCGGGCGGCTACTCGGTCGTCTGGTGGGATCCCGCCTCGCTCGGCCCGCTCGATCTCAAGCCGCAGATGGGCGTGCGGCGCGACGATCTGATCGTCAAGGACGTCGCGCGCAACGTCGTCGCCGACGGGCGGACGAAGTACGACACGTGGAAGCTGGCGCGCATCACCGCGCGGGAGCGCGGATCGATTCCGGCGATGAAGGTGCAGACCGTTCGGGAGTTCGCGACGCACATAGCCGCAGAGGCGCAGAGGCCGCAGCGCACGTCTTTTCCAGTCGAAAAGATCTCCGCGATCTCCGTGCCTTTACGGCTCAGTGAGGAACGTCCGTCAGGCCCGGCATTCGGCTCGCTGGTGCACAACGTTCTTGCCCGCGCTCCCTTTGACGCAACGCGCGAGGGCCTCGAGAACATCGCCGGCGTCGAAGCGCGCCTGCTGGCGCTCGACGCCGCCGACGCGACGGCCGCAGCTGCCGTCGTCGAGCGCGTGCTTGGCCACGAGTTGTTGCAGCGCGCCCGGCGCGCCTTTGATCGCGGCGCCTGCCGCCGCGAGACGCCCGTGACGCTGACGCTCGACGACGGGACGCTGGTCGAAGGCGTGGTCGACATGGCGTTCGAGGAGAACGGGGAGTGGACGGTCGTGGACTACAAGACCGATCGCGAAATCGCGGAAAAGGGCGAAGAAGAATACCGCCGGCAGCTGGGGATCTACGCCGTCGCGATCGCCAAAGCGACCGGCGCACCGGCATCAGCCGTTCTGGTGAGGATCTGAACGTTACGACTTGCTGGGGTCGGCGACGTAGCCTGAGCGCGCCCGAACCTTGTAGTCGGTTTTGTGGGTCCTGACGCGCAGCGTGTGGTACTTGCCGTCGGGCCCGTGCTTCGGCGTGAAGCCCATCACGTACTGATGATTCAGCTCCTCGGCAATGCGCGCCGAGGCGGCGGAGATGTCCGTCGTGCTCGCCACCACTTCAGTGCGGCCGCCGCTTTCGTCCGTGATCTCGCGCAGCGTCGTGGGGTTGACGGAGCTGTTGATGGCGCGCCGATCCGGCGAGTCGATCGCGATCGCGTAGACGAACGCCTGGCTGCGGCGCAGCGCGAAGCGCACGTCCTTGAGAGCCGACGTGCTCGCGGTGTCGGCGCCGTCCGAGACCAGCAGCAGCGCGCCGCGTTCGCGGTTGCGCTTGGCGATGATCGGCATGCTCTCCATCACGGCGTCGTAGACGGCCGTGCCGCCGGTAGGCTTGATGCTGTCGAGCGCGTCGCGCACGACGGTCGGCGTCTGGGTCCACTCGGTCAGGACGTGGGGCTTGTGGTTGAAGGCGAGGATGAAGAATTCGTCCTCGTGGTCGAGCTGGTCGAAGAGAAACCGGTCCACGGCGGCGCGCGCGTCGGCGATGCGGCGCCCGTACATGCTGTCGCTGATGTCGAGCAGGACGCCGAGGCTCACCGGAACGCGCTCGCGGGTGAACTGCGACAGGTCCTGCTTTTCGCCGTCTTCGTAGATGTCGAAGTCGTCGCGCGTGAGGTCGGTGACCAGATGTCCGTCGGCGTCACGCACCGTCACGGTAATGCCCGTGACGTCCACGCCGGAGCGGAACGTGCGCGCGGCCTGCTCGCCCTGAGCGACGTCGAAGGGGGCGCCTGTGAGCAGCAGCGCCACCGCCGCCGCGGCAAATCGCATGAGCCAGCTTAACACCGGGTTACCCAGGTGACCGTATCCGTTCTGATAGGATCACCAGGGTGAGTTCCACCGTCATTCTGCCGGATCGGTCGCTGCAGGAGTCGCTGTCGCAGGACGGCTTCGTCTTCGTGCGCGCCGAGGCGATGCGCCGCGCGTTCGAGGCGTTCGGCCCGCTCGACGACTGGACGCCGTTCGCGGCGAGCTGGAACGCGCTCGAGCTCGACGAGCACATGGCGGACGGCGGGCGGTACCGTCGCCGGCGGCACGCGGTCTTCGCGGCGGGCGCCGCCGGGGCCATCGAGCGGAGCCCGCATCAGCCGCACTACCAGGGCCTGGATTACAACCCGCTGAACGGCGGCATCGCGCGCTGGTTCGCGCCGATCACGCCGGAGAGCGGCGGATCGCACTCCTTGACCACGATCCTCGCGTTCAGCCGCGCGCTCTTCAGCGGCCTCGCACCCCAGGTCGATCGCTGGAAGATCGAGGTCCATCAGTTCCGCATCGAAGCGCAACCCGGCAGCGAGGGTCTGCCCACGCCCGAAGGCATGCACCGCGACGGCGTGGACTTCGTGCTGGTGCTGCTCGTCAACCGGCAGAACATCGCCAGCGGGACGACGTCGATTCATGCGCCGGACGGCCGCGAGCTCGGGCGCTTTACGCTGACGGTTCCGCTCGATGCGGCGCTCGTCGACGATTCCCGCGTCGCGCACGGCGTGACGCCGGTCAAGGCGCTCGACCTCGGCGCGCCCGCGCACCGCGACGTCCTCGTCGTGACGTTCAAAAAACATGAATAGGGTAGAGATCTACGACACGACCCTGCGCGATGGCAGCCAGGGCCTGGGCATCTCGTTCTCGGTCCTCGACAAGCTGCGCATCGCCGAGCGGCTCGACCAGTTCGGCGTCCACTACATCGAAGGCGGCTGGCCCGGCAGCAACCCGAAAGACATCGAGTTCTTCGACGAAGCGAAGCGCCGCACCTTCCGCAACGCGCGGCTGGCGGCGTTCGGCGCGACGCGCCGCAAGGGCGTGACCGCCGCCGCCGACGATCAGGTGCGGCTGCTCATCGACGCCGAGACGCCGGTCGTGACGATCGTCGGCAAGACGTGGCTGCTGCACGTCAAGGAAGTCCTGCAGACGACGGCGGAGGAGAACCTCGCGATGATCGAGGACACCGTCCGCCATCTGAAAAGCCAGGGCCGCTTCGTCGTCTACGACGCCGAGCATTCGTTCGACGGCTACAAAGACGAACCGGAGTACGCGCTGGCGACGCTCGAAGCCGCCGAGCGCGGCGGCGCGGACGTCATCGTCCTCTGCGATACCAACGGCGGGTCCATTCCGAGCGAGGTGGCCGAGATCACCCGCAAGGTGAAAGCCAGGCTGAAGGCGGCGATCGGCATCCACACGCACGACGACATCGGGCTGGGCGTGGCCAACGCGCTCGCGGCGCTCGAGGCCGGAGCCAATCACGTGCAGGGCACGATCAACGGCATCGGCGAGCGGACCGGCAACTGCAACCTGACGTCTGTCGTCCCGAACCTGGCGTTCAAGTACAAGCGCGACTCGATCCCGCCGGAGAGCCTGGCGACGCTCAAGGAGATGTCGCAGTTCGTCGACGAGATCGCGAACATGCGGCCGAATCCGCGCCTGCCGTGGGTCGGCGCGGCGGCGTTCTCGCACAAGGGCGGCCAGCATGTGAACGCCGTCCAGAAACTGCTTCGCAGCTACGAGCACATCGACCCGGCGCTCGTCGGCAACAGCCGCCACGTCCTCATGAGCGAGCTCGCTGGGAAGCGCAACATCATCATGAAGGCGCGTGAGCTCGGGTTCGACGTCAGCAAGGAGACGCCCGAGCTCAACGCGATGCTGAAGAAGGTCAAGCAGCTCGAGCACGACGGCTACGAGTTCGAGGCGGCCGACGGCTCGCTGGCGCTCCTGATCCGCCGCGCGCTGCGCCACGAGACCAAGCCGTTCGACGTCGAGTCGTATCACGTCTCGATGCGCGCGGTCACCGGCAAGAGCTCCGTCTGCGAGGCGACGGTGAAGGTCGTCGTCGGCGACAAGCACGCGCACACGGTCGCCGAGGGCGACGGCCCGGTCAACGCGCTCGACGGCGCGCTGCGGTCGGCGCTGCTCACCTTCTACCCGGATCTCGCGTCCGTCCGCCTCACCGACTACAAAGTCCGCATCGTCAACTCCTCGTCGGGCACGGCGGCGGTCACGCGCGTGCTGATTGAAAGCAGCGACGGGACCTCGTCCTGGACCACGCTCGGCGTCAACGAGAACATCATCGATGCGAGCCTTCAGGCGCTCATCGACAGCCTCGAGTACGGGCTCAAAAGGAAAGAGTTCGTGGCCGGAGCGGCCCTATAGAGGAACTTGAGAACGCTGAGACGGGTTTCAACGCAGAGATCGCAAAGATCGCAGAGACGCCAGAACGGCACTTACCCCACATCGGCGCGACCGATCACAGACCCACGCGGAGTCCCGGAAGCTTTTCGGAAAGGCCGAGGATATCGTAGCGCTCCTTGAAGACGTGCTGAAAGACGAGCAGGGCGATCAGTCCCGACTGCGCGGTGGACTTCATTGTTCCCTCCATTCATTCCAGGATCGGCGCTCAGGTAAGCGAGCTTGATCTCGAGTTTGTCTGGCGTTCTCGTGACTCGAGTCGCCCCGGCAATTGCTCCGATATTGGGGTGCGCTCCAGCATCGATCGTCCGCTCATAGAGTGCGGATGCAATCGGTTCGAGCGTGGGCTCGACGCTTCTTAGGCACTCGAACATTTTGGCGATAGTGAATTCCTTGCGAACAGCTTTCTTTGCCGCCTCGTCGTCGTGGCGGTTCATGTAGATGTCGCCCGATGCGGGGTTGCGACTTAGGAAGAGTCCGTAAAGCGTGCTCTCGATACAGCCTCGCATGACCATGAAGGCCTCTGGAGACTGACCGGTCATCGCCATCCATGCAGCGGCCCGGAACGACGAGTGCGATTTCATCAGGAAGAACGGTGCCCAAAACGCCTGAGGATGATGAAGGTTCTCGCCGATCTGCAAGAACGCGGAATCGATCGCGACGAGTTTGGAAAAGTGCGCACGGAGTTTCGCAAACGACGCGAACGAGTTGTCACGAGCCATCCCGAAGAACTCAGTCAGCTTGTCGTCGCCCCATCCAGTCGGTACTTCCATTGCGATCGTTTTGCTCATGCTCAGCTCAGTGTGTTGGCCGGAGCGGAAGACTCTTCTACAAGTTTATCTCTCTGCGATCTTTGCGATCTCTGTGTTTAGCCCGTCTCTGCGTGCTCGTATAAACTCATTCCCAGATGCAGAACAAGATCGCGCTGGAGGAGCACTTCGCCATCGCGGACTCGGTGGGCGAGTCGCTGGAGTACGCGGTGCCGGGACAGGGC
>Ga0157378_10003273_pt1 | contig 14398 bp, 8 predicted proteins | sample M65metaG_FD_115309 | JGI IMG/M metagenome (GOLD analysis project Ga0157378, IMG submission 115309) | Miscanthus rhizosphere microbial communities from Kellogg Biological Station, Michigan, USA - M6-5 metaG | ecosystem: Host-associated > Plants > Roots > Rhizosphere > Soil | place: USA: Michigan...
AAAGTGCCGTCGTGGTTATTGATCCATAGCAGGTCATTGCTGATAAAGTCATTGGTTACATAGATATCTTTCCAGCCATCGTTGTTGATATCTGCAATACTCACGGCGTGTCCATAACCTTCTGTTTGTATACCGGCCTGTTTGGATACATCCGTAAATACCGGATGATGGAGTGAGTCATTCCAGTTGTTCCGGTATAGTTTGCCGGTGCTGGGGTTTGAGCCGTCTTTAAGCGGGGCATGAAAGATATCAGGAAATACTGCTTTGTTGATTTCATTGGTAACAATGTATACATCCAGGTCGCCATCGTTATCATAATCAAAAAATGCGGCCTGGGTAGAATGTGCACTATCATCCAGGCCATAGGCCGCTGCCATTTCTTTGAACACGGGTATATTGTCTTTGCCGTTACCCTGGTTAATATAGAGCAGGTTTTTTCTTTGCTGCGGATTTTTTTTCAGGGTAGCACAAACATAAATATCGGGAAGGCCATCGCTGTTGATGTCTGCTACCGCAACACCGCGACACCACCGGCCCTCGCCCGTTACATTTGCTTTATCGGTGATGTCTTCAAAGGTAAAATTACCTTTATTTAAATATAGTTTGTTTGACACCAGGTTGCCGGTAAAATAGATATCTGGCAACCCATCGTTATTAAAGTCACCAATGCCCACGCCCCCGCCATTGTATACATTTTCAATGTCGAGTTCGTTAATGGAATCATTTTCAATAATGCGGTTATTGAAATGAATACCGGAACGGGAAGAAGGGATGTTTTCAAAAAGCGTTTTTTTTCCGCAGCTTATCAATAGTAGCGTTACTAAAAAAATGCTTACCAGTTGGGCAATCTTCATAAAGCAATGTTAGCAAAAAAAGAAAGAGGCAGTGTTAGCTACCTCTTTCATGTATAAAAATATTGATGCTACAAATTAATAGCCGGGGTTTTGTTTCAAAGTTATCTTGCCGGTTGCATTTTTAGCGTCGATCTGGTTTTGCGGAATAGGGAAGTACTCGTTTTTATTGGCAGTAAATACAGCGGTTTTATTTTGCGCAAAAAATGATGGCCGGTTTTTTTCTATAGTAGCATAAGCGTTTAGCGCAGCTGCCATAGAACCGGTGCCATTGTCAAACCGGCGAAGGGCAAAATAACGTTGTCCTTCCATAGCCAGTTCAAGTCTTTCTTCAAACAAAATGGCTTTGTGCGCATACACTTTATCATCAAAAGCCCCTGCAGGATAAAGCCCGATTTTATAATTGTCGGCAGGCGTGGTTTGCGTGGTATATTTAGCTGTTGCGGCACTGTAAGCACTGTTTTTGTATACCCAGCCGGTGGGGTCAGCTGCGCGTGTTCTTACCTGGTTTACATAAGCCAGTGCTTTTGCAGATGTACCTACTTCAATTTCGCATTCAGCGGCCCAGAGCAATACTTCAGAAAAACGGATAAGATTTACGTTGATGGCCGACTGCTGAGTGGGTCCCCAAAAACTGGTTTCTGTAGAAGAAACGGAGCCCACCTGGCTTTTTGCATATACCATTTTTTTGGGGCTGAAAAAACCATCATCGGCAGGAGAACGGATCCAGTCATTTTTTGGAACCACGCCCCAATCATAGTAAGGAATACCGGGTCTTCCCATTACCAGGTCAATTCTTGGATCCAGGGTGCCTATGTAAATATTGCTGGAGTCGCCTACCACGGTACCGCTATTATAAGTATCAAGCAGCGGCAAACCAGTAATTGGATCGGTTTTGTAAGCATTTGCCAGGCTGATAGATGGGTTATTAAATCCGCAGCAGCCACCAGGGCCTGATCCATTTGGAAAAGCAAGATTGTCCCCGTAGTTACCATTTGTTCCGGAACCATCCTGAACGGAAGCCTGGTAGGCCCAGATAGATTCCGCGCCATTGTCCTGAGGGCCGTTAAAATTGCTCTCATAGTTAACGAGGGCATATTTATCGCCCTTGGCGGTTTTGCCATTTGCAATGATATCCTCCAGCAGGGGTTTAGCCAGGGCAAACTTGCGCTCTTCCATGTAGCAGCGGGCAAGGCAAGCCTTTGCGGCGGATTTGTTAGCCCTTCCTGCCTGGGGTTGTGTTTCCGGAAGACCGGCAATAGCAGCTTGGAAATCGGCTTCTATTTGGGGCCACACATCAATATAATTGCCGGATGCATCAATATTGCTGGTGCTGGTGGTTGTATCGGAAGCATATACAATATTTTTGAAAATCCTTTTTAATTCGAAATGAAAATGACCTCTTAACATTCTCGCTTCTGCGCTTATCCTGGTTACATCCGCAGCTGAAATATCTTTTGCCAGGGGCAAAATCCTTAACACATCGTTTGCACGCTGAACACCGTCGTACATAGCCAGCCATTTGCTGTTCAGGTAACCGTTATTGGTGTTGTAAGACCAGGAAGCCAGGTATCCAAGTCCTTCTGCAAACTGGTCGGAAGGAATGGAGCCTTTGTAAGAATCATCCGCAGCAACACTGCCATAAGCCCAGTTAGATGCGGCGCTTCCCCAGTTATTGCCTGAAATATTACCGCCTTCACCACCTACCATGTGATAGGCGCCAATCAGTAATCCTTCAACACCTGTTTGGTTCGCCAACACAGTCGGGTTCAGGGCACCCAATGGCTGCTTATCGAGGAATTTTTTATTACAGGCGTATACCGCACATAAGAGTACGAGGAATACCGGTAGAATTATTTTTATGTTTTTACTTTTCATATACAAGTAGTTCAATTTTTTAAAATGACAGATTTACACCAATATTATAGGCTTTCTGATTGCCGGGATAGTTGCCCTGGTCGATGCCGAATGTGGTGCTTTTGCTAATCGTTGAGCCGGTTAATTCAGGATCAATGCCGGTATATTTTGTAATGGTAAACAGGTTAGCTGCCTGCAGGTAAATCCTGAACCGCTCAACACCGATACGTTTCAGGGTCTTAGAGGGAATAACATAACCTACTATCAACGATTTTAATCTGAGGTAAGAACCATTTTCTTTGTAATAAGAATTGAAGTTACCAGTAGTGCTGAAATTTGCGGAACGCTCCAGCCTTGGCACTTTTGCATTGGTGTTACTGGGTGTCCATGAATTATACACGGCGTCCTTGCTCACCGCTCCATCAAATACCTGTGGAAAATCTGTCCAGTAACGAACATAGTTGATTACATCGTTGCCAACAGATGCATACATAAATGCAGACAAATCAAAGTTTTTATAGTTGGCACCCAGGTTCAGGCCGGTGGTGAATGTAGGATTTGGATTACCAAAGAAAGTTCTGTCGTTAACATCCACTTTGCCATCGCCGTTTACGTCGCGGAACTTGATCCTTCCGGGGGCGGCTGCTTCCTGTGTAGGCGATTTGGAAACATCGGCTGCGTCTTTAAACAAACCAATTTCCTCCAATCCAAAAAAGGCACCCAATGCCTGTCCTGGTTGCAACCTTGAAAACGCCCCAAGGCGTCCGGAACCGTCGCTGTTGAAATCATAATATTGTTTACCCGCGGGGAGGCTTTTTACCTTATTGTTATAAGAAGTAAAATTCAGGCCTACATCAAATTTAAGATCATTGTGTACGGCAGTGCCATGATAGGTAATCGACGCATCGATGCCTTTGTTTTCAATATTGCCTGCATTTACAGAAGCGCCGGATGCACCGCCTGTGATAGTAGGATCGGTTGCTGGTGCGAAAAGCAACCCGCTGATAGATTTTTTATACCACTCGAATGAGAAATCTACTTTTTTAGCAAACGATGCATCAAAACCTACATTGGTAATAATGTCTTCTTCCCAGGTTGTATTCTTGTTGCCGAGTTGAGAAGCATAGATGCCCAGTGTTGAACTATTGTTATTGCCACTGATATCGTAATAAGAATTAGCAGCAGATTGGTTGTAAAGATTAAATGCATTGGTAGAAGGAATATTACTGATAGAACCCAGTTTGCCCCAGCCGCCGCGGATTTTTAAGTCATCCAGCCAGGTAATATCCTTCATGAATGATTCCTTGGAAATTCTCCAGCCTACAGAAACAGAGGGGAAAACACCATATTTTTTACCATCGGCAAACACAGAAGAACCATCTCTCCTGATTGTTCCGCTTAACAGGTATTTATCCTGGAAAGCGTAGTCGAGACGTCCAAACAACGAGTAAATAGAACTTTGATAAGGTGTTCCGTTAATGTTGGATGTGGTCTGGCCGTTAGGAGGTCCAAAGTTGAGCGTCCATAAATTGGGGTCTACCGTAAGATTATTGGAGTTGGTGATATAATACCCGCTCCTTGTACCGTTAATGGCACGCCCATAATTGCTGATTGCTTCAGAACCAACCAGTACTTTCAGGCTATGATCGCCGAACGTGTTAATATAGTTGAGGGTATTGGTCCAGGTCCAGCTACTGTTGTAACCGAAGTTTTCGGTGAAGCTGTTTGGATTTTTATTGTTTTCGGCATTTTCGTAGGCTGTATAGCTAAAGGAATTGTAATAATAGTTGTCAATATTGCCGCCGAAGCTTGTACGCGCAGTAAAGTGTTTGAATAAATCAACTTCTGCAAATGCGTTTCCACCAATCTGCCAGTCGTTTCCTTTATTGTCTTTTGTACGCATCATATTGGCAACCGGGTTCTGTGCATTACCCAATCCCTGGGAACCCGTGCCGGCAAAATTTCCGCGAATATCATACACGGGTATGATGGGGTTTTCGCGGTAGCTATGCGAAATGGCATTGCCCTCGTTCTGGTTGGTAAAGCCGGGATTTCTTTTATAAAAAGCATATAAATTTTCTCCAATCCTGATATGATTATTTACGTTAAACGTTGTGTTCACGCGCACAGAATAACGTTTCAGGTAAGTATTGATCAAAGTACCTTCCTGGTTAAGATAACCCAACGATAAATAGAAACTTGAACGGTCACTGCCAGAACTTACCGATAAGGAATGACTTTGAAAAGTAGCCGGTTTAAAAATTTCGTGAAACCAATCCGTGCCCTGCTGGTTAGCCAAAGTAATTTGATTGGTATACAACGCATAGGTGGCAGGATCTGCGGTGGCAGAAGCTGTAGGCGTAATATATTTTGGGATTACAGGCGTAGTACCGGTGCCATATTGTTTATTGGCAGGCGTAACTCCTGAATTAATAAAAGATTGCTGAACGGCCTGCGCTGTTTCGGAAGTATTGGCCATCCGGAAGCCGTTTTTGTCTGGCCGTTGCGTGCCAATAAAACCATCATAGCTAACCCGGGCTTTGCCAGATTTGCCTCTTTTTGTTGTAACCACTACTACGCCATTGGAGCCACGCACACCATAAATGGCGGCGGCGCCGGCATCTTTCAATACCTGGATCGACTCAATATCGTTTACATTCAGGTCGTGCAGGCTACCCGGTGTGCCATCAATAATAACCAGCGGATCGGTTGATCCAATTGAAGTGATACCGCGAATTCTTACACTGCTACCACCACCCGGTACACCGGAATTGGTAACCGTAACCCCGGAAGCCTGGCCTTGTAAAAGAGATTCGGTGGTGCCAGAAGGAACCGATTTAAGATTGTTTACATTCACCACCGCTACCGAACCGGTGATGTCTTTTTTTCGCTGTGAAGTATAACCTGTCACCACAATTTCATTCAGTGCAAGCGATGTTTCTTTTAATTCTGCTGAAACGGTTGTTTTTCCACTTACAGAAAGTTCCCGCGTTTCAAAACCGATGGCAGTAACAACCAGAACGCTTTTATCAGACGGTACCGTTAACTTAAAAGTGCCGTTTGCATCTGTTTGTGTAGCTGTTTGTGAACCGCGCACTGCAATGGTGGCACCCGGTACAGGCAATTTGTCTTTACCGTTGGTAATGGTTCCTGAAACTGTTTTTTGTGCGAGAACATGAAAACTTAGTGAAAGAAATAGAATGGAAAAAACCGTCCCCCTCAAGAAGGGATTAATTTTCTTTGGCATAAGCAATTGTTTGTTAGATTAGAGTTGGCTAAAATTAGGCAATTAAGTTAAAATCTGTTAAATAATTAACAAATTTGTTTGAATTTTAATTTAACCGATTGCATTCCCCTATCGTATCCTGAAATGTGCAAAAACCACCGGCGAAAAATTAACCGTTTAAGCAAAAACGTTAGGAAGGAAAAATCGATTTATTTATTCCGTTTTTTTAGTGGGGATACCAGTATGTAGCGGGCTGTCAAGTGGCTTTTCAGACCTTTTGGGTTGCAATAGTTTTGCTATGAGCGCCGTCCAGCCTGTTTGATGCGATGCGCCTAACCCCTGGCCATTGTCGCCATGAAAATATTCATGAAATAATAAATAATTATTGAAGTGAGGGTCGGTCTGCATTTGTATGTTATCACCCAGACAGGGCCGTTTACCATCTTCACCACGCAGTAACAGGGAGCATAACCGCCTGCCCAGTTCATCCGCCGCTTCGTTCAGCGTGATGAATATACCACTACCCGCAGGACATTCAATTTTAAAATCATCGCCATAATAATAATGAAAACGCTGCAGGCTTTCAACCAGCAAATAATTAACCGGCATCCATACAGGGCCGCGCCAGTTGCTGTTGCCGCCAAACATGCCGGTGGTGGATTCACCGGGGGTATACTCTACATTAAAGCAGGTGCCATCCAGCCAAAGCTCATACGGGTGTTGCTCATGGTATTTTGAAATGGCCCTAACGCCATGGTCACTGAAAAATTCGGTTTCATCCAGCATGCGTTTCAATATTTTTTTCATGCGATGGCCACGCAGCAGGCTCAGCAGGTGCTTTTCATTTTCACTTTTCTCCTGCCAGCGAGATACCAGCCCCGCCAGATCAGGCCTGTTAGAAAAAAACCAGTCGAGCCGTTTGGCAAACTCGGGTACTGCTTCCAGTATTTCATGGTCCAGTACTTCAACTGCAAACAGCGGAATCAAGCCTACCATACTACGCACTTTCAATTTGATGATGTCGCGGTTAGGTCTTTTCAGCACATCGTAAAAAAACTGGTCTTCTTCATCCCATAAACCGGAACTTCCCTCTCCCATATTGGCCATTGCAGCGGCGATGTACAAAAAATGCTCAAAGAATTTGGTAGCCATGTCCTGGTAAACCGGGTTATAACAGGCAAGCTCAAGTGCAATCCGCATCAGGTTCAGCGAATACATGGCCATCCAGCTGGTGCCGTCTGATTGCTCTATTTCACCTACAGCGGGCTGTATGGCATTGCGATCAAAAACACCGATATTATCAAGTCCCAAAAAACCGGCCTGGAATATATTATTACCTTCTGCATCCTTCCTGTTTACCCACCAGGTAAAATTTATGAGCAGTTTGTGAAAAACAGACTCCAGAAAGTCAAGATCGCCCTTCCCATTATTGTTTCTTTTGTCAATGCTGTATACCCGCCAGGTGGCCCATGCATGCACGGGAGGATTAACATCGCCAAACGCCCATTCATAGGCCGGCAATTGCCCGTTCGGGTGCATGAACCATTCCCTGGTAAGCAATTGCAACTGGCCTTTGGCAAAGCCGGCATCTATCATTGCGAAGCTGACGCAATGAAACGCCAGGTCCCAGGCCGCAAACCAGGGGTATTCCCATTTGTCGGGCATTGACATGATATCGCCATTGTTGAGGTGGGTCCATTCATGGTTGCGCCCCATTTTTCGTTCATTTGGTGGCGATAGCTGCCCCGGATCTCCTTTTAACCATTGCTCTATATCGTAGTAGAAAAATTGTTTGCTCCACAGCAGGCCCGCAAATGCCTGCCGTTGCACCAGCTTTTCATCTTCGCTGCTGATATTTTGCTGAAGGTCCTGGTAGAATGCATCTGCTTCGCGGAGGCGGCTAATAAAAAGATCATCAAAATCACGGAATGGATGCATGTTCTTTTTGTTCTCGAGGCGCAGGCGCATCACCATGTTTTCGCCCGCTTTTATCACCATATCATAGTTGGCAGCCGCTTTTGTACCCAACTGGCAGCTGTTTATCGCCTTTGCGTTTCCATGCACCAGCAATTCATTGATGCCATCTTTGCAAAAACTGCCCGTGTTGCGTGCTCCATACAATTTTTCATTGTTGGATTCATTGTCGCAAAAGAACAACGAGGTTTTTTGCTCAAAGTGTAAAACGAATTCCCCCAGCTCTCTATGGGTAATAATAATATCGCTGTTATTGGATGAGGATAATTGTGGTTTATAATTATCATACCCCCATGACCAGGTATTCCTGAACCAGATGGTTGGCAATAGGTTTAGCGGAGCATCTTTCTGGCCGCGGTTGTGTACGGTTATTTTGATGAGTATATCGTCTTCCCCGGCTTTTGCATATTCTGTAAATACATCGAAATACCCGTTTTCATTGAAAATACCGGTATCTATCAGTTCAAATTCGGGTTGTTCTTTATTTCGGTTGCGGTTTTCTGTTAGCAACCATTCATAAGGATAAGCGGCCTGCGGATATTTATATAATGCCTTCATGTAGGAATGTGAAGGTGTGGCGTCAAGGTAATAATACAGCTCTTTAACGTCCTCTCCATGATTGCCTTCGTGACCGGTTAAACCGAAATACCTTTCCTTGATAATAGGGTCTTTTTTATTCCACACTGCAATAGCAAAACAGAGTAGTTGCTGACCATCGCTGATGCCTGCTATGCCTTCTTCTCCCCATCGGTATGCCTTGCTGCGGGCCATTTCATGCGTTGTAAATTCCCAGGCGCAGCCATCGGCGCTATAATCTTCCCTGACGGTACCCCACTGGCGATCGGTTAAATAAGGGCCCCATTTTTTCCAGCCCGGATTGTTTAGCCGCTCTTGTTCTTTGTTCATAGTTATAGTTTATAACAGGCCAAGCTGACTTTATGGAGATGAATAATCAATGATCAACAAACAATGTTCAATTTTCAGGCGGTCTGCAATGAAGTTTTTTACAGAGCATAGAGAATTGAGCGTTGGATATTGAATATTTTCCTTTTTGCAGACAAGAATAATCAATGATCAACAAACAATGATCAATTTTCGGCCGGTCTGTAATCAGGGTTTACGGATCATCGAAGATTGAGCGCTGAATATTGAATTTATTCAATCGAGCCCGTCGGCCCGGTTAATCGCTTGTTATTAAGACGTTTACTAAAAGCAATTGCTAATTGGCTGCCAGGCCGTAATTTTTTAATGTGTAGGCTGATGCCAATCCCGCAAGGCATATTGTTAATACCCATTTTCCCTTAATTTTACCCACTCAATAAAAAATAGAGATGCCCGAAAATAAAAACAGACAATTTCTGGATTTCGAGAAGCCTATCAAGGAGCTTTTCGATGAGATTGAGAAGTTACAGCAGTCGGCAGAAAAAACGAAAATTGATTCTACCGAGCTGATTAAGAAGTATAAGGACCAGGTTATTGAAAAAAGAAGGGAGATAACACAACAGCTCAACAGTTGGCAGCGGGTACAGTTGAGTCGCCACCCCGACCGGCCCTATACATTGAAGTACATACAAAAGATGACTACAAATTTTGTGGAGCTGCATGGCGATCGGAACGTAAAAGACGATAAAGCGATGGTGGGTGGTTTTGCGCAATTGGGCGATGAAACTGTGATGATCATTGGACAGCAAAAAGGCATCAATACCAAGATGCGCCAGTTGCGGAATTTCGGAATGGCCAATCCCGAGGGCTATCGCAAAGCCCTTCGTTTGATGCGGCTGGCCGAAAAATTTAACAAGCCGGTGATTACGCTGATAGACACACCCGGCGCTTATCCCGGAATGGAAGCGGAAGAACGTGGACAAGGCGAAGCCATTGCCAGGAATATTTATGAAATGATGCGGTTGAAGGTGCCGGTAATATGCGCCATCATTGGCGAAGGTGCTTCCGGCGGCGCATTGGGCATTGGTGTTGGCGACAAGGTTTTTATGCTGGAAAATGCCTGGTATACGGTTATCTCGCCGGAAAACTGCAGTTCAATACTGTGGCGGAGCTGGGAAATGAAAGAAAAAGCGGCCGAAGAACTGCGGCTTACTTCGGATCATATGTACAAGTTCGGCCTGGTAGACGGCGTGGTGCCCGAGCCGCTGGGCGGTGCCCATTGGGATTATAACGAAGCGGCACAACACCTCAAAGTTGTATTAATTGATGCGCTGAAAGAGCTGAAGCAGGTAGATCCGATGGACAGAATCAATAACCGGATAAAGAAATTCGGCAAGATGGGCTTTTGGGAAGAAGTTTAGCTATTTTAAATTTTGAATTGTACATTTTAAATTCTTTTGCTGCACAACTTTACAATTCAAAATATTGAGACAATCTAATATTAAAAATTAAAAATTTAAAATAATTCATGTCACTCAGTAATCGTCTTCGTGGAACCGGTGTTGCACTCGTTACTCCTTTTACACCCAGTTTGGAAATTGATTATGATGCACTCGGCCGGGTCATTGATTTTGTTATTAAAGACGGTGTGGAATATGTTGTTACACTCGGCACCACAGGCGAAACGCCGACCCTGCGCAAGAATGAGAAGACAGACATCATTAATTATACGTACGATAAAGTAAACAGTCGTGTGCCCGTAGTAGTGGGTGTTGGCGGCAACAGCACGCAGGAAGTAATAGAAGACCTGGAAAAACTGCCACTGGAAAAAGCCATTGCCATATTAAGCGCCAGTCCTTACTACAACAAGCCCTCACAGGAAGGTTTATTCCAGCATTATAAAGCAATAGCGGCTGCTACCCTTAAACCGATATTATTGTATAATGTACCGGGGCGTACGGGTCGTAATATAGATGCTGATACCATTTTGCGCCTGGCTAAAGAAGTAGATAATATTGCCGGTTTAAAAGAAGCGGGTGGCGATATGGCCCAATGCATGAAAGTGCTGCGCGACAAACCGGAGGATTTCTTTGTGGTGAGCGGCGATGATGCATTGGCATTACCCCAGATTGCCTGTGGTATGGAAGGCGTAATTAGTGTGGCAGCCAACAGCTTCCCCAAAACTTTTTCTGAAATGGTGCGATTCTCATTAAAAAAAGATTTCAAGAATGCGAAAGCATTAAATGATAAACTGATAGATGCCTACGATATCATGTTTGCAGAAAACAATCCCGCAGTTGTAAAAGCATTTATGGCCGAACTGGGTTTATTGGATAATTACTTCCGGTTGCCGGTAACAGCTTTAAGTGAATCGTTGCATGCAAAAGCAAAGGCATACCTGGCCCGATAAATTTCGTTCTACCCCGATCGTTATTATTTATTCTTAATAAGATTTTCAATAGAAGATCCGCGTTTCCGGGATCACCTAAATCACATCCAATGAAATATATGGCAGGTATCATCGCCGGCATACTCACGATGAGCGCACAGGCGCAGCATACAGTTAAAATTACATTGACCGCAGTTCCGGCCATGCCTGCCACCGATGCCGTTTATCTTGCCGGCAACTTCAATAACTGGAACCCGAAAGATGAAGATTTCCGGCTTCAGAAAAATGAACAGGGCCAGTTTTTTATCGAAATTAAAAAAGTGGAACCGGCAGGCTATGAGTTTAAGTTCACCAGGGGCAGCTGGGACCAGGGCGAGACAAATGAAAAAGGGGCTGATTTGCCCAACAGGAAAGCCACCATCAATTCAGATACCTCCATTCAGTTCACAATAGCAGGCTGGAAAGATGGGTTCAGCCAACAACGAAAAATTTCCACCGCTTCTGCGCAGGTAAAAATTATTGATACCGCATTCCCGATGCCGCAACTGGGCCGAACCCGGCGCATCTGGGTCTACCTTCCGGCGGAGTATTCAACTGCAACCAGTAAGCGATACCCGGTACTCTACATGCACGATGGCCAAAACCTTTTTGATAACAGCACCGCTTTTGCAGGCGAATGGGGGGTTGACGAGGCCATGGATGCTGTCAGGAATGCCTGCATTGTTGTGGGTATCGACAATGGAGCTGCAAAAAGAATGAATGAATACAATCCAAATGATACCAAACAGTTTGGAAAAGGGGAGGGCAGGGCCTACCTGCAATTTATTGTGCAGAACCTGAAACCGTTTGTTGACAGGCAATACAGGACTTTGCCAGATAAGCGGCATACTTATATGGCCGGCAGCTCCATGGGCGGGCTGATTACCTTTTATGCGGGCTTGTATTATCCTGCTGTTTTTGGCCGATTGGGTGTTTTCTCTCCATCTTTCTGGATAGAACCATCCATAAAAACGCAGGTAAAGGAGCTCGCTAAAAGAGCAACCCATGGGTTCCAGAAATACTATTTCTATGCCGGGGGCGGCGAGGGTCAGCAAATGGCACCCGATATGAAGGCAGTGGCGGCTGTATTGAAGCAAATTGCCAACCCGGCATTAATTACAGTGGTAAAACCGGAAGGCAAGCACAATGAAATTTCATGGGCAGCAGTATTTCCTGATTTTTTCAAATGGATTCAGAAATAGTTCAGAGTTCTTAGTCTATAGTTCATAGTCCCTTTGCCGAAGTAGCTATTAAAGAGGCGGGCGTTCCGCCCGTGCAACCAGAAACCAGACAGAGAACTTGGTTACTTTTGCCAGGACTATCCGCTATGAATTTTGCACTTCGCAGACAACTAAGAACTTTCAAATTTACTGTCAAAGGATTATGGGCCCCCAACTAAGAACTCTAAACGCTATTTCAATTGCTGGTCGAAAGGACTATGAACTATGAACTTCGAACTCCGAACTATGATGCTGGTCAAAAGGACTCAGAACTCCGAACTAAGAACTCTGAACTCTATAAGTAACCCCTTCCAGCGCCAGTTCGGTATTGGGAAAAACAGCCTTGGCTTCGGTTTCAAACTCGTGCAAGACTTCATACTTGCTGCTGAAATGGCCAATAATCAATTTCTTTACGCCCGCTTTCTGCGCAATAGTAGCTGCCTGTTCGGTGGTGCAATGATAACGCTTGATAGCCCGGTCGGCCAGGTCTTTCAGGTAAGTTGTTTCATGGTATAATAAGTCTGCACCCTGTATTTTATCGATGATGCGTTCATCATACATGGTATCTGCGCTATAAGCATAACTGAGCGGCGCGGGGGCCGAATGGGTAACCAGTTCGTTTTTTATCAATACGCCTGCCTGGTTGGTATAATCTTCGCCCTGTTTTAGCTTATCAAAAAAAACGGCCGGAACGCCCATTTCAATTGCTTTTTGCGGATTCACGCGTCGGGGTGCCCTTATCTGTTCAAAGCGAAAACCCCAGCACGGAATCCGGTGATTTACCTTAAAGCAATGCACCCTGAATTTGTCTTCTTCTGCAATAAGGCCTTCCTGCAAAGGATAAAAATGAAGCTGAAAGGGAAGCGCTGTATCGGCCACTTTTAATTGCATGTCAATAAGATCCTTCAGCGGGGCCGGCGCATGCAGGTGCATATCGTGTTCCCGGCCCAGTAAACCCATACTGGTAATGAGGCCAATAAGGCCAAAATAGTGGTCGCCATGCAGGTGAGAAATAAAAATATGATTAATGCGGCTGCGGCGGATGCGGTATTTGGCCATTTGCATCTGGGTGCCTTCGCCGCAATCTACCAAAAACAGGTAGTCGTCGAGAGTCACTACCTGGGCGGTGGGATGACGATCAAAAGCCGGTAAGGCAGAGTTATTTCCAAGTATAGTGACAGCCAGCATATAATAATGGGTAAAAATCAACCGGTAACAAAACTAATGAAGCGGCATGGATAACGATGCCGGGATAGTTATATTTTTAGAGCAAGACAGATTTTTGAAACGCCTGCTGCTTTCAAAAGAAAATATCCATACGCGTGCTCTGCTTCAGCATTCGCTGGCGGCCGTTCCGGTATCAAAAAAACCGCTGAATGGCGGCGACCGCTCCGGAAAGTCTACTAAATAGGTAGATTACTGGGGCCCAAAGCCCTTTGTTTGGTAGCGTTGCCGTCAGGATATTCGAAAAACCGGAGGTTGAACTGATGGAAAATCTTCTACGCCTGCCCGCCGTTTGTGTAATAATAAACCCGTCAGTCCTCCTTGGGGTTAAACCGGGGATTGTCATCATCCATTAATTCCCGCTCAATTTCTTCCATCTGGATAATATCCCAGGCTTCGGTTTCCGTGGGGGTAATGTTCATCAGCTCCAGTAAGGCCGATTTATCAAGCGCCTGTTCTACCGCCGGTTGCAGGCCGCAAACAACAAAGGAGGCATTATGTTCATAGAAAACTTGCTGTATTTTTACAAGTGCTTCAGCAGCAGCGTCGTCCATCTTTTGGATGTCTTCACAATTGAGGATCACATTTTTGACATTGTTTTTGAGGTATATCTTTAACGATTGCTCAAGTTCTGCTGTCATATTAGCAGCAATTTCCGTTTCACAGATGGTAATGACATGGAATTTTTCTTTGGTATCTGTTTTGACATTCATAATGCTTATAAAAAAGTTCTTAC
>Ga0157378_10003279_pt1 | contig 14389 bp, 15 predicted proteins | sample M65metaG_FD_115309 | JGI IMG/M metagenome (GOLD analysis project Ga0157378, IMG submission 115309) | Miscanthus rhizosphere microbial communities from Kellogg Biological Station, Michigan, USA - M6-5 metaG | ecosystem: Host-associated > Plants > Roots > Rhizosphere > Soil | place: USA: Michigan...
GCCGGCCGTCTCCGGCTTCTCTGCAATCGCTCCCATTGCCGCAGCGCCGACCACAGCCACCGCATACGCGGCGCCAAGTGCGGCCAGGCCGGCAGCCAACGCCGCCGCCACGAAGCCCCATCTCACGACCTCCGGCGGAACCGGCACGGCTGTCGCGCGCGCCGTTTCCGGGGCGGCGAACAGCGGAACCACAACAACCGCGATGACGATCGGCAGGATCACCGAAGCACTCCACAAGAGCCGTTTACGCATGACGTTCACTCCCCGGCCGCAGCGTCAGTGGCGCGTACCGCTCGCCGCCGCCGCGGAAGAACTTCCCGAAAAATTCGTAGTACTCCAGACGAAGGACCTGCACCGACACGGTCAGCCCTTCCAGCAGAATCACCAGGATGTTGCCGGCGACATGGACGACGATCGACAGCACACCTCCGAAGCGCATCGCCGCGATCGTGTCGGCGAGGGCGAAGATGGCGATGAAGATCCCCGCGTGAACCGCCGCGAACGCGGCGATGCGGACGAACGAGATCGTGTTGGCAAAGAAGGAGAAGAGGGTGTCGACCAGCTCTACCGATATCTCCAGCGCGTGCAACCACCACGGTGTGGTGCGCACCACGGGCCGTGGCCGCCGTTCCGCGCCGCCGCGCCCGAACAGTCGCATCAGGGGACGCGCTCCCGCGATCACGACGACTGCCACGATGACGACGGCGGCGATGACGACCCCGGGGATACGCACCGTTGCGGGCACGAACGCGCGCGCCAGCACGACCAGAATGATCCAGTACAGCATCGCGCCCGTGGCACCGTGCGGTCCATACAGTGCGTCGATCCAGTCGCCGCTGCGCCAGCGATTGATGACGTTGAGAATCAGCCCTGCCGTGACGACGAACGCTCCGAAGGCGACCGCGATCAACATGAAACGCGGGAGGTCGTTGATCGGCTCCATCCAGAGCGTCGGGATCAAACCGCGAATACCGAAAACGCTTCCGTACAGCGCTCCGAATACCGCCGAAGCGACGCCCGCCTCCATCAGCAGGATTCCGTAGTCGAGGAAACGCGGCAGGTATCGGAAGAGAAACCAGCCCGCCAGGAACAACACCGCGCCGTGGCCGGCATCGCCGAACATGAGTCCGAACATGGCCAGGAATCCGATGGCAAAAAAGGCGGTCGGCTGCACTTCGGCGTACGACGGCGTGCCGTAAATGTCGATCAACTTCTGGAACGGCCGCAGAAGGAGCGGATTGCGATGGAGGATCGGGACGCGCAGCGTTCCTTCGCTGACGCCGGGCATGCTCTCGACCGGCTCGATCTCGACGATGGCGTGATCCTTCGTGGCCGCGCGGACGCGCGCCGCCAGCGGCTCGGCGCTGTCGCGCGGCACCCATCCCGAGATGACGATGAAGCGTCCGGCCGCGGCGAAGAATGTCTGCGCCTGCAATAGGAGCATCGCCGTCTCGGCGCGGCGGGCGATCCGGTCCAGCACTTCGCTCGAACGCTTGCGCTCGTCATCAAACGCGCGCTCCCCATCCGCGACGATGCGATCCGCTTCGGTCAGCTCGTGCGCAAGCCGCTCCGGATCGAGATCGGCTGCCGACTTCGGAAGCGTTACCGCTCTCGCGCTGGTAAGACGCATCGCTTCGTCGAGACGGGCGCGGTTGTATTCGGGGACGGCGGCGGCAAACAGCACCGATCCTTCGCGCTCCTGGAGAGGGACGATGGCATGCGCGGACGGTGCGAGCATCTCCGCCATCGCGGGCAGCGCCTCCGCGGATTGCATGCCGAGGCGTATCGCCGCAAAACGAAGGGCAGCCAGCCGGCCGACGTCGAGCGATGCGTAACGAAGGCGCTCCGCGTCATCGCAACGTTCGCGCGCCGCCGTCAGCCGCTCGCTGACGTCCGCATTGGCGCGTGTGAGCTCCTGCACGCGTTTTTCGATCGGCTCGAGGATGATCAGGATTCGCTCCCGCTCGACTGCAAAGTCGGCGAGATCGTCCCCGTCAATGGCGCCGGTCGCTTCCGCGCGCGGAACGCCAAGACGATCGGCGGTGGCGCGGATGCGGTGAACGAGATCGCGGAACGCGGCGTAGAGCTCGCGCACGCCGGGAGGCGACGCGTCGTACGGCGCGTGGCCGTGCGCGATGTCGACCAGATGAAGCAGCCCCTCGCCGGCGATGGCCCGCGTAGCCACGGCCGCGTCGCGGTTCGGCACCTGCGCGCGGAAGTGAACCATCGGCACCGAACGGAGCATGGTCAGGCTCCGATCTGCGATGCCGACGTGGCTCGGATCATCGCCGCGTCGAGACGCTCATCGCCCATCCGCTCAACGAGTCCCCTCACCGCCCTCACCTCCTCCTCGGCGAGAAGGATGACGGCGACTGCCGGACCGAGGAGAAACGGACTACCGACGAATGCGCGGCGGCAGAGGCGGAGCCGTTCGCGGCGAAGCGCCATGATGTCAGCGCTCTTGCCCGGCGCGACGCTCGTCAGCCCATACCATTTCGCGCCGCGGAGGAGGAGCTGCGCGTCGCGCTCACGAACGAGCAGCTCGATGAGCCGGCGCGCAATCGACTCGCGACGCGTGAGGCGCCGCGCCTCGTCGAGCAGGCACCGCGATGCCCAGCGATCGAACGCCAGCTCCGCGGCGGCGACGTCGTTCCCGTGCGCGCGCGCGACGCTCTTCGCGATCTCGGCGTACGGCGTTTTCGCGAGCTGCGTCACCAATTCATTCAGTGTCGCGGCCTCGGGAATCGGGAACGATGCGAATGCACCGAGACCGATCCAGAGCCGCGCGATCCGATCGCGATGTCCGTTCGCGGCGACGCGCCAGAGCAGCTTGACGTTCTCGATCTCGTGCAGTTGCAGCATCGCCCGGAAGAGCGGAGCGCCGTCGCGGTATCCGTCGATGGCGGTGCGATAAACCCGCAGCAGCCGGGTCATCGGATCGTCGATTCCCAACGCGGCGATCACACGCTGCATCGCGGCTGTGTCGGTCGCGGCGAGGAGCGGCGCGGCATCCGCGCGCGTCAACAGGCGCGACTTGCAGGCGCGGATGCGCGCATGGGCGTACGCTCGCGCGCCGCGCGATGGCCTCATTGCGCCACCTCACAGACCATGCGCAGAACGAGTGCTACGGCGTCATCGAACTTCCGTTCTCCCGCCGCGGCGAGCGATGTCAAATACTGCTCCTGCTGCCGCTGCAACTCGGCGATGCGAGCATCACCATCCGCGCGAATGTCCGCGATCTCCCGGTCGAGTGCGTCGGATGCTTCCTTGAGCTCCGCAGCGACGGCCACGTCGCGCGCCGTGCGCACCGCGAGTACGTCACGCTCGCGCCGCGTTTCGGCAAGCGTCACGCGCGAGCGCGCTTCCTCGTCCGCCGACACGATCGCTTCGAGGTCGGGGTGCATCCATGCCTCCGCCCTAACGGTGGGGCATGCACACGCGCGGCGCGATGCGGCCGCTCACCGGTCTGTGTGATCGCGGCTACTCTTCCCAAGACAGGTGACTTCCGGCTGTGACATTCATCTCGCCGCGCTGAGCGTCAGGCCCGCCCTGGTATGTGAGCGCATTCGCATGTGCGATGCGAGCGATGCGGCTCCGCCAGGGGCGAGCCGGCAGTCTGGGGCTGGCTCACCGCACCGGCCCGGGGTGGTCCAGCGCACATGAACGTGTGATGACGGCGGCACCCTTCGGAGCGGCTGGCGCCGATCCTTGACATGAGGGGCATCATGCGCCAACCGGACGTCGTTCTCATTCATCCGCCTAGCGTCTTCGACTTTCGGGATCGAACCATCTTCTACGGTCCGATCAGCGACGTAATTCCCTCTTCGCCCGTGTTCGAAATGTATCCGATCGGCTTTCTGACGCTGGCCGCGCACCTGCGACGGCACGGCTACCGCGTCAGGATCATCAACCTCGCTCTTCTCATGATGCGCAGCAGGCGCTTCCGACCCGAGACGCTCCTGCGGCTGCTGCGCCCGCGGCTCTTCGGCATCGATCTGCACTGGCTGCCGCATGCGCACGGCGGTCCCGAGGTCGCCGCCCTTCTCAAACGACTGCACCCCGACATTCCGATCGTATTCGGCGGAATCTCCGCGACGTATTTTCACGAGGAACTGATCCGAAACGACGCCGTCGATTTCGTGCTGCGCGGCAGCGTCACCGAGCCTTATCTGCTCTCGCTGGTCCGCGAGATCGAGGGTGGCCACCAGTTTCATCGCGTTCCAAACCTGACGTGGAAGGATGGCACGGGCATACGCATCAACGACGCGGCGCCGTCACCCCCCTGTCTCGATGACTACAGCATCGACCTGGGCATGATGATCAGTTCTGTCGTTCGTCATCTCGATTTCTGGACGAGCATTCCATTTCACACATGGTGGCAGCATCCCATCACCGCCGTTTTCACCGTTCGCGGCTGCGCGCGGCACTGCGTGACGTGCGGCGCGTCGGCCGCTGCGTTTCAGCGATTCATGCCGGACCATCACCCGCTCCGGCGCAGCCCGAAGGCCATCGCAGCAGGCGTTCAGGAGCTGGCGCGCATGACTCGTGCGCCGATCTTCATCGTCGGCGATTTGCTCGATGGCGGCGAAGTTTATGCGCACTTGGTGCTGGAGGAATTGAAACGCAATGCCGTCTCGAATCGGATCGTCTTCGAGTTCTTCCGCCCTCCACCTCCGGAGTTCATCGCCTGCATCGACGCATCGGTGCGATGCTGGGGTGCGGAGCTCTCGCCTGAAACACACGACGAAAGCATCCGCGCGCGGCTCGGCAAAGCGTCATTCACGAATGCGCAGATGGAGATGGCCATCGGCTCGCTTCTGGCCTCGCGCTGCGAGCAAATCGATCTCTTCTTCATGATCGGACTGCCCGGGCAAACATTTCGAAGCGTCATCGAGACGACCGATGAGATCGCGCGTCTCTTCCGCCGGTTCGATCGGCGGCTTTCGGCGTTCATCACGCCGATGGGGCCGTTTATCGACCCGGGCAGCGACGGTTTCGAGGAGTCTGAGCGACACGGCTACATCATTCGCGCACGGACGCTGGCCGAGCATCGCGAGTTGCTCGTTCAACGCGATTGGGAATCCATTCTCAACTACGAAACGCGATGGATGACGCGCTCGGAAATCGTCGACGCAACATACGACGCGGCCGAGTGTCTCAACAACTTGAAGGAGCGTTACGGGCGCATTACGAGTCGCCTGGCTGCCGGCGTGCGCACGCGTCTCGTCGCAGCAAGGTCCATTCGCAACAAGCTTGCTGCGATCGGAGAGAGTCCACTGGATCCTCTGACGCAACGCTTGCTGGTTGGCGAGATTCGGGAATTCTCCGAGGGGACCATCAATGACAAGGCTGAGCTCTTTCCTTCGGGAGCATTTCTCCGGAACTTCCGAATCGGCGGGATTGTGCGTTTCGCCGCTCGCGAGATCATCCGGCGAATCGTGACGTGGTGCTCCCCACGCGGGAGATACCTCGGCTCACGTGGCGACCGCAGCTCAGCCGAGACTGGCGTATGACCGAGTTCTACCGTATGCAGCGTCGATGCGAGCGATGCTGCTTCGCCAGCCGGGCCGTCCACTCGATCTCGCCGCAATGCCGGTGCGCGCGAGCGCGGATCAGGTGCTGCTGCGCGCCGACTGCTGCGCGGTCTGCCGCACCGATCTTCATGTCGTCGACAGCGAACCGCGGTACTGACGATGTGAGTCTCAAATCGCCAGCGCTGTGTCCGGCCCGATGCGACATGCCAACAAGAAGTTCTCGACCTGCGAACGCACTTCGGCCTGATGGCCGAGTAACAGATGTCCGCCATCCCCAAAGCCGATGAATTCCCCGTCATGGATCTGCTCTGCCGTGTACAGACCACTCTCGTAGGTGGCGTACAGATCGTCGGCCGCGCTGATCACCAGCGTCGGAACCTGAATCTCTTCGAGCCGGTAACGCGTCAGAGTGGATGAAACGATGCTGTCGTTCCGGATTCCCGCGACGCGTTTGCTGATCGGAAGAATGCTGCACAACATCTGGTCGACGCTCTGGCGCTCGTCCAGCGTCGCCTTCCAGTAGGCCTCCACCGGAGTTCCGAGGATGGTCTTCAGCAGCGCCATCCGAGCGACTTTCGTAGCCGTCCAAAAGAGAAAATCCGAGGCAGCGATTGTGTTCAGCACGATCTCGAAAAACGGCGACGGAGCATTGACGGTTGCGCGCTCAGGTGCCCACGCCAGCGGCACGATCAACACAAGCGCTGAACAGTGCTCGGGATGCCTCAGGCACAGTTGCATGGCGGATGGAGCGCCGGCAGAGACGCCGATCACCGGGACGCGATCGAGTTGCAGGGCATCGAGCATTCGCGTGTGCGCATCAGCCTGCGCTTCCGCTGACGCATCGGCAGGCAGGCGAGTGCCCAGGTACCCAAAACGCGAAGGGGCGATGATGCGGTAGTCGTCACCGACGAACGCCCGGCCGAGATCCAGCCCCTGATCGAAGCCGCCGCCCGCTCCGTGGATGAGCAGGACCGCCGGTCCATTTCCCGATTCCGCAAACTCGATCGGTTCCTTCGTGGAATCGATGATCTGCCTGTCACCGGTAATGCGTCGTCTGGCTGTTTCGATGTCTTTGCGATACGAGGCATACGTCAGCGCGGCCGCACCGGTTGCGATGGTGCCGGCCGCGGTAAGAAATCGGAATCGCGGTGATCTCATGGATCCTCCTCAATCAGTTCGTCGCGCGCCGGTGCGCATGAGCTTCACCGGCCACCGGCGCGCTCCTCGAATCGATGTCTCGCGCGTGAGCTGTCCGAGCTCGACGTTCGTCATCCGCCGGCCGAGATCGGATTGCGCGACGATGCCGGCCAAGCGGCCTTCGTCATCGATGACCGGGAGGTGGTGAACGTGGTTTTCCCGCATCACCTGGATGGCGTCATCGAACGTCTCGTCAGGGTGGATGGCCACGAGCGGTGCCGACATGACGGCCGAGGCAGGGAGCTGGGCGGCATTCCAGCCGCGGGCCACGGCGCGGCAGGCGATGTCACGGTCGGTGACGATCCCGACCACTTCGCCGCTGTCGACGATCGGGACGGCGGCGCAGTCGTGATCGAGCATCAGCATGGCCACCAGGCGAAGGGTCGTCGTCGGCTCGCAGGTGGCCGGATCGGGAGTCATGGCATCGCGCACTTTCATCATGGAACGAAGATGGGTCTCCCGCCGCGTCGATGCCGCGTCACGCAACACACGTGGATGTGACCGCCGCCAGCGCGTGAGGCGCACTTCCGACCTACCTTGGGACCGTGAGCAGTGCAGCCGCGATCGAGATAGCGCCTGAGGCCGTTTTTTGTGCCCGTGGACTGACGAAGCTCTATCGCATGGGTGATGTCGAGGTTCAGGCCCTTCGAGGCATCGATCTCGATCTGTTCGAGGGCGAGCTGGTCGTCCTGCTCGGCCCTTCCGGCAGCGGGAAGTCGACGCTGCTGAACATCCTCGGCGGCCTCGATGCTCCGACGGCGGGCAATGTCCGCTTTCGCGACCACGAGCTCACGGCCGCGGACGAGCGGGAGCTGACGCGCTTCCGGCGCGAGCACGTCGGCTTTGTGTTCCAGTTCTACAACCTCATCCCCAGCCTGACGGCGATCGAGAACGTCGAGATCGTGACCGAGATCGCGGACAAGCCGATGCGAGCGATCGATGCGCTGGCTCTCGTCGGCCTGGCCGGACGCGCCGATCACTTTCCGGCGCAACTCTCCGGTGGCGAACAGCAACGTGTGGCCATCGCGCGCGCGGTGGCGAAACGGCCGGACGTTCTCCTGTGTGATGAGCCGACCGGCGCGCTCGATTACGAAACGGGCAAGCTCGTGCTGAAAGTGCTGCAGGACGTCAATCGCGAGCTCGGCACGACCACGGCCGTCATCACGCACAACGCCGCCATTGCAGGCATGGCTGATCGGGTCATCCGCATGGGCAGCGGCACGATCGTCGAGGTCCGCACGAACGCGCGAAAGATCACGCCGGAGGAGCTGACGTGGTGATGCTGCATCGCAAGCTCTTCCGCGATCTGCTGCACATGCGCGGGCAGGCCATCGCCATCGCCCTGATCGTGGCCTCGGCGGTGGCCACCTATGTGACCATGCGCGGAGGATACGAGTCGCTGCTGGTATCGCAGCGCATCTACTACGGCACGTACCGATTCGCCGACGTCTTCGCTTCGCTCAAGCGCGCGCCGGAGTCCGTCGCGCAGCGTCTGCGCGAGATCGATGGCGTGGCGGCGGTCCAGACGCGCGTGGTGGCGAACGTGATCCTCGACGTTCCAGGCCTCGGTGAGCCGGCGAGCGCAGCGCTGTTGTCGTTGCCGGAAACCGGCGAGCCTCGGCTGAACAACGTGCACGTCCGAAGCGGCCGCCTTCCGATGAATGCCGGCGAGGTCCTGGCCAGCGAGGCCTTCGCGGGAGAGAACCAGCTGCGTCCGGGGTCGCACCTCGCAGCGATCATCAACGGCCGCTGGCGAACGTTCCGCATCTGCGGCATCGCTATCACCCCCGAGTACGTGTTCGAATCGCGAGGCAGTGCGTTTCCCGACCATCGCCGTTTCGGGATTCTCTGGATGCGCCGCGAACACCTCGCCGCGGCGACAGGGATGCAGGGCTCGTTCAATGACGTCACGTTTGCGCTGGTACCGGGCGCATCCGAAGCGGAGGTTATCGCGGAGCTCGATCGCACGCTGGCTCGGTACGGTGGCCTCGGCGCGTACGGCCGCATCGAACAGGACTCGGATCGCTTTCTCCGTGGCGAGCTGGCACAGGACCGGGTCATGTCGATGATGATCCCGGCGGTCTTCCTCGCGGTCGCGGCGCTGCTCATTCACTTCCTGCTGATGCGCCTCGTGCAATCACAGCGCGAGCAGATCGCGGTCCTGAAGGCTTTCGGCTACGACAACGGCGCGGTGGCTCGTCACTTCGCGGCATTCGGACTGCTGATCGTCGCCGCGGGCTCCGCGGCCGGCATTCCGTTCGGTATCTGGCTCGGCCGCCAGCTGACGGACCTCTACACGAAGTTCTTTCACTTCCCCGCGCTCACCTTCCGCGTGAGCGCAACGGCCATCGCGATCTCCGTCGGGACGACCGTACTGGCCGCGCTCGTCGGATCGCTTCTCGCGGTGCGCCGGGTCGTAGCCTTACCTCCCGCCGAGGGAATGCGTGGGGAGACGCCACTGCAATTTGGGAGGAGCCTGCTCGATCGGATGAAACTGATCCGCGCGGCGTCGGCTCCGGTGCGAATGATCCTGCGGTCGCTGCAGCGGACGCCGGTGCGCACCGTGCTGTCGGTGCTTGCGATGTCCATGGCCGGGATGATTCTGGTCTCCGCTCAGTTCTCCTTCGACGCACTCGAGTCGATGATCGCGGTGCAGTTCGGCTCCGCGCAGTCGGACGACGCCACCATCGAGTTGAACGAAGTGCGCGGCGACGAAGTTCTCCATGCGATTGCGCGGCTACCCGGCGTCGTTCGCGCCGAGCCGCTCCGCGTCGTGCCGGTGCGCGTTCGCAGCGGCCATCGCAGCCGCCGCATCGCTCTGATGGGACTCGATCGCGGCTCGACGATGCGGCGGCTGATCGGCATGCACGGTGAGGAACTCACGCTGCCGCCGAAGGGGATCGTGCTGACGAAGAAGCTCGCCGAGATCCTTGGCGTTCGTCCCGGCGACGACGTTCTCGTGGAGGCGCTTTCCGTTCCCCGGCCCATCGGAATGATGCGCGTCGCGGCGCTGCTCGACGAGTCGATCGGCATCTCCGCGTATGCAGCGCGTGAAGACGTCAACCGGTTCATGCGCGAAGGTCCATCACTCTCCGCGGCCTATCTCGCCGTACAGCCGGCACGCGCGTCGGAGCTCTACACCACGCTCAAGGCGATGCCCAGCGTAGCCTCGGTATCGCTACGCGAGGCCATGCTGGACAGCATTCGCAAGACGATCGTCGAGAACATCTACATCTCCGCGATGGTCATCGTGCCCTTCGCCTGTCTCATCGCATTCGGAGTGATCTACAACGGCGCGCGCATCGCCCTCTCCGAACGCGGCCGCGATCTGGCCAGCCTTCGCGTTCTGGGATTCTCGAAAGGCGAAGCCGGCCCGATGCTCCTCGGTGAGCAGGCCGTGTTGACGCTGGCCTCGATCCCGATCGGCTTCGCCGCCGGCTGGATGCTCTGCATCTACATCGCCCGGAAATTCGATTCCGAGGTGTACCGCATTCCGCTCGTGATCAGCGGACGGACGTACGCGATCTCGTTCTTCGTGATCGCGCTCGCGGCGGCGTTCACCGCGTTCGTGGTGCAGCGCCGCATCGGCAAACTCGATCTCGTGGAAGTGCTGAAGACCAGCGAGTAATGCCATGAAGATGACCAAACGCAGATGGGGTGCCGCGGCAGCGGGTACGTTCATCGTGGCCGCGGCGGCGTGGGCGCTCGTACCGAATCCCGTTCCGGTCGATATCGCGCGGGTGACGCACGGGCCGCTCGAAGTCAGCATCGCCGAGGATGGGTTGACCAGGATTCGTGAACGCTACGAAGTCACTGCGCCCGTTGCCGGACGGCTGCTCCGTGTCGAGGTGCATCCCGGAGACGTGGTCAGTCCCGGCACGCCGCTCGCGCGCATCGACTCTGTCCCGCTCGATCCGAAGCAGGAGGCGCAGCTCACGGCCAGGGTCGAGGGGGCGGAACGATCCGCGCGCGAGGCGCAGGCGCTGCTGCAGCGCGCGCGTGACGCAGCGCAGCGCGCGCATTCCGAGGCCGGACGGATCGGTAAGCTCGCCGCTGAGGCGATCGTTTCGCGCGATGCCATGGAAGCATCTGCGTCAGCGGCCGGAATATTAGAATGTTGGACAACATAGCAAACATGGTGGAGAATCACATCATGAAATCAACAGCAAAGCTCGAATCGGGTACCCGTCCTGCGTCGGATGTGAAGGGTCATTGGCGCGACATCGTTGAAGAGGTCAACGCCAACGGAGAGGTCGTCGTGACCAATTACAACCGTCCAGCGGTGGTGGTCGTCTCAATGGAGCGCTACGCGAAGCTCAAGAAGGATGCGAAGGCTCAGGATCCGCTGGCGGCTCTGCGGGATGAGTTCGATCGCCGGCTCGCCGAAATCCGCCAGGCAAACGCGCCCGAAAAGCTGCGAAAGGTCTTCGCAGCCACTCCTGCCGACATCGCGAAAGCGGCCAATGCCGCAAGGCGCCGCAAAACCTAGATGCGTTTGGTAACACCTGGCGTGCCGGTGATTTCCGTACTGGCCGGCGTCAACGGTGCCGGAAAGAGCTCGCTCCTCGGCAGGCTGATGCGAGAAGTTGGTTCGGACTACTTCAATCCTGACGAAGTAGCCAGGCGTATCCGCGAAAAAACCGGATGCTCGGCGAACGAGGCCAATTCCCTCGCCTGGAATGAAGGAAAACGCAATCTCGAGTTGGCCATCGGCGATCGGTTCAGCTACTCCTTCGAATCAACGTTAGGCGGACACACGATCCCTTCGCTCCTCATCGACGCGGCCAACGCAGGCATCCAGATAGTTGTGTGGTTTGTCGGCCTCTCCAGTCCGGAACAACACATCGCACGCGTAGGGGCCCGAGTCGCCGCAGGCGGACACGATATCCCCGAGGAAACCATCCGCCAGCGGTGGGATACATCGCGACGCAACATCATCGCCCTGATGCCGCATCTCGCCGAACTGAGAGTGTTCGATAACAGCGAGGAAGGGAATCCGGCCACGGGCACGATCCCCGAGCCACGGCTGCTCCTTCACTTCCGACACAATCGCATCGTCGCTCCCAGCGCCAGGAAGATGTCGGCTACTCCGGACTGGGCGAAACCGATCGTGGCTGCAGCGCTGAAACTGCAGCGATCATCCCGATAAAGGGTCCGCTGCCGGTTGATTTTCGAACCTGAGCCCGCTACTATCCGCTGCACAGCAACATGTGCAGTACAAAAGGCCGGGTGCTCCCCGGCCTTTTTATCTTTGCGTGAAAACGGGAGGGAGGGGTTGTGATGCTTTCCGCGCAACAGATCGCCAGGCTGGCGAAACGCAAGAGTTGTCCACGCTGCAATCTTGAAAAGACGGAGGGGAACGCGCTCTGCCGACGATGCCGATTCAAACTGCCGTCGCACATGCGCATCCCGTTGCAGGGGATCGCCGATCGCGAGGAATGGATCGTCGCCGGCGCCCTCCGCGCCGCCGCGAACTATTTCGAGGTCCACTACAAATCGATACGCGCGTTCCGAGGCGGACGATTACGTTAGCCGGCCTGAAGAATCGGCGTCCGCAACTTCCAGTAGGCCTTCAGACGATCGCGCCAGCCCTTCGGTTTTTCGGCGAAGACGAACGGCACCAACGCCAGAGCCTTTTTCTCCAGCTCTTCGCGCCGGCTCTGGGCGTGATCGAGGAGCCGGGCGTAGCGGTCGCGAGGAAGCGAATCGCGCAGGATGGTCAGATCGTGATGCTCGCCGAGGAGATCCGAGAGTCGCTTGATGACATCGGCGAGAGGCTCAAGAACCTCGGGCGCCGAGGCTTGGAGAAGACGAAGCTGATACCACTGATCCTTGACCCGCCGGCGAAGCGTGTGGAGATCGGATGGGGAATGGCTGTCGCTGGCGCGATCGAAGGCACGACGGCCGCTGCGATAGGTCCGCTCCAATCCGGTCCCGATCGTCGAAAAGCGATCGGGGATGCTGGATTGAAGCGGCAGACGCGCCTGCGCCGCCGCCAGGAGGCCCTCGGCGACCATCGATGACGTTCCGATCCTGCGGGTCCGCGCCCGGATGGAACGCTTGGCCCGTCCGACATCCTGCCGAAGCTGACGATCCTCCGTCCCCTTCCGAAGTTTCTCCAGCGTCTCGATCATGGCCTCGGCATCGCGCGCGGCGGTGAGCGAATGCGCGGCATCGCGCAGCCAGCCGTTCTCGACATCGAGCTCGTCGCCGAGGGCGCCGCGGACGAGACGAAGCAGAGCGCGCGTTTCCTTCATCCGCTTCCGCGCCTCGTGCACCTCGCCCGCCGCGAGGTGTACGCCAATCCGATCGAGCTGCTCGCGATAGATCCTCCGAACCGCGTCCGGAACCGGCTCGCCCGACAGAAACTCGTAGGCCATCGGCCATCAGCCTATCGCAGAGCGACAAAACCCGCCGCTCGTTCAGGTAGGGAAATTCTCTTTTCCTGACTCTCTAAGGATGTATGCAAGCAGAGACCTTCGGCTCCGACAGCATTCGCTGGATTACCACCGGCGACACCATCGACTACTGGCCTGTCTTTTCGCCTGACGGCAAGTCCGTTCTCTTCACGCGCGGACCGGATGACGCGGCCACGCTGATGCTCATCTCGCTCGTCACCGGCGAGATGCGGCCGTTCCTGAAGGAAACCCCGCCCGGAGTGACGACACAAACGCGTCCTGACTGGTCGCACGCAAAGGACCATCGCGTCGCCTTCGCCGCGAACAACGGCATCTGGCTGGTGGATGACGATGGAACGAAGCCCGTGCTCCTTCCGAATACCGGCGGGATGATTTATCCCTCCTGGTATCCAGACGGAAAAGCGATGGCGGTGATGAGCGGCGGTCCCAAGCCGGCCACGCTGAAGATCGGCATCGACGGCCAGACTCTTGGGCCTCTCAGCCCGCCGGGTCTCTACACCGGAATGCCGAGCGTCAATCAGGCCAAACCCGACCTGCTGCTGTATCCGGGACAACCGGCCGAGGGCGTATACGACCAGAACAACAACCAGCTCTGGCTGACGGAAAACAGCGGCATGACCGCCAGCAAAGTCGAGGTCGCGCAGGCACGCGCACCGTGGTGGTCGCCCGACGGCAAACGGGCAGCGTTCGAATCGACGCGCAGCGGTGACGGAATGGCGGTCTACGTGGCCAGGCCCGATGCGTCGATCGTGTTCCGGCTCACCGATCCGACGATCGAAGGCCAGCACCCAAAGTGGTCGCACGACGGCAAACGGATCGTCTTCGTCGGATTCCCTTCAGGGACAGGCCCCGGAAAGATCGGACTCCTCTTCCCCGACAAAGTTCCGGGCTACAGCTGCGTCTTCGATTGAGTCACTTCCCCAACTCGTACAAATACTCCACGAACGACATCACCGCGCCGTCGAAGCCCTGCACGTTTGGGTTGGTTGACTCGATCACGTAGTACTCGTCCGGGGCGTGGGCGCCGCTGCCGTGGCCGAGGCCGAAGTGGCCGGAGGCGAGGCTGAGGGGCGCGTTGGTGAAGACGTAGCCGGGATACGAGCCAGCGTTGCGCGGCCAGAGGACGGGATCGATTCCGAGGCGTTTGAGGACCGCGATCTGCGATTGGATCAGCGGCGCGGTGGAAACGGTGCTGGTCGGATCGTAGCCGCCGGTGACGTTCACTTCGATGTCGCCGAA
>Ga0157378_10003281_pt1 | contig 14387 bp, 11 predicted proteins | sample M65metaG_FD_115309 | JGI IMG/M metagenome (GOLD analysis project Ga0157378, IMG submission 115309) | Miscanthus rhizosphere microbial communities from Kellogg Biological Station, Michigan, USA - M6-5 metaG | ecosystem: Host-associated > Plants > Roots > Rhizosphere > Soil | place: USA: Michigan...
ATGCCGGTCGTGCTCGACGCGGGCGATGGCATCGCGCAGCTCATCGAGCATGGCCACATCGAGAATGTTCAGCGGCGGATCGGACAGCGTGATGCGGTAGGCGTTCGCGTCGGAGGAGAAGGTGATCTTCATGTCAATGACGATCATAACCGTCTGTCATTCCGACGCTGGCGATCGGAGCGCTGGCGTCGCGCCGGCTGGCTCGGTGGCGTCCTCGCCGCCGAGGGTTAGCAGCAAGAGTTTGGTGTCTTGCCGGTTCGGCGGCGGGACGCGCGCCGAGCCAGCCGGCGAGGACGCCAGCGCTCCTCTGCTCACCGCGCCGCGTGGTGGCGTGGCGGGAGCGCCAGCGGCTTCGCCGACCAGATCTCGAGCGAGTAGTCGGTCAGGAAGTAGAACGTGCCCGGCTGCGTGGCCACGAAGCGGCCGGCCGCGGGCGAGGCGATGGCCGGCGCGCCGGTGAGGAATTGCGGCGAGAACTGGCGGCCGGTGAGGGCCACGCAGCTGCCGTCCGCGCGGAGATGCTGATCGATGTAGGTCACGCCGCTGGTCAGGTCGGTGACGTACGACGGCAGCGGCTCGCCGGTCTTGGAGAGATCGGTCGATGAGTAGCTGTAGAGCTTCTCGCCGAGAACGTAGACCGTGCCGTTGGCGAAGGCGATCGCGCGCGGCGGCTGTGCGCCTTCGACGGCAGTTTTGACAAGGAGCGCTGGATGCGCGGGATCGCTGATGTCGACGATGCGCACTTCATTCGGCAGCTCGGTGAGGACGTACGCGCGGTTGCCGCTGGTGACCAGGTCGCGCACCGAGCCGGTCATGGTCGAGGTCTGCGCGAAGGCGCTCTTTGGATCGAAGACGATAGTCTTTCCTTCACAACCGCTGCTCTGGCAGTGGACGAAAATCGATGCCCATGCCGCGCCGCCGGCGGTATTGATCGACTGCGCCAGCGCATCGGAGCCTTCGCTGATGGTGGAGGTGGCGATGGTGTTTCCTTCGCGGCCGTACGACATCACGCTCAGGTTGTTGTGGATGGTGAAGGCGCCGCTGTCGCTGGCGGCGACGTCGACGATGAGCGGCGTGCGGATTCCGCCGACCGATTGCATGGTGTTGGTGAAGACGTCGACGTTGCGGCCGTCGAAGAAGTAGAGCCGCTGGCTGCCGGCCACGAGCTTCTTGTAGTAGCCGTTGCCGTTGATCGCGAAGAGCAGCGATGGCATCCGTGTCGTTCCGGCGATCTGCGCGGTGGTGACGCCCTCCTCGGTGGCCACATCAGCCACCGCGTTGTCGGGACCGACGTGGACGGCCACCGGCGCGGCCGGGAGCGCGAGCTGTTTCGTCAGCGTCTTCGATTGCGTGTTCCAGATCAGCAGCGAGGTATCGGTCGATTCGACGAGCGTCGTTCCGGCGAAGGCCAGGCTTCGAGCGGCTCCGCCGGACTGCGGCAGGATCGCCGTCGTGCCAGCAGAAAAGTTGACGATGCTCGCACCGGCGAAGGTCGATGCCGCCGCAGTCGAGCCGGAGAGGGCGATGCCGCCGGTGGAGAGGCCGGTCACGCTGGCGGTCAACGGCGTTTTGGTGAAATCGGCCGAGGCGTAATACGAGAGCGCCGTCGTGCCGTCGTTGCGCAGCTCGGCCAGGGCCAGCGCGGAACCGGAGCGGGCGATGAACGAGGGACTCGATCCGGGCAGCACGATTTGCTGAGGGACTGGCGTGACCGGCGCCAGATCGGCCGACCACAGCGTGTTGCCGGTGGTCTCGCTGATGATGAAATAGCCGGTCGTTCCGATGATCGCGGCCGAGACGATCGGCGCGCGCAGAGTGACCGAGGAGACCCGCGTTGGGGTGGCCGGGCTGAGAGCCCACAGCGATGCGACCGCGCCGGAGGTCGTCAGCAAAAATCCGTTGCCGCCGTCGCGGACGATGTCGCTGCTGCCGTCCCAGGAACGAAGTTGCGTCAGCGTGCCGCTCGGCGACTGGCCGAACTCGGTGATGCCGGTGGAGGCGCGGGAAACGTAGACCGCGGTCCCGAGCGAAACCACCGAGGTGGTGGCGCCGGTGGCGTAGCTGCGCACGGGGAACGAAGGCTCGAACGACGTGGTGTCGTAAGTCAGCAGCCCGAGGTCGCCGCCGGCCACATAGAGCCGACTGGGGGCGGTGGCGAGGCGGTTGATGCGATTGACGTTGCCTCCGCTCGGCTGGAGCTGCACGCGGGAGAGCTCGATCGGGGCGGCGGCCGACGCGAGATCAAAAGCGCGCACCTGGCGATCGGTGCCTCCGGCGAAGATTGCCGTGGCCGTAATCGGTGCGATCGACACCGCGCCGAACGAATCGCTGGCCGCCTTCGTCGCCGTGGCGCCGCCGTCGATGTTGACGAAGATGTCGGTCTGCTGTCCGTCGGAAACGTACAGCCGGCCGCCCGCGGTGTTGACGGCGATCGAGCCGGGCAGCGAGCTGATGGTGCCGACGCCGTTCGGAATCGAGGGGACGCTGATGTTGAACGCCTCGATCGATGAATCGCCGTCCGCGGCGAACATCGTGGCGCCGCTCAATGCCAGCGAGACGACGTTGACGCGGCTGGTGGTGAAAAGCGCCGGCGTCTTCGACGGGTTGGTGGGATCGAGCAGGTCCCACTGCGTGAGCCCGTTCGATCCGGCAATGTAGAGATCGAGCGTGGTCAGCAGCAGGTCGTTAATGGTCCCGCCCGCGTCGATGCCCCGCACGACCTGCAGCGATTTGCCGTTCTTTCCGATGATGTACAGAGTAGAACCGCTGCCAACGTAGACGCGTCCGTTCGCCGCGCGCACGACGCGGGTGATGCCCGGCAGCGGAATCGACGCCACGAGCGCGGGAGGATCGACGGTGCGATCGTAGAGCGCGAGGCCGTACGAGGTGGCCGCCCAGAGATCGTTGCCGTCAATGGCGATGTCGAGGTACGACGCGCGGAAGGGGATGCTGGCGACCTGAGAGAGATTGCACTGAGGGAAAGCGGTGGCAGGAAGAAGAAAGAGCGAGATCGCGACCGCCACACGCCCGAGCATTGAGGATGATTCTACTAGGGTCGCGTCAGGATTGAAGCGGAGAGCAATAGTGCGCGCTTCTAAAATGACTGTCATCCTGTGAGGCTGCCGGAGCCGCGGCTGCGCAAGCAGCCGGCCGGCGCAGGACGCCGAAGGATCTCAAGATGAGCAGACTGCGTTGAATCCCAGGGGTTTCAGCCGGAGTTTCTCATCTTGAGATCCTTCGGCGTCCTCCGGCGGTTGTAGCCTTGCGGCTACGCGCCTCCGGCAGCCTCAGGATGACAGTTGGCGCGAGAGCTCCGCGCGTTCTAAAGCGGCCAGAAGTCGTCGGGCGTTGTTGGGCGAACGGAACAGATGAATCGTCTCGAGCAAACTGCGGAGTTGCTTCGTCGAGATGATGGCGACGTTGCGTCCCTCCCCACACCCGACGATCACCGGATCGTCGCCTTCAACTACTTCGTCGAGCAGCTCTTTCAGGTTTGCGTGCGCTTTCTCAAAGGTCGTGTGTTTCATTTGCTCGCCGCCCACACATCCAACCGCACCGACACCTCATCATTCACCGTCACCAGGATGTTGTGCGGGACGCTGATGCCGAAGTCGGGCATGCGGATTTTGAAGCTGGACGTGGCGTGGATGCGGCCATCGGGGATCAGCACCACGCGCACGGGGATGGTCATCCGCTTGGTGACGCCGTGGAGGGTCATGTCGCCGGTGACGCTGATGTCGGCAGGCTGGTTGGGCGCAATCGACGCCGGGCCGGTGACGCTGACCGACTTGAAGGTGGCAGAGCCGAACTTGTTGGTCTCGAGGTAGCGCTCGCGCATCTCTTTGTTGCGCAGGCTGTTGCCGGTGTCGAGGGAGTCGATGTTGATGGTGACCTGCACGCTCGACGTCGCCGGGCTGGCTGGATCGGCGACGATGCTGCCGGTCACATCGCTAGTCTTTCCATCGAACGAGTCGTACGTATCCTCGGCGTGAAACTCGGCGGCGTTGCTGCCGCCTTTGGCGATCGCGTACGTGCGCGAGTCAGCGTGCAGAGTCGTGGCGGCGGCAAGTAATGCAACGGCGATCGTAAGTCTCATGCTGTGCGCGAACAGCAAGCCGTTACTTGCCGATTCCGGCGAGGCGTAACGCTTTGCGCACGTAGGACGGATGCGGGATGGCAGCGAGCGCGGCCGGATCGATCCAGGCGTACTCGGCTGCTCGGGTACGAGGGCGGCGGGCGACGGCGAAGACTTCGAACGTGATCCGGCGGTTGGTGACCGTGTGCCGGAACGTGCCGAGGGTCGCCGAGGCGCCGATGCGTAGCGGCGTGCCGGTGAGAAGCGTGGTGTCGCCGTGCGGAAGGTGAAACATGCCGCGCATGAGCTGGCCCGATTCGCGGCGCATGAGCACCCGGCCGGTGCGATCAATGACGAGGTAGAGCGGGATGCGAAGCTCGCGGGTAGCCGGCTTCGCCTTCGGCCGCGGCAGAGCATCGACGCGATCTGTCAGGAACGCCGCGCAGTAATTCCGCAGCGGGCATTTCCCGCATGACGGATTCCTCGGCGTGCAGACGAGCGCGCCGAGCTCCATCAGCCCCTGATTAAAATCGCGAGGCGATTTTGAGGACTCCACCAACTCCCCGGCACGCAGCCACGCCTCGCGCATGAGGTCGGGCGACGCCAGCGGCGCTTCGATGGCAAACAGCCGCGCCATGATTCGCGCGACGTTGCCGTCGACGATCGGTGCTCGTTGTTCATGTGCGATCGAGGCGATCGCTCCCGCCGTGTAGCGGCCGATACCGGCGATGGTCATCAGCTCATCGACACTCCTCGGAATCACGCCGCCGAAGCGCGTCATCACGTCGATGGCCCCATCGCGCAGCATTCGCGCGCGGCGGTAGTACCCGAGTCCCGACCATGCAGCGGTCACGTCATCGAGACTCGCCCGCGCAAGTTTCGCGACCGTCGGAAATCGCGCCAGGAATCGCTCGTAGTACCCGAGGACGACCTCCATCCGTGTCTGCTGCAGCATGACCTCGGAGACCCACACGTGATAGGGATCGTAGCCGTCGCGCCACGGCAGCGGGCGCTGGTTTTTGCGGAACCACGACTCGGTCAGGGAGACCAGATGTGAGACCAGACGGGGGGCTGACAATTCGCTTGTATTGTATGCTTTGCCGCATTCGCGCGAGGCTCCCGACATGGAAGATCAGGCACAGGCGAAGCAGCCCGAAACCGAGCAGGGAAAGTACGTTTACTGCATCATCAAGACCGACATCCCCCGCGATTTCGGCCCTGTCGGCATCGGCGGCCGCGGCGACAAGGTCTACACCGTTCCCTACAAGGAATTCGCCGCCGTCGTCTCCAACTGCCCGCTGATCGTCTTCGATCCGACCCGCGAAAACGCCCTCGCGCACGAGCACGTGAACGAGCTGGTGATGAAGGATTTCACCGTGCTGCCGATGAGCTTCGGCACGGTCTTCCGCACCGAGAACGACATCAAGGAGTTCCTCAAGGGGACCTACGACGCGCTCTCTGACGTGCTGCAGAAGATGGACGGCAAGATCGAGTTCGGTCTGAAGGTGAACTGGGACAAGGACCAGGTCGTCCGCGAGATCGAGACCGAGAACGAGGAGATCCGCCGGCTGAAGGAGGAGATCCAGTCGAACACCTCGACGTCGACCTACTTCTCGCGCATGCAGCTCGGCCGCGTGGTCGAATCGGCACTGCAAGCGAAGGCCGACGCGTACGTGAGCGAGATCTACGAAGCGCTGCGCGACGCCGCCATCGCTTCGCGATCGAACAAACCGATCGGCGACAAGATGATCCTCAACGCCGCCTTCCTGGTCGATCGCGAAAAAACGAAAGCGTTTGACGATCAGATCACCGACATTGCCAAGAAGTACGAGAACAAGCTGTCGTTTCTCTACACCGGCCCCTGGCCGCCGTACAACTTCGTGAACATCCGGCTGAAGCTGGAGCGGGGCACGGCCTAGCCGCGGTCCTCGGTCGCCATGTTCCTCCTCGACGACATCCTGATGATCCCCATCAAGCTCCCCATTTCGGGGTTCAACTGGATCATGAAACAGATCCAGACGATGGCGAACGAGGAGCTGCTGAACGATCAGCCGTGGAAGGAGCGCCTCATCGAGCTGCAGATGATGCTGGAGGTCGGCGACATCAGCGAAGAGGAGTACGCGGTGCAGGAGGCGCAGGTGTTTCAGGCGCTTCGCGACATCCGCGCGCGCCGCGAGGAGATGGCCCGGCAGGCGCGCGGCGATGAGGATGACGACGGTGGCGTCGGGATCTACACCGGATACGGGCAGTGACGCTCGCCGCGGCGCTCGACCGGCTCGCCGGCCGCCGTGTGATCCTGATCGGCGGCAAGGGCGGCGTCGGCAAGACCACGATCTCGATTGCAGCGGCGCTGTACCTTTCGAAATCCCGCCCCGTCATCCTTTTCACCACCGACCCAGCCTCAAACCTCGGCGACATCCTTCACGCCGAGTTGCGTACGGAATCGCTCGATGCCGGCGCGCTCTATCAGCGTTTCCTCGACCGTAATCTCGAAAGCTTCCTAGAGCTCGGCGACCGGGGAACGTATCTGGATAAGGATGAGCTGCGGCGATTCTTCGAGCTGTCGCTTCCCGGCGTCGACGAGCTGATGGCGTGGATGCGCATCGGCGAGTTGGTCGAAGAGAACGCTAACGCGACGATCGTGGTCGACACCGCGCCGACCGGCCACACATTGCGGATGCTCTCGTCCGCGAATCATTTCCGCCAGTTCGCCGAGGCGCTCGATTCGATGCAGGCCAAGCACCGCGGGATGGTGCGGCAATTTACGCGGCGCAATGTTCGCGATGCCATGGATGCGTTCATCGAACAGTTCGAGGCCGATGCGAAGCGGCGACGCGATCTCCTCACCGATCCGGCCCGTGCCGCGTTCGTTGCGGTAACGCTGGCGGAGCCGTGGGTGGTGGAGCAGACGGAACGACTGGTTCGCGACGTGCGGGCGGATGGGATTGATGTCCCATTCATAGTGCTGAACCGGGCGGTGGTGGATGACGACTGCGATCGGGGTCGCGATGCCGAGGCGCGCAAGCGGCTGGCGCCGGTAGTGGATGCGCCACGGGCGTGCGTGCCACTGGATACGGCGGAAGTGATCGCGAAGTGGAGCGCTGGCGTCACGCCGGCTGGCTCGGCGGCGTCACGCCGCCGGGCATGGGGCAAGCGCGCCACGGCGGAGAGCTTGCCAGAATCTCGGCGGCGGGACGCCGCCGAGCCAGCCGGCGGGACGCCAGCGCTCCACTTCGCGCGCCTCACTTTTCTCGCGGGTAAGGGCGGCGTCGGCAAGACCACCTCGGCTGCTTCGATCGCGTTGCAGCTCGCGGCGCAGTCGCCGGAGAAAAAATACACCGTCATCTCCGTCGATCCCGCGCACACGCTTCGCGATGTTTTCGCTCACGAAGCGCCGCCAACGAACCTCGCCGTCGAGACCATCGACACCCGCGCGAAGTGGCGGCAGTTTCGTGACTCGCTCGGTGAAGAGATCGAGCGCGCCATCGGCGCCATCACGCCCGGCGGGATGACGGTGGCCTACGACGCCGACGCCATGAAGAAGCTGGTGGAAATTGCTCCTCCCGGCGCCGACGAGCTCTTCGCCATCACCCGGCTGGCCGATCTGATCGCGGACGAGGAGCAGGCCGCGATCATTGTCGACACAGCGCCAACCGGCCATTTCCTGCGACTGATCGATCTGCCGCGAACGGCCGGCGAGTGGGTGCGCGAGTTCATGCGCATCCTCCTCCGCTATCGCGACCTGATCCCGCCCGGCTCGCTCGGCGAAGAACTGATCCGCGCCTCACGCGCGCTGCACGCGCTCGACGAAGCGATGCGTTCGGATGCGACGCGCGTCATCGTCGTCACGCGGCCGGAACGGATTGTCATCGCCGAGAGCAAACGGCTCATGGCCGAGGTCGAGCAGCGGGGCATGCACATCGGTGGCGTGATCGCGAACTACGTGACGCCGGAGAACGATTGTGCTTGCGATCAGTCGATGCGAGGGTTCGAGATGGAGGCGCTTGCGGAGCTTGGGAATGTGACGATGATTGAGAGGCGGGATGAGCCGGTTACGGAGCTTGCTGATCTTGCCACCCTCGTTCCACTGTCATCCTGAGCCGCCGGAGCCGTGTAGCGCGAAGCGCGGAACGGCGCAGGACGGTCGAAGGACCCCCCGCGTGCTTGCATCGTGAAAAACTCCCCGCCCCGTCCGGGTTATCAGCCGGGGGTCCTTCACCGTCCTCAGCCCCTACCGGGGCATCGGCGGTTCAGGATGACAGGGGTGTTAGAGCGCCCGGAAAATGCTCTTCCCCGCGTAAACCGCGGCATCCCCGAGGTCCTCTTCGATGCGCAGCAGCTGGTTGTACTTGGCGAGGCGGTCGCTGCGGGAGAGCGAGCCGGTCTTGATCTGGCCGGCGTTCGTGGCGACGGCGAGATCGGCGATCGTCGAGTCCTCGGTTTCGCCGGAGCGGTGGGAGATCACGGAGCGGTAGCCGGCGCGCTTGGCCATTTCGATGGCGTCGAGGGTTTCGGTGAGGGTGCCGATCTGGTTGACTTTGATCAGGATGGCGTTGGCCACGCCCTGCTCGAGTCCTTTGGCCAGGATGGCCGGGTTGGTGACGAAGACGTCGTCGCCGACGAGCTGCGTGCCGGTGCCCATCGCCTTCGTCAGCGCGCTCCAGCCCTCCCAGTCGCCCTCGGACATGCCGTCTTCGATGGAGATGATCGGGTACTTGGCGCGCAGTTGTTCGTAGTAAGCGACCATCTCGGAGTTGGTCCGCTTCGCGCTCTCGAAGTCGTACTGACCCTTCGAGAAAAACTCGGAGGCGGCGACGTCGAGTCCGAGGTAGATCTGTTCGCCTGCGCGGTATCCGGCCTTCTCGATCGCCGACAAAATCAGATCGAGCGCCTCCGCGTTCGATTTCAGATCGGGAGCGAAGCCTCCTTCGTCGCCGACGGCGGTGGTCAGCTTGCGGTCGTGCAGGATCCCTTTGAGATGGTGAAAAGTCTCGGCGCCGGCGCGCAGGGCGTCGCTGAAATTGTCGAAGCCGGCGGGGATGATCATGAACTCCTGGACGTCGAGATTGTTGTCGGCGTGGGCGCCGCCGTTGATGACGTTCATCATCGGCACCGGCAGCGTGCGCGCGCCCGGTCCGCCGAGGTATTGGAAGAGCGGCAGGCCGGACGCCTCGGATGCGGCGCGGGCTACCGACAGCGACACTCCGAGAATCGCGTTCGCGCCGAGGTTGCCTTTGTTCTCGGTGCCGTCGATCTGCTTCATCAGCAGATCGATCATGGCCTGCTCGCGCGCGTCCATGCCCTCGACTTCCTTGGCGATGATGTCGACGTTGTCGATGGCGTTGCGGACACCCTTGCCGAGGTAGCGCTTCTTGTCGCCGTCGCGCAGCTCGAGCGCTTCGCGGGAGCCGGTGGATGCGCCCGAGGGGACGGCCGCGCGGCCGGTGGCGCCGGAGTCGAGCAGGCAGTCGACTTCGATGGTCGGATTGCCGCGGGAATCGAGGATCTCACGCGCGAAAAGCTCTTCGATCTTGAACATTCGGCGGATTATATGAGTCCGTGCTCGATCACTACCGAACGCTCTCCTCGGCATCCGAGTTTCGTCAGAAGATCGATCGCTCGGAGTTCCTCGGCATCGCGTTGCATGTGGAGGATGACGAGTCGTTTTTCGCCGAGCTGGCCTCGCTGACGAAGCGCTATTACGACGCCACGCACCTCTGCTGGGCCTTCCGGCTCTTCGCCAATGGCGAGATTCGCGCGCGCAGCGCCGATGCCGGCGAGCCCTCGGGCACGGCGGGAAAACCGATCCTCAGCGCCATCGAAGGGGCGGATCTCTACGACGTCGCGGTGGTCGTCGTCCGCTGGTACGGCGGCGTGAAGCTCGGCACAGGCGGACTCTCGCGGGCGTATCGCGAAACGGCGGCGGAGGCGTTGCGCATCGCATCGATCGACGATCGCTACGTCTACCAGCGCTTCAGAATCGACGTTCCCTTCGATCACCTCGGCGTGGTTTACCGGTTGATCGATGCGCCGCACATCGTGCTTGCGGCGGAGCATTTCGGCGATCGCAACGAGTTCGATTTCGATGTCCGGCTGTCGCGGGCCGAGGAGTTTGCGAAGGCGCTGACGGAGAAGCGGCTGATCACTCTTCCGTGACGATGGTCTTGGCGATCTTGTCGCCGAGGCGGCGCTTGCCGGCGACGACGAGGACGACTTCGACAAGGTTCAGGCCCGGCACGATCAGTCCGATGTTGCGGGCCACGCTGCGCAGGTAACTGCAGGGCCGGTCGTTGGGCGTGATCAGGCGCAGGCCCAGGATCTGCTTGCCGAGGGAGCGGCCGCGCCAGCCGTCGCGGAAAAGCATCCCCACCATGACGATGCTGAGCGCGACGTACCAGACGATCTGGATCGCTTTGATCTCGCCGCCGATCCAGGCCAGGGTGTAGCTCACCAGCGCGGCGGGAAGCACCAGGATCAGCGAGATGGAGAGGGCATCGACCAGGAAGGCGGCAATGCGCAATAACGTCGTTTGGGAGCCGTCCACGCTCATAGGAAACTCTTTCCCCCCGTTCTCGTACCATCCTGCTGCAAGGTCATCTATGAACAGCCGGAATCGCATCTTCTATTCACTCTCCGCGATGGTCCTTCTCGCGAGCTGCGGCGCGGTGATGGAGCGCCGGACGTCGCACATCGAGCGGCGCTGGCCGGCTGGGGCGATTCATCACATCGAGGTGCGCGAGATCGACGGCGCCATCAACATCGAAGCCGGCTCGGAGAGCGAGATCGCCATGGATGCCTCGGTCCGCAGCCGCCGCGCTCCTCGCAACAATCAGGAGAACCTCGGCTACTTCACCACGGAGCTGAACGGCGACACGCTGGTGATCGGACGCCGCAACGAGCATCGCGGTTTTCATTTCTTCAGCTTCGGCAACGACACCCGCGTCGACTACGACCTCAAGGTGCCCGCGTCCGTCGCTCTCGATCTGCGCACGGTCAACGGCCGCATCGCCACGCGCGGCGTCGACGGCGAGATGAAAGCGGTGACCGTGAATGGCCGCGTGAACATCGACACTCCCGGATCGAACGAGGTGGAAGCGCACACGGTGAACGGCCGCATCGAGGCCCGCTTCGCCCGGTCGTTCCAGGGCGCGACGCTGAAGACCGTGAACGGCGGCGTGACCGCGTCCCTGCCGCTGACCGCGTCATTCACCGGCGATTTCTCGCAAGTCAACGGCGATATCGAGGCCGCCTTCCCGCTGAATATTCACTCCCACCCCGGCAGCCGCCGCGTCTCCGGCGAAGTAAACGGCGGCCGCTACGAGCTGCGGATTACGACCGTGAACGGCGACATCAAGATCGACACCGCCACGCCGCCAACGCCTCCCGCGGCACCGGCGCCTCTCGCTCCGCCGCCACCAACTGCCGCGCCAGCGGCACCGGCACCGCCCGCAAGCGAGGGCTGATGTGGCACAGACACTCTTGTCTGTGCTCCGGCCGAAGCCGGCGGGCTTACAACCTTCAGTCGTGACGAGACTCCAGCACAGACAAGAGTGTCTGTGCCACATCGATCTCCCGATTGTGACCGCCCACGCGCCGCGCGCAGACAACCGACAACGCGGCGAAGCCGCAGAGAACGCGCGAAGCGCAGTTACCGCAATCCATCCGCCACGTACAAATCCCCCAGCATCCGCAACGCGTTGTACGCGTACGCGGCGCCATCGGGCGTGATGCAGATCGGGGCGATCTTGTAGACGCCGGCGGGATCGTTGGGGGAAAACTGCTTCCACGGTTCGCGCGCGCCGGTGGCCAGCGTTACGCGCGTGACCTGCGCGGGGAGGGCGGTGGGGCGGTAGACGAAGAGCGATGCGCCGTCGGCGGACCAGGTGATGGGCACTTCGCCGGGCTCGATGGCGGGAACGATCGACGGCTCCGCGGTGGCGTCGACGGGATAGAGCGCGATGGTCTGCTGCTTGGTCATCCCGGCGACGTAGCGGCCGTCCGGCGAGACGGCGAACGGGCGATAGGCGTCGCCCCAGATGTTCTCCGGCGAGACCGGCTTCACCGATTCGTCGAGCGTGTCGATGACGTAGAGCTGGTAGCCCTTCTTCGGCAGGGCGCCGGCGACGACGACGCGGCGCGCATCCGGAAGCCAGGCCGCGCCGAGGTCGAAGGCGCCGTCGGTCTTCAGCTCGCGCGCTTCGCCGCTGCCGGTCGGGACCACCACCAGCTTCGGACCGTTGTGGCCGAGGACGTACTTGCCATCGGGCGAGATGGCGTCGCCGTAACCGTCGCCGATGCGGACCGGCGTCGGCGCATCGAGACGGCGGAGATACATGGCGCTGGCGGTGCCGCCGCCTTCGCGTGACTCGTTGAAGAGGATCGTTTTTCCATCGCGCGAGAGATCGGCCAGCGCCGACCAGTCCAGCCACGACAGATCGCGCTCGGCCGTCTCGCCCGGCGCCTGCACCTCCAGCGCCGCGCGCCACATCCCGTTCGAAAGCAGCACGTGGCCGGCCGGCGAGATGTCGTAGAGCCGCATCGAGCCGGTCAGGCGATTGACCAGGCGTCCGTCGCCGGTCTCGATGTTGATCGCGTAGAGCGACGGCGGCGCGCCGGTATCGGTGGCGGTGATCCAGATCTCCTTGCCGTTGGGCGCCCACGAAAGGCCGGTGACGCCGTGACTCCATCCGCGCGCGATCGAGACCGGCTTTGCAGCCTTCGGATCGAGGATGGCCACGTCGTTCTTTCCGCTGTACGACTCGACGAAGGCGATGCGTCCATCGGCGGCCACGCGGATGTCGCGCAGCGCGTGCGGCGATTCGTAGCGCACGCGGCCGATGGGCGACTCGATGCGGAACATGCCGTTGCCGCCGCGGATGGCGCTGAGGTTCGTGCCGTCGGGCGACCAGTCGGCTTGCAGCACCTGTTCGGCAACCTCGCGCGGCGTGCCGCCCGCGAGCGGAACGCGCGCCAGGGTGCCGAGGCTGGTGAGACGGTCGCGGCGGAGGAGCACGGCCAGCTCGGTCGATTTCGAGACCGCCAGCACGTCGGCGTCTTTTACGCCGAGGGGCCGCGCTTCGGGACTCTGCCGGTTTGCAACGAACACCTCGGATGGATTGCCATCCCATGCCGCGCTGTAGACGATCGAATCGCCGTCCGGTCCGAAGCGCGCCGAGCGCACCTCGCCGCGGCGGAAGGACATGCGATGGAAGACCACCTCCGGCGGCGCTTCCTCCTTCATGCGGTTGGTGGCGAAATACCAGCCCCCCCACGCCGCGCCGGCGATGGCGACGATGAACAGCAGCGTGAGCAGGAACGGAGAGACGCGTCGCGGCTTCGGCACGCTCATCGTCGCGGTGCGCGCGGAGGTTCGAACCGTTGCCGGCATGGCCGACGTTGCCGGGCGGATGGCCGTGGCCGAGGTGCGCCGGGACGGGTCGGGTTGCATCCGCATCGTCGACGAGTGCGCCGTCGAAGGATTGGGAACGTTCGTGAATGTGCCCGGACTGGAGACGGAGGCCATCGTCTCCAGGTTGAAGGCCAGATCGCGCGCCGACTGGAAGCGCAGCTCGCGATCTTTCTCCAGGCAGCGCCGCGTCAGCCGCTCCAGCGCCGGCGGGATGTTCGGCAGCGCCTCGGTGAGATCGGGCGGATCCTCTTTCAGGATCGCGCCGAGCGTCTCGATCGAAGAGTCGCGCTTGAAGGCTCGCCGGCCGGTCAGCATCTCGTAGAGGATGGCCCCGAAGGCGAAGATGTCCGATCGCGTGTCGACCTTCTCGCCGCGCACCTGCTCGGGCGACATGTAGCCGACGGTGCCCAGGACCATGCCCGGCTCGGTGGCGGCCTGTTGGAAGAGTCCGCCGTCATCCGATTTCGCGCTCAGCTTGGCGATGCCGAAGTCGAGAATCTTGGCCCGGCCGTCGCGCGTGAGAAAGATGTTGTCCGGCTTGAGATCGCGATGGATGACGCCCTTCTCGTGCGCCGCGGCCAGCCCGTTCGCGACCTGCAGCGCGGCGTCGACCGCCCGCCGCGTCGCCAACGGCCCGCGCTCGAGCCGCTCGCGAAGCGTCTCGCCTTCCAGCAGCTCGCTGACGATGTACGCGGTGCCGGCTTCGTTGCTGACGTCGCAAATCGTCAGCAGGTTGGGATGATTGAGCATACCGGTGGCGCGCGCTTCCTGCTCGAAACGCTGCACCCGCTCCTGATCGCTGAGGGGGGGCGCGGTGAGGATCTTGACGGCGACGTCGCGCCCGAGGCGCGTGTCCTTGGCGCGATAGTCTGCACCCATGCCGCCCTCGCCGAGAAGGCTCAC
>Ga0157378_10003282_pt1 | contig 14387 bp, 20 predicted proteins | sample M65metaG_FD_115309 | JGI IMG/M metagenome (GOLD analysis project Ga0157378, IMG submission 115309) | Miscanthus rhizosphere microbial communities from Kellogg Biological Station, Michigan, USA - M6-5 metaG | ecosystem: Host-associated > Plants > Roots > Rhizosphere > Soil | place: USA: Michigan...
AAATCTTCGCTTTTTATTCGCCTATACTGGTCCGGTGTGGCAGCTACCCCAATCCCACATCTGCGACTACACGGTGCAATGCAAAGGGTGCCGCGAAAACATCCCCGCTCCCGTGATGACCATGCCCGACACGTGGATCGTCGCAGAGTGCCCGCTCTGCGGACAGCGCCGCTCCTATCTACCGCCGGAGATTTTCCGAGGCCGCCTCTCCCACTTGCTCCTCACGCGCAAGCCAGTCAAATCCGAACAAAGGTTTCGCTGATTGGAGAGACGAGGAGAGCGATTTCTCGTGAGGAAGAGGAGTGACCGCGTACTGCGACGCTAGCGGGTAGAGTGGTGACCCCGGGAAGATTCGAACTTCCGACACGCAGTTTAGGAAACTGCTGCTCTATCCACCTGAGCTACGGGGCCACTTGTCGTAAAGGCGTGCTACTTCTCTAGTTTACAGCGCCAGAGGGTTGGGAACCGCTCTGAGTTGTTGCCCAATTGTTGCCTAACTCCGGAATAACACCTTCAAGCCGAGCCATTGCAGCAACTGCATCAGCTGGTGCGGATTTTATGTAATAGCTGGTCGTTGTGTTCACATTTGCGTGTCTGAGTATCGCCTGAATCGTCTTGTCAGAAACGCCCAGGGAATACAGGTTGGAGCCAAGCCCCCTCCGTGCAGCGTGCCAACCGTGCCAGAGGTGTTCCAGACTCGCCTTCCGCAGTGCTGGCAAGATGACCCGCCCAAGAACATTGTTCAAGCTGACGGGCTTGCCGTTGCCCGCTGCAAACACGGGCCCCGTTTGAGGATTCCCGCAGCGGAGACGGTGAGCGTCTAGCATCTGTGCCAGTGGCTTAATCACAGGCACCGCACCCCGGCTCTGGAACGTCTTCGGCGCTGTAACGTGTCCCTCCCAAATCGACTGGGTTACGTGTATTTCTCCGTCCCGATAGTCCTCCCAGCGCATCCCAGCAATTTCTCCGCGTCTCAACCCGGTAAACGCGGCAACTGCAAAAATCGTTCCGGCTGGTTCAGGAAGAACTGAGAGAACGGCCCGTATTTCGTCCAACGTATAGGCGTGCGTTTGCTGCGGTTCTTTTGCCCGTGGAGCGATTGCTGTATCGCGGACGGGGTTTTCCCCAACAAAGAAACCCTGTTGCTTGGCGTGCTTGAAAATGGCGCTCAACGAGCACTTGATGTGCTGTAGGCTTCGGCGACCAAGTGTACCGGGGTGGGCGATCTCATCCAGCCATTGCTGAACATGGTAGGCGCGTACATCTTTCATCCAAGCCGATGAACAGCGCGGCTTGAGGTGAATTGTCCAAATATCCTTGTACGCTTTGCGCGTCGAAGGTCTCAGGTGCTGCTCAACCCGAGGGAAGTAGACCCTCTCTACAAAGTCCCCCAGTTGCACGACCTTATTCGCGACATATGCGGGACGGTTTACAGTTCCCACGATCTCCCGAGCCTGCTCCGCGATTTGAGTTGGCGGGAGCTTTCCTCGAGTGATCACATCTCCAAGTTGCTTACACACTCGAACGCGCTTTACTTCGCCGTCGATCACTCGGCTTTCGTAATAGCGCACATACCAGCTTCCGTGTCTCTGAAAGACCTGGCCTGACTGTTCGCGATTCCGTCTCATGCCTTCTCCTTCCTTGTTTGCTTTGTCTGCGCTCTCTTCTCTTCTCGGGCTTGCACTGCCAGCTTCGCGATTCGGACGCGCTCGGCTTTTGTGAGGCTCGAGCTCCTCGCCTTCCCTGCTTTGCTGGCGATGGCCTTGCGTTCTGGCTCAGACAGTTTCGCTGCCCGAGCCTTCCCGCCAAGCTTCCCGAGGGCCACTGCGTGCGGATTGTGCTTTTCCGTCATGCAGTGATTATCTTACTTAGCGCTATGTTAGACAAGAGAAAAGTGAAACTAGAGGTCACTTTCGACGTTTTTCCCACCAGCGCACCAGTGAGGGAGACTCCCACTCAAAGCGCACATAGCGGCCAAGCCGGACACATGGAATTGGATCTGAGGCGCGGGATCGGGTCTGTTCAAGAATCCAGCTCTTCGGTATCCTCCATCGGAAAGCAAGTTCCGTTGCATCGATCACTTCGTAAAAGCTCATTCTGTCCGCTGTACGAAGCTGACCATTGGTCGTCTTATTGGGCAACATGTGGGCAACGGGCTCCTTTCGTCGCTTTAGATTCAGCTACTTGCGAATGAGCGGCGGTTACGCTAACCGCAGTGCAAGCGAACTGCTTCTCGGCTGTGAAGAGATTCTGCGGATATTGAATCCTGTGCTGTTCTGGAGTTTTGGCCTTTGACGGGCGAACCGAAAACGGAACGCCCGCCCCTTGGGTGTTTGCTGGATTGAGTTGCACCCTCGACCCCGGCTCGGGCCGAAGCTCGCTTGAAACTGCGCACAGGATCATTCGGAACCCCCGTTGTTATGCGGTCCCTTCTTTGGCCTGTCTTGACTGGTGTACTTGCTGACGGATTGACAGGACGTGCCTGTTTCCCAACGAATAATTCTGCGAACTACGGAATATGGAACAGAGCTTTTCGCATCTTCGACCTTCACTCTTGCAATGCGCTTCGTGAATACGTTTGGGGACAAGCGATCTCCGCGAGCTGGCGGTCTGCCGTTTGCGCGCACCCATTCGGGCAGATATTTGCCCCGTTTGGATGCTCGAGGCTTTTCACCATCTCCCAGCGCGAACCAGAGTGGAATGCCCTCTGCGATCACTAGCTGTGCATCGTCAGAGAGCACGTCCCAGCGCAGAAGACAGGTCCAACGCGTGAACCCTGGGTCTTTGTAACGCTTGGCCCAGTAGCAGTGAGCGAGATATTCCCCCGGTGTGATCCGGGGGTAATGTGCCCATTCAATCCCTTCTGAGTTGGCACGTTGATTTGGTAAGGGGCTTCTAGTTGGCTTGCTCATTCGTGCCCCCTTCCTGGTGTTCGTTCCCACCTTCCGGGTCAAAGCGAAGCCAATATCGGGATTGAATTGCGCCGTCTGTTGTGCGCTCAATCTCGTTCTCAATCTCGAAGCCCTGATCGCGAATTTCCTTGAACCGGGCACCATGTTGAGCTATGCCGGCCCGCATGATTTCGGGAAGCTCGAGTGGTTTGCGGTGTGCGCGTGCATTGCGCAACAGACCGATCAGCACATCCGCCTGGGTGGGCCTGGAACCGCGTTTGCGCTTGGGTGTGAATGGGAGTTGCTGCTGGCGGGTAGTTGCGGGATGGTCTTTCCATAGGCCACTCATCGTCCACCCCCATGCTCGAGGAAAGAAGCCAAGCCCTCAACAGGCTCAGAGAAGGCACGGAGGTCTAGGGCGAAGCGGCGGAGTCGGTTTTCGTAGTAGCGATTGGACGCGGCGTGAGTGGCAGCGGTGAGGTGCTGTCGGGCCTGTTGGAGATGAGAGACGGCGCGCGCAAGGCGAACGCTTGCGGCGCGATTCAATTTGAGGTCTAATTGCATTGGAAGCTCGATTCCGTTTCCGGCTGTCTTGTCGAGGGATCAGCGCGGGAACTTTATTTCGGCATAGAAGAACCGTCCGGATGTAAGGGCGGTTTTTCTTTGCCTTAAGGAAAAGAGACTCCAAGGTGATGCATTCTGAAAATCTTCCATAAGGTCCGCAAATGCATTCGCGGATGAAAACAGCTGAAGGAACCTGCGGATTATGGCCGCACTGCGGGGGACTCACTTTTCATCCGGAAATCAATTGCCGGATTTTCCAGCACAGCGCGAAAGCATTCTACGCATTGCTTCTTTGAAATTCGGCTGGTTTCGCAGCACTACATCTGTCCAACTCACGATCTTCTTTTGCGAGTGCCCGTATTTTTGATTGTGTTTCTTCAAGTCCTCAGCAGCTTTGCCTTCTAGCCAATCGGAAGGATCGCAGAATGGCGATTCGTCGAGGGCGGTCGCAATGCGCTTGAGCGCGGGAGTGCTAACGCGCCCGGATGGACCCTGATTTCTTTTCCAAAGCTCCCTTGCAAGACGGTCGAAGTGTGGATCTCGTGTCGGTTTCCGTCCAGCGGGTTTGGGGCTAGATTTAGGCTTCGTCGTGGATTCGATTCTCCCTGCCGGTTCCGGCTTAGGTGACTTGTTTCCTCGATACTCGTTATCTCTCGTCGCAATTTCAAGCTTCGTGTTCCATTTGGCACGGAGCTTTGCCATTTGCCGTATCATGTGGCCCCCGATTGCAGAGAGATCCAGCGAAACGGCTGTACGTGTGCGCTGCCCATGAAGCTCCAGCTCGTGCCGCATGCAGCCTTCGCGAGTCGAAAACATCGGTTGGAGACACCATTCGAAAATTGCTTGAAGAAAGAAGCTGCATTTGGTGCGGCCCTGAAGCTCCCATATCTCGCAGCAAGTCTGGAAACACCACTCTGCTCGCTTGTCGGCATCGGCAATCTCCATCTCAACTAATGCGGGGCCGTAATATGCAGAATTTCCCCGCTTCCGCCCTTCGGCGAAAACGGCATTCCACGCTCTCCGATGTTCAGTAGCCCACTCGGGAGCCACGATCTGAAGCCGGAGCGTGTAATCTCTCTCGATTAGTTTCCATGCCTGTATCGAACTTGTGATGTGTGCTGGCCGGACAGCTTCGGTCTTTTGAGGTCCAGGGAATTTCCCTCGATCCTGCAAATCCGGCAAATGCTCAGAATTGAATTTCAACGCGCTATATTGCTCAATTGCTAATTGCTGGCTCGCGCTCCATCGCGCCCTCGCGTTTGCTGTAACGGCATTCCATTCTGGGAAGGCGCACAAGTACCAATCAGAAACTAGCTTCTGTAGCTCCGAAAGTCGCGCCTTGGCCTTTTCCAAATCCGCTTCCAGTTCTACTCTCTTCGAAGCAATCCGCTCTTCGCGGGAGCGCCGTGGACGCCTGGGTGTTCTATCGAAAATGTCTATCGGAGGTGCTGGTGCGTTGGTTATGAACCGTTCAGGGTGGGCAAAGGCTCGCTCTCGTGCCTCAATCCCGCCATGCACAAGTTCATGAAGCTCTAACTCGCTTTTCGCGGTCTTCTCGGCATCTTTGAAGAAACTGATTAACAACTCGATATCAGGCCTTCCAAATGGCGAGGCCGTACGAAGATCGGCTTCAAAGGACTGAATGACCGCGCGAATGCTGTTTAGACGATGCCGAAATGCGGCATCTTGAGGCGATCCCATGTGTCACCCTTCCGTGACCTTCCCAATTCAGAACAGAAACAGGAAGGCGGGGCGGGAAGGCGCCCCACCTTGTCACTTCGGGTGATCAGCCAAAAGCTATCCGGTTGACTCACATTCTAGCGCTGACAATATTCCCATCGCGAAGAGACCAGATAAGTCCTAAATTATTAGGATGGGCATTAACGAGAAATCCGCGAATCTCGGCCGACACCAGCGTAACTGCTCAATCTGTTCTAACCCGGAACGGGGACAGATCGAGGGGGAGTTTGTCTCGTGGCGCAGTCCCGCCGCGATTGCGGAGGCCTATGGCCTTGCAGACCGATCAAGCATCTACAGGCACGCTCACGCGCTGGGATTGTTTCCAAAACGTCAGCGTAATATCAGGGCCGCACTCGAGCGAATCATCGAACATGCTGGCGAAGTGGACGTTACAGCAAGTGCGGTAGTCGCGGCTATCCAGGCATACAGCAAAATCAATGCTGCAGGCCAGTGGATTGAACGCACAGAGCAGGTGAGCCTGAATGACCTGTTCGACAGAATGAGCACTCAAGAACTCGAGGAGTACGCGCAGAAGGGAACGCTTCCGAAGTGGTTCGAAGCTGCTTCAAACGGAATTGCATCCGAGTAAGATGCTCCCAAAAGTTGTCCGCAACCCTTGTGGTTACTTTGTCTTTTCCGGGACAGTCAAGATCGGGCAATTAAGACATTGGCAGCCAATTTCAGGTCTTGGATTCGATCTCTGTCAACTCATCTTCTGAATGGTTCACAAAGAACTTTCCGTGCGCCTTTGCCTTCTGATATTTCGAGGCGGCTCCGAAAGCAGCAGTAATAAGCCTCACCGAGACTGCCTCATATTTCCCCTCGCTATTTCAGATCCGAAGGGCTTAGGATTGCCGGGTACCCAGCTTGCACCCTCAGAAGGACCGCCGGTCCCCGTTGACCCTTCATGAGTCTGCTTTTCTTGGGAGGGGCTTTGGGCTTTACTGACCGGGATGTCTTATCCGTAACTTGCGGCGCAATGTTTGTATTTTCGGCGGGAGAACAACAGTTTTTCAAGGAGAAGGGGTTCACCAACGAGCCGAAACGTTGCAAGCAATGCAAGGCCAAGAGGGAGGGTGGCACGGGCCGAATCGAAACGCACGTCGAGTGCTCACAATGCGCATGCCAAACAACAGTCCCGTTTAAGCCGGTGCAAGGAAGACCAGTTCTTTGCAGGGCGTGTTTCGTTGCTAGTCCCAAGGGCACCACATTGGCCGCTACGGTGTAACTTCTTGGGTGGTGGCTTGCAGGTGGTCTGGTCTTAGACTCAACCGTGCTAAGTGGTCGAACGGTCCACAGTCACCGCTGACAGATTATCCGCAGCAACCGTGTTCCTGTTGCATAGGTGGGCATTTGACCGAGCCGAACGAGCAGAAAACACAGCAATCGCCGTGATGTGGTCGGAGTACCGCCTTGCAATTGGAGCACTCGTAGTAGAACTGGCACGCGTCCGTGGGCATGGTCTCCAGCTTTGCGAACCCGCAATGTGGACAGGTCAGCACGGAGTCGAGAACGATTTGTTTCAGAACTTCTCCCCAAGATCTTCGAGCCGCTTCCTCAAGATCGCCAGCTTCTTGTCAAGCTCCGTCGCATCTGCATTGGAAATGGGAACCTCGGTTCGCTTTCGCAAGACGAAGTCATACGCTTTACGTGCGTGACGCACGCTTTGCCCGACTGCTTCACGATCCACGCGATTTTGAACGATGCTGGTAAACGTGAGGGCAAGGTCAACATCGGTCCTGAGGATTTCAACGCTCAATCTATTTGCGTCATCGCGCAATTGTGAGCTGTCCAGCATTGCCACAATGCTAAACCTGATACCGCGACATCGGGAACCCTCTTTGGATCACGATTCGGTGTATTTGGATTGGAATTGGAACGAGGTGTCGGGCGCTGCGTTCTCCGCTCGTGCTGTGGCTTCCAACTGATCCATAGCGCGCCTGAGGGAGCGTTGTAGTTCGCTTAGTGAAGGATCGTGCCCGCTGAAGCCGTAGTGTTCCAGGAGAAACGATGTGCTGCGAAGTACGCCGATCAGAATTTCGGATGAGTCATAAGCATTCAATTTCAGCCTAGTTTCTGACTCGAATCGTAGGCCGTGGTTTGAGACGAAGTCTGTCGCTTATTGCTCACCACACACACTCTCTAGTGAGGCTCGCAATCTCAAGTTAAATCTTATCAATAGCTTCAACTGAGCAATGGTCCCTTCATTTGAGGCGTGTCCCCCCCTGTTGCTCTATCGTGCAGTCGATCAAGGATCAGAGTAGGGTGGACGGGTTTGGCGAGAATCTCGAATTTGTAGCCATTGCGGGCAGCTTCCGCTAGGATGTCGGTGGTCCGTTGGTTTCCGGACATCAATAGCACGGTACAGTTTGGGCAGATGGCTTGAATGGCGATAGCCGCTTGGATCCCATTCATTGGACCCATCATCACATCCGTCACCAGATGGTCGAATCCTGTCTGTCCTGCAAGATCCAGCGCGCGCTCTCCGCTGTAGGCTGCGATTGCAACGTAGCCGTTCGCATTGAGAACCATCGCCAAGGTATCAGCTACGACTTTGTCGTCGTCAATGACGAGGACTTTCGGTTTTCCTGTGGTTTCCATGACCGCGTGCCCCGATACGCCGCTTATGCCGCGTAGATGCCGTGCCGGGAGGATCGGGTTGGACGGAGTTGCAGAACGGTAGAGGATAAGGTCAGGGGTATCCACAATGTTGGTGGGCGGCTCCTCAATTTGCTGTTTTTTTGTCGTCCAAGACTGTACCGCTCACTGGGCAGACTAGGAACGTGAAGCCCTTATACCCTTCTGCAATCATTTGAGCGGGAAGTTCCTTCTGCACCAGTTTTACGTTGTGAACGTCGCAAACGGGAGGTTCAGAACCCTTCTTCCTGAAACAGGGCTTCGTCATAAGCGAGTTCCTGTCGGGTATTTCGTATACCGGTCATATTAGCCCTTCGTTCAAACGAAGGATGTGCTCTGGCACACAGTTCGCCTATGTCGACCAGACCGACGAGGGACGCCACCTGACTGAGAGGGCGCGTTCGAAGTCAATCTCACTTTGACGGGCACTTCACCGGCTTTCAAAAGGCAGCCGATTCAAAATCGGATGCCGGTCATTCTTTTTCCGGCGGAGGAGATGAAGGCATGGAAAGTCGGGCGCGCCGTTGGGAATACCCGGAACAACGATCCGAGTCTGGTTGAGCCGATGAAGGAAGAAGAGCCTAGACAGTTGAACCTGATTGAGTGAATCTATTCGCAACACTGGTTCACAGTCACGATGACAGAAAGCCGCTCAGAACGCGCTAGAAGGCCCTTGCTGCCCGCCACAGCCTCGAGTGTAGGCGTCGGGTATCTGCGGCTTGGTTCGGAGCAATCCAGGGCTGCTGCGCGTGCTCTGGTGACAGCCCGGAGAGGGCGCGAGGCGGGGGATAACTGGGACAGTCCGCTCGACTGTAGTGGGCTTGCCGAGGCTCTGAGGGCTGCCTGCGAGCGAACGGAGCGCGGGGAACCCCTCGAGGAATGGAAACCCATCCTTGTCCCGCCTGGAAAAGAGAACACAGTTAGAGGACAGCTAGCTGCCCGGATGAATGCGGCAAGGGCGAGAATGAGGCAATATGAAGATCGGTGAGTATCCATTGTGCTCGATGCAATCGCGTGCCGCAGCGCGCCAGACGTTGACCGGGCGAAAAGCAGTGGAGTTCGAAGGAATCTTGGTGCGCTTTGTGTCCGCCGTGCCCCCTTCTGAGCCGGATCGAATCTGTACGTGCCCCCTCCCTCGTGACGGCATGATTGCGTTTTGCAGGTGCTTTCTCTGAAAAAGAACGTCCACCGGTTAAACCAGTTTGGTGAATAGGTTCAATGCGTTCTCAGCGTCCCACCTGGGATGTGTACTGATTGGTAAATGCCCCGAATCTTTAATCTTCGACAGAACCAGCAAGACTCAATTGGTGTCGGTAGGATCTACGGCAGTTTGCACCACACAATTCGCCTGTAATCTGTTTGCGTTGAGATTAGGATTCAAAAACCCAATTCTGAGGGATTTGCCGTGCGGTCTCGAATTCTCTCATTCATCGCGGTTATTGCTTTAGCCTCTAATACTGCCGGAAGCGCCGCTCAAAGCATTCCGCTTGGATCTGGATGGCCTACGTACGGGGGCGATCCGGGCGGCACGCGGTTTTCGAACTCCTCCCAAATAACAAAATCAACTGTCGCACGGCTGCACATGGTGTGGACGTTTCATACACACGCATTGGATCAGTTCAAAGATCGGCCCCTGACATTCGGATTCGAAGCGACTCCAATCCTGTCCCGAGATTCGCTATTCTTCACCAGCCCCTACGACGTCGTGTTCGCTCTGGATGCACGCACCGGACTCGAAAGATGGCGCTTCGATCCGGCGGTAGAGATTTAGAGGAAAATGAAGGCTTTTAACGTCGGGGCGGGGGGAAAGGGGGTCTCGCAGCGGTTTCGGGAAACTCCTCTTCCCAGGTGAACCCTATCTGCGAATGATGAGGAATATGAGGCAAGCTAGGATCGCGACCAGCAGGAAGCGAATAGCGCGGATATCGCTTTTCCAATCGCCGGAATAGTAGAAGATTTTCGGTCCTGTCCAAAATCTCACCCATGCCGGGACAAGCATTAAGCTCTTGCCTATTTTCGTTTCCTGATAGAAGCGGCCATACCAGCGCCTCATGTTGAAATTGAATCTTGAATCGTAAGCGGGTCCAAACATGGATCGATCGAAGTGCGAACTCGGTTCCGGACCCTCAACAAGCTTCATTTCCTCGCGAAATATCCGGTCTCCCTCATCGTCTACAACAAAAAAAGAGTGCGAAATCCCAGTTTCAAACGTGTCAGTTTCTAACCAAAACCAAATCAAGTGGCGGGGTTTGATGCCCTGTCGCCAAGCTTCGAGAAGCACATTTGTAACCGTTAGTGCGCAACAGTTAGCCGCGAGTTTGCGTGTCTCAGATTCCGTAGCGACGAGCAGTCGGGTCAGCTGATCGTCGACCTGATAGCTCTTACTCTCCAATTCTTTCAAAAGCTCCCATATGGAGATGATCTGATCCTCTCGCGATCCGTTTGCCGAAGTTTTGGTCTGCTGAAGGGGAAAGGCGAGACCTTTATCTGATAATAGGTAACCGATCGGCCGAAATCTGCGCAGGTTCATGTCCGAAACCAATAATACCGCTCGGGGTCTCGAATACGATTTGGGACCATCTGGCAATGCTATCTAAATTGAACCATGATGGACTCGGAAGTATTTGTTCTTGAGGCTGATTGGCTGCAAACTAGACGGAAGGGAATAGTCTTTCTCCATTTCCTCCCATCCGTGTTTCTTTCTACCCTCCCTGACCGCTAGCCAAACCTTGTCCACACTCTTTGGCTTGTAGTCGATCTCGTTCCAGTAGAGGTCAAACTCCCGGTACGGAAGCTGTGCGATAACGATGCGGACTGTGCCGAACATGTGCTCTTCGTTAGTTTCGACGGGCGAAGCGCATTGGCTTGAAAACTTCTGCCACCAGTCGCTGCTCACATTCAGCCCTAGCTGGATCGCGTCAAATTTCTGCTTTATGAAGAAATCCAGTGCACGGGGGAAGCTTTCGACGCTGATCTTGGGTTGGTTACCGCTCAGCCAACTCCTTCTTTTCTTCACTTCGTAGTCAGAGTCAATCTTTGTGGAGAAACCCTGCGCGGCTCCGCGATAGACAATAATGCCGTCCTTGTCATTACGCAGAACCGAATACCAGGCATGCGGTAATTCGGTCCACGCCTGCTCGCACCATGCAGTGAATATCTGCTGATCTTCCTCGTTCCTCACGATTGTGTAATCGAGAAGGATTGCGTCCCAATTTGGCATGATCTGAACGTAATATGGTTCAAACGTGTGCGAGGGTCTCATGGCTGCACCGTCAAGCCCAAGCTGCACGAACGCAGCGAAGATGGCCAACAGAACGGACTGCCTCCATTGAAAACCAACTGCCAAGGCCAATGTGCAGAAGACCGCAAAGGCGAGAAAAGGCCCCAACAACTTTGTCATTTCGGTTCGTCCAATCTTGAGATGCGATGCGCTAGCCCATCATACGAGCCCTGGAAGAATCGAAGACCTTACCGGATAACTCTAGTGGTAAACGTCCCATTTGGGACGCCGGTCAACGCTTGTTTCCAGACACGGCGCTTTTGCTTGCTCAGTCAACCAATAGCCTGTTCCCGCTTTTCGAGAACATTTGTTTGCGCACCATGTACGTTCGCAAAGTCCCAATCCAGAAAAACAGGGTTGTAGAAAAACCCGCAAATATCGCCACCAGAAGCGTCAGCTTAGCCAAGTCACGTCGCTGGCCCTCGTATTCAATGTTTGATGTTGCAAGGAAATCGAACATGCCGATAACCGCATCGATGGCCATCCACATAGCACCAATCCAGAGGAGGATGTGCAAAAGGTGGAGCGCCGGTCTCAACAGCATCGATCTCATTTGGAGGTGATCCGTCGAGAATACTCTAGCCTAGGGTTGGAGTTAGCACATCAACTCTTTCCCGTAGCCCGCATTCGGAGGTAATCGTGCCATAGGAGAGAGGGGTATTATGTCTTCGAAAAGGTTCTGATCTTTCCGGGAAAGGCTCGTCGATGAAATGGGAGACGGTAGAAGCTTTCGGAACAGTCGCAGGGGCGATGGTGGCGATTATCGCTATATGGCAACAAAACAGAGCCTTCAAAGCCACTCTTGCTGCTGATTTGTCAATGAAGCTTGACGACCGCTTCGGATCGGAAGAGTTCAGGAAAACCCGCTCCAAAGCCGCCCGTTCTTTGCGAGATCACGTTTCGGAGGGGGGGGCCGAAGACGTATTCGACTTTTTTGAGATGCTTGGTCTATTTGCTCGTCGAAAGGTGCTCGATGTTGAGATCATCCATAGTTTTTTCTTCCACTGGATCAGTCTGTACTGGATTGCGGGTCGAGATCATATTGTGAAGAAACAATTGAGGGCTAGCTCCGCATGGAAAGACTTCGGTGATTTGTACTTGAGTGTCTTGAGGATCGAACAAAGAATTTCCCCATCCTCGGAGGACATATCTCCATCCTCCGAAAGAATCACGAGCTACCTTAACGACGAGATGGCGCTTTACGAGGCGGAGACTGAACCACGTTGAATGTCCCGCTCTATGCACAGCACATCGTGTTTCACTTTTGATTCGATGATAAGGGGGCCTTTTCGAAGGGCTCTAGAGGAAATCGATGACCCTGCAAGTTGGCATGTTGGCAAAGAATGGGATTGTTCTTGTTGGGGATGTCTGGACATACACAGATGCTCATGGTGCGACATCAGTTTGGGCCGCCGAAGCTAGATCTAAGATCACGTTATTCGGTAGTGATCTGGCGGTATCTCGTGCACATGATTTGACTCAGGCGAGAATGGTCTCAGATGCCATCGGTTCTAACCTCACCAGCGAGTATTGGGAGAACCCGGAAGCTCGGATGGAGGAGATTGCTAGATCCGCCCTTTCGTCTGAGTGCGCGTGGCGCGGTGTGCAGTGCTTAGTCGTGCTGAGACGACCATCACTGGCACTATTCAAGGTCGAATGCGCGAGGGACCCGGGCGGTCAACAAAACGTTTGTTCTTGCAGCAGATCAACGGGGCATGTATTTGCAGGAGATTGTCACAACCCCGCCACCTTTTGGGCAACACGCTACCTGCTGACTGAGCGGACAACCGACCATGCAATTAAGGAACTTCTCCCTCTAGCAGTACAAATCGTTGTCGATGCTGGTCGGATTAATAATGGGTCGATTCGAGGACTGGAAATAGTGAGCTGTGATGATGGCGGGTTCCACCGCTTGTCCGAAAGTGAGAGTAGGGCATGGGCGATTGAAGCAACGAGGCGAGGTCAAGCTATAGAGAGACTGGTGACAGCACCGCTAGACGCAAGGGAGTATGAATAGCATCCAGCGATGATCAACCGAGATCAACCGCTCAAAGGGGGATCTGAAGTGCCTTCAAACGCTCCAAATACTCCTTAGCGTCCTCTACATCCTCAGGATTGATTGGACTGGCAATTGACCCATCTTCGTATCCACGAACGCACGCCCCTTGACGTTCAATCAGAGTTGTCCACTGATTGCGGCGATGTACATAAGCAATCTTCTTGTTGAACAGGTCAGCCGTTTCATCACGGAACATCTCTTCAAGCCCAGGTCGCATTACAAGGTCATTTCCTTTCAGCACAGTTGTTTTGTCGGAGCAGCCCGTCATTGGACCTTTGCTGGCGCCACATTCGATCAATCTCTCGCACTGCGAACAACGGACGTGCTCGCCATGATTCTGTTGCCTAATCTGTTGCCCGTTAATCGCCGATTGAGGGCTTCTCTTCCCGAACTGGAACTTCGAGTACGACTGTAAGGTGTTGATCCGACAAGCGGCCCCGCTGGAACTTTGCTTTAGGAAACTGCTGCTCTATCCACCTGAGCTACGGGGCCACTTGCAATGAGGCGTGCTGCTCCTCCAGTTTACAGCGACTGAGGCTTGAGAAGCTTTCCGGGTGCACCGCCTGATCTGATCACACCAGAATAATTTTGCGCGCTTCTCCCTCTGGGTCGTTGACCATGCGGCACTCGTTATCCCACACCATCGTGTTGTTCGTTTCAGGATCGGTAGCCGCCCACTTCAGCCCCGGAATGTTCGGATTTCCTGTCGCTGCAAATGCCGCCCACGACGACGCCATCTTCTTCGCCAGCGCCTGCGCCTCCGGAGTATTCCCGGTCCCCTGCTCGCACCGCTTGGTGTTATCGAAGCAGAATTGAAGCTCGGCTGTGTGCCACGCGCCAGCCACGCCATCGAGAATCTGCGTCTGCCATGTGAAGTAGTACGCGTACGCCGGCGCTGCCTTCAACTCGTGCTTCAACCGCGCCATCTTGACCACGTTGTTGCGCATTCCAAGCCCATTCAGTCCCGGAGTGCCGCTGCATATATACGACAACGTCTGGATTTTCTTCTGCGGATACGCCTTCTTCAGCGCGGCAACAATCGCTGTCGCCTTCTCCGCGCCGTACGTCTTGGAAAGGTTTGCATGCCACTCCTCTTCCGTCGGACGCGACGACATCCGATTCCCTTCTTCGCTCACAGAACCCACAAGCATCGAAATATTCTTCGACACTTCCGGAGCCGCATCGAAAAACGACCGCATATTGACGATCTTTCCGT
>Ga0157378_10003283_pt1 | contig 14386 bp, 12 predicted proteins | sample M65metaG_FD_115309 | JGI IMG/M metagenome (GOLD analysis project Ga0157378, IMG submission 115309) | Miscanthus rhizosphere microbial communities from Kellogg Biological Station, Michigan, USA - M6-5 metaG | ecosystem: Host-associated > Plants > Roots > Rhizosphere > Soil | place: USA: Michigan...
CGTAGCAGCAACATTAACAACTTGTTTATTCCTGGTATTGAAGGCAACTGACCTTGAAGGCACCCGGCATCCGATATGGCCGCCGGGCGCGGTGGTATCAATTCCATTGTTAAACAATGCAGCCATTTTATTTTTGCCTGCGAAAGCAACTATCGCAACACCTATCCCACAAAAAATTATACACCTGAAAACATACATACACTTCGTTCTTTATTTATACTGCATGAAAAACCGGTACCGTAAAATTAAGGCATATCAACGTATTGCTATTTTTGCTTTGCCAATGCTGCATCAATAGCTGACTTTACCGCATCCGCCCCGGCCTTCTTTAATATAATTGTTCCCTGATTATACAAAATCAAATACGGAAACAGGTTTACTGTTTTCAATGCCGCAATTAATGAGGGGCTTTCTTCCAAATCAATTTCCACAATCTTCACCGCTTCACCATTTTCTTTCCGCAGCGAGTCAAGCACCGGTTTTATTTTTTTACAGGCGGCGCAATAGCGCGAACCAATATCTACCAGCACTGTTTGATGGGCAGCGATGATATTTTTGTATTCCGGCAGCGACAAACCTTTTTTAGTAGACGTATAATAAGGTTGACCACTGCCTATCCAGTTGGCGATGCCGCCCGCCAAATCATACACTGCTGAAAAACCCTGGTGTTTTAACTCCCTTGCCAATGCACTGCTTCGCCCGGTATTGATAGCGTAAATAAAAACCGGCTTCGTTTTATCAAGCGCCTGGACAAACCTTGCATAGTCTGCTGTTTGCAGGTTAAAATTGAGCGCGCCTATGATATGGTTGTATGCAAACTCCTCAGGGCTTCTGGCATCAATTATTTGCGGACTTGGCAGCCTGCCGATTTTAGTGGTAAAAGAATCCAGCGACAATGTTATGGTTTCATCTTTTTTTTCCGGCTGTGCCAGTATAGACGTAAAAATTAACAAGGCAGCGATTAAATTAGCAAAATGTCTTTTCATATTGCATTAATAAATGATCAAAAAATTATTTCCTTAAGTGATTTTAACATGTATAACTGTTCATGCGATACTTGTGTGGGCCGAATTTTCTTCTGTATATGCAGGTGTTTCATCGCCTACCTCCGGTCCTTTTGCCGACAGTTCACTTCCCTCAATCCGGGATTTGAAAATGGGCCATAAAAATTGTGCATACCATTCCTCCTGTTTATAAAATTTAATGCCGAATGAGGTTGGGTATTTTCGTGTAATGATGCCCGTTTTAAAAATCACATCCCATAAAAAAAACATGTTCCCAAAGTTTCCTTTGTAATTCCCCACCCCATCGCCCGTTGTGTCTGCGTGGTGGCCCTGGTGCGTAGCAGGCGTAGAAATCAACCGTTCAAGTACCCACGCTACAGGGTGTAAAGCCCTGTATTTATAAAATGGTTTATCCCATGGAATACTCGAATGTGCTGATAGCGTGATGAATGATTTAATAACGGTTACAAACAAAGCCGGCAAGCCAAGCCCCAGGTATACCAGCGTTGCTGTGAGATAGATCTGTGAAAAGAAGACAGTATAGATAAAGTTTTGCCTGCTGGCCATGGCCATGCCCATATAAGGCGCAGAATGGTGCGTACGGTGAAACCGCCATAAAAAAGGCAATTGGTGGTGCAGCCGGTGATACCAGTACTGCGTAAGATCATCAGCTATGGCAATAATAAAGAACCCGGCCCAGAACGGCACCCATGAAAACTGGTTGGCCAGTCCCGGCAAAAACAGCGGCAATAGTTTCAGGCTAAAGAAAGCGGTTACCGGCGGCAATAAAAATTTCGGCGCCAAGAAACAGATGATGTCCACCTTGCGTTCGCTTTTTGTCCATTTGTTATCATACAATCCCAACGCAAATTCAATAGCGCCCAATACAAGGGTAATCACCAGGAAACCCCAGGAACGTATATTTTTAAAAACAGGTTGCAGAAATTGTAAGGTGGCCGGAAGATGCACGGGTACCGGCGTATGGGTATTGTGCAGCCAGGGCGATTCCCCTTTTATTCCAAAATAAAGAAACAGTACAGCTACAGGCAGGGCATAAATTAATAAACTGAATGAAAAATCCCTTGTTATCTTTTTTGAAAGCGTTTTATCGATTGACATCATGACGTATTATTTGTTAAATAAAATTTTGATGAGCCATAGTCCACCGCCAATAATAACAAGTGGCACTATATAAATAAAAATACCTACCAGTATCTTTTTTATTAAAATCTCAACATCTCTAAAAACCATATAAAAAAATTTACCGTCTGAATAATAAATCATTTAACCGGCGCCTGCGTATCGCTTCCATTTGGATGATGTATTCTTTTATTGTTCACATCGTACCAGTCAATCAGCGGATAGAGATGATTTTTCCCCGCCTGTTCATCAAAAATCTTTTTTAGTTCGGCTAGTTTCTCGGGATATTTTTTTGCCAGGTTAACACGCTCGTTAAAGTCCTCATTGAGATTATACAGTTGCCACTCATCTTCTTCAAAACTTCTATCGGCAACGGTTTCGCCCGGTTTAAAATCAAAATCAACGTTATCAGGGTGATGAGCGGCTTCTGCCTTCCAGCCATTGTAATAAATGGAGCGTGAACCGAAAATATAATAGTGCTGCACGATATGCCGCGAAGCGGCTTTGCTATCATTAAATGAATACAGCAAAGAAGTGCCCTGTATTGAATCCTGTTTAATGCCCCGTATATATTCGGGCGCTTTTATACCTGTCAGCTCCAAAGTAGTAGGCAATAAATCTATCACGTAGCCGTATTGGTTGCGGATGCCGCCTTTTTCTTTGATAGCTTTCGGATTAAAAACGATCAGCGGATTGTGCGTGCCGCCTTCTGCATCGGCATCCTGCTTCCATTCCCTGAAAGGTGTATTGGCCGCCTGCGCCCAGCCCAGCGGATAGTTGGCAGAACCAGCGGCTGTGCCAATAGAATCGATATTGCCGAGGTTTGTCTTTAAAAATTCTGCTTCTGTTTTTGTTTTTGCTGGATTTGTCCGGGGCGTTATCACGCCTTCCAGCGTGCCTTCTTTACTGGCGCCATTATCGCCAAGGATGGCATACACAACCGTATTCTCCAGTAAATTATTTTCTTTCAGGTAGTTGATTAGGCGGCCTATCTGGAAATCGGTATAGGTAAGATAACCGGCATACACTTCCATAAAACGCGCGAATAATTTTTTCTGATCGGCCGACAGTGCATTCCATTCCTGTACTCTTGGATTACGGGGCGGCAACTGCGCATAGGCGGGAATGATACCCAAACGTTTCTGGTTGGCCAGCACTGTTTCACGAAACAAATCCCATCCGCCGTCAAATTTTCCCTTGTATTGATCGCTCCAGTATTTATCTACCTGGTGCGGCGCATGTGTGGCGCCGGGAGCATAATATAAAAAGAAAGGTTTACCTGCTGCAATCTTCTGCTGGCGGGCAATATAACTAATGGCCTTATCGGTTATCTGTTCGTTTAAATGACGTCCGTCTGGCGTAACATGCGCGTTGTCTTCTACAAGATCGGGTTTATACTGATCCGTTTGAGAACCCAGGAATCCAAAAAAATGCTCAAAGCCTTTTCCGCTGGGCCAGCGATCAAAAGGACCTACATCCGTTGCGTCTTCATCGGGTGTTAACCCATATTTACCAACTGCAAATGTGTTGTACCCATGTTCGCGCAAAATTTCTGCAATGGTGCCGTCTTTGGAAGGTATTCTTCCATCGTAGCCGGGAAAACCTGCTGATAAAGCAATATGTGAAAATCCACCTTCGTGCACAAAATGGCTGTTGCGGCCGGTAAGCAATGCAGACCGTGTAGGTGCGCAAATAGCTGCGGTATGAAAATTTGTATAGCGAAGACCATTATTGGCCAGGCTATCCAGTGCGGGTGTACGAATAACACCGCCAAAAGCACTGGAAGCACCAAAGCCAACATCATCCAGTAAAATCCAAACGATATTGGGTGCGCCGGCCGGGGCTTTGACCGGTGGCGCCCACCATTCTTTTGAATCGTTTAATGTTTTGCCTATAACGCCCTGGAAAGGCTGTTCGGCAGGATTTTGCGCATAGACACCGCGGGTAAATAATACAGCTGCAGCCATGGCTGCTGTAAGAAAAGCATTTGTTTTTTTATGATTCATTTTTCTATTGTTGGAATGAAATAATATTTTACTATTTTATATCAGGGCATTACTACCAGCCGGGGTTTTGCTGGAAATTTGGATTTTTGCCAGCATAGAGATCGATCTCGGTTTGCGGAATCGGGAACAATGTATCCCGTAGCGTGGCTGCCGATTTCGGATCGCCCGGCATAGAATGGATAGACTTTAAATAATACTGGCCCGGGCCCAAATCTGTTCTTCTTACCAGGTCAAACCAGCGCTGGCTTTCCTGGATAAATTCTTTTCTTCTTTCCGTAAAAACAGCGTCCCTGAAAGCGAGCTGGCTGAGGCCCGCTGGTAAATCGTAGCTATGATTTGTATAGTTACCGTTTGCCGTGTATGAATTGTAGGCCCTAGCCCGCACAATATTGATCGCCGCATAAGCATCTGCCGTAGGCCCCCCATTCAATTCATTCAAGGCTTCGGCATATAGCAGCAATATTTCCGAGTAGCGTATAACAGGAAAATTAACTTTGCTGTTGGCCCCCTGGTTGCCCTGCAGAGCCGTTATGAAACCGGTACTTTGATCAACAAACTTGAGGAAGTTCTGGAAAGGCCATTTAACCCATTTACCGGTGGTCTGATTAAACAAGGAATCATAAAAGGTAGCGGCACGGCGCTGGTCTGCCAGATCAAAAATTTCTACTACGCTCTTATCAGCCGGCACATCGGCGGTATAGGCAGAATTACTCCATGTAAATGAACTCAATGTATTGGAACTCGTAAATCCGCCAACCGTTCCATTGAACTGCGCAGAGAAAATATGCTCCTTGCCATTCTTGGTTCCGGGCTGAAAGGCATCTGAAAATTTCTGAAAAAGATCATATCCGTATGCGCCTGTAACATTGGCAAGGTTTGCAGTACCGGCAGTAATCACTTTCTGCAACTCGGTAACCGCCCTTGCCCATTCACGCCGGGTAACATACACTTTGGCCAGCAGGGCATGGGCCGCACCACCGGTAACCCTGCCGGTGTTGGCGCCGCTGTACACCGCGGGCAAACTGGCGGCCGAATCAAGATCCGCAATGATTTGTTGGTACACGGTTTCTTTCGACGTACGATCCACCAGCTCGCCGGCCTTCGCTACCGATGCCTGGTCGTGCAGCAGCAATGGCACATTTCCATACAAACGAACCAGGTCAAAATACAGGAGTGCCCTGATAAATTTTGCTTCATTGATAAGACTCGCGGCAGAATGCGCCGGATCTACAAACTGCCCCGCCGGAATAGTAGGGATTTTATCAATGGCGATATTGGCCCTGTTGATGCCCCAGTACAATTGCGCATAAATTTTCCGTACCCGGTCATTGGTACTAACATAAGTAGCTGTACCAAGTGCCCGCACATCGGGATTGGTATTAGACGGGCTGTATACCTGGTTGTCACTGGTATTGTCGACAATCAGATTGAGGTTGCGCCCATAAATAGGGAAATCATTATTGATATCCGTGGTTAATGTACTGTACACGGCAGTTACCGCTGCTACCGCGTCAGTTTGCGTTCGGTAAAAATTTGCCGGAGTGAGGCTGCCCTGCGGATTTTCATTCAGCTTAGTGCACGAGAGCATAAGAATACTTATTGTGCTGATGGCTGATATCTTGCTTACTATTTTTGTCATGGCTGTAGTCTTGTTGGTAAAGAATTAAAAAGTCACATTTACACCTACTGTATAGGTCCGGTAATTGGGATATACGCCTAGGTCAATTCCCTGCTGCAGGTTGTTTTGATCATAGAAATTTGCTTCAGGATCCACTCCTTTGTAATTGGTAATGGTGAGCAGGTTTTGGACAGAAATATATAACCTGATCTGTTTGGCCAAGATCTTTGAAGCGATGTCCTTGGAAAAGTTGTAACCCAGCGTAATATTTTTTAGCCGGACATAAGAACCGTCTTCGATGTACACATCGGCTACCTGCACTACCGGCGCGTTTACTACTTTAGGAAATTTTCCATTGGGATTGGATAGCGAATCCCACCTGTCTAAAAGCACTGTTGACACATTTTGCGTGGTAGTGGTTTTTTCAAGTTGCTGCTGTAAAAGGTTAAATATTTTATTGCCAAATGAACCCTGCAGGAATATAGATAGGTCAATATTTTTATATGTTATGGTGTTGCTAAAGCTGGCGGTAAACTTCGGTTGCGCATTGCCGAGATTGTGTTTGTCTGCCGTGGTTACCACTCCATCGCCATCTGTATCAACATATTTCCGGTCGCCGGTAAACTGTGATACGCCAGCCAGTTTAGGCGCGGATTTTGACCCGTATGCATCGGCGGTAGTTAAAAGTCCGGCGGTATTGTATCCCCAGAAAGTGCCAACAGGTAATCCCACCTTAACAATCACCGGCGAAACCTGCCCGGTGGGCGCTACAGGAAAGAAAGACTGGCTGGGTCCCAGGCTTAATACCTTATTCGCATTGCTGGCATAAATCAAGGTTGAACGCCAGGTGAAATTTTTGGTCCTGATATTATCAGTAGTCAATGACAGTTCAAGACCTTTATTTTCCAGGCTGCCTATGTTTTCTGACGCTGATGCATAACCGGAAGACAGGGGTATTAGCCCGGCGCCGCTGATAAACAGGTTGGTTGTTTTCTTATAATAAACATCGGCGGTTACGTTGATCCTGTTTCTAAACAAGCCCAGGTCAACCCCTGCATTGTACTGCGTGGTGGTCTCCCACGATAAATCAGGATTGGACAACTGCGAAGGCGCCAGCCCATTGGTTCCGGTAAGCGGGTTTCCAAAATAATATCCATAGGGCGTTATGGTGGCCAGCGAACTGTATGCAGGAAAATTAGCATTGCCTACACGACCGGCAGTTAAACGAAGCTTTAAATTATTGACAGTTTTGCCGATCTTTTGGAAAAAGGGTTCATCCGATGCATTCCACGAAAAGCCAATGGAAGGAAACAAGCCCCATTTTTTATTGGTGCCGGCCGGCGATGCTCCGTCTGCCCTGCCTGCCAGGGTAAGATTGTACCTGTGAAGGAAGGAATAGGAAATTCTTCCCAACCATGAGTTCCTGGTTTGTTTGGCTTCGCCTGATCCTACCACTTTATTGGCAGAAGCATTGTACAGGTTGTTATAAGTAGTTGCATCAGAGGGGAACGACTGCCCGGCAAGAAATGAATTCTCTGATTTTTGATATTGGGTAGTATAGCCGGCCAGCAAATTCAGGAAATGCTTATCCTTAAACGCATGTTCATAACTGATGGTATTTTCATTCAGCCAGCTTACATAATTAATGTTTCCTACGGAACCGGATCCGGTGATAGTACCGCTATTATTACCCGCTGTGGTATAGGAAGGTGCATAATAATTTAATTTTGTATTCAAAAGGTCTGCTCCAAAAGTTGATTTCAGCTGCAGCTCATTGGTTATTTTATACTCAGCCGAAAAATTACCCAGGATGCGCGACAATTTTGTCTGATTGATAGTAGAAACAATATTCAGTATCGAATTATCTGAAAATTGCTGGCCACTGATGGTATTAAGTGTGGGATTGATGGCAGGCTGTGCCGCAGTATTAAATGAACCATCCGCATTTCTTACTGTTTGCAAAGGATTATTGAGGTACAGCGAGGAAAAGGCATTGCTGAAACCAATTCCGTTAAAAGCACTACCCGTTAGTTTATTTTCAGATGAATTACTTCCGAAAAGACTGGTTGCCAGTTTCAGGTTTTTGGAATAATTTTTTTCATAATTAACTCTGGCAGAATAACGTTTAAAATCAGTAGCCAGTACAATGCCTTTCTGATCAAAATAATTACCGGAAACAGAATACCTTGATTTATCATCGCCGCCAAAAATAGTAAGCTGGTGATTTTGCAGTACGCCCGTTCTGATTGCAGCGGATGGCCAGTCTCCATTTACACCCGCAGCGCCGGCAGAGTCTATCAATTTTTTATTCGCCGCCAATCCGGCCTGGATGGTGGGTGTTGCCGTATACAGATCATCAAATAATTTTGCCCATTGAGGGCCAGACAATACCGGCAATAGCTTCGCAGTGTGCTGTGTACCGTATGATGAACTGAACGAAATGTTGTTATTCCCTTTTGTTCCTCTTTTTGTAGTAACGATCACTACCCCATTAGCGCCGCGGGATCCATAAATGGCCGTGGCAGCAGCATCTTTCAATACATCGATTGATTCAATATCTGAAGGGTTGATGGTCGACAATCCATTAGAAGAAACCCCGCTTACCGCAGGCACTGTTCCTGAAGAGGGCGCTAAATTCGTAAGGCTATTATCGTTGTAATAAATAAATCCGTCAATAACGTACAATGGATCATTTCCAAAACTCAATGAATTGCCACCTCTTATCCTGATGGTAGCACCCGCGCCCGGCTGGCCCGAACTTTGGCTAACCACCACGCCGGCAACAGCACCCTGTAAAAGATTATCGAAAGAAGAGGATGGCCTGTTAAGGTTTTCTTTTGATACCGTAGCAACAGCGCCGGTAATGTCTTTTCTTCTTTGCGTTCCGTAACCAACTACCACAACCTCTTCCAGCTTTCCTTTCACAGGTTGCAATACAATATCAACGCGTGACCCGGTGGCCAATACTTCCTCCTTCTTGTATCCCACATAGGTTACTACCAATGTAAACGGAAGTTTCTGGCCGGTTCTTAAAGTAAAATTTCCTTCAAAATCCGTGGTAGCCGTATTCGTGGTGCCTTTAATCTGAACGGTAGACCCTTCCAGCGGCGCATTGCCATCGGTGATTTTTCCCGATACAACAGAATTAATGGTAGGCTTTATATTTGTTTGTGCAGCAACAAAAAAGGGCAAAAAAAGAAAAGCGGTATATACAGCCTGCCCTAAATAAAATTTCATAAACTTAATTTTGATGTTGAATGAATTCCACCGTGGCGGGAATAGTACCACAGCAGCGGGTTTGTACCGTGTTCCAAAAACTGCAGTCATTATACTTATCGAATATATTTTCTGCCTGCGCAACAGCCGGCAACTTTAGCAGAACAATCAACCACCGATTATTATGCATCCAGCACCGGGCTGTTGAGCAGCCTATAATATTTTTATACGCGGGTAATCTCCTTTCTTTAACAGAAAAGAAATAAGTCCTTTATAGCAAGCGCTTAAACGGGAAGATGTCTGCTAACAACAGCAGCAACAGGATAAATGACGGGAAGAACGAATACATTGTACTGCCACCTGCGCCGCACCGGGCGCGTTTTGCGTTGAAGCTCTCATTTCAGTTATTTTATAATACAAATAAGTATGGTATACTGCTGGTGGTTAACAGCTACCTTTTAATAAATCAGCAGGTATATTTATTAGTCCACTAATTTAGTAGACAAAATAAAACAATTTTATTGCTGCCACCAAAAAAATAATATTTTTTTTAGTTTTCATGAGAAAAATAATCGTAACCGAATGGATGTCCTTAGACGATGTCAACACTGCCACAACCATGGCCGAATGGTTTAATCCTTATCACAGTGAACCATCAATAACTGTGAAACATTCTTATATGGAAGAAACACCTGCCAAAAACTTTACACTTATTGGAGCGTTATGAAAAATAATGAAATGGGCGTGGGCTGAAAAGTTGAACCAGGCAAAAAAATATATGGTTTCAACAACGCCTGCACAAATTGCCTGAGGGAATGAATAATGGTTTGGAGTTAATCAATCTTCAAAACCTGGAAAATGATGTTATTCAGGTAAGCCATCAACCGAAGGTAGAGGAGAAATAAACCCTCCTTTTTTTGATACAACCGTGACAATCAACTATTGGAGTCTGCAAAAAATGTTCTGCCATCCTACGTTCGGGCAATAGTAAAATCTTCTATATTTGCAATCCGCAAAAGGGGGGTTAGCTCAGTTGGCTAGAGCGCTTGCATGGCATGCAAGAGGTCGTCGGTTCGACCCCGATACTCTCCACAACAGATAAAAAAGGTTCTGCAAAAAGCAGGACCTTTTTTATGGCTTATTACGTTCGCATAATAGAAGGACTAAGCCTATACGGTCCGGACTTCCATGGGTGAAAGCCCTTCGCTTCAACCCCCGATATTCTATTATCTTTACACCGTAAATCCAGCAAACACATGGGCATCTGGCAACAACTGGCAGAATATCTTTACCTGAAGAAACGCGATCCCAACGCGCCGCACAGCAGGTGGATGTCTTATATGCACGGTATCAACCGCATCAGTATTTTTATGTTCCTGCTGGCTCTTATCGTTATCCTTCTGAAAATTTTTGTTTTCAAGCACCGTTAGCCGCGGTAAACGCCACAATGCTTTTTGCGGCATTGGCAGATGCATGACCACCTTCACTAAGCTTTTTCCTCAATTCAGCATAGTCTTCCTGCAATTGTGCTATGCGGGCGGGGTTGAACAATAGATCGGCCAGTTCTTTCTTCAGGTTTTCCGGTGTAAGATCATCCTGTATCAGTTCTTTTACCACGGGTTTGTCCATAATCAGGTTAACCAGCGATATATATTTAACTTTTATCAAGCGTTTGCCAATCTGGTATGAGATATTACTGCTTTTATAACATACTACTTCCGGTATGCCCAGCAGGGCCGTCTCCAGCGTGGCCGTGCCACTGGTTACCAGGGCCGCTTTTGATTGCAGCAGCAACGCATAGGTCTTACCACTCACAGCTGAAACATTTTTATACGGTTGCAGCAACGATTCATAAAAAACATTTTCCTGCCCGGGTGCTTTGGCCACTATGAATTGGTAGTCTGGGAAAAAGGCAGCTACCTGCAGCATAATGGGCAGCTTTTTCAGTATTTCCTGTTGCCGGCTACCGGGTAATAAAGCAATAATGGGTTTGGCCGATAAAGCAGTAGCAGGCAATTGAGCTTTTTCTTTTTCAATTACTTCAACAAGCGGATGCCCTACATACTCGGCCGTATAGTTCCATTTCTTATAAAAGTTCTTTTCGAAAGGCAGAATGACCAGCATCAGGTCTACCGATCTTTTTATCTTCTTTACCCTGTTTTCTTTCCATGCCCATACCTGTGGTGAGATATAATAAACAATTTTAAGACCCAGCGGCCGGGCCCATTCTGCAATGCGCAGGTTAAAACCCGGGTAATCTATCAATACCAGCACATCGGGTTTAAAAGACAATATATCTGTTTTGCAAAATTTTATATTCCTTAAGATGGCTGGAAGGTTTTTGATTACTTCAAGAAAACCCATAAAAGCCAGTTCGCGGTAATGCTTCACCAGTGTGGCGCCTGCCTCCTGCATCAGGTCGCCGCCCCAGCAGCGGATATTGGCCTGTGCATCCAGTTTTTTTATTTCGTGGATGAGATTGCTGCCATGCAAATCACCGGATGCTTCTCCTGCTATGATGTAATAACGCATTCGCTCTAATAAATTTTTACTGCCACAAAGAAACAGCAATTCAGGGGGATAATTGCTGATTTTGGGATTGCGGAATCATGGGTGTCCGGATAATTCCAAATATTCATTTTCCCGGTCTGCCTCAAAGCGCAGTAGGCGTTTCAGCCATTGCTTTCTTCAATTTTAGAATAAAGCTACGCGGAAACCGAAGGTTCATCAACACCTTTAAAAATCAATAATTATGTTGATAAAGCCGAGACTTTGTTTATGCTCAATCGATGAAATGCAAGCCCGCTTCTGTTTAAAGAAACCGCTACCTTTTTCTCCGGACAGCAATGATTGCGGAATCTTGAGATTGCAAAGAGATCCACACATCACCGGACTCCGGAATCGGCAATACTTATTTCGGTGCTTTGCGGTACACAAAGAAAGTGATGGTCATAAAAATAATATTGGGTATCCATGCGGCTATCAGCGGCGGCAGATGTCCCTTACTGGAGAAGACAATGGAGAAACGGTCCATGATAACAAAAGTTGCTGCGGCCACGATCCCAAAGGCAAGGTGTAATCCGCTCCCTCCACGGGTTTTCCGGCTGGCTACCACGGCACCAAGCATGGTTAAAATAAGAACCGAGAAAGGAGTGGCAATGCGCCGGTAATACTCTACTTTATAAGTATTCAATCCCTCTGTTCCGCGCATTTCTTCCATGCTGATAAAATTTTTCAAATCGGGTGAACTGAGTTTATCTTTCAGGTATTCATCCCTGCGCAAGTCTTTGGGCGTAATACTTAAAGTAAGATTCATAGCGGGTACCTGTTTAACGGTTTCATGAATGCCGTCAATCTGTCTTTCAACCGCGTTTTCCACTTTCCAGCTTTTTTTTGCCGTATCCCATTTAATTGATTCGCCGCGCAGGTTATAATATACTTTGTTGCCTTTTATTTTCTGCAGGAAAAAACCGCTCGATACTTTGCTGGCGGTATCGTAATACCGAATAGCAATATAGGTAGTGGGGTCTGATTTAAGATAGAAGGTTGTGTTGTACGCCTGGCCCGCATAATAAGAACTGTTATTGTCAACATACCGCACCTGGAACTCGCTTCGTATTTCATTTCCCTTCGGAAAAACAAACATATTGCAGTACCAAAGCAATAAGCCCAGCAGGCAGCCGCCCATAATGTATGGCCGCAAGAAACGACGGTAACGCACCCCGTTGGCCAGTATAGCTACTATTTCCGCCCGTCCTGCGAGTTTAGACGTAAAATAAATAACCGCGATAAAAACCATCAGGGGGAAAATCATGGATATAATAAACGGAACAAACCCGATATAATATTTGGTAATGATTTGTGATGTGCTGAGGCCCGATTTTACAAAATCATCTGCTTTTTCGCTGGTGTCTATCACTACCGAAATAACCGTCAGCGCGAGAATCGTAAATACAAATGTTACAAGGAAGTTTTTAAGTATATAACGGTCAAGAATTTTCATTGAAGCTTAATCTGGTGCCAGTGCGGGTCAGCAGCCAAAAATAAGATAAAATTTGTTGTGGATAAGTTATAGTAAACTGTTCAAATTACAGTACCTGCACCGGTCAAACGAAATAGAAAATTTCTATTATATTTGAAGCTTGCTGACGGTTGCCGCTTTTTGCGGCAATATTTATTGATGAAGCCATAAAAGCAGATTTTTACCGCTTCATCGCAATTATAAGCCTTGCTATAACGGGTCACCTGCAAAAAAATAGGTTCCTGTTGATGCCTTAAAATCAAATACCTATTAAAAACTGCCCTGCCAGATAAAAATTATCTAATGAAAAAAAGCAGTTTTACGGGTTCCGCGAATAAATATACTGGTATGGACCCTGCCTCTTTAACTTTCTCCACGCATCTTAAACGCTACCGCTGGGCTATTGGCTGGTGCCTGTTTCATCTGTGTGCATTGATTCTTTCTTATAACGAAGTACGTTTTTTTAATTCTGCCGGTGAACCCAAAACGGAAAAATTCTGGCCTTTTGTAAAATTCACTTACCCTTATTTCCTGCCCAACGACAATACCACCTATGTTAAGTTCAATGGTTTTTTTACACAATATGATTGGACTGAGTTCAGCTTTTATGTAGGCAGTGTGCTGTTTTTAATAGTGGTGGTATATGTTTACAAAAAATCGGAACAATAACTGCCGTCAGGGTTTACAACCTTTGTTTCAATAGCGGGACAATATTATTTTTCCAGCTCATAAAGTCGCCCGCCACGATGTGTTTTCTCGCCTCTTCTACCAGCCACAGATAAAACGCCAGGTTATGAATGCTTGCAATGGTTAATCCCAATATTTCTTTCGATTTAACCAGGTGCCGCAGGTAGGCTTTGCTGTAATAATTGCTAAGTGGTGCAGGTATGCCGTCATCCAGCACGGAAAAATCCCTTTCCCATTTTTTGTTGTCGATATTAATGATGCCGCGGCTGGTAAACAGCATCGCATTGCGACCATTGCGCGTGGGCATTACGCAATCAAACATATCTATGCCAAGGGCAATATTTTCCAGAATGTTCCAGGGCGTACCAACGCCCATCAGGTAGCGGGGTTTATCAACTGGTAATATGCTGCAGCAAAGTGCACAATATTCGTACATCATTTCTTCCGGCTCTCCCACACTTAAGCCACCGATGGCGTTGCCTGCGGCATTTTTAGATGCAATAAATTCGGCCGATGCCGTGCGCAAATCTTTATAAGTACCCCCCTGCACTATCGGGAAAAGATTTTGCGTATAGCCATATTTTGCCTCGGTACTGTCGAAACGTTTAAAACAACGGTCTAACCAATAATGGGTTAGCTGCATACTTTGCTTTGCGTACTGGTAATCGCTGGGGTAAGGCGGACATTCATCAAA
>Ga0157378_10003284_pt1 | contig 14386 bp, 20 predicted proteins | sample M65metaG_FD_115309 | JGI IMG/M metagenome (GOLD analysis project Ga0157378, IMG submission 115309) | Miscanthus rhizosphere microbial communities from Kellogg Biological Station, Michigan, USA - M6-5 metaG | ecosystem: Host-associated > Plants > Roots > Rhizosphere > Soil | place: USA: Michigan...
GATCCGCATCGCCGTCATCGTATCTACTCCCGCCCGCCGAAAGTTCGTGCTGGCCGTGTGTCTGAAATCGTGAATCGTCAGACCACCATCCTTGCGACCGTGCTTGATACCGGCACGGCGGCAGGCGGCACGAAAGGCCGTCTTCAAGCACGTAACAGGGGTAGAGTTATACAGAAACACGCGACCAGTGTCTAGACGCCGTTCTTGCCAGAGCAGCTTGAACACGTCGTAAACTTCCTCTGTCATTGGTACAACGCGCGGCTCTCCATTCTTCGTCTCGCGAAGCTTAAATTCTCTCCGCCGCATATCCACGTCCGGCCATTCTAGCTTGAGTAATTCCCCACGACGGGGGCCGAGTTCATAGGCTATTGTGAGAAAGCGGACTAAGTGAGGTGCGCCGTGCAGCTTGAGCAGAGCCCATTCCTCGGCTGTGGCGACACGATCACGTTCGTTATTTGGGTTCGGCTTCTTAACCATCGCTGCAACGTTTTTCTGTAGCAACCCGAATTCTTCTGACATCGCGACACCGAGCATGTGTCGGAGGGCTGCGTGATCATGGTTAATCGTTTGCACTGCAACGCCCTGAGCAGCCCTCCAGGCTCGAAAATCACGAACATCTTGGGTCGTTACCGCGTTAAGGCGTTTATCTCCCAGTTTGCCAATGAAGTAACGCTTGAGCGACTCGACCGAGTACCGGCGCTGGTCGCTTCGGAGCGCCTTCGTTTGTTCAAGGTTAATGTACGTGTGGGCCCACGCCGAAAACATGGTGTCCTTTGCTTTTGCTGCCCTAGCACTGGTCCTCTGCCCCGTCATTAACTGCGTCTTAATGATCGCTTCCTGGTTTTTCGCTGCGGCTTTATTTGGGCACGCCTTCCACCGTTTGAGCTTGCCTCCGCCCGGCGGCGCAAGCGACAGTACACAGCCATCGTCGATTACCCTGAACTCGATATAGTAGCCATCCTTCCTTTTAGTTAATCCCATTCTTATCCCCTTCCTTTCTTCGGCTCCTCGCCGAGCAATACACACACGGACACGTTTAAGGCGTTTGCCAGCTTGCGGAGGGTTGAGAGGCGAGGGTCAAACGTCCCCGCCTCCAACCGTACGAGAGTTGCCAATCCAACGCCCGACTCTTTCGCCAGCGCGCGGAGCGTTTTCTCCCGCTTCTCTCGCCAAACCCGCAAATCCATCTGGAATACTGTACTCACTTATGAGCACATCAGTCAAGCACGATCATGTTGCGGTCTTCGGCATAGTGGTATTCTTCTTGATCCACCTGTCCAGCTCCGTTACGTCGAACTTCGTCAACCGGCCCATCTTGACGAACGGAATCCGCCTCTGACTGACCATCGTGTAGACGGTGTGGACGGACATGTCGATGTACTGCGCTGCTGCTCCAATCCCGACTAATCGGGGCGCGATGGCTGTGTGCATTCCTTTGTTTCCGCCTTTCGTGTAGGTTTCTTGTCTATCTCATTGAAACCACGCGCTACGCTCCCCATGCTACTGCAAGGGCTTTCATGAGCCTTCCTTGTAATAACCGAACAGGGGCCTTTTTGTTGCGATTGAACCTTGCATCGCAGCTCTATCCGATGGTGCCTTCATGCCCTACGCTCCCACTACTAGGCAGATTCCGCACGTGATGATCGTGGTTCGTCTTGCCGTTGGCTTCGGAACACGGCCAGAGCTTCCATCCGCGACACGTACACCACGCAGTTTTCTGTGACCAGCGAAAGGCGTGTACGGCTAACCGTTTAACCTGTTGGTCTTGCTTGCATTCGATTTCCGAGTTTGTCTTATACCGTGCGATTTTTGACAAGGGGACCTTCCCTTCATCGTTTGACATTGGCTGTCTGTCGCTTTTCGATACGCGGGCGAGGAGCACCGTTGCGGGTACCCCCCGCCCTAACATGTCGAAGTGTCTAATCCGTGCTGTGTGAGCGCATGTCGCCACTCCTCACCCGTCTAATCCGCTGTTTGAATTAGACAGGTTCGGGAGACGCATCACCGCGTAGGTAGCGGCGATTAGACACTTAGACAGGTGGCCGCGGGGGGCATGCCATTGAGACCTCCTTCCTTCCCTCCATATCGCGCCTTCCAGTGTTCGATCCATGACCGGGTGATCCAATAGCCCCGACATTTCCCGTCAGACGCTTCACGGGGCGACAGATCGAACCGTTTCAAAAACGACGCTAAGGCGGTCGTGCTGCTGATGCCGGTCGTGCCATCGCCACCGCCGCAGGCTTGAAACAATTCCTGAGACGGCAAGAACATCTCGTCCTTCGGGCCGAGCTTGTCCTCCATCATCTTCAGAATGATGAGGAGCAGGCGCTCGCCCACGGACGGGGCCCGTCGCCCTGCGGCAACACGCAACCCCTCCAGGAGGCGTGGCAGAATCAGAGGGCCGGTCGGTCGCTCAGCATCGGCCATTGTGGCCAGAATGATGAGCGGCTCGGCGATGTCCTGAAAGCGGTCATCAAACCGTTCCAGGTCTGGATGTTGATCTGGCAGGTCATCGTAAGCCGCCACCAACAGGGTGGCCGTGTCACGTTCCCACCATTCGAGCTTCAATCGGACAGACGTCAGCTCATCGTCCATCTTCCGCATCACCATTCTGGGTTGCCTGTACTTAGCGCGTTCCATCTGAATGTGAAACGTGCGATCGCTCAGCGTATCGGCCAGCCCTTCGATTCCCGCGAAGGCCTTCGGCCCGTAGACGGGAAATTCAGTGGGCTGGTACGTGCCCTCGATTCGCTCGTTTCGCACAATGGCCCCACCTCGCTCAAAGCCGAAGTTGAGGACCGCCAGTAACGCCCCGAACGTCTCTTTGTCGCCGTTCCGCAGTTGATCCACCTCGTCCAGCAACATCACCTCCCAGCCGCAGCGGAAAATTACCGCGGCCGTGGGGAACGCGATCGGCTTCCGATTCCCTTTGGCAAGAGAGCCTATCAACCGGAGTAATCGCGTCTTCCCGCACTGGGGCGTCGCTGACCGCAACGCGACATACCCGCAGTACCGAAAGTGCTGGAATGTGTACGTGTTGACGATCCAGCACGCCAGGAGCACCGCCAGGTCGTTGTTCGGCAGCGCGGTGTAGTGCTGAATGAGATGAATGATGCGGTCGATCTCATCCGCGACACGCACCGGCCCATGAAATGGTGGGGCCGCTTGGCCGCCACCCTCTGTGTTTGGACAGGTAGTCATGCGTGTCCTGAGAGACCTCCTTCCTGGAACTCGTCCTCGTCACATTCGTCCATCTCGTCGTCCTCCCAGGGTTCCGTCAGCGTGGCATACATGCCGCCGTCGCCGGGCTCATGTTGTCGGTCGCAGACTGGACAGATACACCGGTGCGCGCCATCTTGCTTCGCGTACTCAACCCACCACGGACCGCCTTGCCACCAATTCCCTTGCTCTTCCGCTTCGTGCATCATCATCCTCCGTTAGAGTGTTTCTGTTGTTGGTTGTATGTCCCGTCCTGTTGACGATGGATCTCAGGACGTGTTGAAGCGGTTCACAGTCATCGGCACCTCCTTCATCTGAAATCACGCAGCGCCTTGATGAGCGTGACTTTAGCAAGGAGGGCGGGTAGCGGGTAGACGATGGCGCCCTTGTAATTATGGAAACATTACAGGGGCGTGAGGACGATCAGGAGAGATCGATACGCTTGAGCCCGGATGAGAAGCTGTCCGGATCACTCCCGGTGATTTTGATGAGCTTCTTTGCGGCGATGATAGTGCTGTGGATGAGACTGGCCGTGATCTTCACTTCGGGTGGGGTACGATGGTGCAATGTTGCCAGCAGCTCGCATGTTAAGGCATAGCGCGGGGAGTTATTCTTGATCAGTTCATAATAAAAGCAGTCATGCACCATTCGACGACAATCGGCTTCACTTACGGGATGTCCGCTCCACCGGCGGTCCCGCTTGAACTCTTCGAACGCTACGTGCACATCAATCGCCCGTTCTTCGACAACTTGCTCGGGGTTGGTACGGAACAGCGCGCATAAAGCTTTCCAATTGCCACACTTCCGCAATCGCTCATGCAGGTCATGATATGCACCGAGGAGCTCGAATAAATCCTGAGAGTCCTCCATGCTGGCAGCTGTCGGCATCCAGCCATCGCGCTCCTTCCGATGGGGAAACAGTTTCGGCGGACTGCCTTGAGGAAGAACAGATGGTTTCGTCACCTCAACGGTCCAACCGTGCGTCAGTCCCTCGGCTATCGCCTTCGTGACTTCAGCTACCTTTTTTTCCGCCAGGGCAGGCGACTGCATCCACAGGAGCGGATTCTGATACAAGCCGTACACAGTGCCGGAAATCAGCGGGTGTAGCAAAATCTTGGGATTCAGACGCAAAAAGCGACACAGCATATTAAGGGATTTCTCATCATCCCCCTCGTTCACGCTCTTCAGAAACAAAGCGATGTTCTCATCGTCGAGCTGGAACTCCCGGGTTATGGTTTTACCTGCGAGGCTTCCGTCCGCGACACCCTTAGCGGCGTCAACCACATAGTCCGGAATCAATCGGGGTATATCGGTTTCAGCCGGAGATGTTTCGTTTGTCCCTTGAGCACCGTTTGACTGCGGTTGTTTCATCTTCATTCCTTAATATGAATAAAGCCGACACAGGACAAAGCCATGCGCGGCGACTAAGAAAGCAGGACTCGGAGGTCCTCTTTGCCCGTTAAACTATTTGTGTTGTGAAGAGCTAGTGCGTGGCAGAACCAGGGGCGTCGGTGATTCCCGTGGACCGACCACTGGTTAGGCGCATTAGGCTGACGAACGTCGTCGTTGACGTTCAATACACGAACTCGGATAAAGCCTGGAACGTTGAGAGCGTTCCCGCACGCCGTTGTGCGTTGCCTCTCCGTTTATACAGAAATCTCCCTATACCGTAAATGGTCAGGGGCTAGACAAAATGAAACTGTTGAGTCCGAAAATGGGTAGTGACCGTCTCAAGAGCCGCGCAAGTAGGCGGTAATTGTATTGTGGCACGGCTGATGTTGGACAGTGGATCTCTCTATCAACCAGTGAATGTCGAGGGGGATTATGTGGCCATCTTGAATTGTTCGTCCCGCACCGCAAACAGCGGTACTGTTCGCCTCGGTGCTCTAGCCGGACGCGATTAGAGCGGTTTCGGGCTCGAAAGCTATCGAAAAGAGAATGAGCCACGTGGTAGGCCAACGTGTGGAAAAACTTGCTCGGTCCTTCGGAGGTACTACGCGGGTCAAAACACAGAGCGCTGTGGAACATTTCCATTTTCCAACGTGCACTGTTTCGCCGCTGCCGCTCTCTCTACCAAAGCTGATTCAAGCCACTGCACATGCGCTTTATTGAGCCACACCACGGTCCCAAAAGTCTTTCTTGTCTAGATGATTAAACATCCGACGTGCTGACCGAACGAATGTTGCGACGAGGGAGGCTCAATATGAGAAAAGACCCATCACTGGGGTGGTTCAACATCAATCTGTCGCGTATGGTGTTACTCGTCTCTGCGACATCTCATGGGAGACATCGCAATAAGGAGCACGTTATCGCGCTCACAGATCGCCGTGCGTTGGCGTCGGCTCGGGTCAAAGCGAAAATACAGCGGATGGGTCTGGTCGCGCCATTCTGCCCCTTCGCCCACCGAGACGCGATGCTGGTGCAGATGGTCGATGTACGCCACCTCGTCCGGGACCTCGACGTGTGTCAGCGTCATCACGCCTCCCAACTCACCCACACCCACAGCCCCCACCACGACCACGCTCACCATGACCCACAGACTCGTCGCCAGCCCTTCCATGCCACTCATGTGCCGCTCACCATGCGCTTAAAGGTTTTCAACACCGGCGTGGTAATGGCGTCCAGCGGCGTCGCCGCCAGGCGCTCGCATTCCAGCAGCAGCACCTGCAAGGGTTCCCTCTCCGTCAGGCGCACCAGGTCGATGATCTCCATTCCCGCACCTCCGTTTAAAAACAGAACGATCCCGTCATTCGTTCCGCCACGTCACAAGAATGGCCCAGGCTATTGAGCAAATGAGTCCTATGCGTTGACATATCGTCATGACTTCTTCTCGCCGTCCTCCGTTCAAAATTGAACACTCCGGGTTCGAGCGGATCGACAATCAATTCGGAAATGGCCCACACGAGCGCATCCACGCGGTCGGGCGATTTGTCGGCTTCTTCGGGATTAAACAGGCACATCTGATCTTCCAGCGCGGGGAAGTGCCCGACATGGTGCACGCGCCCTTGCTCATACAACGCGGCCATCGGCTCGGCGCAATGGGGCGAAGCAGACGGCGGAAGAAATCCGCATCATCAGCGTCAGAGCGACCGTTGTCACTGTTGCATCTGATGATTGCGAACGCCCTCACCCGCGCACGCCAGGAGCAGGCGGAAACGGATGCACAGATCGCGGAAGCGTTTGGTCGTGGGCAGTATGGTGATCAGGCGGACATCGCTGCCGCCATCAGACGGCGATGAGTATGTGCAGAGCCGATCACGGAGGTCGCTCACCGCATGGGCAACAGGCGCGCTACAGGCCCTGTGCGCGGAGCATCTTCAAGGCCGACCGTGCGCCGCGTGCGGTCAGGGTGTGTTTCATTTTCCGGCTGAGACTGAGGCGTTGCTGATTGGTCCAGCGTGGCGGCTCTTCGCGTATCGGAATCGGCGGAGGGGCTTCGACCTGCTGCCACCCACAGTTCAAGCAGCGGACCGCCCTGCACCACGTCCCTTGATCGTGCGCCCACTCCACGGCCAGACACCCGTCGCATCGTCGACATTTCATTGCCGTCCTCCTTCATGGTCCTCTTCTTGTGAGGGTGCACGAGGATGCAAGAAAACGGGGGACAGGGAAAGCTGTCAAATTACGCATACCGGTATGTACGCAACGATCTCGGGGCCTTTTCAACCCTCTCTAACAGCGAGTAGGTCTACCGGAGCCCGCTTAGAGGCCGCGAGGAACGCAATCTGCGGGCATGAAGCTCCTGACCGATTATTAAATAAATGCATGTAGGTAATATGATCATCTTGTGCTTCCCGTGAAGCTTACATATTATTATGTTGAAAGCTGCGCCCGGGGGATGCGTCTCAGGACAGGGCTGAGCCGCCGCTGTGCCCCCCGGCCGCCAATCAGAGGCCACCCTAGTCTGGCGGCACCGTGGCCCTCCTCAGTTCGGTCTTGTGGCTTGACCCTCACAGAACACCTAAGGTCCCCACTCTCTTCCGTCTCCTTCTTACGGAAGGCCTTGCTGAGGAGCGCCCTGCGTGTGCGCAAGGAAGAAGATGAACGGTACGGCTCTCCTCACGCTTTTTCGCATGCTGTACTACACCATGCTGGCGCGCGTTTCGTCGTCTCGCTAACCGTGGTCTGGCAACCATTGTAATGAAAAGGAGTAGTTATGGCCGTAACCTGGATGGAGATCGTTGTAGCAGATCCAGAAGTCGGCAAACTTGAACAAGCAATCAAAAGGCTTCAGGCTCGGAAGACAAGTGACCAGGACTGGAAAAAAGAAATTGCTCATGTCGAGGCTAACGGAGAACAACCACGTCTCACATACTGCGGAAATCAAACCTGGTATGAAAACTACAAACCTTTGGTAGTCCGATTGATTGGCAGAGAACGGAAGCAGCACCATTCTGTTCTCAGCAGTAGTGAAGCGTACGAGGTCGCATACAAGCACCTGTACGAATTAATCCCTGCCTGCGAAAGATCGAGTTGTCCTTGTATCAAAGGATTCGTTATCCCCTACTAGAGCATGGTTTACCTTTTTTCTCAGATCCTTCGATAGCATTTCTGCGGTCTCCTCATCAGCTGATCCATATCCGATCTAAGGTGCCACTAACTGCTCTATCAAACCAGCATGTTATCAGGCTATAACCTTCTGAACCTATGCAGCGGGTATCGCTTCTGGCAACGCCTCGGCGGGTTACACGCGAGAAGCCGAGGTCGCCATCTCGGCCTTCAATGCGCTCAATGACAAGGCGAAGGAATACCCGCTGGGTGAGGAAATTGGCCGCCGGGTCATGGCCTGGCTGACATTAAGATTCTGAAAACGGAAACCGTCATGGAGTGAGTGCTGTGGCGCCATCTATCTTGCTCGCGGATGATGACTCGATATCTGTGAGGCACTCACTGATCTGTTGGAATATCACGGATATCGTGTAGACTCCGTTTCAACATGCGCACAGGCAATTCAGAAAGCAAAGGTGGAACGGTTCAACGCCGTGATCCTCGATCTTAACTTGCCTGATGGTGACGAAATTGCCGTCCTTCGAGTTTTGCAGGAAAGAGTCCCCGCAACACCGATTCTAATTCTGACGGGATCGGATCAGAAAGCGACTGCACTGCATAATGGAGCCTTCGCCTTCCTGTTGAAACCGTGGAATCGCGACGAACTGCTGGGCGTTCTGTCACGTGCGATGGCGACGGCTTGATGGAAGTTCCAAGCCGATCAACTCTCATTCCCGTAAACTCCTACTACACCCCCCTATTTGCATAACCCTATCTACTAAGACCCTAGTGGGAGTTTTGTTGGAATGGAGTTGGGGACTGCCATTCAGGCAGCACACTCCCACCCTTCCCCGCCACACTAGTCCTTAGACGATGACTAACAGCGGGTGGTATGCCGGAGCTGCGGGGTGACGGCGGGAGGTGGCGCAGAGCACTGCCGGCGGGCTTACCGTTCGCGCAAAACGATTGTCGGTTATCAGGCGGCTTCTTTTGGATTCGTTCAGTCGGTTAGGTCAACTCCATGCTCACAGACATTGGACTGTCTGGTCCAAGACACTTCTACAGTCAGATGCTCGTCGATCCATGTGAGTACCTTCTCCGTGGCATCTGCGAGCGTTCTCGCGTCAGTGGTGATCATAGATCGCCTCTCGTTGAAGGTCAGACCTAGCATGGCATGATTGCGGATTTGCGTCCTTTAAACGGGAGCGTTGAAGAGGGCGGGTATAGGTACACGGTTGAGCGGCGCAGGTTCTTTATTTCGTTGTTGTAGCAGTTCCTGGTTCCCTCCCTGTCTCGTCTCCTGCACAAGCTTCACTGTATCTGGCAAGCTTCTCTCGCAGCAACGCTACTTCCTTCTCCAACTGCATCATTTTAATTTCACGTCCGACTACCACGTCGTGAAAGAGTTCTAAGTCCCGTACCTTGTCTTGTAAGGCGGCTTCGGATTCTTCCAACTGCTCCATGACCCGTTGGTATTCCTCCATTCGATGCTTCCGCTCGGTGACGTCATTGAACAGAACGGCGACTCGATTAAGTCCCGGCGGGCCGATTCGAAAGGCATACACATCATACCAGCGGTTCAGCGCTTTGGCCTCGTTCTCGAAGCGGACGGGTTGACCGCTCAGAGCGACCGTGCCGTACATCTCAAACCAATGCTCTTCAAGGTTCGGGGCAAGTGTTCGCATCGTTTGACCCACAGCATCGGCAAATCCCGTCTGTTGTTCAAAGGCCACATTCACTTGAAGAAAACGGTAGTCCAGTGGTCTTTGCGCCTCGTCGAAGAGCACTTCAATTATGCAGAAGCCCTCGTCGAGCAAGTCCAGCACGGTTCGATAACTTTCTTCCGATTCTCGCAGTGCCTCTTCCGTCAGTGAGCCTTGAGCAGTCTTAAGTTGAATCACCTTGTCCCCTAATAAATCCTTCACGTCCTCGATGTATGAGATGCCTTTGATTCTATGGTCTACAGTCCAATATGCCTTAGTCTACGGTCGGGAGCTTGTACTGCGAACCCCATACTTTTCCATGCTCAGGTACAACGACTACATGTAAAAATGTTCGTATTCATTGGTAAGCTGAGGAGGACATATTAAGTGATCGTGGACTGACCTGTATGTCAGATGTAGAACTACGACGACTTACCAGGACGAAGAGCTTGTGCCACTCTTTGTCCCCTTGGCTGTTTCTAACAGTCTGGGCTTGGTGGTTATTGCAGCGAAGAGAGGGCCACCAACGACCTGATCACACGCACCACTTCATCGCGGTCTAACGGCTTCCTAAGAATCGCAACCGCGCCCTCTTCCCGCGCCTGCTGCTCGATGGATTCTTCAATGCAGCCGGTCATGAGAATAACCGCTTGCTGAGGCTTCACGGCTTTAATTCTGCTGATGACCTCAAGGCCACCCTGCTTGGGCATTTTGAGGTCACAGATCACTACATCATACTTGCCGTGTTGGACGTGCGAGGCGCAGATGTCGGGGAACTACGCAAATCAGTAGACCAGGATGATAGTGCGGACAGACAGTGATTAGCGCGCTGCTCATCCTGACTTTGTTTCGACAGGGAGGCCATCATTCAACTGCCTACGTAATCTTAGGTTTTATGTTGTAGCAATTTAACGTATTTCATTGTCGGTAAAATTTGACTATCATGCCAGCTATCCTACACGCGAGACCTTATGAGCGATCAAGTCCTTCTCATTGATGATGACCAGAGAATGCTTCTAGCACTCTGCGAGCTGCTCGCCTCAGAAATGCCTGGGGTATCGATCGTGACCGCAGATTCTGCCGAATCGGCAATGAAGCTAATCCAACAGCACGACTATGATGCGATTGTCAGCGATATCCGAATGCCGGACGTAGACGGGCTCACGCTTATGGGAGACATCCATTCACGCCGAGCCGATATCCCCATACTGCTCATGACTGCCGAATGTGATCGCGATTTAGGGCTTCGAGCGTTGACAGAGGGGGCCTATGCCTTTCTTCCAAAGCCCATCGACACACAGCTTTTTGTTGCTTGGCTGGCCCGCGCCCTCCACGTACGAGGTCTGTCTCGTGAGGTGCGAGAGAAAACTGAACGCATTGAACGGCAGACGCAGGTATTGGAGCAGGCGGTACAAGAGCGCACCGTACATCTTCAAGCGGCGGTAGCAGCCCTTAAAGACGCGGAACAGCTAAACCGATACTTGGCCGCGCTCGTAGAGTCCTCTGAGGACGCTATCATTAGCACCACGCCTGGCGGGATCATTGAAAGCTGGAATCAAGGGGCCTCCCAACTCTATGGCTATACTTTGGTCGAGGTCATTGGACAACATATCTCGCTGTTGATTCCAGTCGACCGCCAGGCGGAGGAGGTGCTGATCCGTGAACGCATCGTCGGAGGCGACCGGGTACCGCAATTCGAGACGGTGCGGGTAAGGAAAGATGGATCACAAGTCCAGATCTCACTGACGATGTCACCGATTTTGGATAAGCATGGGCAGGTCATTGGAGCGTCCAAAATCGCACGGGATATTACCGAGCGGAAAAAGAGTCAGGAGCATATTCAGGCTCTGTTGCATGAGGCGGAAGCACGTGAACAACAGCTTGTGGAGAAGCAAGCCCAGTTGGTGCAGGCCGCCAAGCTAGCTAGCATAGGGGAATTAACGACGGGGATTGCCCATGAGCTTAATAATCCTCTGAACAACATCTCATTGCTCACGGGCAATGTGATTTACAAACTCCAGCCCAGCGGCACTCGGGAAGCGGTTGTGTCCAATCTCACTCTAATTCAGGAGCAGGTGAAGCGAGCCGCGACGATCATCAATCATCTGCGGACGTTCGGACGCGCGTCGTCACAGCAGATGGAGCCCGTCTCGCTTAATGAGGCGATTCGAACACCTGTTTCATTTGTCACTGACTTGATGCGGCTGGCGAAGATCACAGTGCAATTGGACCTCTCGCCGCAAGAGCCGCTTGTGCTTGGAAACCGTATTCGCCTCGAACAAGTGTTTGTAAACCTCTTAACGAATGCCTGCGACGCGTTAAAACACGCCGACACAAAAGAGGTTTCGATTAGCACTCGGATACGAGAGGTGGGAGTTGAAGTGGTGTTTCGCGATACCGGGTGTGGAATTTCTGAAGAGGTGCTCCCACGCGTTTTTGACCCCTTCTTCACGACCAAGCCCAGCGGGGATGGTACCGGACTCGGACTGTCGATTAGCTATGGGATCGTCAAAGAGCATCATGGGGATATCGAGGCGGAAAGCTCCGCTGGCAAAGGGACTAAGTTTGTGATCCGTTTGCCACTTATTCAAACAGCTAACCAGATACCCGCTCAATAAGCCCATCGGCCAGTCCAGCCAAACAGCCGCTACACCTCGATCTCTAACAGTGAGTAGGTCTGTCTGAGCCGCTGGGTAAGGGCGGGAGTTCGCGCAAGGGTCATCCCCCCGGGGGACTCACCACCACAAGCGCATGCGCAGGATGCGTGCGATCGTTCTGCCCGACAGTCGCGAGAACAGTTGGGACGGTTAACGTGAGGAGAATCGGCTGAGCGCTGTTCGGTACGCTGTTTCTCGTAGTTCAATCGTGAGAGCCGCCTGCCGTGCGAGCAGCTTCTCGTACCGAACAATCATGCTCTTCAGCCGGTCCCTCGTTCTCCTACCCTGCTCGAACGAGTGCTCAGTCTGCCGCTGGGAGCTTGTGAGGAGTTCGCGTGTCTCGCGATGCAGAATCGCGTCGACGTGAGAACGATCTCGGGCTAAATAGGCGGTATCAAGTTCCTGCTGGCGGGCCGTCACTTGTCTGAGCGCCTCTCGAACGTGCGCGTGCTGCTGCGTCATGTCGTGCCACCGCAGGGCTGCTTTGACGGCCTCCGCCAGTTCCTCAAGCAAGTGTTTCGCCAGGAAGTCGAACGCCCCGGCGTCGAGCACACGCCGAGCGAGGTCCAAATCCGGGCTGGCAGTAATCATGATCACGGGCAGTTCGTCGCTGAGGGTTTTCGCGGCGGCAAGCAACGCCTTCCCATCCAGCTCCGGCATCTGCAGATCGGTGATCAGCGCGTGGTACGGTTGGTGTCTCAGCAAGCCAAGCGCCTTGAGGGAAGATGGCTCCGTGTCGACGTGCAGTGACGGGACACGCCAAGACAAGTCCTCCGACAGCGCAGAAAGCAAGACAGAGTTGTCATCGACAAGCAGGACCGAAGAAGACATCGCGACCACCTCAGGGCAACTGATATCGACAGTATGACGCAGGAAGCGGTTTTATCGTATCGTTTGAACCCCTACAGCACCGTTCTTAGGATGAGGGCGGCGCGCTGCGTTCCCCTATATCAACGTCCTAAACCATCGGGCTAATAGCTTTTCTTACGGGGAAGGTGCATCATACATAGTAACTAAGTGCAAACTGTTACTCCGCCAGGAGGCGACCAGCGTCATGCCAGGCAAAACCGAAGGGCGAGGCGATTTTTGCACATGCAATCACCCGCGAGCCGTGCATGGACCGGGCAGAGGGGTATGGCAGGGCCCCTGCTTCCTATGCGACTGCCGCTCGTTTGTTGAGCGCACCGCACAGAGTCACGCAGGGGTGAACAGGCCGGTCAAATCTAAGAAGAAAGAGTCCGCTCAGTGAAGATGGCTGCTCATGCAACCTCACCCAGGTGTTATCTGCCGCGATGAACCGTGTCCCCTAACGGCAAAACAACGGCGAACCGCGAGCCTCCTCTTTTAATTCATCTCTAACAGCCCGGTGGTCTGACGAGCCGCTGTGTGAACCAGAGAGGTGTCGCAAGGGCCACTGCCCCCCGTCCTCGGGCAAACCGAGTGTTTGTTATTGGTGTGGCTTCATTTGAGCTCGTTCGTATAGAACCAGTCTACCCAATTCGGTCAGGTTCACTCCAGGCGCCCGGGCATGGACTGTCTCGTCCAAGAAACTATCAGATGTTCGTCGAGCTCGGTCAGGACCGTTTCCGTCGCATCTGCCAACATTCTCGCATCGAGTGTGGTCATAGATCACCTCTCGCTGAGGTTGCTTGATTCCATCAATACACATACACCCTGTCCGGGGATTACGCAAACCAGAGGTAGGCCAGGATGATAGATGCGGGGACTGTGTCCCGACTACGTTCTTCAGGCTCACCCTTCATTCTACTAAACTCCTACTACACCTTCTCTGCTCGTCACCCTTTCATAAGCGTAGTGGAAATTTTCTGCAATGGAGATGGCTGAGGCTCATCATGCCGGAACAGTTTACCAAGCCTACCACCGGGCACTCCTACCCCTCCTTTTACTGCGTCTCTAACACGCCGGTGGTCCGCCGGAGTCGCTGAGTGAGGGCGGGTGATCGCGCAAGCCTACCCCCGGGGGACGAGCAACCCGTTACTCGTGTGGCTTCATTTCGGTCATTCAACCTCGATAAGCACGCAAGACATGGAAAACCTGCGCAAAACGCACGCAAGGCAGTCGACTCAAGAGCCAGATACACAGCCTTAACTACTACCGGTTCTACCTAAATGTTTGTTGCGCTTCAACAAGTAGTGCATTGTACTTGACTACACCTACGTGTACTTATGGCTTCCGAAGGTTGGATATGCGGTTCTTTGGATGGGTATTTAGCAGGCGGCGTTTAGATCTGGGCCTTGAGAATCCGCACGTGGAGTCTCGACGAGCGGAATACTGTCAGTTGCCAGGGGGCGAGTGGGC
>Ga0157378_10003285_pt1 | contig 14386 bp, 15 predicted proteins | sample M65metaG_FD_115309 | JGI IMG/M metagenome (GOLD analysis project Ga0157378, IMG submission 115309) | Miscanthus rhizosphere microbial communities from Kellogg Biological Station, Michigan, USA - M6-5 metaG | ecosystem: Host-associated > Plants > Roots > Rhizosphere > Soil | place: USA: Michigan...
CTGCGAGACGCCACGTCCGACATCCTAACGCACGCCGTTGTTCTACCTTTGTCACGATACGCCCGTCGACGGCTGGCCGAGGGCCGCCATCTCCCGATGACATCTCATCGCATCCACTGAAGCAGACGCTCGCGATGTCCAGTCACATCAGCGGTAACGGCTGGCAACACACTTGCGCTCAATCACTAGCGGAGGGCGTCATGAGACATTCATCACTCGTAACGACCATCACTCTTGCGGGCGCGCTGGCGTTTGGCACCGTGCCGGCGTTGGCTCAACGAGGTGGCGGCGGCCACGGTGGCGGCGGACACGGCGGTGGTGGCAGCGGCCACGCCGGCGGTGGCGGCGGTCATATCGGAGGCGGACAGGCGGGCGGCGCACCTTCCGGAGGTGGAATGCGTGGCGGCGGTCACGTCTTCTCGCCTGGAGCAGGCGTTCCTCGAGGCAGCGCCGGCGTGCGTGGTGGCACTTTCAGCCACGGCGGCACTTTCGACCACGGATCAGGGGGATGGCATGGTCACGGCCTCGGGCGTTCCTGGGGCTGGGCCTCTTCGTTCTACTACCCGCCTTATCCGTACTATCCGAACTACCCGTACTATCCGTACCCGTATCCCTCCGGATCTTCCGTAGCGCCTCCATGGATCGAGACGCCGGACACGAGATCCGATGAGACCGTGGGCGCAGCAGCGGGACAGCTCGATCAGTCGAACTTCGGCGGCCTGAGCTTCGACATCACGCCGTCTAACGCGCAGGTCTTCGTCGACGGCAACTACGTCGGACCAGCGGGAGAGTTTACGCCCGCAACACAGCCGCTCGGCCTGCCGTCTGGCCGTCATCACGTGGAGCTCCGTGGCGCCGGGTACAAAACGCTGTCGTTCGACGTCGATGTCGTCGCCGGTCAGGTGATTCCGTATGAGGGGCACATGGAACGCTAGTCGGGTGGGTGCCTCAGAATTCGTGAACGACCCGCGACGACGCTCGGGTAAGCTACGGATCAAATCGTGACAGGAAATCTGCAGCTCCCGATCGTTGACATCGAAGGCATCGGCCCGACTTTGGCCGGCGCCCTCGATGCGGTCGGGCTGCATGTCGTCGGCGATCTGCTGCGTGTGCCGTCCGACAGCATTCATGCCGCGACCGCCAGTCTCGCGTCCGCCACGCAGGCACGCGTCTGGCGCCAGGCGGCGCTGCTCCTCGAAATCCCCGCGATGAATCCGCAATGGGCCGAAGCGCTCGTCTCGGGTGGCGTCGGCACCGTGGCGGATCTCGCGGCCACGGATTTCAACCAACTCGTCCTCACGTTCGATCACGCGAAAGCTGCGAGGAAGATTGCCGTGGCGCCGGATGCGCCCGCCATCGCGAGCATGACGACCAGCGCGGCGGCACTCTCCAATACCGGCGCGCTGATGGGAACCGTGACGAGCGGCGCGGGCGCTCCCGTGTCCGGAGCGAGCATACGAATCGGGCACGCGATTGCTACGACCGACGCGCGGGGCCGTTTCAGGATCTCGCTCCTGCCACGGGGACAGAAGCTCCTGGCGGTTGCCTCGCATCCGGATCACGGAGCGGCGCGGATCGTGTTCGAGGCCGCGCCAACGGACGCGCCACTGGTCCGGCCGTTTGTGCTCTCCACCGACTCGGCGCCGTATCGTCGCTCGCAGCTCGACGGCCAGCGGCTTCCGAAAGACTTCGGCCGCTTCCCGTTCGATGCGCACGAAGTGCAGCCCGACGAAATCGAGCCAGGCGATCTGCTCAAGGTCATTCTCCTGTACGCCGACGGCCGGCACGCGAAGCTCACATCGAAGCTGCTGACGTTCGACGATGGCGTCGTCCGCGTGCATTGGGCCAAGGTGCCGCTGCAGGACCTGCCGCCGGGCATCGGTCTGCACGATCACCTGATTCGCGGGGCCGGCTGGAAGAAGGTGACGATGAACCGCCAGCGCCTTCTGTCCTACAAGAAGCTCCTGCAGGTGAAAGCGGCGTATCGTGGCCAGGTGCTGCCGCCGGCCGGCGACGCCCGGCGCGCCGCGATCGAGGAAGTCATTCGCGCGATGAACGCCGCACACGTCTTCTGAGGAGCGGGATGAGCGACGAACTGGACGAAGAAGAGGACGACGACTACGGCGACGATCAAGACACGTATGAATGGTGCGCGTCGGGTGAGAGCTGCGCTCTTTGCGACGCCCTCGACGGACTGACCTTCACATCGCCGCCGCCGGTGCCTATCCATCCGCGTTGCAATTGCGAGGTGCGGCCGAACCGGCGCAGTCCTCCGCAATTCACGAACTGTGAGAACACCTGGCCGAATCCGTACTTCCTCGCGGAGTGGACCGGCGGATATCCGGGACATCTGGCCGACCACCTCATCGTTCACGTGACCATCGAGATCACATGCTGGGACGGAACCACGATCACCGATTCGATCGATCTGGACTTCGGGATCGATCCCGGCGCCAGCGGCCGCCCTGCATTCGCCGACGAAGTCTGGATCGCCGTGTTCGACCACGTCGAGGAGCTGGCCGCCACCACCTGCCCGGCGTGCCAGCGGACCCCGATCCCGATTAGCTAATACTTGCCGATTCTGGCGAACAGATGATCGAGCTGCGCCTGCAGCGACACGACTCGATTTTGAAGCACCTTGACGGTGTCCTTCAGGGACGCAATATCAGCGTTCTTTGCGGAGAGCGTCTCGTGGAGTTCGCCGATGATGACTTCGGCGCGCGCCAGACGTTGTTCCAGTTCGACGGTCTTCGGGAGCGTGAGGACCGGAAGCGTGTGAACGTTGCCCCGTTCAATCATGCGGAGCCAGTGATTTGCGCAGGTCTAGGCGGACTGCTTCGATCGATCAGGCAGGACCGGAATGGGCCACGGTTGTGCGCTCTCGGGTTCCGGTTCGAGCGCTGCGGCCCATCCTTCGGCGAGGAGCATCTTGGCGTCGTGCCACGGCAGGTCAATCACGTCCCCGACGCGGTATTTGGAGACGTTCACGTCGTCGATTAACTCAGCGAATTTGCGCTCTAAGCGGACCTTCATGTGTAGTCTGCGTAACACACTAGGCAACTACCGACACTTTTAGTGTTGTTGACCAGCGGTTGCGTAGCCTAGAAGCAACGTCGGTGCCACAAACCGTAGCGTTGTAAGCGGTTTAGGCTGAAGGAAGAACGGCTCGCACCGAGTCCAGGAGCGTGGGGAGATTCACCGGTTTTTCCAGGGACAACACGATCACGTCGGCGCTACCGTCTTCGCGCAGGTAGTTGAGCGCCGCCGCGCCATCCGCGGTTTCCACGACGATATAGCCATAGTGTCGGAGGAAACGCGCGGTGGCGCCGCGCACCCTTGCATCGTCTTCAATCAACAGCACACGTCCTGGCGGTGGCGCCGTCCGGCGTGGGCGCTCAGTAGACCCTGGGAGCCCGGTGTCCATGTACGCCACGCCAGTCTTTGCGAAGAATCGCCCACAGGTGTTGATCCAGATAGACACCGTCTTTGCACAGCGTGCGTCGGAGCCGTCCTTCGAGCACTGCGCCGAGTTTGCGCAGCGCGCCGTTCCCGCGGCCGTTGGCGACGGCTGCGCGCGCTTCGAGGCGACGCGCACGAAGCGTCTGGAACGCGAACGACAGTGCCAGCTTCGCGCTCGCCTCGAACAGCCCGGTGCCCCAGAACGCTGAGCCGAGGGCGAAACCCCATTCGGCGGTCTCGAAGCCGCCGCTGAGATCGCGAATCTGAAACAGGCCGATCGCCGTGTCGCGTCCGCGCAGCGTGACGGCGAAGCAGACATACTGGCCGGCCTCTCGCTGCCGGTGTGTCCAGGTGATGAAGCGTTCGAATCCAGCAACCGTGGAGGGCGGTGGAGAAATAAAGCGCGACACTTCCTCGGTGGTGAGGAGGGCGTGAAGCGCCTGCGCATCGTTCAGCCGCAGTTCGCGCAGCGTGACCTGGCGGTTGCTGAGCGTCGGAACGCCGTCCCGCCAATCGGTCGTCGTCGCGCGAGGCACGCGCGAAACGACGGGCGTAGTGACCAACGTGTCGTGATACAGCATGGACTCCATGACTACTTCGACTCCGCGTTGACGGGCCACATGACGCTCTGCGGAACGGTCGTGCCCCAGATAATGTTGTCGAGAGAAAGCAAATCAGTGCCCCAGATGATGTTGTCCAGGGACACGAGATCGGTACCCCAGATGATGTTCTCGCCCGGCAACGACGTGCCCCAGATGATGTTGTCGAGCGCGTCGAACGTGCCCCACATGACATTGCGGCAGTTCGCGCCGCCGCAACTCGTGCCCCACACGATGTTGTCCAGGGACAGCAGACTGGTTCCCCAGATGATGTTGTCGAGCGACAGGAGATCGGTTCCCCAGATGATGTTGTCGAGGGAGAGCAGATCCGTGCCCCAGATGATGTTGTCGCCATCGAGCGACAGCGACGCGCCCCAGACGACGCCCAGCCGCCAGGCTTTGCCGCGAGGATTGATCAGCGCGTTCGCGATGCGCTCGTTGCCCCACAGGATCTGCTTCGACCACGCTGCCGCCGTGATGGCCGGACGCGCGATCGACGCGGCGGAGGCATAGGATCGGGCCAGCGCGATCGCCCCTGACACATCGAGAATCCCGGCGCCTTGCTTGAGCGGGCTGACGCCGGGTTTTTGAGTCGCCGTGTACTGCAGGACGGCTTTGATCAGATTGGGAGTCAGCGTGGGATTCGCTTCCAGCATGAGCGCCACCGCTCCGCTGACGATCGGCGCCGCGACGCTCGTGCCGCTCAGACTTTCATAAGGAGCCGCACTGGATCGACCGGTACTCCCGATCAACCAGGTGGGCGAGGCCTGCGCGCCCAGGCCATACAGCGTGCTGCCCGGATCGCTCAACGACACCACCCCGACGCCGGGTGCGCAGATATCGGGCTTCGCCGCAAAGTCCACCGCGGTCGGCCCCGCGGAACTGAATCCGGCAATCGTGTCGTCGCTGAGATCGTACGTGCCGTTCGTGCTCGACGCGCAGACCGTCAGCACCCAGGGCGCATTCCCCGGCGCGGTGATTCCCCCCCATTGCGGCTGACCGTTCGCGTTGAGACCCGCATTCCCGGCGGCGGCGACAACCGTGACGCCGCGATCGACAAGCGCCTTGGTCGCGAGCGTCAACGGGTCGCTCCAGTACGACTCGGTGATCGCCGCGCCGATCGACAGATTCACCACCCGGATGCCGGCCTCGGGGTGCGTGTAGATCCAGTCGAGCGCCGTGATCACCGCGCCGACGGATCCATTGCCCTGGTCGTCCAGGACCTTGAGCGATACCACGCGCACGCCGGGCGCGACGCCCGCGTACTTGGAAGACGAGGCGCCGCTGCCGGCAAGAATCCCCGTCACATGCGTGCCGTGTCCGTATCCATCGTGACGGAGCGGACTGGCATCGACAAAGTTCACGAAGGCGACGCGATCGTCGGCCACGTCGACCGTCGAGGCGCTGGTAAAACCTGAATCCAGGACGGCGACGCGCACGCCGGCGCCGGTGTACGGATAGCGCGCCTGGGCGATTCCGTGCGCCGGGTCCAGCGCGTTTGCGAGCACTGCGGAGGAGGAGAGCGCGTCCTGACGACGAATCGAGCGGTTATAGGCCAACCGCGCGATATGCGCATCCGCGGCAAGCTGCGGAAGCAGACGAACAGGCACGCCCTGCAGCCAGTATCCGTTGATGACATGCAGCCGTTTTCCGTGAATGTAGTTGCGGAAGCGCGGAGACAGGTCATCGCCGTCGATGTGCGTGGCGATCACGTCGACGGTGTCGGTGCCGCGTTGCGAGCGGCGGAGGAGTTCTGCATCGAGCTTTGAGTTCGGACTCGCAAACGCCGGAATCGCGAAGCTGAGTGTCAGTGCAGTCGCCGCAGCGATACACGCCATGCGGCGCGTGTCGCGGAAGATACGCGCGACACCGATGGTGGAGCATCGAGAAACGAGGAACGTCATCACGGCTCGACGCAATCGCAAATGCGCGGCCACGCGTCACGACGGACGCACGACGTCGGCAATCACACCGCGCGTCAGCAACTTGCCGACGAAGACCGACGACAGCCGGATGTCTTCCCGGGAAATGACAATGGATTAATTTCGAACAGCGGTGTCGGTGGCACGCGAACGATTGCCGGATTTCCGGAAGGATCTTCGCGATTTCTCCTGCTGTCTTGTTCTGAGGCAGAACCTCGCTAAATTGAACACCAGTAGCCGTTTAGAGACTCCTGCGCTCTACACATTCCTAAGTAGACCTCTGCTCATCGATGAGTCATCTGATTCCGATGCGCGCCACGAATACTTTGCGAGCACGACGGGATCGATATGGCCGAGCTATAGTCGCGCGTCCACTCGTTCAATCAATCGGAGGTCAGCAATGCGCCGTAGTCTCCCCCAGACGTGTTTCGTATTAGCCATCTCGCTCTTGGCCGCAGCCCCGGTGTTCGCACAGGGCACGGTCGTCTACAACAGCATTCCCTCACCGATCCCGCCGAACGTCGTCAGCCTGGGTTTCCAGTGCTGCTCGACGTCGGAGTTCGGCGACGAGATCGCGCTCGATCCCGCGACGCCGCGGCGAGCGGGCTACGTCACCGTGCTCATGAGCGATTGGGCCAAGCATTCGGACTATCCGTCCATGCCGGCCGCCGGCTACACGCATCCGATTACCTTGAATGTGTATGCGGACGCGGCCGCAGCGGCGGCACACACGCCGCTCAAGACCACCACCATCACCGCCAACATTCCCTGGCGGCCGGAAGCCGACCCGACGTGTCCTGGCGGCACGGCATGGCGTGCCGCGGATACGAACTGCTACAACGGCTTCGCATTCACGATCACGTTCGACGTCAGGTCATGGAATCTCGACTTGCCGGAGCAGTTCATCTACGGCATCGCCTACAACACGAACACGTGGGGCTACAACCCTCTACTCGTTCCTGGGCCCTATGAGTCCCTCAACGTGGGTCTACACACGGCGCCCCCGGCGGTCGCGGTCGGTACCGACGTCAATACGGACACGGTGTTCTGGAATACGACTGCGGCGTTTTATACCGACGGCGGCGCTGGTGGCGTAGGGATCTTCCGTCCTGACACAGCCTGGACGCCGTACACGCCTGCCGTGCAGTTCCGGACGTTCGCTGTTCCGGCGAACAAGAATGATTGTAAGAACGGCGCGTGGCAGAATCTCGTGCGACTGGATTTCACGGCCTTCAAGAATCAGGGCGACTGCGTCAGCTACGTTCAGACGGGTAAGTAGCGCGTCGAGCAACCAACCGGCGGCTCTCTCATGGAAAGAGTCGCCGGGCCGCCACATCCTTACGGCACGTCGGCCACGCGACGTGTTCATGTCCCACCGCCAGCAACGCGTCTCGATAGATCGCGTAGCGGTTGCACTGCATGTCGACGAGCGTGCGCAGCGTGGCGACCTCGCGGACCCGTTCGCCAACGCGCGCGATCAACCGGCGATCCGGTATCGCGCGGCGATCCGGCATCGCGGCTAACGTCCAAGTGTTCTTCTCGACCATGGACGTGAGCGTAGTGGAGCGGTGAGCGCGCGCAGTTGCAATAGTGCACAGCTCACGTGACGATGCGACTGAATCGCTTCACCGCATGAGCTGTCGCATCGCGACAGTCGAGCTTACTCCGCCGGGGAGCAGCTATGCTGCTCCCGCGGGTGCGACCGCATCGACGAAGCGTCTCCAGTGGTCTGCAGCCCCGCCGAGCACGGCGACACCGCACGTCAGCGAATCCGCGCTTCGAGTCGTCCACACGCGCTGCGCCTGAACCCGCAGGCCGGTTCCAGGCGCAAACACCTCGAACATCGAGGGCAGCTCGCACTCTTCGTCGAGGGCGACCCGCGCACCGCCGTAGCTCACATCCACGATTCGCCCGCGCACCTGGTGGACGTTCACATCCACGGGAGTCGACGTCGTCCGCCGCAGCCATCGGCGCATCGGCCGGCGCGCACCGAGACGCTGCTCCACGGCCATCTGCACGCTCGTCAGGAATTCGGGATTGTCCAGCGGGTCGGCGACGAACGTGGCGCCGTATTGGCGCGCGATGGCGTCCGCGTCAGCGTCGAACGTGCTGTGGGTGACGATGACAGGCAGATCGGGATCGCTCAGACGGCTGCGAATCGCCAGATGCAGGCCGTTATACGCTCCCAGCCGGACGTCGGTGACGAGCACATCGGGGCTCGACGAGTCCACCAGGTGTCTTCCTTCAGCAAACGAAGCGACGGCGGCGACCAGATACCTGCGTTCGGACAATTGATCCTGCAGGATCCTGAGCGTACGCGAATCGCTGTTGACGAGGACGATAAGAGCTGCCACGACTCTTCTTCCTCCCGGGGACGATGTGAAACCGCAACGCACGTAACCGAACGGCGTCGAAGTCTGTTGTCTCATCCATATGGCAATTACAGGGCCACCACGCCGGCGACCTCACGTTGTCAAATTGTGCAGCAATGTCTGGGATTGGAGCGTGATCGCGTCGCGAGCGCGACGCGAGCGCGTTACAGAAGCGCGAGGAGAATCACGAGCGCGTAACTCGCAGGAGACCCTCGGTCATTCGCCTGTCATCATTCGAAGGTCAGAAAATCCTCCACAGCGTTTCACAGCATGACGCTCGTTCCGTCGCGCCGGACTGCGTTTCGTGGACGGCGGACCCGAAAACCATGGCATGGGTGACCTGCGCGAACTTCTGGCGACGGGCGAGCGACAGGCGTTGGCGTTTTTCGTCGTGGGTCTACGCGACGTGTCGGGACCCGCGGTCGACCAGCGGGAGCTCTTTTACAACGCGAGCGTGCTCGCGCACTACACGCAGGTCTCGACCGAAGCGGTCAGCGACTTGCCCGCGCCGGCATCCCTCGCAGACGTGTTCGACCGGTTCGTGCTCGACACCCGCCTGCACCACGACGGCCATATGATGGAAACGGCGGGTGCGCAGTGTCTCCTGCTCGCCGGGTTTTTCGAAGGACAGATGCGGCGGCGCCATAACATCCACTGGTACGCCACGCTCGGCGCCGGCTTCTTCAGCCGCGCGGCGGCCCAGGAGCCCTCCGCGCCGAAAGCTCAATTGCTCGAAGCGCTCGCGCGACGCTTCGAGCCGTGGCGCAAGCGTTACGCACGGCTTGGTATCGAGCTCCGCGATCAGGCGTACCTGCTCAGGCCCACGCCGCCACATTAAACAACCGTGGATCCTGCCGAAGGAACAACGATGCTCCAGCTACGCCCGAACTGCGAATGTTGTAACCGTGATCTGTCGCCGGAATCAGAGGAGGCGCTGATCTGCACGTTCGAATGCACGTTCTGCGTGAAGTGCGCGAGCACCATCCTCAAACATCGATGTCCGAATTGCGGCGGAGAGCTCGTGAGACGTCCGCGACGTCCGGCCGACAAACTCGCCACATACCCCGCATCGACCGAACGCGTTTTCAATCCGCACGGTTGCGGAAAAGACGCATCGCAGCCCTAGCTCATCCGTGCCGGCTAACTCCGTCGGCGATTACCGTTCGATATCTGTCTGGGGGTTCTCTTTGGCAAAATCAACTGCGGCGGCGGCAGGACGGTTCTCGCACAGCACGCAGCGTCCTGCCTCACAGGGCGTGTAGTGCGGACAGAAGTGCGAGCGCTGCGTGCCGTCACGGTTCACGGTGATCGAGCGGGCACAGTGGGGACAGTGTTTTCTGGGTAACAAAGCGCGGCGATTCTCACGCGTGGGGCGTTCTTCGACAAGAGAGAACACTCATATGCGTTCAAGTCGAGACTGCGTGTCGTCAGTGAGAGACGCGCGAGTGAGAAAATACCGCGTTTGGAAGACTTCGCCATTCCGGGGAATCGATAGGGCGTTTGCAGAAAAGTTTTTCTGCAGGCCGTCACTGGAGTGCGTTCAACGACACCAGTGAGACGTCGGCAGGCAGGCACGTCCTGCGCAATCGACGGGAGGCATGTGTTCCCGCCTGTTCCTCGTTGCCCTGATGTTCGTCGGTGTTCCGATCTCCGCGGCCGGCCAGGACGTCAAGGAGCCGCCCTCGAAAGTCTTCACGGCGCTCGCTGCCACCTACATCGGCCTCAACGCGCTCGACGTCGTCACCACGGAACGCGTCATTCTGAATGGACAGGGCCGGGAAGCGAATCCCATCATGGCGCCGCTGGCCCGCGATCCCTACGCGTTCGCGCTCACGAAGGCCGCGACGACGGCGGCGACGGTGATGATCGCCCGGCGCATCGCGCGCAAGCACCGTGTCGCGGCCGTGGTCTTCTGGGTCGCCGCCGATGTCGGTCTTGGACTGGTCGTCGCCCATAACGCCCGTGTGGGGGCGCCGTGAGCCGTGAAGGTGGGCGGTCCGTCAGCGGACCGGGGGAATTGCCCGCAGGGGTCGAAACAGCTGGAGTTCGGTGTAGTCGGGTTCGCGTTTCGCCGTGCACCGCTCGCATAGACCATTCGCGTTGAGCGCCGTGGCGTTCCGGGCACACGCGACACACGCTCCGCGGCTGACCGCAAGCGTTCGCGACTGACCGAACTCCGCATTCGTGTACGAGTCCAACCGGCGGAGCCAGTCGACGAGATGCGCGCTCCGTGAAGCAGCCACGTCCCGATGTTAACGCCGCTCTCGCGTCGAAAAACGCCGGCCTGAAACTTTCGATCGACGTCGTAGGATTTTGTCTGCCTTTTTGTGGCTGAGTTGAGCGGATATTTCGCGTCTCGCCTTACAATGGCGGCGGGCGATGCGACGCCATCTCGAGCACCCGGGCCGGCGAGAATTCCTGCAGGCGTTGGCGGGGGCGGCCGCGCTTGCCCTGCCGCGAACGGCCGAGGCTCAGTCAGGACCCTTGGCCACGAAGCTCAGCGAGCGGATCAGGCTCATCACGGGCGCCGGTAATAACGTGGTTGCGCTCGCGGGCGACAACGGGAGCCTGCTGGTGGACGCGGGAGACGCCGCGCACGCGCCCGAGGTCCTGAAGCTGGCCGGCAAAGTCACCACCGTCTTCAACACCCACTACCATCTCGAATCGACCGGCGGCAACGACGCCGTGGCCGCGGCCGGCGCGAAGATCGTCGCGCACGTCAACACGAGGCTGTGGATGACGCAGGAGATCATTCGCGACTGGGAGGGCGGCAAGGCCTATCCGCCTCGCGCGAAGGCGGCGCTGCCGACGGACACGTTCCGCGCGGCGTCTTCTGAGATGACGATGGCGGGCGAGCGGATCGAATACGGTTTGCTGACGCAGGCCCACACCGACGGCGATCTGTTCGTGCATTTCAGGAACGCGAACGTGCTGGCGGTCGGCGACGTGGTGCAGCCGGGGCGGCTTCCGGCGCTCGACTGGTTCTGCGGCGGCTGGATTGGCGGCATGCAGAACGCCCAGAAAGCACTGCTGGACCGGGCCGACGACCAGACGAAGATCGTCCCGGCGGCGGGGCCTGTGATGACCAGGGCCGACTTGCAGGCGAATTACGCGACGATCGTCCGGATTCGCGAGAAGCTGGTGGGGCTGCTGAAGAAGGGCCAGGGCGCCCAGAACATGATCGACGCCAAGGCGGTCGACGAGGTCAAGGACGTGATGCCGGGCGATGCCGCTACCTTCATCTATTGTGCGTACCGGGGACTCTGGGCCCACGCCCGGGAGCTCGGCGGCATTGTCTAAGCCTGCCCTCTGCCTTGTGCTCTTTGCCCTTTGCGCGGCGCGAGCCGGCGCGCAGCCGAGCGCTATTCCGCATCAGGCGCTCGTCAACCGCTACTGCGTCACCTGCCACAACCAGCGGCTGAAGACGGCGAAGCTCGAGCTCGACAGACTCGACCTCACACATCCCGAGAAAGACGCGCTGGCGTGGGAGCGCGCGATCCGCAAGCTGCGCGGCGGGATGATGCCGCCGCCCGGGGCCGCGCGGCCCGCAGTCGCCGACGTGCAGGCGCTCGCCGGTTATCTCGAGACGACCCTCGACAAAGCGGCCGCCGCCAACCCGAATCCCGGCAGCGTGCGTATTCACCGCTTGAATCGCGCCGAGTACGCAAACGCGATGCGCGATCTGTTCGCGCTGGACGTGGACGTGTCGACGCTGCTGCCCAACGACGACATCAGCGAGGGCTTCGACAACATCGCGAGTGCGTTGAAAGTGTCGCCGTCGTTCCTCGACCAGTACATCATGGCGGCCCGCGCGATGGCCAGGCAGGCCGTCGGCGTCCCGGTCGTGCCGGCCGAGGCGCATACGATCGTGCGCGGGGTGGACGGCGGGATTCCGCTGCCTCCTGGCGCGCGTGGCGGCGTGACGGGGAAGTTCCTCGCGCCGTTCGAAGGCGACTACGACATCCGTACCACCGGCGCTCCCGCGCTGTTCGCCGTCGACGGCCGGATGGTGGACACCCGCGGCCGGACGCATCTGACGGCCGGCTATCACGACGTCGTGATGGCCGCCGCCGGCCGCAGCCTCGTCGAGAGCGAGGGCGCGCTCTTCGGTTTCATCCCGGGCGCGGCGGGGACCGGCTATGCGAGCACGGGGACGCTCTCTCCCGGCACGACTGCGGTGGGCGGCCGCGGTGCGCTCACGGCTCCGACTGTGACGGTTGATGGACCCTTCAATCCGAAGGGCAATCCCGTTGAGACACCGAACCGCAAGAAAGTCTTTCTCTGCCGTCCGAGTGCGAGCCTCACCGAAGACGCATGCGCATCGCGGATCGTGTCCACGCTGGCGAGACACGCCTTCCGTCGTCCGGTGACGGAGGCGGATGTACAACCGCTGATGCACTTCTACACGGATGCCCGCAAGGCCGTATCCGGCTCAGGGCAGGCGGCGTTCGAGAACGGCATCGAGAACGCGCTGACGGCCATGCTGTCGAGCGCGAAGTTCCTGTATCGAACGGAGCCGCCGCCGGCCGCCGCGCAGCCCGGCACGATCTACAAGCTGAGCGACCTCGAGCTGGCGTCGCGGCTGTCGTTCTTCCTCTGGTCCAGCATCCCGGACGAGGAGCTGCTGACGCTGGCGGAGCAGCGCAAGCTGAGCGCGCCGGCGACGCTCAACGCGCAGGTGCGCCGCATGCTCGCGGATCCCAAATCGAAGACGCTGACGACGAACTTCGCGTTCGAGTGGCTGCGCGTGCGCGATACGGCGTCGTTCGATCCGGATCCGTACGCGTATCCGGCGTTCGACGCGCCGCTCCGCGCCGCGATCCGCCGCGAGATGGAACTCTTTCTCGACAGCGTGTTCCATGAAGACCGCAGCGTGATCGACCTGCTCTCGGCGAACTACACCTTTCTGAACGAGCGGCTCGCCCGGCACTACCGCGTACCGGACGTGCGCGGCGACCAGTTCCGCCGCGTCACGCTCACCGATCCGGACCGCTTCGGGCTGCTCGGCAAGGCGTCGGTGCTGATGGTGACCGCGTATCCCAACCGCACGTCGCCGGTGCTGCGGGGCTCGTACATCCTGGAGAACCTGCTGGGCACGCCGCCCGCGCCGCCGCCGCCGAACGTCGAGGCGTTCAAGGAAAACAAGGAAGGCGAGCAGCCGAAGACGATTCGCCAGATCATGGAGACGCATCGGGCGAATCCGACCTGCAACGCCTGCCACGGCGTCATGGACCCGCTGGGCTTCGCGCTCGAGAACTTCGACGCCATCGGGACGTACCGCGCCGTGGACGCGTTCACGCGCACGAGGATCGACACCAGCGGCACGCTGGTGGACGGGAGGGCGGTGAACGGCGCGGCCGATCTGAGGGCGGCGCTGCTGGCCCATCCGGAGCAGTTCGTCCAGACCCTGACCGAGAAGTTGACGATGTATGCGCTGGGGCGCAGCATCGAGTACTACGACATGCCGGGCATCCGCAGGATCGTTCGCGAGTCGAAGGCCACGAATTACAAGTTTTCGTCCATCGTGATGGGCATCGTGAACGCGCCGGCGTTCCAGTCCAGCATCGTGGAAGGGGCAGGGAGCAACTGACATGTTCATCACGAGGAAGCACCTGACGCGTCGCGCCGTCCTCAAAGGTCTCGGCATCACGATCGGCCTGCCGCTGCTCGACGCGATGATTCCCGCCCGCACGGCGCTCGCGCAGACGGCGGCCCGGACGACGCCGCACGTCGGCTTCATCTATTTCCCGCACGGCGCGGTGATGAATCGCTGGACGCCGATCAGCGAAGGCCAGATCGGCGACTTCGGCGACATCCTGAAGCCGCTGGACAAGTACAAGTCGATGACCACGGTGTTCTCGAACATCGACAGCCAGGCGCCCATCGGTCCGGTCCACGCCCTGTCGCCGGGGACCTGGCTGTCGGCGACGCGTCCGGCGATCAGCCAGACGCCGAATGCCGGCGTCACCATCGATCAGATTGCGGCGAAGCAGATCGGCCAGGACACGCCGCTCCCGTCGCTCGAAGTCGCGAC
>Ga0157378_10003288_pt1 | contig 14383 bp, 14 predicted proteins | sample M65metaG_FD_115309 | JGI IMG/M metagenome (GOLD analysis project Ga0157378, IMG submission 115309) | Miscanthus rhizosphere microbial communities from Kellogg Biological Station, Michigan, USA - M6-5 metaG | ecosystem: Host-associated > Plants > Roots > Rhizosphere > Soil | place: USA: Michigan...
AAGAGAACGAGCGCTCAAATACTGATGGCGATTGCCACCTTCCTAACTGTGACAGGGTTGTACGCGCAGGATGGACAAAAACCAGCTTACCTGAATCCTGACTTGCCCGCATCACACAGAGCGGAAGACCTCGTCCGCCGCATGACGGTTGAAGAAAAGGTCACCCAACTGGTGAATCAGTCGCGGGCGATCCCGCGACTAAACGTGCCCGAGTACGACTGGTGGAGCGAGGCCTCGCACGGCATCGCCACAAGGGGCGCTTCCGAAGAATCCGATCAAGGCAGGCGATCCACTCGTCATGGATGTAACGGTCACAAACACTGGCAAGCGTGAAGGAGACGAAGTAACCCAGGTTTACCTAAGTTTCCCGAACGTAGCGGGAGCACCGCTGCGTGCGCTGCGTGCATTCCAGCGTGTTCATCTGAAGCCGGGAGAAGCGCAGAAGGTTCGCTTCGAATTGAAAGAACGCGACCTGAGCATGGTGAACGAGACAGGTGAACCAATCATCGCTGAAGGACAGTATTCAATTTCGATCGGTGGAGGACAACCCGATACCGGAGCACCGCTGATCGCTGGGAAGTTCCAGGTGAAAGGAACAAAGGTGCTTCCCGAATAGGCGCGTGCGCTCATCGCTCCGGAGGAGCGTCATGTTTATAGCCTCGTTGCGTAATGTGACCCGCGCTCCGTGGGAGCGTAATGTGTCGCTACGTCGGAAGGGATCGATCGACCGGACATGATGCGCAGACCCATTTTGCGGAACCTCGGACGGAAACTACCCAGGCCCAATTGAGTGTTTGTAGGTTGTTTCAGAGAGGGAGACACCTGGCGCTCCTACGGAGCGAGGGTTCGCGTAAAAGGGGTCGGCCAACGAGTGCCGCCCCGACAGTTATGATATCGACACCACGGTTACTGATTTGGGTTCAAGCTTGATGGTCAACTTGTTGCCCTGGACTTTTACTGAGATCGGTTTTGGTTTGACAGCATTCGGTGCATCGAATGTGTTTACGCTGTCGACCTTGGGGGCGGTTAATGTTTCACCGGTTGCTGAAGTGGCGTTGATGCCGGAAATGTTTGCTTCGATCTCGACCGCGTTGTTTGGGTCAACGTTGGTCAACTCAAGCCATAGTTTGCCGGAAGTGTCTTTAGCTGCAATTGCGTCGACGCGTGGAAGTGTGATGTCGCCGTTTGTATAAGTGCCGGCGTTGAAACTCACCGGGATAAACGTCCCATCCTGAAAAGGAACGTACATCTTGAACACGTGGTAAGTGGGTGTCAGGACCATTTTCTCTTTGTCGGTCATGATCATCGCCTGCAACACGTTGATCATCTGGGCGATGTTTGCACCACGAACACGATCGGCATGTCGCGCGAAGATGTTCAGATTCAACGCAGCAAGGACCGCGTCGCGGATGCTGTTCTGTTGAACCAGGAACCCCGGATTACTTCCAGGCGAGGGCGCATACCAACTTCCCCACTCGTCAACGATAAGCGCAATCTTCTTCTGCGGATCATACTTGTCCATGATTGCTGAATGCTTCGCAACCAGGTCTTCCATCTTCAGCGTCTCTTTCAGAATCTGTCCATACTCTTTCTCGCCAAAGCCGACTGAAGCGAACTTGTTCCCCCAGTTGATGACTGTGTATTTGTGCATCGAGAGACCTTGCATGTCCCAACTCCACTGTCGTTTCTCCCAGGCCTTCATGATGGTGTCCGTCCATTCCGTCCAACGTGCTTCACCGCCGCCTGGACCAACGGCGATCTTCTGCATCTGATCTTTTTCTAGTTGTGCAGGATTGTAGTTTCTGACAAAGCGACTGTAGATCGTGAGTTGGCGCAGATAGTAATCGGGAGTCATGTTGCCGCCGCAGTCCCAACTCTCGTTGCCAATGCCGAGCATGGGGATTTTGTAAGGACCTGGATGACCGTTGGCAGCGCGTTCTTTTTGAAGGGTTGTTGGCTGTGGTGTGGTCAGGTACTCCAGCCATTCGGCCGCTTCCTGAGGAGTGCCTGATCCAACATTGACGGAAAGATACGCTTCCGACCCAATCTGATCGATGAAGTCCATGAACTCGTGTGTGCCGAACGTGTTTGGTTCAACTACTCCACCCCAATTTGGATTCAACGTCACTGCACGAGTGCCAATTCCTTTGCGCCAGTGATACTCATCAGCGAAGCAACCACCCGGCCAACGCACGTTTGGAACTTTGAGAGCTTTGAGTGCGGCGACGACATCGTTGCGAATCCCACGGGTGTTAGGAATCTTCGAATCAGGGCCGACCCAAATGCCTTCGTAAACACCGTAGCCGAGATGTTCTGCGAATTGACCGAAGATGTTCCGATCGATTTTAGAGCCAGGTTTAGAAGTGTCGACTGAGAGTTGAACCTTCTCCTGGGCGGCCGCCTGTAGGTTAAAGGACAGAATTATCGAACCCAGGATTACGACGGACGCAAACCTGTTTAATGCGGAACTTGAGCGGAACATGGGGTTCTCCACTATACGAATAGGCAGAGCTGTTCTGAGAATATGCGAGTTAAGTTTTCTGACAAGAGCTTAGCGAAATTCGGCGACCAACTTCTATCGCTCGGCTAAACATAACATGACCCACGCGGTTTTTGGCGACACCTCAACTAGTGCTCAGCCGTCACCTTGTCCATCCTTAATACTTGACGTCGGTTGGCCCTTCGCTACTTTGAGACTGGTCAGAAAAGGTTGGACGCGGGTGATTGGCCTTCGGCTACCGAAAATTTCACGAAAGCAATTGCGGTTAACGCTAAGTCCAAAGAACAGAGAATGTCGAACAAGAGCCGCAATGCGTTCTACATAACGCAGTCTGCCAAAGGTGCGAATGTCCACCCCGGGCAAAGCCGTGACGATCGTGGAACTTGACACACTTCTGAACTTTCGAACTAATTAAGCGATGCAAATTCGACGGCCCGCGCCTTTCTTAGTGCTCCTATTATGGACAACCATCCTCTATTTCTCGGCCCTGTCGAATCCGTTCGTTTACGACGACCAGTCGCAAATCGTTAAGAATCCGGACATCGATAGTCTTGGAGCGGCATTGGGTTATTTTCGTCAACCCACCGCCTTCAATCATGCATTCGCAACGCAACCGGGCTCGTTTTACCGGCCACTTTTCTGGTTGAGCCTCATGATCGACAACAAAATCTCCGGACGAAGTCCGGGATTTTTTCATGCCACTAACCTGTTGATTCACGCGCTGAACGGTATTCTGATTTTCCTGATATTCCGGCGGTGGTTCACCGGTCTTTTGCCGTTGATCGCCGGGCTAGCCTGGTTGAGCTTGCCAATTCACACAGAGGTTGTGGCGTGGATATCGGGGCGGGCGATGTCACTGGCGACTCTTTTTGTACTGCTGGATGTATTTTGTGTTTTGAAATATGCCGAACGTCGTAGCTGGAAATACTTGCCGCTGATGACGCTTGCCTCGTGCGGCGCGCTGCTGAGTCACGAAGCCGGAATCGTAGGGCCACTCCTGGCAATTCTTACCGTTCTCTGGCGCAGCGAGCCCGGGTTGCGATGGCGATCCACAATGAGGGTCATTGTTGCTGTCATGATTCCTGTAGCCGCGTACATCGTGCTGCGCGCCGTCGTATTCGATAAGACTGCGGTTTCGTTTCAGCCGCTGACGGAAATTCTTTTGCGAGGCCCGGTCAGTGTTGCCAAGTACGTCTGGTGGACCATCTATGCGCCGGCGATGAGTATGGAACGTTCTACGGAGCTGATCGATTTGACTTTTCGCTCGTGGACCTATTTCGCCGCCTGGCTGACGATCGTCAGCCTCTCAGCCGCAGCCATTTGGCTGCGCTCTTATCTGCCCTTGTTAGCCGCGGGATTGGTAAGCACCGCGATCACCCTCATGCCCTTCGCCCAAGTTCTGAGGCTTTATCAATCGGTGGCCGAGCGCTATACCTATATGGCTTCGATCGGAATTGTGCTGGCGATAGTCGCGATCCTTGCGCTAGTTGTCTCAAAGTTGCGGTGGCCGCCTTGGGTCGCCGCGGCTATTCTCCTGCTTTGGATCGCACTATCTTTAATGCCGTTGCGTGAGCGCATACACGCATGGTCGTCTGAATCGGAACTTTGGGTGAAGTCGCTCCACACATCGCCAAAAAGCGCCGTCCTTTATCTGAACCTCGGTGTCATGAATGATGAAGCGGGCTACGCATTGATCGCCTCCGAATATTACGAGGACGCGATCGCTTTGCAGCCGTCGTACTTACAGGCGCACATCAACCTGGCGAATGCTTATATGAAGACTGGCAGGCTCGACGACGCGGCGACTCAATATAATCAGGTTCTTTTGTATGATCCCGGAAATCTCGGAGCTCAGGTGAAGTTGGCAGAAGTGCTAGCGAGGAAAGGCGACTACGATTCGGCTCTTTCGTTACTAATGCGTTTGGCCAGGGAGCATCCCGAGTCGTACGAGATCGAAACGAATTTGGGAATCCTTCTCTATCAGAAAAAGGATCCAGCGGCGCGCGAGCATTTCGAAAAAGCACTGCAAATGAAGCCGGATTCGGTGAACGCCGCCTACATCCTCGGCATGATCGAAGAGGACTCGGGGCATCTTGACGCAGCGCGCAAACTCTATCAACAAGTGCTGATGTATCATCCGGGCGAGGTCGAAGCTGCCAGGGCCTTGAAGAGGCTTCGCTGAGGTTTTTCGGAAAACAAACACTCCTCTAACTTTCCTTCGCGACTGAGTCCTTTGATACCTGGACTCCCCCTGAGAATCGGTAGCCGAAAGGCCAAGCTTATTAAATTGCACGGCGAAGTCGTGCAAGTATTTGTAGGCAGGTCTTCAAGTTGTCGGCTCTCGCAGTTCAGTTCATAGAAATCGATCAAGGCTTTTGCGCCTTCGAATTCTATAAACTGTCATTTCGCGCGGCGCCCTGAATACTGTGTGAGTGTCTTCGCGAATGTCTGCACTTCCCTTGGAGCTCGATTATTGCTCACGGCCAACACCGTCTGCGCAGTCACGCCCTGACCATATGTCCCTTCCATATCGCTCTTCTCCGGCGAAACGACTGAGCCTTTTAATGAGACTCCTCCAAACAATCCTTTGCTACGCGAATAGGAAAGAATTTGCGCATCCATCTTGATGTCGGTCGTAGCCGTTGTGGTTCTGCCTACTGGCCCAGCCGCTACGGAGGCGTCGCCGCCAAGTTCAAACTTGTCGGAGAGCAAGCTCCGCATTCCACTTTCGTTCATGAAAAGCAAAACGAAATCAGTTGACTGACCACCGATTTGCAAGCCAATGCTGCCGCCCTTAACTTCAAGAAAGGCGGGGGCGGACCAACCGGAAGATGTTCGGCAACTTGCGACGCCTCGACCTGCCTCACCACCTACGATAAAACCTGCCTTCACGACTTTTGGGAATACTGCCACGCATTCCGCTTTTGCTAACAAGTCGCGTGGAATTCCTTTGTCGGGGACTCCCATGATTTCGTTGAGCACCCGGGCAGATTTGTTCGCCTGACTTGCCCCTTCCTTTGTATTAGGGCCTCGTAGCTGAGGTTCAGACGGCGCAGGTTTGTTTTTTGGCTGACTTCTTTGCGCAACGGCAAACACGGTATTGGCCAAAACTATGAAAAGGACTGCGAGCTTTCGAATGTTGTTTTTGTTCATTTGTTCACCTCTCAATGATCTTTGATTGCTACTCTCGATTCAGGAAACACAGAAAACATATGGTCCAAGTTTGGCAATTTGGCGGACCGTTGACTCTTCAGCCCGCCCAAAATTGACAACCATCCTCAGGGGTTCTTTACTGCCTCCGGCTCCGGGGTGTTTTTCATTTCCAACTGCAAACTCATTAGCGGCTGTTGTGGGATAGAGATAAATCTGTTCATCGGATGATCGAGTGCGGCAATCAGTGCAATCACCAGTGCGAAAGAAATGGCCAGGACTGACGTCACGCGGGATCGACGTGACTCTGCAATGGCCGTTTGATACCCGACCGCAATCATGCCCATCAACAATAGTGCGTAAAGCACAAACCAGATACCGGATGGAACGCGAGCCTGTAAACCTTGATTCACGCGCAAAGCATGAAGGTCTGCCATTTGATTTATCGATTCGAGATACATCGCCCCAATATCAGAGTTCATAAACGGATCTTTCTTTGCACTCAGGACACCGGTGGCCCATATCTCATGCTGTATCCGAGTAGCGTCGCTAATAGAAGCTTCGGCCCTGGCAGAATCGGACGACTGAGCAAAAGCGATACGATTGTCCAAATAATTACGAAGGAGCGCTTTCGTTTTTTGCTGAGCCGGCTCCTGAAGAAAATCAGATCGTTGCCAGATCGCGCGTAACACATTCGCTTCGTCCCGCACGAGACTCTTCTTGGTGTCATACCTCTCGGATGCGATGCTGAATGTGAAGGCAAGCATAAAAGCGAGCAAGCCGAGAATAGTTCCGGCAATCGCCGAGACTGGCGATTCTCGTTCTTCCGAAGATCGGCTCCGAACTAATTTCCCCAGTCGAAATCCGATCTCGACTGCTAAGACAACAAGTGCAGCGGTTACCAGGAACAGTACCCAGATGGGTAGTACATCGATGAGCATACAAAGCTCCTTTTAAGGCTTGGTCCAACTGGCATGATGATTACTGCAGTAACCATCAATGCAATTCCAAACCCAGCTGAGAAACGCGCAAACTTCACTGACGAAAAACAACGGCCAGGAACGCGACGATTCCTAGAATCGACAGAAAACCAGCAAGTATTGTTGCCAGGGAATACGGCACACCCGGATACCAATGTCTCAACTGCACAACATCTCGACGATGCTGCACCGTCGCGAAAACCAAAGCCATCAATCCAATTCCGATCATTACGAGCGCAAATTCCCTTGGGCCAAAAAGCCGGTCCGCTCGAGCCTCGCTTTTCTCTTGCAAGTACTGAAAAAATTTGTAGATCGTGAACCCAAAACTGATCAGCGATGTGGCTGTTCGGACCCAGGCCATCAGAGTTCGCTCGTGTGCGAGACGGGTGCGGTCCACGGCTAACTGATTTGAGTTGAGAGGAGTTGTAGTGTCCATTTGAATTACTCGTGCGCAACAGCTGGAAAGGACCCAACCTCGCGACTATCTTCGACCTGCTCCATGATGTCCCGCTCGAGAAAGTAATTCAGGACCGTGCGGATAGCGGCTATGGCGGCAAGCTGGCCAATATCTGTCCAGTTAGGACTGATCGCGCTGCGTATGATGTCCGCGCCAAGCTCAAATTCGAGTCCCAGCATGAGCCACACGCCGAAGCGCACGAAGATTTCGCGATACTTGGCAAATGGAGCAGTCTTTCCAAACTTAGATTTCGGCATCACGAGTCGCACAATTGCCTCTACTGCGCCGATTCCGATTAACAAAGCAGAAGTGATCTCGATGCTCAGGGCAATGTAACCGGCCGCTTCTTTGAACAACTCTTCCATGACGAATTTCACCTCCCAGTGAGACGACATACAAAGAGGCATCCCCACGTCATACAACTCCCAATTAACGTGCTCAAGACACCAACGAATATTGCCGCGTGCTTCAGGATTTTGGACGATGACAGCAATGTCGCTGACTGTGCCTGTGCGCGGCATTCTGCCATGGGTTCGGCCGGCGTTATTCGGCGCATCACCTTGATTGCCACAACTAAAACCAGCAAATCATCAAGTACCCCAACGAGCGGAATGAAAGTGGGTATCAGCTGGATCGGACTCATGACATATCCCACGGCCACTGCCGCCAATAGCTTCGAGTACCAGCGCACGCGAGGGTGACGGCAAACGAAATACGCGAAGTAGATTTCACTTTGAAGTTGTTTTGCGCTGCGCTTCCATTCGTCCCGCTTCGTAATCTGTTCGGACGAATCCGACATTGTCACAGCGTGATTCAGCGAGCAGTTTTGCGCCAACTCACTTTCGCTTTCGTCAATGAGCATTTCCAGGCTAATTGCTGCTTCCATCTCAACTAAATCCTTATTGAACTCATTAAGTGACCCTGACGATGCAACGAAAACCAAGATGACAAGTTGACGTGTCAATCGGTTGGGCCATCCGCGCTGCTGGACGATATCGTTTGCAGTAGTTCGGTGCGCAGAGAAATGATCCACCCTTCATCACCTTGCGTGGGATTGGCAGGTCAGGCTGGTAGGGGTCAAAACTCTCTTCGCGTTTGCCGCCGCGTGGATTGAAGCTCCCACAACACGTCTGCTGGATCTTGCCGTGCTCCTGATACCAGTCGGTGGTCCACTCCCAGACGTTTCCTGCCATGTCATAAAGACCATAGCCGTTCGATGGAAACGAACCCACGGGGGCGGTCCATTCGAATCCGTCTTCGAGCAGGTTTTCGTAAGGGAAATCTCCCTGCCACGAATTCGCCATGTGCTTCCCTTCGGGCATAAACTCATCTCCCCAGGTGAACTCCGCCCCTTCCAATCCCCCACGTGCGGCAAACTCCCATTCGGCTTCGGTAGGCAATTCCTTGCCCGCCCAGCGTGCATAAGCTTCCGCATCCTCAATAGCGACATGAACCACTGGATGCTTGTGCAAACCCTTGAGTGAACTTCCCGGCCCTTGCGGATGACGCCAATTTGCACCCGGCACATACGTCCACCAGTTGTAGTGATTCCTCAGATCAACTCTGAATGCCGGCTGCCGAAACACAGACGATGCCGGTACGAGCATTTCGGCTAACGCTCCAGGATAATCCGCGGGGTCGGGCGCGCGCTCGGCTAGAGTCACGTGCCCGGTCTGCTCCACAAAGCGACTGAACTGAGCGTTGGTAACTGTGTATTCGTCCATCCAGAACCCTCCGACCGTGACGTCGTGCGCCGGCGCTTCCTCGGGATAATGGTTGTCTGATCCCATCCGAAAGGTTCCACCAGGAATGAAGACCATCCCCTCAGCCGGCGGCTTACCTCGACGGACACCCGTCAACGTGCTGATAGGACCGGTAACCGGTGCTGGTCCAACTTGCTCAGTCATTGCGTCTCCTCAAATCGAATTGCAAGTCCAGTGGAAGGCCGACTCTGCCCCTTAGAGCCGGCTCTCCACCGAGGTGTGACCCCAACTTTCCTCCTGTAGAGAGTCGCCACACCTCACATTGAACTTTTCTTGCGTACGCCCGCTTCTTTTCGGGAAGGCGGCCCGAATCCGCCTTCCCTCCGCTTTTCGCAAAGCCGTATCAATACAAACCGAACGACGCGTTACCTGCTGCCGCCCATTGCACCCTCCGCCAGCTTTTCCATTATCCGGTTCAAGCTAAAGCTGCCGGCCTCCTGGCTGGGCGGGAATTCCTTAAAGGTTGCGAGGAACTCACCAACAATGTGCTGCGCTGGTACACAGATAAAGGCATGGTCGAACCACCAGTCGTAATAGGTATTCGACGTGATGTCAGCCCGTTCATACGGATCAGTCCGCAGATTGAAGAGCTTCGGAAAGCGTAGCGTGGTGAACGGCTCCCCCCAGATTTTCAGCGTTCCCGTGGCCCGCTGTTCCTCGAACACGAACTTCCAGTTGTCGTAGCGCAAGCCGACGAGTTCGGAATCGTCGTTGAAGTAGTAGAACTCCTTGCGCGGACTCGCTTTCACCTCGCCGGTGAGCATTGGCAGCAGGTTGTAGCCGTCGAGATGCACTTTGAAGGTCTTATCGCCGACCTTCATGCCCTTGAGCAGCTGCTCCTTTACGTCAGGCACGCCGGCCGCTGCCAGGAGCGTCGGCGACCAGTCGAGGTGCGACACGATCTCGTTGCAGATTGTTCCGGGTTTGATGTGTCCGGGCCATTTGACCATGCAGGGGACCCGATAGGCGCCTTCCCAGTTCGAGTTCTTCTCGTTGCGGAAGGGCGTCATGGCGCCGTCCGGCCAGGTGTTCATGTGCGGTCCGTTATCTGTGGAATACATGACGATGGTGTCGTCCGCCATTCCCAGATCGTCCAGCGCCTTGAGCACGGTGCCGACGTTCTTGTCGTGATCGATCATGGTGTCGTGGTAGGGACTCTGCCAGCGACCGGACTGCCCGATGCTCTCAGGCTTGGTGTGGGTGCGCAGGTGCATATGGGTAAAGTTCACCCAAAGAAAGACGGGCTTGCCGGCGGCCTTCTGCCGCTTCAGGAAGTCCACTGAACGTTCGGCGAAGTCGTCGTCACAGGTCTCCATCCGCTTCTTGGTCAGCGGGCCAGTGTCCTTGATCGTCTGCTTGCCGACCTTGCCGAAGCGCGGATCCACTGTCGTGTCGTCCACGTCCGTCGCCTTGCAATCCAGAACGCCGCGCGGTCCGTAGTTCGCGAAGAAGTTCGGGAAATCCTTCGGATTCGGGTAATCCGGCAATTCAGGTTCCTCGGAGGCGTTCAGGTGATAGAGCGCTCCGTAGAACTCGTCGAAGCCGTGCACCGTGGGAAGGTGCTCATTGCGGTCACCGAGGTGGTTCTTGCCGAACTGCGCGGTGGCGTAGCCCTGCGCCTTGAGCAACTGGGCGATCGTTACGTCGCGGTGCTGCAGGCCCTGCGCAGCGCCAGGCATGCCAACCTTGGTGTTGCCAGTGCGGAAGCCGCATTGGCCGGTGATGAACGACGAGCGTCCCGCCGTACAGCTCTGCTCGGCGTAAGAGTCCGTGAACCTTACGCCTTCGTTAGCGATGCGGTCGATGTTGGGTGTTCTGTATCCCATCAGCCCGTCCGAGTAGGCGCTAACATTGGACTGTCCGATGTCATCGCCCCAAATGATCACGATGTTAGGTTTCTTATCTGCCATGGTTTTTCTCCTCTGTTTTGTTTAGTGCTTTCCCTCGCGATCGCAACCGAGCAAACGCCTTTCTGTCTGCTCAGGGAGTCCGGATCCAACTTGTTCGAAGACGTCCGTAATGCGCCGATCCACGACAGATCGGTCATGCCTTCACCTGCGTCACAACCTCCTGAGTTTTCCGTTTGGTCCACATCTGATAAGGAATCGAAACCAATAGATTCACGAGCAGATACAAGAGCACTGCCGGGATCGCGAGTTTCTCTTCCGGAAAGTTGGCAACAGATAAGGCAATTGCGATCCCCGGATGACGCGAAACAGTGGCCATGGCCAGGCCCGCGCGGTTCTCTGGTTTCGGTCCACCCACGAAGTGGCCGATCAGTAGACCCCCCAAAATGAATGCGGCGATCGCCATCAAAGTGCCATTGCCGACGAGTTCCCAAATTAACGGTGCACTCGAAAACAAAATGGCCACAGCACTCAGCAACAGTGCGATGCTCGCGATTTTTGCAATTGGGTTAACGAGACGTTCGGCCGGAACGGGTGCCAGTGTGTGCACTGTGATCCCCAGTGCAAGCGGCAGCACTATGGTGATAAAAACCAGCGCCGCCACCGATGCAAAAGTCATTCGAAGTGGAACATGAAAAACCCTTTCGAGTATCTCCATTGCGGCGGGAACGAAAACGATCGCCAAGATTCCCATTGCGACGAGCAACCCAATCGTGTACGACTCAGTCGCGCCGGCTTTCCTCAATTTTCTGGGTAGTATCGGAGGCACTGGAGATACGGCGAGTGCCATAAGAGCGACTACGACGCCATGGGCCAAATCAAACGTGAGTACAAACGCTATCGCGAACAGCGGCATCAGGATATTCATCGCCAGCAAGGCTTTGACCAGCTTCCCGGGTCTGCGAAACATATAGGTGGCGTCGTTCACGCTGGCCTTGAGCCCGATCGCAAAGACGTTCAGCAGGATGCTTGCCTTCAATACGAAAAGGATTAGAGTTTTGAGAGTCATCACGTACCTACCTCGTCAAATCAACATCGCAGGATTTCGTTAACTCTGCTCACTGAAGCATGTCAGCTTTGCTGGCTTCCGCCTGGTAGTAGCGTCCTTTTGATTGCCATGTCGCCAGATCAAACTCCCGACGCATTCCACAACTAGCGCAGCTACGATAAGTGCGGCCGTCGTGTGTGAATGGCCGACTCAACTGCCGATGGCGACAGCTAATGAGTCGATGCAGGAAGTAGCGCAGGAAGTCGGCGTGCTTCTCGCAAAGATCCTCATTTGGTTTCTCCAGCTGTCGGAAAGTTGGTGAGATCAAGGTGTAGACTTGCGAGCTCATTCCGGCTTCTCCTTCCTGCGTTGCTGTGCGAAACAGAGATTTACACGCATCGCATTGGCTTCCGTGATTACTTGCTGCTGTTTGGTGGTCCTGAATCTTGCGTCTCGACGCGCAGTCTCTGGATCGATTTGGCAACGTCCTGAGGCTGCGCGACGTAAGCCTGCCCGATTGCAATGGTTTGGTCTTGTTTCTCAACCAACATCTGCAATATCTGCGGATAATGGCCCACTGACTTAACGCTGACCTCCCGGGTTGCGGCATCTACTAATCATTGACTTCAGTCGATATCGGGATCTGGCGGTGGTTGCGGATGTTTTGATTTGCCGAAGTGATAACGCATTGCCACCGATGGTCCAAAATAAACGTCGACGTTTGTGTTGTTCCTATTGAGTTGAAACTGAAGGATGAAACCTGCAGTGATGGCCCACTTCGCATTCTTCGTATACGAGTAGCCTCCAAAGAACCGCAGGATGTCGAATCCTTTCGAGTGCTCTTTGTACTTGGCCACGATCTCTTCGTAGACCAGTAGCTTTTGCTGATGGCTCTCTCTCACATTGAAGTTTTGACCAAGCCGGAACCTTAGCCTTGGCGTGTGAGTCCAATCATTTGAGCCGTCAGATTTGTTGTTCTTAATTTCGCCACGAACCTGTTCATAAAAACTTCCCCACGATGTGGGCTGCGTGAAGTTGCCCATTAGAGTCAAGCGGACTTCATCGCCACGTTTGTTTCCCAGTGGGGGAACTGAGTAGCGCTTCATCCAACTAACGGAGGCTGCCAACATCGTGGTCTTTGACTGGTGATATTGAATCCACGGTCTAATATGCGCGCGCTGCCAGTAAGCGAACGGATTGTTGTTCACCCCCAAATACGCACCCTGAGTAACAGTTTGGAGATCGACTTGTCCGGTCCACTTACCCTTGAGGTCGAAGCCCATGTCGAATTCCTCGATCGATGCTGGAATGCCGCGAAACTCGTAGTCTGTTCCCTGCGCGGTGACCGAGATCGGCGGTAGGAGCAGCAGCGTCGTAAAGACAAACATGTATTGCCGACATTTCATTTCGCGACCAACCTTGCACGTCGCAGCGAAACTGCGAAGTCGATGATTTGTATTTTCATCGTTGACTGCTTCCTAAAACACGACTCGCATACGCAGACCTGGCACAATCGCTGTGTCCGCCCGCGGTCTCGCCGGGCGAACTACTTGTAAGTCTCCGGTCAGATAACACCATGGCGTGAGTGCGAAGTTGTAAAAGGCTTCGAACTCATGTTCATCGCGGAGTCGCACGAGCGGATCGAGGGCGTCCTTCAAATCACCGCTAATCGAGTCAAACGCATAAGCGGCACCGAACATGTCCCGCGATCTATTCTTGAAGGGACTGTTTCCACTAATGCCGATATTGACGAATGTTTGAATTGGATTCGTGCGACGATCTGCTAAACCAAACTGGCCAAATACACCCCATCCCTTCCGCGGAATGCCCGGGATCTCATGAAAGTACTGGTCAAAGGAGTAAGTAACTGACCAACTGCCCGACTTACGTTGGACCGGCCGGTTCGGCGAAGGCACGATGATGTGTCTGAACTGATCGAATGGCGTTGTGGTCTGATCGCTCCAGGTTGCTCGCAATCCCTGATGACCAGCCTTGCCTCGAAAGTGCGTGACGTAAGTGAAGGCAGGCATCATGGTCACGCCCTTCTCGAACAGATGCCTGAGTCCAGTCGTAGTTGAACTGTCTGCCGTATCCAGAAACGCCACACTAAAAAAAGGCTCACCTTTTCGCACCCAGGCAACTACACCGCCCCACGTAACCAAAGGGACGTTGCGCGCTTCATGGGGTGGCGCCACCTGATTGATGTTCAGAAATTTTGTAGCTCCACTACCACCGAGCAATGGCTCAGTGATCTGATCGAGAATGTCGAATCTTCCTAGCGACAAAACGATCAGATCGCCGGGTTTGAACAGCGGGAAGAAATGCGTGTAGTTCAGCGCAGTGATTGCCGTAGCGGTGCCTTCTTCTTTTGGACCAAGCAAGTCTGCGTTAACGGGCAGAAGCGCACCGGTTGATTCCGAAGCTGAAAAACCATGACGATTGTCGACCTTGACTAAGAACTTTCCGTTTTTCCACCATCCCAATTTTCCCGTGTCGAGCGTCATTACCCCAGTAAGTTTTCCGCCGTATCCACCGTCGGTTTCCAGGCCCCCGTGTGCGGTTCCCTGAAAGAATCCCGTCCACGACAACTCGAAACTTACGCCGTGTTCTTCCCATTTCTTGCGCGTACCACCCCAGT
>Ga0157378_10003295_pt1 | contig 14374 bp, 9 predicted proteins | sample M65metaG_FD_115309 | JGI IMG/M metagenome (GOLD analysis project Ga0157378, IMG submission 115309) | Miscanthus rhizosphere microbial communities from Kellogg Biological Station, Michigan, USA - M6-5 metaG | ecosystem: Host-associated > Plants > Roots > Rhizosphere > Soil | place: USA: Michigan...
AGGGCCGTAGTCATTGCCATAGAGATCCTTGCCTGTGTTGTAGAGCGAGGTTCCGCTCTTCATGTAGGCCGTCCAGTCGGTGGTCCCGCAAGCGGCGCCACTGACCTTATTGTTCTCAATCGCGTACTGGTCGACCGCAGAGTCGATCAAGCGCAAATCGTTAATCACACGGCTCGCTTGCGAGCGTTTCCGGGCCCGGAGGAAACCGGGAACCGCAATGGCTGCCAGCAGCGCGATGATCGCAACCACGATCATGATTTCCACGAGGGTGAAGCCCCCGCGTCTCTTGCTGAATTGGTTGAGCATGTCTGTCTTGCTTTCTATTATTTGGGTTTTGATTGCGTCCGCGGTTCCAGCGCGGATGATGATGGAGTTTTTAGGAGCAGTGTTGATGCCAAAACCCTGAATTTATTGGCTCTACCCAGGATCTTAGACCCAAGTCGTTGCCCGACTTTTGTTGGTTGGCCCATTGGCAGCCAGGAGGAAATCCGGCCGGTTGGCGCAGTTCTTGCAGCAGGGAGCGAGCAACGCTTTGCCCCAAGCTGCCGCGATGTCACCCAAGATCGTCTCCTTAGCGCGTTGGGAAACCATCCGGGTTGGTTGCTGCCTTTTCTTCTTCGTTTTCGGACTTCGCCTGGTTTGTTTGCTCAACCTGGCGGACAGCCAGTTTCTCATCCCGCGTAGCGGTGACATGCAGTTCTACAATGATTGGGCCCTTCGGATCCTCCATGGTCAATGGACCGATTACACGGCCTTTTATGGGCTGCCGCTTTATGCCTATCTCCTCGCCGGGATCTATAACCTTTGCGGCTATGGTCCATTCATACCTGGCTTCTTACAGGCAATCTTGGAAGGCGGAACTGCGGTCATTATCTACCAACTGGCTCTTCTCGCCTTTGATGGGAACGCGTCGGTTCAGATCGATGGAGATAAGACGGACCAGGAGAAGGGAGCGAAACTAATTGGTATTCTTGCCGCCCTCGGCTGGAGCTTTTTTCAACCGGCGGAGAGTTACTCTATCATTCTAATGCCAACCTCCTGGCTGGTCTTTGTCTTCTGGTATGTCGTTTGGAACATTCTCAGGTATCGCGACCTGCCTTCGTTAGCTACTTTGTTTTGGCTTGGTCTTCTCGTAGGCGTGACCGCGATGGGCATCGCCACCATTCTTCTGCTTGTTCCACTTCTTTTGCTTGCAACTCTGCTCCGATGGAAGGCGACGTTCTCACGGCAGGGCCTAGCCATGACCATCCTGGTAAGCGGCGTGCTGCTCGGCGCGTCACCGGCCTGGATTCATAACCATTTTATCGCTCGTGACGAGGTCTTCCTATCCGCTCACAGCGGAGTGAATTTGTGGATCGGAAACAACCCTGTCGCCACCGGCTATCCAAGATTTCCGCCTGGTTTGCATGCTGGTCAGGAGGCAATGCTCAAGGACTCAATCAAGACTGCGGAGAAGGCGGCGGGTCACTCACTCAAGCGTTCTGAAGTATCGGCCTACTGGTCAAGCCTGGGGCGTGCGTGGATCAGGAATCATCCCTTCGACTGGCTGAAGTTACTTGCTGTTAAGGTGAGGAATTTCTGGAACGCGTATCAATACGACGATTTGAGCGTCGTGACTGCGTTTCGCGAGGAAAGGGTCATTTTGCCCGGACTTGGTGTTGTGCTGATTGCCGCGCTGGCGATTCCAGGAATGGCGCTCGCGATGCGCCGATATTCGTCCAGCAGGTGGATTGTTGCTGCGATCTTTTTTCATATGGCCTCGCTCTTGCCTGTATTTGTGACCGAGCGCTATCGGCTGGCAGCTGTTCCGGGGTTACTTCTCTTCGCCGCGTTTGGCCTCTGGAGTTTGTGGCTCGAGTTAGTGTAGGCCGAGTATTCCAAGGTGACTGCCTTCGCGGGTTGCCTCGGCTGCTCCTTGATTTTTGTCTCCTGGCCGCAAAAGGATGAAACGCTCTGGTCTCTTGATGCCTATAACTCGGGATTGCGAGCGCTTGATGCCGGGCGGCTCTCTGCGGCAAAGCAGAAGCTGGATCTTGCCTATGCCTATTCGCCGGCGAATGCGGAATTGAATTTCGCTGAAGGCAACCTGCACCTCGCCCTTGGTGACAAAGCCGGAGCAAGGTTCTACTACCTGTCGGCCCTCGTCCTCGATCAGCAGCATGCCGGTGCGTTCAATAATCTGGGGATGCTAGCCCTGACCGATCACAATCCAGGTTTCGCCGCGAAATGCTTCCGCCATGCGATTCAAATTATGCCTAACGATGCCAAGTTGCATTACCTCCTCGCGCAGGCGGACTATGCCACCGGGGAGCTAAAGGAGGCGGACGCTCATATTAATATGGCACTCGCATTGCACCCGGAACAGCCCGAGTTCAAACGGCTGCGCGCGCAAATTCCTTCTGACTAAGTCGATGAGTGAAAGCTCTGCAATCCAACTCACAACCCCGCTGAGCGAGGAAACTATCTCGCCTCGCGTTGGGTTAGTCTCATCAGCGACCGCGCCGGTAACCACGACAAAGCGCTTATGTGTTCTCATCGCCGCGATCGTCGCATTGGTGGCGAAATTGATGATCGCTTGGAACACCTTCGGCACGAACGATGTTCTGACTTTCTATCTCTTTGGCAGGACGATCGCGGAGAATGGGTTAGGGGCGATGTACCAAACCACGGTTCTCTTTAATCATCCTCCGCTCACAGCATATTATCTGCGGTGGATCTACGAACTCCAGCGTCTCCCAATGCTGGAAAACGCCGGCGTCACTTTCGCGTTCCTGCTTCGTTTGCCGGGCATTCTGGCCGACTTTGGGGTTATCGTGGTGTTATTGGATCTGGAGCGACGCGCGCCCAGGTTTCATCTTCCTGCATGGGCCCTCGTCCTCTTTGCCTTGAGCCCTGTCTCACTCATGGTCTCGGGATATCACGGCAATACGGATCCCGTGATGGTGTGGTTCATTGTTCTGGCAACCTACTTCTGTGCGCGGGAAAACGCTCTGCTCTCGGGCATCTGCTTTGCCCTGAGCGTTCAGGTGAAGATCATTCCTTTGCTTCTGTTGCCATTTTTTTTCTTTTTCTGGACGAACCGCCGATCGTTAGTCCGGTTTTCCTTGCCCGCGCTGATTGTCTCGATTGTCCTCTGGGCGCAGCCGCTCTTCCAATTCCCCGGTCTTTTTATCAAGAACGTGCTCTCTTATAGCAGCTTTTGGGGAATCTGGGGGATCAGTTACCTGATTCGGCTAACCGGCTGGAAACAGTTCGCGGAGGTCAGCTTCTTTGACCTGAGCCCGGCACAGAACCTGGTGATTAACCTGTGCAAGGGACTTATCATTGTCATCGTCCTGTTCCTCGCCTGGCGCCGGCGCTGGGACGATAGCCGGAATTTGTGGGATACAATTGCCCTTGCCTGGTTAGTCTTCTTTGTTTTCGCGCCCGGGATTTGTACCCAATACTTGATCTGGTTAGCGCCCTTCGTCCTTCTCCTTTCACCGCGACTCTATGGGGCGTTGACGGCCGGGAGTGCGATCTTTGCTTTTGTCTTCTATGACACGATCTCCCATGGATTACCGTGGTTCCGCGGGATCTCGACAAATGCCATCAACAAACATTGGGTTTCCTGGTCACTCCTTCCATGGATCGTCCTGATTGCAGGCCTTTGCCTTTTTGCCCGCAGAATCTGGCAGGAACCTTTCCCACAGGATAACTTAGTTTCCGAGAACGACGGCGTTACCTGATCGTGGATCGGGTTGCCAGCCGCTGATGCGAGCCAGTCGTTGGCGCTCGTAAGAATTGACTGGGTCACTCACCTTTATGGGAATCGCTTCGATTCGGAGTGAGTGGGTTTGCACATAATAGGCCGCTTCCATTCCGAAGGCCATCATGAAAGGTCCACCCCGCCAGCCGGTCTCGGTTTGACGACCGGGTTCCAGGTGAGGAGCAGGTCGCGGTGGCATCGAGAAAGGCAGGTAACCGACAACCCAAACATCATGCCCGCTTCGCAAGGTCCGCTCGAGCTGTTCGATTACGGGTCGGAGCGGCTGATTTCGTTCTATCTGTTGCTTGAAGAGGTCATGCCGCTGAACCTCAAAGTCGCTGATCGGCGGCAAGGTGGACCATTTCGCCTGTCCGGAGTAATAACGATGGAAGGTGACTGCAGAAAACCACGGATGCACGAGAATAAAATCATCCTTGCTAGCCACCTGGCTTAGATGTCTTGCGATCAGGTCTCCATTAGTCATGCGCGTCCGAGCAAGCTCTGCGTTTTCAGGCAGGAGCAAAGTGGCCGCGAGGACCGCGAATCCGAGCCGAAGAGTGAGGCTCCAATGATCTCGTAAAGCGCGGCTGAGCAAGGAATCGATCGCGACTGCAACTATCGCCATCCAAACCAGATAGTACCATGTCTCAGTTTGGAAATTCAGGAGCTTGAGAAAGAGATAGTAGCTTATGGTCGTGGCAACCGTGATCGTGCAAAGGAAGCAACCTAAGTCCGTATCGTCGCCGGCCACAGGACTCGACGGTTTAGAAAGGAGGAAACAACACGAAAGGAGGGCCGCTGCGCCAAAGATAGCCCAGAGACAAAGCGCGAAGTCGTTAGGCGCGCTCAGGGCGTCGCGCAGGACTTGAGCCATGCGTGGAAGATCAATCGGGGCCTCGGCCACGACGTTCCATTCTCGCGCGCGAGTCACCAACCCCCAGTAAGGAAGGAGAGAAAGGGCAGCCGGAATGCCGGTTACGACGATCAGACCGGATGTTCGGAAATTGCGACGCCGCAAAGTAACAACTAGTCCGCCCAAACAGATGGCGCCGATGACAAAAGCGTCCTGGTAAAGTGATTGAACGGCGAGCACCGCTGCGAGCGTCGCCACGGAACAAATGAGTCTCGTCTGACGTTGAATTAGTTTCCAGGTTAAGCCGAGAAAAAGAAGGACAAAAAAGATCCCGAGGCCATAAGCGCGCAGCGAGTCACCCCAGCGGAGAGTGACCGGGCTTAACGCGAAGAGGAGCAGTGCCACAATCGGCGCCGAACCGGAAAGCTGGCGTGCGTTCCACCATAAGACTGGCAGGACGGTGAGACCGACGAGCAATCCCAGAATACGAAAGCTAAAGTCACTTTGGAGGCCCAGGCCGGACCAGGCGCGGAGAACAATTGAAAGGAGAATGGGAAAGGAATCGAAATTCAGATGGGACCAGACTTGGGATAGGCTCGGCATCAAACCTAACTGGATGGCGCTGGTTTCATCACGCCAAAACCCGCCGGCATGCAAGAGGTGGAGGAAATGCAGACCTATAATGAGAGCAGTGAGAATCAGGCCGAGGGTCACCTCGATCCGAAGGAGCGATGCAGCATGGGAGCGCGACCAACTTCGAAACATGACCTTTATCTCCCTGGGCACTTAAACCTTCTGCACGACGGCTAAGAGCCCAACCCCGGCGGGAAATGTGAGCCAGTTTTGGCAGGCTGGGATTCGCATCAGCACACGCAAGAGAGCATTCAGGGGCGCTGGCGGAATTTGATCTTCAAACCTTAATCCTCGCCGCCTGACTTTCTGAAGCGCTCGCGCGAGCCAGACTCCCGGAAGGGCGAAGACATTAATGTAATTCAAGTGAGTGATCCGCAATTGAGGATGAGACAGCGTCGCTCTGAGTGACGTCCGGCTATAGCGACGAAAGTGTTGCAATGCGATATCCCAGTCGCTCCATAACTGAGCCAGTGCCGGCACGGTTATGACCGCGATTCCGTTCGTCTTCAGAATCCGGGCGATTTCTGCGACTGCGCCCGAGTCATTGTCGATATGCTCGAGGACGTCCAGTGCGGTGACAAACTCGGCCGACTGATCTGGCAAGGGCAGGTTGGTGCAACTTCCGCAGCGAACTCGTTCCGAGCCGAGCTTGTCTTGCGCGAGCTCGAGTGACTCAGCATGATCGTCAATCGCAAGGACCCGACAGTGAGAAGACATTTCCTGGGCAAAGCGACCCGTGCCAGCGCCACAATCGACCAGGAGATTCTCGGGTTGGATGGGTCCAAAGCGATCCAGCCAGTAGCTCGCAATCTCCCGTTTCGCCTGATAAAACCAGTGACCTTCCTCGACCCCGTTAAGACTGAGATATTCCTCCGGATTCACGGCGCCGACGAAGAATGAACCCGGTCGACTAGGTAAAGAGGACGACGCTTCACCTCGCGATAGATGCGCGCGAGATATTCGCCAATGATTCCCAGGCAAACTAGCTGAATGCCACCGAGGCAAAGCATTGCGACTGCAATCGTGGTAAAACCTTGAACGATAAGCGTTGGAAAGTATCCAGCGAACTGCGCCACTTTGATGGCAAACAAAATTCCGGCATAAGCAAAGCCAACCAGAGAGAATAGGAGACCGAGAATGGAAATTAATTTGAGTGGTAACTCACTAAAATTAGCGATGCCATCCCAGGCATAACTAAAAAGCCGGCGCAGGGACTGCTTTGGTGCTCCTATGGTGCGCGGTTCACGGTCATACCAGACAATATCCTTTTGGAAACCAACCCAACTTCGTTGCGCGGGAAGGAAAAGATTTAACTCTGGCATTTGCCGCAGATGATCGGCGACCGTCCGATCCATTAGTCCGAAGGTCCCGCTGTTCTTCGGCATCACTCCACCATTGAGATAGAAAAAAGTCTCATGGAAGAGTCGAAAGAGTAGACCGCGCAAACCTTTTTCGGTCCGACTGCGACGGCATCCGGTTACGACTTTGGCGCCTTTTCGCCAGCGCTCGACCAGTTGCGGAATTAATTCCGGTGGATCTTGTAAGTCGCCATCAAGAAAGACGATGGCATCGCCCGTTGCGTGATCGAGTCCGGCGCGGTAAGCGGCCTGCTGGCCGAAATTTCGAGCGAGCTGGACGACTTTCCAGCGCAAAAGCTGGCCAACCTGAGCGGCCAGACGCTTTGCTGTTGCATCGGTGCTCCCATCATCAACAAAGACAAACTCCCAATTGGTTAGGTTATCCTGAGGTAGACGCAGGAGGCGATGAACTAACAGATCAATTCCGCCTTCCTCATTCCAAAGCGGAATGATGACCGAGACCGTGGCTGGTCTCGTTTCCGTGAGTGCCTGGAAGGAAGCGAAAAGAAGATCGCCATCGGTTGGGGCACGAGGAACAGCCGCCGCTGACCTGGTGGGAAAATGTTCACGAGCAGAAGGCAGACCTTCGGCAAGGTCGTCACTGGCCTTGAGGGAGACGACTTCGGGCATGTGCTTCTGCAGAGCGGGAAACGTACCGCCGAGGCTCACAACTTGCTTTGGAGGTGTGGCTTCCAACCAATCCCATGACTGTTCAACCGGTTGCGATCGACGCGGTCGAAATGCCATGCCAGAATCCACCCCTCGTTCCTGAGAAAACTGCAGCCAAGCGGGAGGTCGCTGATCGGCTTTGGCTGGCGGCGATGGTGCTGGTGTTGGCGGGTGGATGTTTCCTCCGCGTTTACTCGTCGGCCGCCTTCCAAGGCCTCGGGTTCGACGAGGGACTTTATCGTGGCTACGTCAATGCGCTGATCAATGGTGGGCTGACCGCCTATCCCGACATCGTCGATCATTACATCGAAGTTCAGCGAACCCTGGTGGGGTCGATCCTGCCTCCCATGAGGTTTCTTTACATTTTTGCGGCCTATCTTTGGCACCTTGCCTTTAGGACCGAGGCGCTGCGGTCACTGCATCAGGTTGCCTCCTGCTTTAGTGTGTTGACTCTTCTCCTGGCGACCGCGTTTGGCTGGCGCCTAAAAGGGCGCAACTTCGCGCTTGGAATTGGCGCGTTAATGGCCTGTGCGCCTACTCAACTACATGTCTCTCAGCATGCGTTGGTCGACGGTTTCTTTACTTTTTGGGCCCTTCTTGCCCTCTGGTTGTTGTGGGAAAATCTGCAATCTCCCGGCAAATGGGAGCTACAGGTCGGTTATCTCCTGAGCCTGTGCTTGCTTGTTCTAACCAAGGAGAACTCATTCTTCGTCTGGTGTTCGCTGGTGACGTTGATCGTGACAAACCGCTGGTTGGGTTTCGGGAAAGTTAGCCGCGAGCTAGTGCTCGCGACGGTAGTCGGTCCTTTGCTTGGGGTGGTTATTCTTGTCTTTCTCTCAGGCGGCCTTTCCACGCTGATCACGAGTTACCAGCTTTCCGTCAGCAAAAACTTCCAGCTGCCTTACGCTATTCTCACCGGAGACGGGCCATGGCACCGTTATCTGGTTGATCTCCTGCTGGTTAGTCCGGTGATTTTGCTCCTCGCAATCGGTGCCGTCTTTCGTCTCCACCGAAGCCAGAAGCCAGAGTTATTCATGATCATATTTATTGGCCTGAGTTACCTGATCATGTGCAACCTGAGGTACGGGATGAATCTGCGTTACGCCAACATGTGGGACATGCCGCTGCGCGTTCTGGCCCTCAGTCAGCTGATCGTGGTCTTCGGTTTTGCCCGGGCCTGGCGACAACATTTGATTGTCCTGGCGGTAGCGGCCATCTGCGCGGTCGAGCTGCATCAGTATCTCGTCCTCTGTATCCGGTATCCGCTCTACGAACTGGTCACGGAGGGGTTGCTTCGAGCCCTGCACATTCTTAAGCTACCCTAACGAGTAAAGGTCAGGCAGCGTGACTTATGGCCGCCGCGCGGAGGCCGGCGCTGCTTGAGATCGTCTCCCTTAAGAGATCCGAGCAACGGGGGAGCGCGCAGGCGCGCAGGCAAATCTGATAAGAGAAAAGACTTTTTGAAACTCTGATCAGCGCCTGATTAAGCGCGAGGAGAAACCTGCTCCAGCGATTATGGCCGATGGCTAAAGGATAAGGAGCAGGGGCACCGTGCATTTCGAGGATCTCATAACCGGCTTGCTCGAGCAACGCGCGAAGAGAACGGAAGGTGAAAAGGCGTCGATGACCCAAACCCAGGATGCCCTTGCGACTGTAATTGAATTGACCCAGGGCAAGCATCGTTCGGGTAATGAAGAACGCCACATTCGCGGCCGTGACAATGACTTCAGGTCGGCGCGCTGCGGTGCGCTCCCTTAGGTCATCCATGAACGCTTCCGGGTCGTGCAGATGTTCGACCAGGTCCATGAGCAAGATCTGGTCGTAAGTTGAGAGATCGGCTGGCAATTGGAGGTTTGAGGCGAGAGAAACTGACGCAGTATCCGCGGCGGTGGTATTCTCGCTAAAGTCGACCGCGGTCACTTTACAACCACGCCGGATCAATTCCGTAGCTACATTTTGGTGACCTATTCCGAGCTGCAGGACAGCGTGCTGAGCCGCGCAGGATTCCACCGCGAAGGTCTGAGAAGAAGGAAAATCCAGCTTATCGCTGTGAGTCACTAACTCTGGATTGACATCGAATTTTCGATCATAAAATAAATGCGCTCCGCAGAGCCGTCCTTTGATCGTTGAGCGAATGATATCGCAGGCGTATCGAATCCCATTCACATGACAGATTTCATCGCCATAGAAGGTCGGGATGGGTAACTCTACGATCCGCAGTTTCTTGAGCGCAAACTGGACAATGATTTCGGTGTCGAAATGGAAGTCCTGAGTGTTCTTTTCGAACGGGACCTGCGCCAGCGCCTTGGTCGAATAGACGCGATAACCGGAGTGAAACTCGGAGAGATGAGTGCGCAGGATGCGGTTTTGTAGCTTGGTCAAGACCTGATTGCCTAACCACTTGTAGAGCGGCATTCTGCCGGCGCGGGCTGCGCGTTTGTTGATCATCCTCGAGCCGAAAACAGCATCGGCTTCGCCGACCAGCAGCGGTTCGAGCAGCACGGGCAATTTCTCCGGTGCGTACTGGCCGTCGCCATGGACGAGCGCTACGATATCGAATCCATTGTCGATTGCGGAACGGTAGCCGAGTTTCTGGTTGCCTCCGTATCCTTGATTTCGCGGAGTGCGCAGGACCGTGATCGTGAAAGCCGAATGGTTAGCCTGGTAGTGCAGCCCTTTGTGAAAGGTGTGATCTCGCGACGAATCATCGATGATCAACACTTCGACATTTGGCTGATGGAGCGACGCCGGGATTCGGCTCAACACCTTTTCAATCGTCGTCTCGGCATTGTAGGCAACGATGAAAATCAGGACACGTTTCCCGCGCAGGTCGAGTGAAGCAACGGGGTTCACCCCCCGTTCAGCAGCTAAAAACGGGCCAGTCGCCCGACGGAATCAGGCTCCGTTGCGGGCGGTTGAATTACAGCCGGCGAGGATCGCGTCCGCAGTTTTCATCAGAGCGCGGTCATCGTTATCGCCAAGATCGCGCAAAGCTTCGCGCGTTCTGCGCAGCGATCGCCTAACGAAAAGATCGGCGGCGGTGTGATCCGTTCCGTATTCTCCGTTCTTGCCCACGTCATTTAATTCTGAGTCCCAGCGGCTGAGGACGCAGGTGGTCGCGAACAATTCCATCGCTGCGATCGCGATGCGCTCCTGGACCAGCTGCATCTCCATCACCGGTTCGCGATAAGTGATCAGCGCCTTGTCGACGGCGAAATTGAACCGCCAGACCACCCGGGCCAGCTGACTCGCATAACTCTTGAGACGATCACTGCGGACCGGGACTTCCGGAACCTTAACCGCCGCGCTCAAACGCTTGAGACCTGCACCCCAGGCTTTCGCCCGGTCCGGTCGCCATGGTTTGAGCATGGTATCGTAGATTTCCTTGAACTCCATTCCCGGGCCGCGCATCCCGACGAGAGCGATGAACGATGTGAGGACTTCGTTGCTTCCTTCACCGATCTGGTTAATTCGCGCGTCACGCAGGATGCGCCCAAGCGGTGAATCATCGAAGTAGGCGGACCCGCCATGGATCTGAAAACAATCGTTGACCGCATCCCATAGTCGCTCGGTGGTGAAGACCTTGAGCATCGCGGTCTCGATCATGTAGTCCTCAAGCCCGCGGTCGATGAGCGAGGCGGTGACCTGGGTCATCGCTTCCATCGCGTAAACGTCGGCCGCCATCCGCGCGACCTTCTTCTTCACCAAATCAAAATTGCCTAACGTTTTGTTGAACTGTTTTCGCGTATTGGCGTGTTCGATCGCCAGTCGCAAACAAGTCTTGGCCGCGCCCGTGCAGCAGGCGCCGAAAGTCGTCCGACCAAAATCGAGGACCGTGAGCGCGACCCGAAGGCCTTTGCCTAACGGACCGAGAATATTCTCCTTCGGCACCCGAACATTGTTGAGCCGGAAACGCCCGGTCGCGGTGCCGCGGATGCCGAGTTTCGCCATTCGGGGCTCGATCATTTCGAAGCCTTCCATGTCCGGAGTGACGAGGAACGCGGTAATAGCGTCTTTGTCTTTGCCGGGAACAGGAGTGCGCGCCATTACGGTCAGCACTTGCGCAATCGACGCATTGGTGATGTAACGCTTTTCACCGTTCAGGACATAAGCCGAGCCGTCCTCGGTCGGCGTCGCCTTCATCTGGACGTTGGCCGCGTCAGACCCGGCTTCGCGTTCGGTGAGAGCGAAAGCGGCCAGTTGATCGCCATTCATCAAGCGCGGTAGCCATTTTTCCTGCTGTTCCTTCGTTCCGAAAAGAAGCAACGCGCGAATACCAATGGAGTGATGGGCATTCGTGAACACCGCCGTCGAAGCGCAACGTGCGCCGATTTCCTCCAGTACCTTGCAATACTGCATCTGGGAAAAGCCGCGGCCGCCGACTTCTTTCGATGCCGTCATTCCCAAAACTCCAACGCGGCCGAGACCGTCGATCACGTGCCGCGGAATATCCGCCTGCCGATCGATTTCCTCGGGATCGAGATGTTCGTCCAAAAAATCGCGGAGCTCAGTAAGAGCGCGATCGACCTCGGCCTGCTGGGAGCTGCTCAAGCGGGGGTAAGGCATCGCCCAATCGGCGACGAAATTTCCCAGGAACAATCCCTTGGCGAAACCAAGCTCCTGGTGGCCACTGAAGAGGAGCTCTTCGGCCTGTTGAATTTCCTTCTGTCGTTGAATTTCGGTCTCGCTAAGTGCCATAAAGTGAGAGGATCGAATCGGAGCCGACGAGGCAGCCGATGAAGCGACGCACTGTAGCAAAGAGCAGCGAATTGTCCACCGGCTAGGCCCGCCCGCGGAAAATCCAACCTGAAAATCTATTAAGAGGTCCGAACCAGGCAGGATGCCTGGTCTACCCACAGACAAGATGTCTGTGCTACGGCACGCAGCGAGCGGTGCCCGGCTTCTAAAGCCGGGAACCAGGAAGACTTAGCTACATCCCTGGCTCGTCCCGCACTCAGTGCAGACTCCGCAAGCGCCGGCGCGGATCACCTTGTTGCTGCCACAGTGCGAGCAAGTGATGTCCATGAACATGTTGCCGAGAGCTTCGGTCACGCGTTCAGCGTGGGTCCGGCCGTTGGTTAGGCTGGATGGGTTGCCCTCGTTAGGTGCATGGTTGGTGATGACGTCGATCAATTCCTTTTCGGCGGTTCGGGGGAGATCGGCGACCGGGCGGTTGACCGCCTTTTTTTCCATCTCAGGAATTTCCTTCAGCGGTAGCTCGGGATGATTGCGGGGTGAGGTCGCTTCCTTGTAGCCTTTGATGAACTGACAGCCGAGCCAGCGAAACACATAATCGGTGATGCTGCTGGCATTGCGGATATCGGGATTCTTGGTGAACCCACTTGGTTCAAACCGCTGGTAGGCAAATTTCTTGACCAGACTCTCGAGCGGGACGCCGTATTGCAAAGCCATCGAGGTGAGCGTGGCGACAGTGTCCATCAGACCGCCAATCGTACTTCCTTCCTTCGACATCTGAATGAAGAGTTCGCCCGGCTGGCCATCCTCGTAGAGTCCAACCGTGATGTAGCCTTCGTGGCCGGCGATCTCGAATTTGTGGGTCAACGACATCCGCGTGTCGGGCATGCGATGACGGACCGGGCGATCGAGCTGGCAACGAAGCAGCCGCACTTCTTCCTCGAGTTCGAGCACTCGCTTGCCGAGCGACTCACCTTCGCCGAACGACTGAATCGACTCTTCGGTCGCGCCCATATCCTTGGTTTTGCGCGTATTCAAGGGCGCGGAACGCTTGGAGCCATCGCGATAAATCGCGATCGCTTTCAATCCGAGCCGCCAGCCTTCGATGTAGGTGTTCATGATTTCATCGACCGAAGCGCTCTCCGGCATATTGACCGTCTTTGAAATCGCACCACTGAGGAAAGGCTGGGCCGACGCCATCATTCGCAGATGCGCCATGTAGCCTAACGAACGCTGACCCCGGAATGGTTTAAAGGCGCAATCGAAGATGGAAAGATGCTCCGCCTTTAGCCCGGAGGAAATGATCGCGCCATCTTCGGTGGTTACATCCTCGATCGTGTCATAGGCGTCGATATGCGCGATGATGCCCTCGATCTCCTCAGAGTTATAACCGAGTTTCTCGAGTGCGGGAGCGACGGTCTGGTTGACGATCTTCAACATGCCGCCGCCGGCGAGAAGCTTGTATTTAACCAGCGCTATGTCGGGCTCGATTCCCGTAGTGTCGCAGTCCATCAGGAAACTGATCGTTCCCGTCGGTGCGAGCACAGTAACCTGCGCATTGCGATAGCCATTCTTCTTCCCCAGCTCAGCAGCGCAATCCCAAACCTGGGCCGCTTCTTCTTTCAGATAGCCGAACTCTTCGCAGTCGGGAATTTCGCGGACGGCGCAGCGATGTTGCTCGATCACCTCAAGCATGGAAGGGACATTGTCCTTAGCGACAGGGCGCGGAACACCGCTCGCGCGGGCATCGCGATAACCTGGGAATGGTCCCATCGCAGCCGCCATCCGCGCACTTTCGGCATAGGCTTCGCCAGTCATGATCGCCGTGATCGCACCGCAGAGCGATCGGCCTTCAACGCTGTCGTAACCGTAGCCATAGCTCATGACGAGCGAGCCAAGGTTCGCATAGCCGAGCCCGAGCGTGCGAAAGATATGGGAGTTTTCCGCGATCTCCTTGATCGGGTAACTGGCGTTATCAACAATGATTTCCTGTGCGGTGATGAAGATCCGGACGGCTGCTTTGAAACGCTTGACATCGAACGTTCCCTCCTCGCTCTTGAACTTCATCAAATTGAGCGAGGCGAGATTACAGGCGGTATTGTCGAGGAAGAGATATTCCGAGCAGGGGTTGGTGGAATTCTGCCGCCCGGTTCCCTTGCAGGTATGCCACTTGTGAATGGTGGTATCGAACTGCATCCCGGGATCGCCGCAGATGTAAGTCCCTTCGGCGACTTTGCGCAGAAGATTCCGCGCTTCCTTTCGTTCGCAGGGTGAACCGTCGCGCACCCGGCGCGTCCACCATTCGCGGTCTTCGATCGCCGCGTTCATGAAATCATCACTCACTCGGACACTGAGGTTTTCGTTTTGGTACATGACCGAGCCATAGGCATCGCCGTTGTAGCTCCCGTCGTAACCTTG
>Ga0157378_10003296_pt1 | contig 14373 bp, 15 predicted proteins | sample M65metaG_FD_115309 | JGI IMG/M metagenome (GOLD analysis project Ga0157378, IMG submission 115309) | Miscanthus rhizosphere microbial communities from Kellogg Biological Station, Michigan, USA - M6-5 metaG | ecosystem: Host-associated > Plants > Roots > Rhizosphere > Soil | place: USA: Michigan...
GGAGCTCTCTGGTCCAGATGAACCTCTCATTTACGAAACCACCTTCACTGAGAATGTCAGTCGTCACGGAGCACGCGTCGTCACCAAAAGGCGCTGGAGCCCGAACGACAGCGTTCTAGTTAAACTGCCCCAAAGCCTCTCCTCCCGTGCGCGGATTACTTACTGTCAGCACTTGAAGGGCGATGAGTTCGCAATGGGCCTGCAATTTTCCTTTGTGGTTTACGCCCCGCCCTCATACTTCACCTCGGATCGCAAAAGTAGTTGAATGGAGCTCATTCGGATCTTTAAGAGTGAAGATCACCTATACTCCGTTCGATTTGGTGGGCCAGCGTTTCGGAGCGGTAGAGGTGGAGTCTGAGGCCCATTGAGGCGTCCGAATGAGCCAAACGACAATTCAGAATATCGGCAGCGGGCGCGGTTTAAGCGGGCTGTGGGGCGGGGATAAGCCTCTTACTGCCCCGATTTCAGTTCGCAAGGGATTTCTCCGTTTCTACGCGTAAGCCGCTGTTGAATCGTTTTGTGCAGAAAACCCAGAAGTGGGGTAGTGGGCTAGTTTGAAAATCGCGCCCTCTATTTTCTAAGTGGCTCCGTGGCACCGCTTGTATTTCTTTCCGCTTCCGCACGGACCTGGGCTGTTCCTGCTGACCTTATTCGACGAGGCAGGCGTATTGGCGCTTTTAACCTCAGTTACAAAATCTATTTCCTTCCGAGAAGGAGTTACGGGGGATCCAGGACAGCAATTTGGCCACTTTCGCGGCAGCGGATAAAGGGCGAGACCGCAGACCAGCGACACCGGTCCACAAGCACCGCGTCAAATCCTTGACTGATGGCTCAAGGACGTTCGTTTACGGCAAGAACGATCCGTTCCGTTCGTGGCCGATTTCGGCAAATGAACTGGAGGAAGTCACCAGGGGATCCGAAACAAACGTGTAATCGCCCACGGCGGCGCTCCACTCCATCTGCGCGGTGTTGCGAACGAATTCGCCCGCGAAGCCGCCGAACACCGGGTCGGTGTTCTTGATATTCAGCCTCTCGTTCACTCCACTCCAGACCACCTTGAACGACACCGTTCCTGAGGTGGGCGGCGGACCGCCGCCGAACAATGCATTCGGGATATTTCCGTAATCGAGGATTGCTACATCGGAGGCTTGGAGGGATGCGCTTCCTTTTCCCAGTTGCACGTCGACCCCAGCGATTGGAATTTCGGTGGTCCAGAACAGTCCGACGGGAGGAAATGCACTCGGATTGAGGTCATGAATTTGATCGCCCGGACCGGGCAAAAAGACATCGACTCAAACAAAGGCAAAAGCGCCTTGGTGAACTTTACCGTCCGTGCCACGGAACCCTCCCTGCATGAATCTCATGTCCGAATTGACGAACGGCAAACGTACCACGTCGCCCGTTTTGATGTTGGTTTGCGTCACCATTCCGCTGACGTAGGCCAGTCCGACCTTGGCATTAAGATTTGTGATTGTGGCGGGTTCTGCATCGATGGGATCGAACGCTGCCGGACCAAACACGTGATATGCCCCACCGAGCGCCGGCGTGCCACCCGGGATCGGAACCGGAGCAAATGACGCCGCTTGCACCAGGCTCGGGGTGAAGAACCTGGAGCCAATAGCGGCAGCAAACGCGCTTCCCGCGGCTGTACGTGCGAACTGACGCCGAGAGACAGGGACCGGGAGCCGGCGCGTAGTAATGTCCTGGTGAGTTGAATCAGGGAGGCCAGTTAAGCTGGTAGCTTTCCAGCCTGGAAGAGCGCGGAAATTCATGGTCGTTCTCCTTTCTGAATACCACGCAAGAAAAGTTTGTTCCGGGTACCAGAGAACGGGGGAAACTTGCGCAGATGGTACATCCGCGCAACGTCGCCAGCAACATCCATTATTTGGTGTCAGTACCAGAAGCTCAAAAGAAACGTTTGGCGTAACCGCACCGTTGATTGCCGCGGCGGGGTAACCGGAAATCAAGTGACTTTTGCCTGAGGCAAGCCTCGCAGCGTGATTTTCGGTGAGTTTCAATCCGGAACGCTGCGATGGGCCGCACGCTTTTCCAATCCCGCGCTGTCATAGAAGACCGAGAAGCGGGCGCTGTCACCGACTAAATCTATATCAAGTGAATTTCAAGCGCGTTGAACAAATCGTTGAACAAAAGCTTCCCTACCCTGCCCGATGAAGCCAACGGCGGCCGACAACCGCACACGCAACCTGTTGCTGTCACGGCAGAGGTCGCGAGTTCGAGTCTCGTCGTCCCCGCCATATTCCTCAACAGTTTGCGAAGGAATGATTGCCTCGTGGAGTAGTTTTGTGTCGTTGTTTGTGTCGTAACCCACCGTTTTGTCGCTTGCAACAAGCGCATCGAGCGCCTTCCTCTTCGCCTCAATTCGGACGTGAGAGTAGTGAGCCAGCATCTGCTGGGAAACGTGACCTGCGATAGACATAATCGTCCTGCCGCTTTCCTGGGATTCGGCGAGCTCCGTAATCGCGTGGTGCCGTAGATCGTGAAAGCGTAGGCCAGCGGTAGAACTTTTGATCTAGCTTAGCGGATACCATGGTTCAGCCAGTTATTCCCGTTGGCCGTGCCAGTCGGGCCAATTCCTTTAGTGTTTGACTTAGTTCGTCGGCACTAATATGGGAGCGCCTTTGTCCTTCACGAAGAACACGACGAATTTCGCCGGTTTGGTTTGGCTGGCGTTTCGCCCCACGACGTGAACATCAGAGGGACCTTCATAGAAGGTCTGGCCGGGTGTCAGAGTCACTTCCTTCCCACCCCTCACCTGCATCACGATCGAGCCTTCCAGCACGTAAATAAACCCATGTGCATTGTGGCGATGGATTGGGTCCGTACTGCCCGGCGGGTACTCGATGATGAGCATCACACCTTCCTTGCCGGGAAACTCCGTCAGGTCTTTCGACAGAAGCGGCGTCACCTTCGCCTCCTTGGTCTCCAGCGAGAGGGACACAAGACATACGAGCATCAAAATCAGTTTTGCAATCGTCATAAACAAACCTTTCGTTTGAATGAGATCCCTAAGATTCCATTGGTTGAATGCGTTGGTGCTTCAGTTACGCGTAGCAGGCCAACCGGTCTCTGTCTACAACTCCACTAGTGAGCGGCTGCCGCCATTTTTGCGGCGGGCTGAGTAAGCCACGTTTCGAAACGCGTTTCGCCAAGCCGGGCGTTGTTGCCGGGGACCAGCGTGCGCTCCTCGATTTTCGCACCAGAGTATCGGGCGTCAGGGTCAGCGATGACCTCGCGAGAATCATTGAGCGATGTCAATCGCCGCCGTACAAGTTCATCGATGCGAAACGGTTCGGGGCCCCCAATTTCGACAGTGCCGTTGACGGGCTGTCCGACAGCGATCCTGCCCACAGCAGTTGCGACATCATCGGCGGCCATCGGCTGGAAAAGTGCATCCGGCAAACGCACCTTCGTGCCGTCGAAGGAAATGTCGGCAAGCGGCTTCAGGAATTCGAAAAACTGTGTCGCCTGGACGATAGAGTAGGGGATCGTTCCACTTTTGATCAGCTTCTGCTGAACGATCTTGGCTCGGAAGTAGCCGCTTTCGGACAGCCGTTCGGTTCCAACGACCGAGAGTGCGACGTGATGTCCCACGCCTGCGGACGCTTCATGGGTGAGGAGGTTACGGGTTGATGTCTCGAAGAACTTCATCACAGCCGAGTCTTCCCACGAGGGAGCGTTCGATACGTCAACGACCACCGACGCACCCTTCAGCGCTTCGGCCAGTCCCTCACCCGTGAGGGTGTTCACACCGGAATTTGGAGATGCGGCAACTGCTTCGTGCCCGTGCTCGCGCAACTTGGCAACGAGCTTTGACCCGATCAGTCCACTGCCACCGATCACTACGATTTTCATGATTGCCACCCCGGTCTTCCATGTACCTCCATGCGTATCTTCCGTCAAGCGAACAAAATACGGTCCCTTAAAGTCTGGTAAGTCCTAGTGCTGTATCGGAAGCGCGAGCAGGCGAGATGCGCGCACGAGCACGGTGTTGGGCGCTTTCGATACAGCGAAAGTCGCGTAACCGGACGAGTGCCCTCGTTGGTCGAAAACGTGGTTGCGCGAAACGAAATACAAGGCTCTGGATGTATTGTCGGCAACACCGACGTTCGAGCGCAAGTGTCCGGCTACATTCTTCGCCAGGGTCATAAAGAAGGAGCCGCGGATTCGTTGCGCGCCGAGGAAATCAGGCGCCGAGCCTACGAAATCTATCTGGAGCGCGGCGGGCAGTCCGAGCGTGAGATGGGTGACTGGCTCCAGGCGGAACGCGAACTGGACCACGCGACACTTTAAATTCACAGGCAAACGGGCGCATAGTGACAACCAAGAGGTCAGTCAATTGAACGACAATGGGCCAGCCGACGGAGTCGTAAGGCCAGTTTGTGGGAGGAGAAGATGAACACACTCTCAAAATACAAATTCTGGATCGCCGGAGCATTTTGCCTGGTCGTCATCGGCCTGATTGTCGGAGCGACACGCCCAAAACGCGTATCGGGAGCCCAACCAGGTGTTGCGCCGGAAGTGGAAGTGGCGCAGGTCGAGCAAAAAGATGTTCCGATTTTTCGCGAGTGGATCGGTACGCTCGACGGCTTCACGAATGCGGACGTTCGCGCACAAGTCACTGGCTACATTCTCCGCCAGGGCTATCAAGAAGGTGCGTTCGTAAGGAAAGGGCAGCTGCTCTTTCAGATTGATCCGCGTCCCTTTCAGGCGGCGCTCGACCAAGCCCAGGGGCAGTTGGCACAAGCCAAAGCCACACTGGCGAATGCCCAGGCGGTGCAGGGCAGGACCGAACTCGACGTGAACCGTTACACGCCGCTTGCGCGGGAGCAAGCCGCGAGCCAGCAGGACCTCGACAACGCTGTCCAGAACAACCTGGCGGCCAAAGCAAGCGTCGAAACGGCCAAGGCTCAAATTCAGGCTTATGAAGCGGCAGTCGAAAACGCAAAAATCAATCTCGAGTTTACAGGCCTCGTGGCCCCGATCGACGGCATTGCGGGGCAAGCCCAGCTTCAAGTGGGTGCCCTAGCCAATCCTGCCGCTGGCCCTGTGACCTCGGTGTCCACGGTTGACCCTATCAAGGTTTTTTTCACGGTAAGCGAAAGCGAGTACCTCGATTGGAACCGACGGTTCCCGACGGAGAGCACCCGCGAAACAGCTAGGAAGGGTCTTCGGCTCGAACTCATCCTCGCTGATGGAACAACGTATCCGCGTGACGGCACGGTCTATTTTGCGGACCGCCAAGTGAACCTCAGCACGGGCGCCATCCGAATCGCCGGGCTCTTTCCCAACCCAGGCAACATTCTTCGCCCCGGAGGCTACGGCAAAGTTAGAACCGCAATCCGCGTGCAGAAGGATGCCTTGCTGGTTCCCCAGCGCGCGGTGTCGCAACTGCAAGGCAGCTATCAAGTTGCAGTGGTCGATAACGAGAGCAAGGTAGGCATTCGTACCGTCCAACTCGGCGAACAAGTCGGCACTCAATGGATTGTTACGGAAGGGTTGAGGCAAGGCGAACACGTGGTGGTAGAGGGAGTACAGAAGGTACGCCCGGGAATGCAAGTCAAGATCACGCTGTCTGCTACCGGCGAGAAGGGAAGGTAGCCAATGTCAAAGTTTTTCATCAACCGTCCCATCGTGGCGATGGTGATCTCGATCATCCTGGTGCTGGTGGGTTCGCTCACCATCCTCAGCTTGCCCGTCGCCCAATTTCCCACCATCGCCCCGCCTGAAATCCAAATCATCGGCACCTACGTCGGCGCGGATGCGCTAACTCTGGAGCAATCGGTTGCCACTCCCCTCGAGCAGCAGATGAGTGGCGTGGACAACATGAATTACATGTATTCGCTGAATGCTACGGGCAACTCGACCACGAGCCTGATCGTAAATTTCGACATCAAGACCGATCCCAACACAGATTTCATTCTCGCGCAATCACGCGAGACTCAAGCTGCATCACAGCTTCCGGCAGACGTCAACAACTACGGAGTCACAGTTCGAAAGTCCGTTACCGCTCCGCTTATGCTGCTTTCCGTCTATTCGCCGCAGGGAACGTACGATGCCACCTTTCTCTCGAACTACGCGTACATCAATCTCACAGATCCCATTCTTCGATCGTCAGGCGTCGGGAATGTTCAGGTGTTCGGCGCGGGGCAATATGCAATGCGCATGTGGGTGAAGCCGGACCAATTGGCGAAGCTTGGGATTACTGTTCCTGAGATTATTAGCGCAATTCAAGCACAGAACACTGTGAACCCAGCCGGAAAAGTGGGCGGCGAGCCAGCACCGAAGGGTCAGGACTTTACCTACTCAGTGCTTGCTCAGGGCCGCCTGACGTCGCCTGAGGAATTCGGACAGATTGTAGTGCGCGAGACCCCCGACGGCGGGACGGTCCGTGTCCGCGATGTGGCTCGAATCGAGCTGGGTTCCCAAGACTACAGTGTCGCTGGCCGTTTTAATGGAAAGCCTAGCGCCGTCATAGCCGTCTATCAGTTGCCGGGGTCGAACGCGGTCGATGCAGCCGCGGGCGTCAAGAAGCTGATGACCCAGATGAAGGAACGCTTCCCGGAGGATATGGATTACGTCGTCTCGCTGGATACGACGTTATCAGTTACAGAAGGAATGAAGGAAATCGTCGAAACGCTAGTGATTGCCCTCCTGCTCGTCATCCTGGTGGTTTATCTCTTTCTGCAAAGCATCCGTGCAACACTGATTCCCCTTCTCGCCGTGCCCGTTTCCCTCGTTGGCACGTTCGTACTCTTTCCCCTCTTCGGTTTCTCGATCAACACGCTTTCTCTGTTTGGGCTGGTGCTCGCGATTGGCCTCGTGGTGGATGATGCCATTGTCGTGGTCGAGGGCGTTGAACGGCACATCGAGGAGGGCATGACGCCGAAGAACGCAGCGCTAAAAGCCATGGAGGAACTTTCCGGTCCCGTGGTTGGCATCGCTTTGGTTCTGTCCGCGGTATTTGTGCCGACAGCATTTATTCCCGGCATCACCGGCCGCCTCTACCAGCAGTTCGCCGTCACGATTGCAATTTCTGTGCTGCTCTCTGCGTTCAACGCGCTCACGCTCAGCCCGGCGCTGGCGGCCCTCCTGCTTCGCAAGAGGGAAGAGAGCCACGGTCTCCTCCGGAGGTTTTTTGACTGGTTTAACCGCGTCTTTGATCGAGCCACTGAGGGCTACGTGCGTTGGAGCGCCGTTTTGGTGCGTAAGACCGTCGTTGTAGTTGTGTTGCTCGCGGTGTTCGCGGCAGCCGGCGCCTTTTTTGCCAATCGGGTCCCAACGAGCTTCCTTCCGGATGAGGATCAAGGGTATGCCTACGTCAGCGTACAACTGCCAAATGGATCATCGTTGGAACGCACAACTGCCGTCGTGGAGCAGGTGGAAAAAATCATCTTGAATACGCCAGGGGTGCGTTACTCAACCTCTTTCGTTGGCTTTAGCCTGCTTAGTTTTGTTCGCACCAGTTACAACGCAACGTTCTTTGTGAATTTCAAGCCCTGGGACGAACGCAGGGCAAGAGACGAACAATTTCAGGCGCTCAAGGCTCATCTGAACAAGGAGTTGAGCAAGTTGCCGACCGCAGTTGCTTTCGGCTTTTCGCCACCCGCTATTCCGGGAGTTGGTACTGCCGGTGGTTTTACTTTCCTGCTCGAAGATCGTTCGGGCGGCGATGTTCAGTTCCTGGCCAAAAATCTGAACACCTTTCTTGAAGCTGCCCGAAAAAGGCCCGAAATCGGAAGCATCAGCACGACTTTTCTACCAAGCGTTCCCCAGAAATTTGTCGACGTAGATCGGGACAAAGTGCTGAAGCAGGGTGTGCCCCTTAACGACGTCTACCGGACCATTCAAGCGTTCATGGGCGGCTACTTCATCAATTATTTCAACCGCTTCGGTCGCCAGTGGCAAGTCTACATCCAGGCAGAAGGCGAGGCCCGGGCCAAGGCGGAGAACCTCGGACAGTTCTATGTCCGGAACAATAAGGGGGAGAACGTCCCGTTATCTACACTTACCACAGTCAAATCGCGCATCGGCCCGGAATTTACCATGCGTTTCAACCAATACCGTTCGGCGCAAATCAATGGCAGCGCGGCGCCGGGCTTTAGCGCGGACCAGGCCACGGCGGCGCTGGAAGAAGTTTTCAAACAGACCATGCCGCGCGAGATGGGTTTCGACTACTCAGGCATGTCCTTTCAGGAACAGAAAGCACGCGAGGGCGTGCCCGCTTCGGTGATCTTCGGCCTCTCGCTGTTGTTTGTATTCCTCATTCTGGCAGCTCTGTATGAAAGCTGGTCGCTGCCGTTTAGTGTGTTGCTCAGCACGCCCGTCGCGATCTTCGGAGCCTTCGGAATCCTATGGTTGCGCCGCGTATTGCTTGGCTTCTTCCTGCCACCTTTCATGGTGCAAATCGAAAACGACGTATATTCGCAGATTGGACTGGTCATGCTGATCGGGCTCGCGGCTAAGAACGCGATTCTGATCGTTGAGTTCGCCAAAGATCAGTTCGAGAAGGGAAAGCCTCTCGTGGATGCCGCGCTCGAAGGCGCCAGGCTTCGTCTTCGGCCGATCCTGATGACATCGTTTGCTTTTATTCTGGGTTGCGTGCCGCTTTGGACGGCGAGCGGCGCCGGCTCAGTCGCCCGGCAAATCATGGGCACCACGGTAATTGGCGGAATGCTAGCCGCCAGCTTCATCGGAATCTTCTTCGTGCCTGCGATCTTTTTCCTTGTAGAGAAGTGGTCGGGAGCCGGTAAGGAATCCGTTTCGGGAGCGGCGTCTGCGGAACCCGCCCCAGCGCCAGGAGACTGAGATGAGCTACCGTGCAACAAGCAATAGGAGGGAGCGGCGGCGTACGGCCGCCAAGTTGAAAGTGTTCCTCGCCGCGGTGATGGCGGCAGGCCTGGTCGGTGGCTGCATGGTTGGTCCAAATTACCATCGCCCGGTCGCTCAAACACCCACCACTTTCCGCGACCTGAACGAAAACAAGCAGGCCCAGGCTGAGACAGCGTCCTATGCCGACCTTCCGTGGTGGCAGGTCTTCCAGGATCCCCAATTGCAAGAACTGATCCGCACGGCGATCAAACAAAACTACGATCTGCAGATTGCCACGGAGCGCATCAACACCGCCCGTGCGCAGCTGGAGATTTCACGTTCCCGTTTGTATCCGCAGGTACAAGGCAAAGGTGATTTCGCAGGCGGCAAAGAATCGAATTTCCAAACGACGTTCAACTTTCTCAACCTCACCGCTGACGCAGCCTTTCAACTGGATTTTTTTGGCAAACTTCGCCGTGCGAACGAGTCTGCGCGGGCGCAGTTGTTGGCAACCGAGGATGCGCGGCGAACCGTGGTATTGACCCTCGTCAGTGACGTGGCGAGCCGCTATTTCGAGTTGCTGCAGCTCGACCTTCAACTTCAGATTACGCGGAACACTGTTGCGGCACAGGAAGCCTCGGTGAAGTTGACCAACTTTCGAATGGAGCACGGCGTAGCCACCAAACTTGACGTCTTGCAGGCTCAGCAGGTTCTCGATACGGCAAATACTCAAATACCTGACCTGGAAAGGTTGATCGCGCAAGAAGAAGATGCCATCAGCATTCTGCTGGGCAACTATCCGGGGGCTGTGCCGCGCGGACGCCCGCTGGTTGAGCAGGCACTTCCGCCTGAAGTGCCGCCGGGCCTGCCTTCCTCGCTGATCGAGCGACGCCCGGATATTCGTCAGGCCGAACACCTACTTGTCGCCGCGAATGCAGAAGTCGGAGTCGCCAAGGCACAGTTCTTTCCGCAGATCTCTCTGACGGGCTCCGGCGGCGGCGCTTTCGGGCGGAGCAGTGCTTTCTCGAGCCTGATGAGCTCGCAGCTTGGTATTTGGTCCTATGGCGCTCAGGTCAGCCAGCCCATTTTCACGGGCGGAGCTCTTCGTGGAAATCTGCGCGCGGCGAAGTCGGAATACGAACAGGCCCTGATCGCGTACCGGCAAACCATTCAGCGCGCGTTCGGAGATGTATCCGATGCCCTAATTGGCTATCAGAAACTGCATGAGGTTCGAGTTCGGCAGGAGAATTCCGTCGCCGACTTAGAAGAGTCCGTTCGCTTGTCGAATATGCGTTACAAAGGCGGCACCACAACCTATCTTGAGGTCCTCGACGGACAGCGTGCGCTCTATTCGGCTGAGCTGACGCTAGCGCAAGCTCGCGGCAACGAATACCAAAGCCTCGTCCGACTCTACCGTTCGCTAGGCGGAGGCTGGCAGCAATAAGCATGGCCGTCCTGTGCGTCTATCTGGATTGTGCAACTCAAATCACAACGGTTCCGTAGGCCGTCGCGAAGCCATAAGTGTGAAACAACGGTTCGAACAACCGAACCGGGGAACCATAAACTCGCACATTAAGGACGCCAATTGAAGGATGTTGCGGGAGCCCGCAAACAACGCAGAAATCAACTGATGCCGCCTCGCCCGGGCTGTCACGGCAGAGGCCGCGGGTTCGAGTCCCGTCGTCCACGCCATTTCTTTTTAAAGGACCTACATCGATTCAGTGAAATCCCTTAGTTAGTTAGGGTGCAAGAGAACATAGGTTCTTCCTCTGTTTGCACCTTTTGTTGGGTCTTCAACGAGTTCCCTTCCCTTTGCTGTATTTCCGCACGTTGCAGTTGGTGTGGGGGGCCTCGTGCCGCGAGGAACGTTCGCCTCCGGTCACCGCTAGCATTTTGATTTGGCCGCGTTTGATTTCTTTGAAAAAAGCTTACTACTAACGATCATCCGGTTGACCACGGCATTTTTCTCGCCGGATGATGCTATAATTTCTCAATAATGCGACAAGTCACGATTGCGCTTCCTGACGAACTCTCAGCGGCCCTGGCTGCTCCTGGTCAAGATTTGTCCCGCGCTGCCTTCGAGGCCTTGGCCCTAGCAACGTACCGCGAACGTAAGATTTCCGCTGCCCAATTGCGCCAATTGCTGGGTTACGAGACCCGGATGGAAGTCGATGCCTTTCTGAAGAGCCATGGCGTCGAACTGGAATACACACTGGAAGACATTGAGCGGGATCGCGACACGCACCGGCAACTCGGCTTGTAGATGCAAGCGATCGTAGCTGATACAACTCCCCTGAACTACCTCGTGCTCATTCAGGCAGCCGATATTCTTCCAAAGCTATATCGAACGGTTTTGATCCCTCCGGCTGTGAAGGCCGAGCTGGCTCATGCAAACACGCCCGCTATTGTGCGCGCGTGGATTTCGCAGCCTCCCCAATGGTTGGAAGTAGTGAGCCTGAAGCGGCCCGTCGATTCGGCCCTCGCAAATCTCGACGAAGGCGAGCGCGAAGCTATATCCCTTGCGTCCGAACTCCAAGCCATCCTTTTGTTGGCAATGACTTGTATTAACCTAATCGCTAAAGCACATTTTGTACACCATAATTAACGCGCTGACCTTGGCTCATATTGCCGGTGCATCCAAGGAACGTCGAGCTGCCCGGTGCAGCTCGGTAAGTGTCCACCCTTGAGGCGCTGGCAGAAGGCGTGGAAACGGAAAAATGAGCCAGGATGCGCTTGGTGCGGAATATCGGAAGGAGCTAGCAAAGAAGGCACTTCGACGGCTCCTCGCCGACCACAAATCAGGACGTTTGGAAGCCGTCGGCAATGAAGAGCTGGCTGAAGCGATTGCCGTTTGCATTCGCGAGTCTGGCGAACAACAGTTGCGTAACCTGGAATGGCTTCTCGCGCAGCAGGACCTCGAAAGGCCCGACCTGCAAGACGAAGTGCGGAAGCGTCCGCTATAGGGCTCAAGCATTCTACAGGATGATGCGGATTTCGACTGGCGATGGTACGCTGCAAGAAGCCACTTACTAAGCCTTCCCCGCGACGCTAGGTTAATGTGGTTAGGGGCGGGCGCGGTCGGTGCCTCCGACGTGTCCCGCTCTGACTCCTTTCAGACCTTCTAGTTCCTGTTCAGGGCTTAAGATCGAGCGAGATTTGAAGCACAGCCAGGACTTCCGGAGGCAATCCGCCGCTGGGTTTCTTGCGTGGCATCTCGAATCAGATTCTAAGCACCGGAACTTCATCAAGAGCACGGCAATGAATAGCTGATTGTTACTCCGAGCATGCACTTCAGAGCGCATCTCTTCCCCTTCACTTATTGTCCCTGAGCAAGTACGAAGTTGTTTTGGAGCAACGACAGCACCACGCTGCGCTAGTAACGTTCTCGTTCAGCACAGTTGGTCAGTACTTCGACTCGGAGGAAACGTTTGCAACTTTCGACAGTCCGCATTCTGGTGGTGGATGATCGCGTATTGTTTAGACACTTCGTAGTTGAGTTGTTGGGAAAAAGACCGGAATTACAGGTCGTGGGCGAAGCGTCCGACGGACTGGAAGCCCTTCAAAGGGCGGTAGAATTGCGACCGGATTTGATTCTGCTAGAAATCGGCCTCCCGAACCTGAACGGAATCGAAGCCGCTCGGAAAATGCGGAGGCTTGTACCGGAATCTAAAATAATCTTCTTGACGCAAGAACCTTCTGCCCACGTGGTGGAAGAGGCCCTTAGCCTGGGCGCACGGGGCTACGTTACGAAAATTAAGGCACAAGTCGACCTTTTCGCAGCCGTGGAAGCAGCCCTCTTGGGAATGACGTTTGTCAGTAACCTATAGGCAACTGCCAAATTTCAACTTCCCACCTGAGAAAACATCGAAGAGGATTCGCGCATGCTGCTGAAGTATGAGTTGTTCGGCCTGGCGGTTCTGTGCATCGCATGGACTATCTACAAGGCTGTTATGGACTGGCTTGACTGCCGCAAGGAACCGCGAATTTAGGTGTAACACCGAGACGGTGGAGCGAAGTCCTCACTCCAGATCCATGATCAAAGACGCAAAAACGTCGGTAGAACTCTGCTATACGAAGTTAAGACCTAGTTCGCCGTCTCAAAGTTAGAACCTCGTTACTTTTGTGCGTCAGCGCCTTAGTTCGACTCGACTTTCTTGCCTACGGCGGTGATCGCATTCCCGTCGACCACTTGGTGGATTTCTGTGCCGTGACTGATCACGAAATTTAGGAGGATCGGCGGATTCTCGGGTCCAGGGATGTTGATTGTAGCTGTTCCGGTGCAATCCGGATTGACCGTATAAGTCCCGCTGCCCGGTCTCCACTCCTCCGCAGGCGGCTCGCCGTTGATGACGACGTGGTCCACCTGCGTAAAACTGCCTTCGCCCTCATAATGTTGCATGACTACGCCGCGGACCTGGAAGCCCAGTCCAAGGATCTCGCCTTCGAGGGCAAATCCGTAATCGCCGTGATGGGTTTTATTCGAGCATGCCTTTGTGTCCTCGTTGTCTGCCCGCGCTGTGGGACCTATTGAGGACACCGGGACCAGTAAACCGAAAACAATCATTACGGGAATTGCCACCATCGACATTCTCAAAACGGACTTCCATTGCATTGAAACCTCCTCTTAGTCGAAACAAATTAGTTGAACAGGATGCGGAGCTTTAAAGGGCAAGCGCCCAAGGCCGTAGCCTAATGAACCAATTGGCGTGTAATAAAAAACAGGCAAGGCAGTCGAGGTCAACTGTCAGAACATGATGTGCTGCAAGAACGTTTCCCGGGTTGGCTGGCTCCCCTTCGGGCGAGGCTTTGGTCTTAGGTGCGCAGGCGGAACTGGAAGCGGTAGTACGGCGAGTTTCGACTAATTAGCGGAATGAATCACGTGCAGCACTGCAAGCGTTGAACAAACCGTTGAACAAAAACTTCCCTACGCTGCCCGATGAAGCCAGTGGTTGCCAACTCCCGCACACGTAACCTGTTGATTCTGCGTCTGCCAGCAACTGCCAGAGCGCCTGTCACGGCAGAGGTCGCGAGTTCGAGTCTCGTCGTCCCACGCCATTTCTTTTCAGACACTTACAGAATAGGCTCCATCCCTGCGCAGGCAGAAAGGGACCAAAAAACGGCATTGGCTCCTCGGCCCTGCGCCGTTTATTCGCGTCTATATTTCGTGACGAAAGGCCTAACGACAGCTGTATGCGCAGATCGCTTTTCTATGCAGAACTCTTCTCTGCGACTCAGTTCATGTCGCGACGCGTCTGCGAGTAAAGGGCCGCTCCAGACGAAAATTCAACGCGCCGGCGGGCGGCCGCTTGCACGTACTTGGCAGGCTCATCCTTCGTTTTGAACTACCTTACTGGCGCTGCTTCCAGAGGGCGCACATCGCGTTCAACCTTATCAGCAATCTCATCCTCGGCAACTTCCAGATCATAGCGCGTTTGGAGATTCATCCAGAACGTCGGACTGTTGTTGAAGTAGCGCGCAAAACGCAGGGCTGTGTCAGCAGTAATTGCGCGTTTCTCGTTGACGATATCGGCGATCCGCGTCACA